>LXOW01219467.1_pt1 | contig 42374 bp, 36 predicted proteins | sample 1368591 | NCBI WGS metagenome assembly LXOW01 (sample SAMN04884650, study PRJNA319009) | bovine gut metagenome | isolation source: Cow rumen | host: Bos taurus | place: Italy: Legnaro (PD) | collected 2014-07-09
TTGTCGGGAGTCATCTGCGCTACTGCGCTGCCCAACGACAAATGATAAAGGAACAGTGATAAGGCTATCACCATCCATCTGTCTTTTCTAATTCCTGTTGTCATATTCTTGGTCATTCTTCACTCTTATTCTTCACTCTTCACTTTAGAGTCCACGGGCCTTCCATATCTTGTCCTTGGCGGCATTGATTTCCTGGAATTTCTTTTCGGCAGCCTTGCGGATGTCCTCACCCAGCGCAGCCACCTTGTCGGGGTGGTGCTCCAGTGCCAGGCGCCGGTAAGCCTTCTTCACTTCGGCATCAGAGGCATCAGGACTGACACCCAGCACCTTGTAGGCCTCCTCGAGCGTGTCGCCACCAAGGTTGAGCATGGAATCGACCTCCGTAGGTTGCAGACGCATCCAACCTGCCACGTCGCGTAGCGCCTGAATCTCCGACTGGGGCACGCTGCCGTCAGCCTTCGCCACCATGACGAGGAAGTTCAGCAGTTGCAGGCGCTGGCCGTAGTTCATGCCCATCGCCATCTCGCCGCAGCATTGGCGCACGGTCTGCTTGAAGCCGTTGGCACCCTGCCGTTTCTGTTCGTCAAAGAGGCGCAACAGTATCTGCTCACCCTCGCGGACGGCCTGGTTGCCGAAGTTCTGACGCAGCATCTGGCGCACCATCTCCATCTCCGAGTGCATCACCCGTCCGTCGGCCTTGATGATGTAAGCCGTCAGCACCAGCAGCGAGAAGAGGAACGAGCCACGCTCGTTGACGGGTGGCCGCTGACTGAAATTCCCATTGGCGTTCTCGTCATCGTCCCAGCCGTTGCCGATACGGGCTGTTCTGCCAGAACCTCCCGTCACCAAATCGACCAGACCGCCTAAAATGATGCCTGCCAGCGCCCCAAGCGAGCCGCCGAACATGTAACCGATGAATCCTCCTATCCAGCTTCCGTAAGCCATATTATTCTCTTTTTGGCGACAAAGATACAAAAAACTCCAAACTCTTAACTCTAAACTCTAAACTTTTTCGTAACTTTGCACACAAAACCTGTAAAATCATGAACAAAAGACCAAATACCCAGCGTGTGTTCAGCATTTTCAAGGAGCTGAACCAGATACCACGCCCTTCGCATCATGAGGAGCGCGTGGCCGACTACCTTTGTCAGTTTGCCGAAAGGCTGAACCTCAGTTACGACCGCGACCAGCAGAACTGCGTGGTCATCCGCAAGCCAGCCACACCAGGACACGAAGGGGCAGAACCCGTCGTACTGCTCAACCACATGGACATGGTGTGCGTGGGCATGAAGTCTCCCCTCTCCGACCCTATCGACGCCTATGTGGAGGACGGTTGGATGCGGGCACACGGCACGTCGTTAGGCGCTGACAACGGCATCGGACTGTCGATGGCATTGGCCGTGCTGGAGGACGACAGCATCACACACGGCCCCCTGGAGGTTATCACCACCACCAACGAGGAGGACGGCATGACGGGAGCTGCCAACCTCGCAGCAGACTTCATCCGTGGACGTAAGGTCATCAACCTTGATTCAGAGGACTACGACACCATCACCACAGGAGCGGCAGGTGCTTGTCTGCAGCTGCACCGCATACCGATGAAGCGCGAAAGTGTCCCCACGGGCAAGCACCGCTGGTATCGCATCAGCATCAGCGGCGGACTGGGCGGTCACTCGGGTGTGGATATCAACAAGGGGCGCTGCAGCGCTGTCATTCCCTTCTGGGCGCTGCTCACAACGGTCTATAACGAGTACGACTTCCAGGTGGCAAGCATCAGCATCGGCGAGGCGAATGCCTCGATTGCCTCGAAGGGCGAGGTGGTGGTTTGTGTGCCGTCAGGACAGGCAGCAGAGTTCATGAAGAGCCAGGAGGCAACCATGAACGAATGGCTGCGTGAGGAGTACGGTGCCAGCGACCCTGACATCAGCTGTACCATCACAAAGTGTGAACCGCTGGACAGCGTCGTCAGCGGTGCTGCCTTCGAGGCGCTGCTGTCGTGCCTGGAACAGATACCGCAGGGCGTGGTGAAGATGAGTGAGGTGATGAAGGACACGGTAGAGACCTCCAACAACGTGGGACGCATCATGACGGAGCGTGACCACATCCTCGTCTCTACCCATACGCGCAGCTTCATCGATGCCGACATGGAGAAGCTGAGCAGGGAGATAGCCGACGTGTTCAAGTCCGAGGGAGCCACCTCCGAACTGGTGATGTCGGCACCTGCCTGGCAGGAGAACCAGCAGTCGGAGTTCCTGCAGCTGACCTCTGACACGTTCCAGGATGTCCTGGGTTGGCGGCCCCGTATGGTGGCCATGCACTTCGTGCTGGAGGCAGGATTCTTTGTCCAGAAGTTCCCAGGCATCGAGATGGCCAGCATCGGCCCGCGCATTGTGGAGCCCCACTCCACCAGCGAACGCGTGGAACTCTCGACCATCGACGACATCTGGCAGGTGCTGCTGGAAATGCTCTCACGGCTGGCATAAACTAAAAGAGGAACCTCGAGGTTCCTCTTTTTTATATTCACTTAATCACGACCTTGAGCTTTCAGCTCGAGCTCTGCATTATACTCACTTAATCACGACCTTTTTACCATTCACAAGATATATACCCTTCTGTGTCGGTTTGACACTGAGCTTACGACCGTCTAAGGTGTAGTATTGTTGCGTATTGAGCGTTGTATGCTGAGCGTTAATTGGCATCATGCCTGTTGTTGCATGGGGGGCAACAACCTGCAGTTCGTCAAGGAAGAAACGATTATTAGAGGGAGTTAGCACAATCCTTGATGCTCCAGTTCCAGTTATCTTAATGGTATGCGTTGTCCACTCATTGTTTGACAAAGTAACTGTATCAGGATTGATTGTCAACGAACTTCCCTCGTATGAAATGGTCAACGTCGTACTTTCATCACCCCATGCTGCAGCCTTGAAGGCCAGTACCGTCTCATTTGCCGTAAAGGAAATCGACGGTGTCGTTACAGTACCATTCTTTTTGCCCGTTCCTAATTTAATACACTGATTTGCTCCATATTTAGACATGCCTTCCCATCCTTCATTATCAGGAGTAAAACTACCGATAGCGATTCCTGAGCCACTCCATTCTCCATCGTTTCCACCTTTTCCATTACATTTATCGAACGACTCATAGAACAAACAGTCGCCAGTAGGCGTTACTACCGGATCATCACCACCAGTTCCAGAATTATCGTAATTTGCGACATACCTGAACGAGATAGTACCATTTTTATTCTGCATAATATCTTCGACAGATGACGTCATATTGGTTGACAGCGTTGACTTTCTATTATAGAATTGTGCAGCAGGTTTTGTATCCTTGTTGAATTTGTTATTGTCACCAGAAGGATATGGGTCAGTTTTTAAACCCTCCCAAGTCAAGTACTTATATCCCTGATATGTTCTATATTGATATTTGTTATCTGCTGCCACCCAAGTCATACGCTGATGATTGGGGTCATCATTAGCTTCGTTGGCAGTCCATACTGCTTCATCATAATCAACATGAAGTATCAGGAGGCCTGAACCTGGTAAGCCCGCATCCCAACCAGTAAACTGACGATTTTCCAAAAGATAATACTCATTTCTATTATTTGGATTATAAATAACATAGTATTCGCCACCTTCCTGCAAAGACTTCATATCAGTCACATTCACATCTTCATCGTTCAATTCAATGGGTGTTGACCATCCAGCTAACCAACGTTCGTAGCTTGTATAGCCAGCAGGCTGATAGCCGTTTCCATTATAGCTACCTTGGTCCATTAGGTCCCACATGTCCATGCCCCAACCACCACTATAATCTGTATCGTAGAAATCAGGATACCCCAAACAGTGGGAGAATTCATGGCACATGGTGCCAATACCCTCAATAATCATAGAGCCGTTCAACTCTGAGCCACATGCATAAGTATTTACCATCAGGTTCTTACCTACAGTCACAACACCGGCACCAGCTGAGAACAAATCCCAAGTATGAGGCCAGATGGCATCTTCGTCATCGCTATCAGCTTCTCCCTGTCCTGCATAGACGACATAGACCTGATCGACATAATGGTCGCCATCCCAGTCGTAAGGCGTCCAATCGGTAATTACTTCTTTTGCTAAAGTAACAGCCTCTTTTACCATCTTAGCAGGATATTTATCATCACCACTCGAGTTATTGCTACCATAATAGGAGGCACTCTTTGAAACGGTAACAGGACCTACTATGTCAAAGTCCAGTTCGAATTGCCCACCACTTTGTGCCTTGAAGTAATCGGCCATAGAACCTTGGAAGTATCCTTCATCGAAACCAACCTCGTTGGCAATGCGCTGATAAAACTCGTTAGTATGCTCTTCTTGAAACGTTCTATCCTGAAAATTAGCCAGGATGATAATACCTTTTTTCGTTCCAGTATAGTTACTTCTTGTCCCGGCACGACGCGGAGCCAAGCGACGGGTACGCTGAACGTTCATCTGTTGGCGGCGTACCTTTGCACGTTCAATGATAATATGGGCATCAGCTACTTGATAGAAGTCAGAGCCACTGATCTTTGTAAAAGCCCTACCGTCTTCGGTCAACCAGAAATGTCCGTGTTCGTCACCTTTGAGTTGTGCTTTTACTTCTGTTCCGTCCGCCAACCTCAGGGTTTTCCACAGTCCCGGTTTGGCAGGAACAGCCATCGCGGCCATCGTCACGATGACCAGCGATATCATCATCCAAATTCTCTTCATTATTTTTGTTTACTTGTGATTCTATATTTTTACATTATTACTTAATCAAAATCTTCTTACCATTTACGATATATACACCTTTCCGCGTAGGAATGCCTTGCACTCTGCGACCGTCAAGAGTGTAGTAGATGCTGATGAGCGTTGAGGGCTGAGTAGTGAGTGGGGAAATGCCCGTAACACCAGAGACAGTTACATTTATGCCAGACAACTTGATATGCTTCGAACCATCAAATGAGAACACTACAGACTTTGTATTACCATTCCATTCCAGATCTCCATTCATATCTCCAACACTTGCTTTTAACCCACTCTTTGGCTCAGGAGAAACAAATTCAATCGCTGTGATATTACCCTCTTTCACTCTAATTGTTAGCGTATTGTTTGGATAGAGGCGAATCTGCTCGTTATTACAATAAAGGTTATTACCACCGGCTTTGTCGTATGTCACTGTGACTCCATTTACTGTTCCACTCAAAGGATCTGAAACATTGTTAATGGCACCATCATATGACGTTCCAAACAACGCATTATTCAGATTGATTGTTCCACTAACAGGATTTTCTTCACCACCCTGTCCGCTAGAAGTAATAGTATAGGTTGCCGTTGACAGAATACTAATTTGATTATTCTTTACTGCAATAGCTTTAACAGTAGTGGTTTCTGTTAGTGTGAATGGACTCTCATATAGTGTGCTACTCGTCGTAGCATCAGAACCATCAGTTGTATAGTAAATCGACGCACCTGATGTGTTTGAACTTAATGTCACCGTTACACTATTTTCATACGAGCCTGCATCAGGAGAGAATGTCGGCGAATAAACATAATCTGGTTCTACAGGAGAACCTCCCTCATAGTTATCGTAACAAAAGGTCTGATCCATCTTTGTGCCCCATGTATATTCCTCCAATCCAGGATAATCCACATAGGGGTTACGGTTACCTTGCACTTCATAGACAGCATTGTTACGAGCAATTTCTATTGCATCTACAGGATCTTGCCTCGACCAGCGCATCATCATATTGAGCGTCCACGAAGTCAATCCTGGATATGTCGAAGTAAACACATCATGCCCCCAACTGCCACAGGAACCCTCGTAACGCGTAATCATATAGAAGAAAATACGGGCAATGTCACCCTTGATTTCGTCATTGGGTTCAAATACTGTACCTGAATAACCGTCGGTTTTGCAAGAGCCTAACTTACAATAGTCGTTCTTCGACGTATAGGTTGCGTTTTTGACTTCACCAAAAGGATAATTTGAACGGCGGTTGTTCACATAGCCGTCTGTAGGCACGACATGAACAACATCCGACTTAATGTCACCGTCACCAAACCAACTCTGTGGAACAGTATGCTCACGGTTATAGCAATCGCCTTCTTTTTGATAGCTTCCAGCCTTGTCAGTAATGTGGCAGTAATTCGTTGCATTGGAATACCAGTCACGAACATATCCATCAGCACGCGTATCCGTCTTCTTATAAGCTTCCCAAAGCCCATCATATCCCACGTTCCGAGGATTTACAATAATCTCTGAAAGTGCCGTCTTAAGGGCTGCACCTTTTTTACCATTAGCATCCAGATAATATATACCTGATTCGTTCGGACCTTGTGCCCACACGGTGGTAAGTGCCACGAGTAGCACTGTTAATGCAACGATTCTCTTCATATTTTGATGATTTGAGTTTTAGTTATACACCCTTCATTGTAATGAATAGGGCTGCAAAATTATGAATATTTTTCATAAAAACAAAAGTTATTTGGTTTCTTTTTGCTTTTTCCATAAAATATTCGTATTTTTGCCCTCATGAAAAGATTATTATTATGTTTTGCTGTAGCATGGATGACAGGTAATGCTACGGCACAAGAACAGGAACTGACGTTTAAGGTGATACGGCAGAACTCCATCACCGTTGTAAAAAACCAGAACCGTAGCGGAACGTGTTGGGATTATGCCACATGCGGATTCTTTGAAGGTGAAATACTGCGTAAGAGCGGCAAGACGTATGACCTCAGCGAGATGTTTGTTGCCAGCAAGGACTATGTGGATTGTGCTGACTACCATGTCCGCATGCATGGCTACAGCCGATTCTCGGAAGGCGGTTCCTGCGACGATGTGCTCGAGGTCATTCGCACCCATGGCATCTGTCCAGAATCGGCCATGCCCGTATCCTCACTGGCGACAGGCGATTCACTGGCCAACTTCAACGAGTTTTTCAGCCTGCTGGAGCCCTACGTAGAATCGGTGTCAAAAAACAAGGCTAAGGACATCTCACTCCAATGGAAGGAGGGTCTACAAAGCATCTTGGATGCCTATCTGGGACCGTGTCCAACGGAGTTTGAGTACGAAGGCAAGCGATACACACCACAGAGCTTTGCCGCATCGCTGGGCCTTGACTGGAACGACTACATCAGTTATACCAGTTTCACACACCATCCATTCTATTCAAGTTTTGTGATTGAGGCTCCATACAAATGGCGTCCGAAACTGAGCTATAATGTGCCGTTGAACGAATTGATGGCTATCATTGACGGAGCACTGGAACAAGGCTATAACGTAGCGTGGGGTGGTGATGTCAGCGAAGAGGGATTTACCCGTAACGGTCTGGCAATCACCAACGAAGTGCCGTCACAGGAATTACGACAGCGACGCTTCGATACCTGGAAATCGACTTACGACCACGTCATGCTCATCTTCGGACAAGCAGAAGACCAAAACGGACGTAAGTACTACATGGTGAAAAACTCTTGGGGAGAGACTGGTAATTATAAAGGTATCTGGTACATGTCAAGAGACTTCATCGCCCTCAATACTACCTATGTCTTTCTGAATAAAAACGCAATCAAGCAATAGCCCGGGCTATTGCTTGATTTCTATATCGCGCTTGACATTATTGCGAATTTTCGTCAGGTATGACTTCATGCCGTCAGCATTTTTCGTATCGATAATCTCCAACAGTTCCTTTAGCTCCGTACGAATCTGCGACACCTGATCGTGAGTATAGGGATTGAAGAGAATTTCCTGCAGCAAATAGTCGTCCTCATTAAGTACACCTTTGGCAATGCGCATGTGACGTTTGAAGGTAGTACCCGGTGCGTCCTGATGCTTCATGACTGCTGCGAAGACGAAGGTTGAGACGAAAGGAATACTCAATGAGTAGGCCACCGTCTTGTCATGCTCCTCAAAAGTGTATTCGTAGATGTTAAGCCCTAGCTTCTGGTAGAGGTCTTTGAAGAAAATGCGTCCCATGTAGTCACCTTCGCTGATGATGATGGCGTTCTCCTCAGAAAGCTGTTGCAGATTGGCAAACGTAGGGCCGAACATGGGGTGCGTAGAAACATAGCGCATGCCTGTCTGTTCATAAAACTCCTTCAGGTCTGTCTTTACCGAGGCGATATCGCTGATGATGCACTCCTTTGGCAGGTAGGGTATCACCTCCTTGAACACGGGGATGGTATATTTCAGCGTCACAGCATTGATGAGCAGTTCAGGCTTAAATTCCTGAATCTCCTCATAGGTAGTGAAACGCTGACAGTTGTAGGTGAACCGCATGCGTTTAGGATCTTTCTCAAAGACTGCCACTTCGTGGTCGAAACTGAGCAGGTCAATGAAAAAACTTCCCATTTTGCCTGCACCCATTACTAATATTTTCATAGAATTATTCTCTAATTCTTGACCTAAATTACTGATTGATAATCTCGATTTGTTGTCTTACACTCTCTTCGTGGATACTCTCGAACACTTTGGCTACGAACTCAGGACCCATGCCACAGAGAGCACCCTGAGCACCACGCTTGTCAAGAATCTCGTTGTAGCGGGTGGTCTGTAGAACGGTCATGTTGTGCTCCTTCTTGTACTGACCAATCTCACGACAGACACGCATGCGCTTGGACAGCAAATCCATCAGTTGATTGTCCAGTTCATCAATCTGCTTACGCAGAGTGGTAATACCTTCAGTTGTAGCCTTATCACTACGAATGACAAGCAATGACAGAATGTAGTCGAGCACGTCGGGTGTTACCTGCTGCTTTGCATCACTCCAAGCCTTGTCGGGGTCGCAGTGGCTCTCTACGATGAGTCCCTCGAAACCGAGGTCCATAGCCTGCTGACAGAGCGGTGCAATAAGTTCGCGACGGCCGCCGATGTGACTGGGGTCGCTAATGATAGGCAGTTCAGGAATACGGCGCTTCAGTTCAATGGGAATCTGCCACATAGGCATGTTACGGTAGATTTTTTTATCGTACGACGAGAAACCACGATGAATAGCAGCCATACGTTTCACACCAGCCTGATTCAGACGCTCCATCGCACCAATCCACAACTCCAGGTCAGGATTGACCGGATTCTTGACAAACACAGGAACATCTACACCCTTCAGACTGTCGGCCAATGCCTGCATAGCAAAAGGGTTAGCCGAAGTACGTGCACCTATCCAGAGGATGTCGATACCATACTTCAAACAGAGTTCTACATGTTCGGGGGTGGCCACCTCTGTCGCTACGAGCATATGCGTCTCGTCCTTCACGCGCTTCAGCCAGACAAGTGCGGGTTCGCCATGTCCCTCAAAGCCACCTGGCTTTGTACGTGGTTTCCATACTCCAGCACGGAAGTTGTGGCAACCCTTCATGGCCAACTGACGGGCGGTGGTCATCACTTGCTCCTCTGACTCGGCACTGCAGGGACCTGCAATGACAAAGGGGCGTTCATTGTCACTCGGAAGATTCAGTTTTTCTAATTCTAATTCCATAGTTATATTGCTTTTTTAATTCTTTCCAATGCTTCCTTGATTTTCTCCTCCTTGGCACACAGCGAAATGCGAATGTAACGCTCACCGTTAGAACCGAAGATAAAACCAGGGGTGATGAAGACACGGGCCTCATGCAGCATGCGCTCCGTCAAGTTCTCTACATTATTATATATAGAAGGGATGCGTCCCCAGAGGAACATTCCCACCTGATGGGGGTCGTACGTGCATCCCAATACGTCCATGATCTGCTCGGCATACTGACGGCGGCGGGCATAGGTGTTGATGTTCGCCTCACGGTGCCACTCTTCGCTATTGTCGTAGGCAGCGGCTGCAGCCAGTTGGATGCCACGGAACGTGCCACTCTCGATGTTTGACTGTACCTTCAGAATCCACGAGATAAACTCTGCATTGGTAGCACAGAGACCAACACGCCAACCAGGCATATTATGGCTTTTCGACATAGAGTTGAACTCAATACAGCAGTCCTTGGCACCAGACACCTGCAGGATGCTCAGGTGTTCCTCGCTCAGGATGAAACTGTAGGGATTATCATTGACCACAACAATGCCATGTTCCTTGGCAAAGCGTACCAAGCGCTCGTAGGTTTCACGACGAGCGCGGCCACCCGTTGGCATATTGGGATAGTTTGTCCACATGAGCTTCACACGACTCAAGTCCATCTTTTCCAGCTCCTCGAAATCAGGCTGCCAGCCGTTATCCTCGCGCAGGTTGTAGTTTACAATCTTTGCACCAAGAATCTTTGACAGCGACGTGTATGTGGGGTAGCCCGGATTGGGAACCAACACCTCGTCACCAGGGTTGACAAAGGCCAGTGTGACATGCAGGATGCCCTCTTTTGAACCAATGAGCGGCAACACTTCTGTCTTCGCATCAAGGCTGACGCCGTACCAGCGTTGATAGAAGCGGGCCATTGCCTCACGAAGCTCTGGCGTACCCATAGTGGGCTGATAGCCGTGGGCATACGGCTGGCGGGCCACCTCGCACAGTTTCTCGATGGTCTGCTCCGACGGCGGCATGTCGGGACTGCCGATGGCCAGGCTGATGATGTCCTTGCCCTCGGCATTCAGCTGGGCCACCTCCTTCAGCTTGCGGCTGAAGTAGTATTCACTCACTAAACTTAATCTATCTGCTGGTTGTATCATCTTTGATGTGTAATCTTTAATGCTTAATGTTAATTGGTCTGCCGACCGTCTTTATATTCTCCTAAAATCTTCAAGTCCTTTGTCAGTGGAATGATGGCGTCAATCGACTGACGATAGCGCGTCAGGTCGTCATACATCACGTCCACATAGAACAGGTATTCCCACTCGCGGCCAATGATGGGCAGCGACTGAATCTTCGTCAGGTTAATCTTGTAGAACGACAGGATGGCCAGCACATGACTAAGACTTCCCTCTTCGTGAGGCAACGAAAAGACGATGCTCGATTTGTTGGCTTCCATCAGCGGACGTAGCATGTCGGCCTTATTGGGATTCGACACGACAAGAAAACGCGTAAAGTTATGCTTGTTATCCTCAATGTGGTCTTCAAGGACCTTCAACCCATAGAGGCGTGCTGCCTCAGCATGACAGATGGCTGCCCAACCATGTTTCTGTCCCTCGGCAATCATTTTCGCAGAACCTGCCGTATCCTCAGCTTCCACATTCTTCAACTGTGGATGTTGCGCCAAGAACTGACGGCACTGCATCAGTGCCACGGGGTGAGAATGCACCTCAGTAATAGTGCTCCAGTCATCGTCAGGCAGACAACAGATGCAGTGTGAGATATGCAACTTATGCTCTCCCACCACCGATGTGCCAGAGTCGCGCAGTAGTTCGTAGTTGTGCAGCAGTGATCCGGCAATGGTATTTTCGATGGCTACCATACCTATCATTGTCGGGTCCTGACGCATATTATCAAACACTTCTTCAAAAGTGCTACAGCATACCAGCTGTATTTGCTCACCCTCGAAGTACAGATGTGCTGCAATGTCGTGGAACGACCCGATTAGTCCTTGTATTGCGATTCTCTTCATCTTCTTTATATAAAAAACTCCGCTTTCACCTTTTGTGTGAAGCGGAGCCTTATTTTAAAATTTCAATTTTTAACTCTTCAATTTTTACTTACAGCCACCCGCTTCACAACTCGTTGCAAAGTAAAAGTAATAACCATAAAAGTAAGCTGCAATCTGCATATTGTTCTATTTTTTTGTTAACTGGGTGCAAAAGTATATATTTTTCACGAAACCAACAAACAATTTGCAAGAAAAATTTATAATTTGGCGAAAAAAGTGTACCTTTGCACGTAATTATAAAACAAATGACCCATGCGACAGAAAATTGATTGCTTTATTGCTTGTAACGTATTGGAAGATGCTGAAAAGACCATAGCACAGATGCGTGACAACAAAACCATTCACCATATTTATTTATTAGTTAACGAAGGGTTCGCACAGCAACACGAGGCACCAAAAGACTGTAGACTGCTGGTTGTAAACAACCTGAACAGTACACAGACCATGATGTGCATTGCTGAAAATGCCAATGCCGACTATGTTCTTTTGTCCCTCAAGTCCCAGCCCTTGCAATTAGGAGCCTCCGCATTGGAGCGAATGTTTCAAGTGGCCAATGACTCAAATGCAGCCATGGTATATGCCGACAGACTGGAAGAACGAAGAGAAGATGGCAAAATCCTCGTGCAACGCCATCCCGTCATCGACTACCAGTTAGGTTCACTGCGCGATGACTTCGATTTTGGTTCACTACTACTGATTAAAACGGCCTTAATGCACAAGTTTGCCACGACCGATACAGACCGTGAATATCAACATGCTGGACTCTACGCCCTACGTCTGTTCCTCAGTCGTGAAGGCACTCTATTCCACCTGAACGAATATCTTTATACTGAGTTGGAAAACGACTTAAGAGCCAGTGGAGAGAAACAATTTGACTACGTAAATCCCGCTAACCGCGAGGTACAGATTGAGATGGAACAGGCCGTAACGGCACATCTTGATGCTATAGGTGCCAAGATTGAGACATTGTCTTATCGTGAACCCGATTTCCAGGAACAGGATTTCCTGGTAGAAGCTAGTGTTATCATTCCCGTCTATAACCGAGAAAAGACCATCGCCGATGCTGTCACGAGTGCCCTCTCACAACAGACGACCTTCCCTTATAACGTTATTGTGGTCAACAACCACTCAACAGACGGAACAGGGGACATTCTTTCCAAACTCAACGCTTCAAACAATAAATTAATCGTCCTTTCACCAGAAAGGACAGACTTAGGTATTGGTGGCTGTTGGAATATGGCTATCAACGACGACCACTGCGGACGTTTTGCGGTACAGTTGGACTCTGATGACCTTTATTCCAGTCCCAAAACCCTGCAAACCATCGTCGATGCCTTCCGTCGCCAACATGCCGCTATGGTCATCGGTTCCTACCGCATGTGTGATTTTGAACTGAAGACTTTGCCGCCAGGCATCATTGACCATAAAGAATGGACAGAGGAGAATGGTCCCAATAATGCCCTACGCATCAACGGATTAGGAGCACCACGCGCCTTTTTCACCCCATTGCTACGCCAGATACAGTTCCCTAACACGTCGTATGGCGAGGACTATGCCCTAGGACTTATCTTCTCACGTCATTACCGCATTGGCCGTATCTATTCAGAGTTGTACCTCTGTCGCCGATGGGGAGGAAATAGCGATGCGGCACTAAGTATTGACAAAATTAATGCCAACAATCTCTATAAGGATAAACTGCGAACACTCGAGGTTTTAGCGCGTCAGCAAATGAAACTCGGCAAGAAGGACATGCTGGCCGACTCCAGTTTGCAGCGTTTCTTCATCCGACAGATAGAGAAATGGGATGATGCCCGCAAACGCTATCGTGAGCTACGTAACATTAAAACCCTTGAACTGACGGAAGATAACTTCACGATGCAAGTACAGTGGAATCCAGCACGCATAGTTTCAACAGGAGCACAAATTGACCAAAAGACCATTAAGGAGCGTCCTTGTTTCCTCTGTGAACAAAACCGCCCGCAGACACAAATCAAGAAACAGCTCGAGAACCAGATGGAACTACTGGTAAACCCCTACCCCATCTTGCCAACCCACTACACCATTCCAACCAACAGCCACCAACCTCAGCGTATCACTAAACTCTATGGTGAGATACACCGATTGCTGACGGAATACCCAGAACTGATGGTATTTTACAATGGTCCACAATGTGGAGCTTCAGCACCTGACCATGCTCATTTACAGGCCGGTACCAGTGGAATTCTGCCTTTACAGACAGCATGGCAACGACTAAGTCGTAACCTGACTCCCATTATTAACTCATCACCACTAACCCCTCAGCATCCAGATGAAGGAATTTTTATCATCAATGACTATCCCTGTACAGCACTGCTCATCCACAGTCGGTCTGAGGAAACAGACAATAAACTGTTTAATCAGTTATATAAAGCCATCGATGAGGGATTAAAAATGAGCGATGAAGGAAGCCCGGAACCCATGATGAATATTGTCAGTTGGCGCAAAAGCGACACCTTCATCAGCGTTGTCTTTCCTCGCCGCAAGCACCGTCCTGCCTGCTACAAGGCTGAAGGAGATGCACAGTATATCATCTCTCCAGGAGCACTTGACATGGCGGGACTGATGATTACACCAAGACAGGAGGATTTTGAACGCATCACTGCAGAAACCGCTTTCAGCATTCTCCGCGAGGTATCTATTACACAAGAGCAACTGGCACTGATTGTAGAGCAACTGAAGCAACCTAGGAAAGAAAGCACTCAACACTCAACGCTCAATGCTCAACGTTCTAAACAACCCGAGGTCAGTGTCGGCATTGTCAGCGGACAAAAGATTCACTTCGCGCTCAACGCTCCCTATACCGCTAAAGGTGAGACCATTGAGGGCGACCAACTGGTAGAGTTCAGCGAGGGTGGCATTCTTTGGAATGGCAACACCTATCGCGAATTGACTTTTACACCACAACAACCCGATGCATCATTCTCACTATACGATGTCACCATCGGCGTCAACTTCCACTGGGAACGCAAGGAGACACAGATATTCAACGGCACCCTGCGACTGGTGGTCGAGGCCGATCAAATTACGGCCATCAATATGCTACCAGTAGAAAAGTACCTTGTCAGCGTCATCTCCAGTGAGATGAGTGCTACGAGCAGTATCGAACTGCTCAAGGCCCATGCAGTCATCAGCCGCTCATGGCTATTGGCACAAATGGAGAAACGCAAGCAACTGAATGGCGGACAAAATAGTTTTTTCTCGTTTATCAAGAAGGATGACGAGCTTATCCGTTGGTACGACCGTGAAGACCATCAGATATTCGATGTCTGTGCCGATGACCACTGTCAGCGTTATCAGGGCATCACCAAAGCCAGCAGCCGTAGTGTAGATGCTGCTGTCAAGGCTACTAAAGGCCAGATTCTGATGTACGAAGACGAAATCTGCGATGCCCGTTATGGCAAGTGCTGTGGCGGCATGACAGAAGAGTTCCAATACTGCTGGGAAGACACGCGAAAACCATATTTGATGGCCATTCCCGATAGCCGGAATGGTAACCGCATCAGTGGTGACCTGTCGAAGGAGGAGTATGCGGAAAAATGGATTCGCACTTCGCCTGATGCCTTTTGCAACACTCATGATAAAGAGATACTCTCACAGGTACTCAACGACTATGACCAGGAAACCACTGAGTTCTACCGATGGAAGGTGGAATATACGCAAGAGGAACTGACCGCTCTCGTCAACGAAAAGCTAAAGATGGATCTTGGAACTATTACGGATCTCATCCCATTGGAACGTGGAAAGAGTGGTCGCATCTGGAAACTGAAGATTGTTGGTACAGAGAAGACGTTTACCATTGGTAAGGAACTGGAAATCCGTCGTACGCTCAGCGAGAGCCACCTCTACAGCTCTGCTTTCGTTGTCGATAAACGAGAAGGCAAGTTCATACTGACAGGTGCAGGCTGGGGCCACGGTGTTGGTCTCTGCCAGATAGGTGCCGCTGTCATGAGTACACAAGGATATAATTACGATCAAATTCTTTTGCACTACTACAGAGNNATATTAATAATATGAAACAAAGAAACCCGTGGAGTTGGATTCCAACTCTCTACTTCGCAGAGGCACTGCCATATGTGGCGGTGATGACCATTGCCGTCATCATGTACAAACGACTTGGCATATCAAACACCGACATTGCTCTCTATACAGGTTGGCTCTACCTGCCTTGGGTTATCAAACCCTTCTGGAGCCCGTTTGTGGATTTGTTTAAGACCAAGCGTTGGTGGACGATTTCCATGCAATGGCTGATAGCCATCGCTTTTGCCGCACTGGCATTTGCCATACCTACACCTTTCTTTTTCCAGCTAACACTGGCGGTATTCTGGATAATAGGCTTCACATCAGCTACTCACGACATTGCTGCAGACGGCTTTTACATGCATGCCCTTGATGACCATCAGCAGTCGTTCTACGTAGGCATTCGCAGTACGTTCTACCGCATTGCTACTGTGGCAGGACAAGGTCTGCTGGTTATTCTGGCTGGTGTCATTGAGATGAATAGTGGATTAGAACCTGCACAGCTGCAGGTTAACGCAACGGTTGACAATATCACATTCAGCAACGTCTCAGAGGTTCAGAACGGCCAACACTTCGACTTCGTAGCTGTAGATGGCGACAATACGCTGTCAATGCTCGACTACGTCAGGCAACAGAACGAAGCAAATGGTTTTGTAGAGGCAGAGAAGCCTCAACAACAAGCTGTTACACAAGTTGCCGAAGAAGGAGCGTTCACGCGGTGGGTCCGCGAAACTTTCGGCGAGGAACCTCGTGAGGTGACTGCATTACAGAGCCGGCAACATCTTGTGGGCATAAAGCTCTCTGAACAACCCAAGGACGACGAACCGATAATTCTCAACATGTCGTTCAAGAGTGGCGACCAAAGCATTAAGTTGGAACAGGCAAAATTATCAACACGTTTTATATTTAACAAGGACAATTGGAACAAGCAAGCACTAGTTCTCTTTTCTGTTGACCCAAAACTGAAAGAAGAGACTACAGCAACCTTTGAGGGGCTGTCAGGTAATATCCCCTTTGCCTGGCTCGTTGTCTTCGTCGTATTATCTGTTCTTTTCTTCTTGGCAGCCATTTACCACCAGTATATTCTGCCGACTCCAAACTCTGACCATGCCGCCAAGAACCTTCAGGCTAAGACTATAGTCAGCGAGTTCGTCCGTACGTTCAAGACCTTTTTTACCAAACCACAGGCCATTGTAGCTATCCTCTTTATGCTACTCTACCGTCTGCCGGAGGCACAACTGGTAAAGATTATCAATCCCTTTATGCTCGATCCCATTGACAAGGGAGGCCTGGGACTGACAACTGGCCAGGTAGGATTCGTATATGGCACAGTAGGTATTATTGGGTTGACCATTGGTGGCATACTCGGCGGTTTTGCAGCTGCACGAGGCGGACTAAAGCGATGGCTATGGCCAATGGTAGCCGCCATCACACTACCAGACCTGGTCTATGTCTATCTGAGCTATCTACAGCCAGACAGTCTGTTCATCATCAATAGCTGCATCTTCATCGAACAGTTCGGCTATGGCTTCGGCTTCACCGCCTATATGCTTTACCTCATTTATTTCTCCGAAGGTGAGCATAAGACAGCCCACTATGCTATCTGCACAGGCTTCATGGCATTGGGTATGATGCTACCTGGCATGATGGCCGGCTGGCTGCAGGAAGCCATTGGCTATAGTCACTTCTTCATCTGGACCATCATCTGCTGCATGATTACCTTCTTAGTGTGTGCATTCATAAAGATTGATCCTGACTTCGGAAAGAAAAAAGAGGCATGAAATATTACGCAGTACCATCCCGTTGGACATGGGTCCCCTCGCTGTATCTGGCAAAGGGACTGCCCTACGTGGTGCTGACCGTTATCTCACTGATGTTGTTCAGCCGATGGGGACTGAGCAATAGCGAGATCACGTTCTATGCTGCATGGTACTATCTGCCTTGGGTATTCTACCCATGGCTATCGTCACTTGTACGACGGTTAGGAACCCTAAGTCGATGGATTGTATCTATGCAACTGCTAGAGGCGGTGCTACTGATTGCAATTTCCTTCTGCATCTCTTACCAGCAGTCGTTTTGGATACTGTGGACCTTACTAATGCTTATAGCTATAGTATGCGTCATTCACGCTGCTGCTTGTCAGGAAAAAGTGGAAGAATATGATTATGCACGCGAAGCCACTTGTCACATCAGTCGCATATTCTACTTCGTATCGCTCATCATTGTACAGGGAGTGATCATCATGATGGCAGGTAACCTGGAGGTTATAACACGCGATATCAGTTTCTCATGGAGCATGACCTTCCAAGTCATGGCTGGAATGATGTTAGTTTTGGCCTTATATCATTTTTATAGATTATCAAAGACTAACAGTTCACTCATCAAAAACTGCAAGTATTCCGTCAGCCTCTCTTGGGGACGACATGAGTTGTATTGTGTGTTGTATCTTTTCCCCTATGGAATGTTACTTATGCTGTCAACACTTTATCTAATCAACCCTCCGCATACAGGCGGACTTGGTTTATCGCCTGCAGAATACGGTCTGGTCATGGGAACGGTGGGCGTCATTGGTTTGGCGACAGGAGGTGCATTGAGTAGAGAAGCCATCAAGAGAAACGGCATTAAACCATGGATATGGATTATGGCATTGTCCATGCTGATTCCACCCTTACTTTTCTTTCTAATGACACGCGTTGCATCGCCATCGCTTCCAATCATCAGTGGTCTCATCTTCATCATTCAGGTTGCCATAGGATTCGCCATCATGATATTCAGAACATACCTTAAATATATGGTAAAGAAGTCGCAACAACGCCACATGTGCATGGCGATGAGTGCCGTTGCCCTTCTACTGCCCAATCTCATGACTGGCTATCTTCAGAAGGTAATCGGCTATCCTAATTTCTTCCTTCTTACAACGGCCTTCGGCTTGTTAGCATTGGTAGCTGTCGTGCTGATTATGGGAAATACTTCTGACGAAATAGGAAAAACCCTACATCACAATAGGGAAAAACATTTGGATAACATATAACAATAGCCTATCTTTGCAGCAAGATTTAGAGTTTCTTGATAAGGAGCGACTATCATGTAAGGATTAATAACAATTAAAGATTAAGGAGATAAGATTATGAAGAAGTTTTATACCAATATCGCTATAGCACTTATGGCAGTGCTAACGATGACAACATTTACGAGTTGTGATAAAGATGTCGACATTGCATACGACCTTGACGGCATCTGGCAGGGAACTATCATCGGTAACTACTATTCAGACCGTTATGGTACCACTCGCACCGACTACGACACAGAGATTCGTTTCTACCAGAATGGAGCATTCTCCCGTGGCGGAACAGGTTACGAGATAGATCGTGAAAGTTGGACTGGTCACATTACCCGTTTTGATTTTGACTGGAAAGTACGCGACGGACGTATCTATATCAGTTACGACGATGGTTATCAGGTTATTATTCGTGACTGGGAGACCTACTACATGGGCAACACTATGCGGTTCCGTGGCTACTTCGATGACTACTACACTGGCGAGCAAATGGCATCGTTCAATCTGGTCAAAGTCGCCGAACGGTATTCCTACGCTAACGACATGGTGAAGAATGACAGCATCACCATCACAAAATAACTAAATACCCAATCCACCACTGAAACTGGCATCTACCGCCTTGCTCTGCAGAATGCGTGAGTGAGGCGGTACATCATGTGTCAGCCAGATATTACCACCAATAATGGAGTCATGACCAATGGTGATACGTCCTAATATCGAGGCATTTGAATAGACAGTCACATTATCCTCAATTATCGGGTGACGCGGCACATTCAGCATGTTTCCATTCTCATCATACTTAAAGCTCTTAGCACCAAGGGTAACACCCTGATACAAAGCTACGTGATTACCAATGATGGTTGTCTCACCTATAACCACACCTGTACCATGATCTATCGAGAAGTATTCACCAATCTGCGCCCCTGGATGGATGTCAATACCTGTCTTCGAATGCGCCAATTCGGTAATGATACGTGGAATGACAGGCACCTTCATCAGATGAAGCACATGAGCCATACGGTAATGCGTCATAGCATTCAGTGATGGATAACAGAAAATCACTTCGCCATAATTGGTTGCTGCAGGGTCATTATTGAACATAGCTTCCACATCTGTATATAACAAGCGTTTCAGCTCCGGCAAATGGTCTATGAACTCCAATGCCAGTTGTTGTGCCTTCTGCTGTGCCTCCTCCTCGCTCATGCAACTGCAGAACAACAATCCACGAGCAATCTGCGCATTCAGCAGTTTAAACAATTCCTCCATATTCACGCCAATGTAATAAGACCTAATTTGCTCATCAGGCTGACGTTTGTGGAAGTAATCACTGAAGATAATCGTCTTGACCAATGTCACCATTTTTTTCACACATTCAACTGAAGGCATCGGCGACGAGCCTTCCGGCATCATGCCGTCTTCCTTTTCCGAGTGCTTTGACAGAATGGTCACATTCTTCAACAAAATATCATTTACATTCATATCCATATCCCAAAACAAAAAAATTAATAACTATACTCTTCGACCCCACCCCATGTTGTATCAACCATAATAGCATTTGAAGGATTGTCATTTCCCGGTTCATCGGGGGTGTCAGGTTCCCTCTCAGTAAAAAAGTTTCCTGAGAACTGAGTAATAATGTTACGTTCCATGACCGCTTTTACGACCTTTTTGTAGAGTGCATTACCGTTTGCATCTTGTGCTTCCACATTAAATGTCACTTGTTGCCCATTTGAATGAGGGAAGGTATATAGTTCGAACTCCAGCGGCTCATTATCGGTCGATTCGTCTAGTTCAAAGTACACTTTCTGTTGCGAGTTTGCATTACCGAAGCCAGTCGTCACATCCAATTGGCCACTACCGCCAGTATAGTAGAAGTAAAAACGCTTCACTTTACTTGGCTTTCCGTCTTCAGTCTGGAAGCGCAACATTGCCGTAGCACGTCCCAAGGTATATTTCTTTTCATCCATATTGTTCGTCACTTCCAGGTCACCATAATAATAGAAGGTATCGGTGAATCCCGTACCGCCCGAAGCCGTTACGTTTGAGAATTTAATCTGGTCGGGTTTAGTGGTCGTTGGGTTGGCATTACCGCTATGACCAAGTATCAATAGTTGGTAATTGCCATCCTCCAATGCCATAGCTGTAGTACCATAACCACTGTCACCCAGCTTTTGGTTGTCATATTTCACACGCTGACCATCCTGATATACTACAAAACTAAGCCTGCTGCAAACCCGTTCAACCGGCATTTCACCTCGAGAGATTTCCGCATTGGCAAAGGCTTCGACACCGTCAACCGTCAAAACCACATTACCTACAGCCTTCTTGGTCGTGGTTTCCTGATCTATTATAACCTTCTCACAACTATTCAACAACAGCAGGCAAAGGCCTGCTATGACCATAGTACGAATCTGATCCCTCATAGTATGTCCAAAATGGTAAGAAAGTGGAGATGGAGGGGTTCGAACCCTCGTCCGCACAAGGAAACCATACGCTTTCTACACGCTTATTCCAGCCTTCAGTTTTCGAGCGACGACAAGACCTGGACCACCAATCGTCACCTTATCCTCAATAGTTTCACCCAAGCATCGAGGCATAAATGGGCTATTTCCGATTTAACCTGCGCCGCTTGATCTCCGGATTCGGAACAACATCCTCGGAGCGACGTCTCGTTCTCCTACCTTGTAAGAGAATTAAGCTCGTAATCTACTGTGCTTCGATTAAGCAGCGAGAGCATACTTATTGTTGCCAATTAATTTTCTGTTCACTCAGTTTTAGGAGGTAGCCAACGAGCCTCCGCGTGCTTACGTACCATCTCATCTTGCCGTCAAATCCAGTCATCCCCTTTTTATTGAGAGCTGAGTATTGAGCATAGAGCCTTCTGCGTCAGCGATTGCAAAAGTACAATTATTTAAGGAAAGAACAAAATTATTTCGAAAAAAAATGCCATGAATGACAATAAATCGATAAAAAGAAGGTTAATAAAAAGTATTATTCTATATAATAATGTATAAGATGAAACGCTATATACTCTCCCTATGGGTTCTGCTTGCCATGGCCACAGGCGCTATGGCGCAGTCGACAATGACTGACCAACAAGTCATGGAGTTCTATCTGGAACAGCGCCAACAGGGCGTCAGTCAGCAACAGATCGTGACCAAACTGATGCAGCGCGGCGTAAACATACAACAATTACAACGTATCCGCAAAAAGTACGAACAACAGCAGAATAATAGCGGACTAGGAGCTGTCAACATTACGACTGACCCTAAGGCCGAGCGCCTGCGTCAGAATAATGCGGCACCAAAAGATGATGCCGAAGGTAACACTACTTATCGTCGCGGTAATGACCCAACTCTCAAGCGACCGAACACCTATGATGACAATGATCCCGAATACATGGGCATGAACTATGAATTCGGCCTTTTGATGCCCGACTCTGCAGAGTTGGAGCGCATGCGCATTGAGGAAGAAGTACTCAACCGAAACCGCAAGCGTGTCTTCGGACGTGACATCTTCAACAACAAGAACCTGACTTTTGAGCCTACCATGAACATCGCTACCCCCCAGAATTATGTCCTAGGAGCTGGCGATGCTGTAAACGTAGATGTTTGGGGAGCTTCACATAATTCATTCCAGAGCACCGTATCGCCCGACGGAACCATCCAGATTGAAGGCTTCGGTCCTGTCAGCGTCAGTGGTCTAACCGTCGAACAGGCAAATGCTCGTCTGCGTTCCCAGTTAGGAGCCCGTTATCAGAATTCTAAGATTAGACTAACCGTAGGCCAGACTAAGACCATCATCGTCAATGTAATGGGTGAGGTCAACGTCCCTGGCACCTATACCCTATCAGCCTTCTCCACTGTGTTCAATGCCCTGTATATGGCTGGTGGCATTAGCGAAATAGGAACATTACGTAATATTAAAGTATATCGTAATAACCATCAGATATCCACGGTCGATGTCTATGACTACATCTTTAACGGCAAGCAGACTGGCAATGTGCGTCTTGCCGACAACGATGTCATCATCGTAGGGCCATACGAAAGTTTAGTCAACGTTACTGGTAAAGTAAAACGTCCTATGTACTACGAGATGAAAAAGGCAGAGAGCGTTGGCGCCCTAATCAATTACGCCGGAGGTTTTACCGGCGATGCCTATAAGAAGTCCGTCCGTATTGTTCGTAAGAGTGGTTCCCAATATTCCGTATATAATGTCAACGAGTTTGATATGGCCAAGTTCCCTGTCAGCGACGAAGACTCAGTGAGCATTGACTCCATACTGCCTCGCTATTCGAATATGGTTGAGATAAAAGGTGCTGTATTCCGTCCAGGCATGTATCAGGTAGGCGGCAACATACAAAGCGTCCGTCAACTAATCGAGAGTGCGGAGGGTGTAACTGAAGAAGCATTTACGCCCCATGCCATTCTGCACCGCATGAAGCCCGACCGTACCCTTGAGATGTTGTCTGTTGACTTGCAGGGCATCATGAATGGCACAGTAAGCGACATACCCTTGCGCAACGAAGACGTACTCTTTATCCCCAGCAAACAAGAAATGCAGGAAGAGCAGACTATCACCATTCATGGTGAAGTACGTAATCCCGGAGTCTATAAATATGCAGACAACGAGACGCTTGAAGACTTCGTACTTCAGGCTGGTGGCCTGAACGATGCAGCCTCTTTGGTCAAGGTTGATGTGGCACGCCGAATAAAGAACCCCGCCGCAACAACAGCCTCTGACACGATTGCCCATACTTTCTCGTTTGCCCTGAAAGACGGCTTCGTTATTGATGGTGAGACCGCTTTCAAGTTACAGCCCTACGACGAGGTTTATGTACGTACCAGTCCTGGCTATACCAAGCAGCAGAACATCCGTGTAGAGGGAGAAGTAAACTTTGAGGGAACCTATACATTGAGTAAGAAAAACCAACGTTTGAGCGAAGTCATCCGTCAGGCAGGTGGTCTTACCTCAACTGCCTATGCTCAAGGCGCACGCTTGGAACGCCGTATCACAGATGACGAACGTCTCCGTATGCAGACCGTCCTAACGATGGTAAAGGCACAAAGCGGTGACCGTGATACACTTGATGTCAGCAAACTCGATTTAGGCAACACCTATTATGTAGGTATCCATCTCGATGAAGCGCTTACCACGCCAGGTGGTGATGAAGATATTGTACTTCGTGAAGGCGACCGCGTCATTGTACCACAATACTCAGGGACCGTGAAGATTAGCGGTGATGTCATGTACCCTAATACCGTAGCCTTTCGTGAAGGTAAAAGTGTGAAGTACTACATCAATCAGGCAGGTGGCTGGGGTAACCGCGCCAAGAAAAGTCATACCTATATTATATATATGAATGGTACCGTAGCACGCATTGGCTATGGTACTAAGATTCTTCCCGGCTGTGAAATTATTGTACCTAGTAAGCCAAAGAACAGCCGTCTGACTCTGCCTGAAATCATGTCTATCGGTACGAGCACAGCCTCTATCGCCACTATGATTGCCTCTATTTCCAACCTGTTGAAGTAAAAGTATTATGGAAGAAAAGAAACAAGCAGAAGCCATTGACCTTAGGGTCATGATAAAAAAGGGATGGGAGAAGAAGAAAACCTTCATTATTGTCTGGATTATTACGTTTGTACTGTCATGTCTATGGATATTACCACAGCCACGTTATTACACGACAGAAGTATCTTTGGCTCCTGAAGCTATGGACAACAAAGGAGCAGGAGGATTGGCTTCACTAGCTTCTAGTTTTGGCGTAAATCTTGGGAATGGATCGTCCGATGCCATCTACCCACAACTCTATCCAGACATTTTTAGCTCAACAGAATTTCTTGTCGGCTTAATGGATATTCAGGTGAAGACCATTGATAATGAACTGAATACCGACTACTATACTTATCTAAAAGATTACCAAAAAAAGAACATTTTATTTACTCCCTTTTATTCATTGGCGCACTGGATTTCTTCCTTTTTTAACAATGAAGAAGAAATAACGACCATCCAGCCCACGAACGGGAAGCGTTTCAATCCATTCCAATTATCAAAAACAACCAGTCACATTATTGGACTCGCTAGTAAAAACATCACCTGTACTTATAGCCGCACAACCGATGTTATAACAATATCGGTAAATGACCAAGATCCGTTGGTATGTGCCCTATTAGCTGATAGCGTCAAGGAACACCTGCAAATATTCATTACAGACTATCGCACAAAGAAATCGCGTATTGACTATGAATACTACAAGAAATTGACAGCGGAAGCTAAACAGGAATATGAAAAAGCCCGCCAACGTTATGGCAGCTATGCCGATGCCAACATGGATATTGTTCTGGAAAGTTACCGAGCTAAACGTGACGATTTGGAGAACGATATGCAATTAAAATATAACACATACAGCACACTGAATACCCAATTACAGGCAGCAAGGGCCAAGGTACAGGAGAACACACCAGCCTTCACCACTCTGACCAATGCCACTGTCCCCGTCAAGCCTGCAGGACCGAAACGTATGATTTTCGTTGCCGTCATGCTGTTCCTGGCTACTTTAGGTACAGCCATATATCTGTTCCGTAAAGAGCTTATCAGGTGGTTCTAAATATATGAAATATTTGTGAAGTCCTGCTTATGAGCATATTCTATCTCATTTTCATACTGCTGACAATCTACTTTTCTTATCGTTATGACAGTATTGAGGAGTATGACAGCCACAAGCAACACCGTCTGTGGCTGATGTGTGCTTATATGATATGTCTTACTGGATTCAGTTATGGTCTTGGTGGAGACAAATTCACCTATATGGAGGAATTTGAATACTATCCAGAATCCTTCTCCGATGCTAGCGAGTATATTTTATCGGGAGTGATACTAAGAGGACAGATGCCATCATGGACAATTGTCAACATCCTATGCAGGAACGTATTTGGGTCGTTCTATGCTGTACAATTGATGGAAAGTGCGGCTATAAATATTGCCGTATGCTATATTGTCAGTAAATATACGAAACGCTATTTCCTGTTTCTGCTCATTTATTTCTTCTCGCTCAAGTATTTTATATTCAATTGTGAGGTGATGCGTGAAGGATTTGCCATAGCTATGGTACTCTTCGGCATGCACTCATACATGACGGGTAGGAAATGGCTCTTTTATTTATTACTACTCTTTGCCTTGACGTTTCATGTGTCAGCAGCTTGCGTTCTAATATTCCCATTCATTAAGTTTAAACTCTCATGGAAGACATTATATATAGCAATCGCCATGAGTTTTATCTGCTGGTTAGCAAGCGATATGATTATGGGTAGGGTTTTAGGACTAGCTTTTGGCGGTGAAGGAGCATTTGCCCAGAAGGTGATGTTCTATTCGCTTCAAGCAAGTTCTTTCTTCGGATATCTTCGGTATCTTCTGACATATTTAATATTTCCTTACATCATCATGTATTTCATGATTCTAAACGAGCAATCTGAGGACATGAAGAGAAGAAGGATCAAGTTGACATCCTTTATGGTTGTGCTTGCGATAATCGCCATTTCCATATATCCTCTTGCACGTTTTTATAATTACGTGCAAATATTTTATCTGATTATGTTTACCGATTTCCTGTTCACGCTATTGCGAAGCTACGAACNNCTTTTACCCTTATACGTGTATTCTCAACGAAGACAAAAGTGTTTTCTTCAGATCCATTGCACACGATGAAGCCGTTAACCCACAGGCTACAGAAAAGAACACCCGCGATATACAATAATAAAAGGAAACATGAATAAGAACAAAGACCATCGGACCAGATTATTGCTGAAAAATGTGATTGCATCATTTTTCATCAAAGGTTGGGCGGCATGTGTCACATTAATAATGGTNNATACCAAAATGGTGTATGGCTGACCATCAGTAGCCTGTTAGTATGGGTTGATCATATGGACATTGGACTGGGTAACGGACTTCGCAACAAACTGGCTGCTCACATTGCTCATCAGGAAATGAAAGAAGCGCGGAAGGTAGTCAGTTCCACCATGGCCATGTTAGTATGCATCATGTTTCCCCTGCTGCTATTGTTATTATTACTCATATGGCACACTGACGTATATTCTTTCCTGAACGTCCAACCCGGTATCATTCCCGAACTGCGAACGGCATTGGTATGTGCCGTTACGCTAGTATGTATGACATTTGTCCTCAAGTTCATCGGTAATGTCTATATGGGATTACAATTACCCGCTGTCAGCAATCTGCTCCTGGCGTTAGGACAGACACTGGCACTGTTACTTACTATTGCACTCTACTGGACCGGACATGCCTCTTTCGTGTTGATTGTCATTGCCAATACCATAGCACCACTGACGGTCTATTTCCTTTCTTATCCATATACATTCTTCCTGCGTTTCCCACAATTACGTCCTTCATTGGGGTTTGTCAATCTTCGTTCTGCTTTGGAATTGGGCAATCTGGGCATCAAGTTCTTCTGGTTACAAGTAGCCGGACTCATACAGTTCATGACAGCTAACATCCTTATCTCCCGCTTTTTCACACCAGAAATGGTTACACCCTATCAAATTGCATACCGCTATATCAGTTTAGTGATGGTTGGTTTCACGGTAATCTGCATGCCTTTTTGGAATGCAACGACCGATGCCTATGAACGAGGTGACATGGAGTGGATAAGGCGTACAAGCCAGAAAATGAATTGGATGATTGCAGGCATTGCCGCTTTATTGGTTCTAATGGTAGCCGTTTCACCTTGGGTCTATCAGATGTGGATTGGCGAGGCCTGCCATGTCCCGTTTGGCATGACTGTCATGACAGCCCTGTATATCATTCTCCTGATTATCAGCATGCGTTATTCCTACTTCCTGAATGGTGTGGGTGCTCTCCGACTGCAATTATACATGACAGTTTCTGCAATTGTCTTCATCCCCTTGGCATGGGTTGTGAGCAGCTATACGCATGACATTCTATGGTTCATGGCGGTCATGTGCCTGTGCAACATCCCTGGTCTGGTAGTCAACATCATTCAGTTTAACAAAATTATCAACGGTCAGGCTATAGGAATATGGAGATTTTAGGACTGGTAACACTATATCATCCTGACCTACAGCTGGCCATGGATAACATCCGACGTTATATTGACGGTCTGGATCGGCTTATCATTTGGGACAATTCACCACTTGAAGTTGGTTGCAAGGAGGTAATACTCCCTGCATTAGCTGACAAAAAGACCCCCATCACATGGCATGGGACAGGAGAGAACCTTTGCATAGCGACAGCCATCAACTATGCCTGGCATCAAGCACAAGAGCACAACTACGACATGCTACTTATCATGGATCAGGACAGCAAATGGCAAGATTTCACAGGTTATCGCCGACAAATTGAGGAATACTGGGTAAAAGGCAAAAAATGGGTTTTCACACCTTATATTGCCGGTTTCGACCACTGGACTGCCACACAGCCACTGCACTTCAGACGTATCTTCATCAATTCTGGAACGGTTATTCCCACGGAGATTCTCACTGCCATCCAAGGTGCTGACGAGTCCTTTCCACTCGATGCCTTGGATCATGATCTTTCTTACAAGGTACTCCGAGCTGGTTATCAGACAGTCTGTATCACGGGCTGTGTCCTCATGCATGTCATCGGAAAGCCCCGCCGATCAAAAGTTTTACATTTAGTGACCAATGACTATGGACGTGAACGTACTTACAGCAGAACTAAATGCCACATTATGAATTTCCGCAAAAACAGTGATGTAATGACGTTTCATGAAAAATACGTATTTTTCAAGAGAATTTTCTTCAGTAAATTCGTCCGCATCATTCTGTTAGAAGAAGACAAATGCGGACGTCTGCGAATGTTCTTCCGAGGAATCCACGATGGCATAACATACAAGTTCAGATAGAGAAAANNTCCGTGACTGTCGTCATAGTGCTATATCACCCCAAGAAGGATGATATAGAGCATATCGCGCGGCTTGCCGACACATGTCATGGGGTCATTGTGGATAACTCAGAAACTCGTTCATTCGAAGAAGAGCACATTGGATTGATGCACTATATACCGCTACTCAAGAATGTCGGAATAGCCGAAGCACAGAACCTGGGCGTAAGATACATCTTCAACCACACAGATGCTACACATATTGTGTTCCTTGATCAGGACAGCAATATACCTATTACCTACGCTGATGACATCGCCAATATTTTTGACAACATCAAACGCCAGTTCCCCAACTTGGCTTTTCTTGGCCCAAAGACCAAGAACAAGAGAACAGGCAAAGAATACAAATCTGCTATCCACAAAGAGAATCAGTTGTCTTCTGATTTCATCCTCAAGCGAGAAGTCATCTCTTCTGGTGGCTGTACTACAAAGGAGATACTGGAAAAAGTCGGCCTAAACGATAGCAGATTGTTCATTGATTACGTTGACTTTGATTGGTGCTGGCGAGCTAAGAGTTTGGGGTTGATATGTGGTGTCACCCCTGCCATCACTATCCGGCACATGGTAGGCAAGAAGACCATTTACATCGGTGGACATACCATTATTGTGTCGTCTCCACCACGGTATTTCTATCAATTTCGGAATTATCTATGGTTAATTCGGAGGAATTATGTACCTTTGAAGTGGAAAATCAATAAGGGTGTCAAACATCTCGCCCAATTTATATACTTCCCATTATTCATCAAGTCAGGTACTACTTGCTGGAAATACATGGTGAAAGGGTTTTGGGCAGGCCTCTCCCAAGCAAGCGAAAAAGATAATACAGAACACTTACATGAATAGGACATCACTGTATCTCTCAAATGCCAACCTCACACCATCAAGCTATTACAGGTTGACACAATATTTTGTTCACACAGGAGCAAAGTTCCATTCTACCCTACCAGACTGTGTATATACATGGTGGCACAGCAGGAATCGGTTAGGAAAATTAATATGGAGCCCCTTTCTGTATCTTTTCTATGTCCTGCGTACGCTACTTTTCTTGCTTACTGACACATTAACCATGCGACATGACACTATCATCATATCACGAACCATCGTGCCGCATCATTTGCCTTTGTTTCATAAGCTATTGATCATGCAATTAGCTAAACACAATAAAATAATCTGGGACTTCGATGATAACATCATAGAAAACCGAAGTTGCCCCAAGACTGATTTTTTGTTCTACACAAAAAATTGCCACATGATTGTGACTACCAGTGACATCCTCCTCTCCCTTATTGAACCAGAATATAGAAGCAAGGTTACCCTGCTTCCTACGACAGATGGCGACATGTTATCCTACGACATGTTGAGTGTGATGACAGAGAGAGAAAATAGCTATACAAAAGAAGTCAGACTCATATGGGTGGCTACAGCCTCCAGCCTTGATTACATAAGATCCATTATCCCCGCATTAGACGAGGCGGCTCGGATGCTGAAAAAAGAACTTTCAAAACAATTGTCTTTACACATTGTGTGCAATAAACCACTAGTTGCCTCTACATTAGACCTGAATATTGTCAATATTCGTTGGGAACGAGAAAGAGCTAAACAAGAGATGTTGGATGCACATATCGGCATCATGCCATTGCCTGATAATACTTTTACCCGTGGAAAGGGAGGTTTCAAACTCATTCAGTACATGTCAGCATCCTTGCCTGTTATTGGTTCTAATGTAGGCTTTAATAGTCAGGTAATAACAGAGAATACAGGTTTTCTTGTCACAGGAAAAGACAATGACTGGCAATACGCTATACTGACATTGGCATCCAACTGGGACACCTATTCCCTTTACGCAAACAATGCGAGAAAACATTACGACGATTGTTTTTCGTACAATAAGAACAAAGCCTTCTGGGAGAAAAATTGCAAGTCATAGCTTTGTCGTTTCAAAAAAATGTATTACTTTTGTAAGCAGAATGAAACTACTCATGATTGTCAACGAGGACAGGTTCTTCTTGTCCCATCGCAAAGATATTGCAATAGCAGCTCAGAAGGATGGCTGGGATGTCACTATTGTATGTAAGGATACTGGGAGAAGGAAAGAGGTTGAAGCATTAGGACTGAAAATGGAGGAACTACCTATCAATCCTACTGGAACTAACCTTCTGCAGGAATTCAACACTTTCCGTTTTTTGTATCATCTATACAGAAAGAATCGCCAAGTACTAGTACATCATGTTGGACTGAAAAATATACTATGGGGTGGACTCGCAGCTAAATTGACAAGGGTAAAAGGCGTTGTTAATGCTGTTAGTGGTCTTGGTGTTGTTTTCTCAAAAGATAGTTCCTCGTTGATGTCTAAGGGTATTCTACAACTTCTGCGTTTTACGCATCATCGCAATAATATTCAAGTTATCTTCCAAAATCGCGAGGACGAAGCTTTATTCATTCAGAATCACATCGTAAAGCCTGAACAAGTGGTGTTTATTAAGGGGTCTGGAGTTGACTTAAAAGAATATCAATACACTCCAGAACAGGACGATAAAATTATTAAAATTCTATTTACGGCAAGAATGGTCAAAGAGAAGGGAGTTAACGTTCTCATTGATGCCGCAGAGTTGTTACGGAAAGACTATGAAGGAAGAGTTGAATTCTGGCTTTGTGGAGGACTGTCAAACAACCCCAAAGCTATAAAACAAGCAGAATTGGTAAAATTATGCGATGGCAAATACATCAAGTGGCTGGGCTATAGGGATGATGTTAAACAATTACTAGTCCAATCGCATATCATGGCTTTTCCAAGCTACTACCGAGAGGGTGTTCCCAAGTCCTTGATAGAAGCATGTGCCATCGGTCGTCCCATTGTAACGACTAACTCCATTGGCTGTAAAGACACTGTTGATGACGGAATAAACGGTTACCTTATTCCTATTAAAGACAGTATTGCTCTTGCTGATAGAATAAAACAGCTGATTGACAACAAAAAGTTACGTAAAACAATGGGGAAAGCCTCAAGACAGAAAGCCGAAAGAGAGTTTTCCGTAGATGATGTTATTCAAAAGCATCTGAAAATATATGAGCAACATTCTGCCTAAACTCAATCTCATTCCATCTGCAAATTTTCAATGCGCAGATTGCCAAGAATACGATGGTTTGTTGCCCGTTCAAAAGTATTGCCGCTAATAAACCAATCTTTTGATTTTCCGTTTCCAACAAACTTATATGGCGGTGTATCTGCTGCAACATGATTATTACGTATGACAAAATGATCAGTTGTATCTTCGGTTTTCAAACATACATAGATACCTAAATTTGAACTGCAAATGTAGTTATCTTCCACATATATATGATGTGCTGGGCCATCATTGATTGAACAAATTTGGATAGCTCCACAACTACCACATGATCCCTCAATAATATTACCGATGATTTTGATATTCTCAATAGTATAGGCAGAATTATTCGGCTCTACATCAATAGCTCCCGGCATATCCTTTCGTGAGGTGTTGCGAATTGTATTACCCTGAATCAACACATTCTGACCATTAATAACTGATATTCCATTGCGGTTGTTGTGTAAATCGCCTCCAATGATGGTGTTGTTGACAATTCTCACATTCTGGTTTCTCGAACGTTCACCTGTTTCAGGATTATCACCGTAATGATTCAGACAAATGCCGTCACCCCAGAAATCTTCTACCGTGCAATTCTCTATCGTAAAGCCATTTACACCTTTCATTTGTATGGCATGCGTCCATTCCAGAAAAGCGCTTCCATCGTTCTCTGTTCGGAAAGTAATACCAGCTAGTTTTATATTTCTCACACTATTGGCAATGTCGTAAGGTTTAGTATATACACAAATGATACCCAATTTCTCTTTCGTCAGAAATACCGNNATGTGTATAAGAGACAGGTTTAGTATATACACAAATGATACCCAATTTCTCTTTCGTCAGAAATACCGTTCCTTCTTCACCCGATAACGTTACATTATCTTTACGGATGCCAATGTGAAAGTTTTCAAGATTATAAGCCGATATTAAACGGTATGTCCCTTTCGGAAAAAAGAGATTGCCACAAACAGCAATTATTTCATTTATGTATGGTGCATCATCTGTTACACCGTCTTTAGTACAAAGCCAAGAGGCATTGAAGATATTGTTTCTCACACTTCCCCTTATATGAGATCCTTTCAGGTTGACATTACCACTAAGTTTAGTTGCATTAAACACGACTGGTCCCATCAACTTACCACCTTTAAATCGCAACTCACTACCCTGTGGAATAAATAACGTGTCACTAAACTTGTGTGTATAACGTAATATATATTTCCCTCGTCCAGTCTTAAAGAGCCTATGTATATTACCACCTGCAGTATCATAATACGTGGGAATCGCTCCTGCTGTCATGCAGGATAGCAGACCGATGAGAAGCGTTAATATCCAATGTTTCATATTAGTGAAAAACAAACATAACAATAGAATGTTTACTACAGGCCTCTTATTACCATCTGCAAAGATACGATAAACCATGCATAATAACAAAAAAAACGCACATTATTTACTGACAACAAAGAAACACTATACAAACGAGGACCTGTTAGACCAGTGCCTCACATTCTGAAGTACCTTTATCTGCTGGCATTTCAAGTAAGTCATAGAGGTGTGCATTCTTTCTGAACTTGTTCGCTAGCATGGTGTATCGAGTGAAGATGAGGGAATAAAGAAACTTTTAAGATTCCATACAATATATATAAAAAAACTGAGTTATATATAAAAACAAGTAAATATGACGCAATATCTACTCTATATATTCTTAGCATTCATACTGAGCATGATTTGCGGATTCATCTTTATTCCGCAAATCATGAGTTTTTGTGAGCGCAAGAAACTATACGATATACCCAACGCAAGAAAAGTACACAAGAATGCCATACCCCGGTTAGGGGGCATCAGTTTCCTTCCCAGCATGCTTTTGGCTTTTATCTGTGTCATCTTCATCTTGAATCGAAAAGACGGTTACGAGCATGTTTCCATGAGTCTTTGGTCCATGTACTTCTTAGTCAGTTTGCTACTCATTTATGGAGTGGGAATTGTTGATGATTTCGTGGGTCTGAATGCCACCACCAAATTCACTGTTCAAATAATTGCTGCAAGTTTACTACCGATAGCAGGGTTATACATTAATAACCTCTACGGGTTATTGGGAATTAACGAGATTCCGTTTTGGATTGGTGCGCCGCTGACCGTTTTTCTCATCGTCTATACCAACAATGCACAGAACCTGATTGACGGCATTGACGGACTATCCGCCAGCATCTCATTCATAGCTTTAACAGGATTTCTGATTTGCTTTATCGGGGAAGGTCTTTATTTATATGCCTTTCTGATTGCAGGGTTACTGGGCATCCTTGTATCATTTTTGCGCTATAACCTCTTTGGAGACCCCGCCAAAAATCAAAAAATATTTATGGGAGATTCCGGCAGTCTGACCTTAGGTTTCATCATGGGGTTCCTGACAGTGAAGTTCTCTATGGACAACCCTAATGTCATGCCATTCCGAAAGGACTGTCTATTATTGGCCTTCACGCTGCTACTAGTTCCCTTGTTTGATACAACTCGCGTTATTCTGGTCAGGATGAAGCATAGACAACACATTTTCCAATCAGACAAGAACCACATACACCATAAAATGCTAAGGACTGGAATGAATCAACGGCAGGCACTACTGGCTATCTTGATTATCGACATTGCCTTCATTGTGATGAACCAATTGCTTTATTTGTTCTGCAACATTAACATTATTGCAGTCATAGACATCGTGGTCTGGTTGCTCATAAATTACGGTATTAATCGCATGATAATTTTAAAAGGAGGAAAGCCCTACTATTATGAAGAGAGCGTTTGATATCATAATTTCTACCTTGGGAATTCTTCTGATGAGCCCATTCATCTTGATTATTTTCATTTTACAGAAAATAACAACGAAAGGACCGGCCATCTACCAACAGGAACGTATTGGAAAAGGTGGCAAACCCTTCTACATCTATAAGTTCAGGACAATGGATGTGAATACTGAAAAAGATGGAGTTCCACAATTGGCTGAGGTAAACGACGATCGACTGACATCCTTTGGAAGTTTCCTTAGAAAACATCATTTAGACGAAATGCCGCAATTATGGAACGTGTTGAAAGGTGATATGTCATTTGTAGGTTACCGTCCTGAACGTAAGTACTTCATTGACAAGATTATGGCTGTAAGACCTGATTATGAGCGACTTTACGCCATACGACCTGGCGTCACGTCACTGGCTACCATCTACAATGGCTATACCTATTCCATGGAAAAAATGATACGTCGGTTAGATATGGACCTGGAATACTTAGAACACCACTCTTTCTTAGGTGACTTAAGAATACTTACACAAACCTTTACCTACGTTCTCTTCGGCAAGAAATTCTAATATTTGCAGAAGTGAAAACAATATTGACTGTTGGAAATATCAAGATTACTGCTACTGAGATTATAGACAATAAATGTGTCTTGAGGCTGTGTCAAACCCACACGCATCATCGTTTCCGAATCGGTAACAGGAACATCGCCTTTCATACGATCATCGAGAACGGCATCCTTTAGAATCAACTGATCGTCGTCATGTTGAAAATGGAAAACCATTCTACCCTGTGGATGGCGTAACTGCATCAGATTTACCTGGAAAGACCATGTGATTAGTGATTCACGTACATCAGCAGAGCCTCCTGTTTCCAGAGTATCAACAGTAGTCATAAGCCACATGCCATCCAATTTCCCATTACTAGATGTTTCCAGTTCACAGGACGAAAGTCCTGCACAGATTATCACTAAATATAATAGACGTTTCATCATTTTTTACTCTTAAGTTGAAATGTTCCTATTTTTGCTATCGTCAGTTGGAAACCGATATTCTTACCGTAGGTCTTACCAAAGTCAGCACCAACTGCAGCCTTTACCGACCATCCATGTAACTGAGAGTAACTAGAGAAATTGTAATTTGCCTCTGCCAACAGGTGCTGGGTATCGCACGGATACACCAATGGCTTTGCATAAGTACCAAAACTGCGTTGGAAGGTTGCTAATAATCGGTAATTTAAATTATAGTTGGGAGATCCAGCTATGCCGATATGCCACGTAACAAAACGATTGTTCTTAAAGAATACAGTTTCGTCTTCATTATAGAGAGGCGATGTATAGAGCGGATTTCCTACAGCCTGTCCCCAATGTTGCCAACCAGTAAATATACTATGATTATAGTAATTATCCATACCTCCAATATGATCTGAGATATTAACCGTATGATCATGATAGACCGGACCACTCTGGTATTTGGTATAAAGGTACTCTATCAGGACATTATTAATCCAGTAGTTTCCTTTCAAACGGAAATCAACACCTAAAAGAATATCTTTAAGATTGTATAATAAGTAGCGGTGCTTTTTCCTGACATCCCACTCGGCGCCCGTTCCATAACCATCGTAATCCAAATGTAGCATGGCTGAGTGGTCTTCAAAATAATGATCACCATAGATACCAAAATACCATGTGTCGTAATCGAAGTTCAGACGGAACAGCCAACTGCCAAGCTGATTACCTGACACATTCTGGTAAGTCGTTTCCGTAGCATCGGATCCACCTGGAATTAAGGCATGCCACATGCCTTTCAAACCTCCTTCGTTCTCAACTACATCTGCAAGTCCTGTCTTATACGACTTTCCACCAAACTGTGCTGCCATCTCCAAACCAAGTTCCAAGGATACGGGCATGAAGCGATAATCGTTACCTATCTTCAGATAACCTGCCTTGCTGTGATACCAGACTCCTTCAGTATATTTGGACTGCTGGTGTGTAAAATCCTTCTGCCATTTGTCATCCGTGGTTTTACCATATGCAACATGTCCCTTAATGCTAACCCAGCCATTGGTAAAAGGTAGAGCCCAGTAGTTTGGCAAGGCTAAACGTACCTGCGGCACCGGACGGGCATTGATGCCTAAGGTTTGTGAACCAGAGCTAAGCAGTTGGTTTTTCAACTCCATAGGATATTCCTTTGCTCCGATTGTCAGCGTACCCTGCAACCAACGGCCTTCCACAAAAGCCTGCTGCACAACTAGTTTACTGGTAAAACCATATGCTCCAGCCAGATCAATACCGGCACCCCATCCCCATTTCTTTTTGTTGTCGTTGGTCAAGGGGCGTTCCAGGGAGGCCCGTAAATAACCGTTGCTCTTGTCGAGCGAGCTGAGACCGTATTTATTAGCATTCAACCAAAGTGGCTCATGGTCGCCATGTGACAGCGAAGCCTGCATTTCCACCTTGTAGTGCAATCCCTCCGTGATAGTCTCATCATCAACCTCTTGCGCAGCAACAGGGAAGAATAAAAGAATAAAAAAACAAAAAAACAAAAAAGTGCGTTGGAATACAACTGACTTATAGCCAGTAGTCATTCCTAATACATTATTATATATATGTGAATTCATTGTCTTCAGTTTTTTATTCTTTTATTTTTAAATATAACGCTTTACGGCACCAATTATTGCAACTATAGGGAAATTCCCCCTTGTGTTTAGGGAAAATCCTTTGCAAAGGTACTAAAATCTTCGTTACTTTGCACCGTGAACAAGATAATAAATGTTGAACAATAAAAAAATACAATTATGCAAAAGATAATGATAGCCCTGGTAGCAATGCTGACAATGTCAGTTTCTACCCATGCCATGAGTTACGAGCAGGCACGTAACGAGGCTCTCTTCCTGACGGACAAGATGGCTTACGAGCTGAACCTGACGGACGAGCAGTATGAAGCTGCCTATGAGATCAATCTGGACTACCTGATGGGTGTCACCAGCGTTGATGATGTGTATGGTCCCTACTGGGAGCGCCGCAACCTCGACCTGAGCTACATCTTGCTGGAAGCACAGTGGAACGCATTTATCGCAGCCTCTTACTTCTATCGTCCCCTCTACTGGGATGCAGGCTACTGGCACTTCGGCATTTACGCCCGCTATCCGCATCGCGACTACTTCTACTTCGGACGCCCACACTTCTATGCCACCTATCGCGGCGGACACGCATGGCACCGCATCGGTGGACACGGTTACTACTATGGACGTCGCAACCATTTCCGTTCATTAGGAAGCCATCATCATGTTGGCATGCGTGACAACTGGCACAACGGTCACTATCGCAACGGTCACAGCATCGGCTCAACACATCACGGTGGTCGCACAGGTGGTCGTATCGATGGTCGCATAGGTGGTCGTATCGATGGTCGCATAGGTGGTCGCATAGGTGGTGGAACACGCCATAACGGAGGTCGCATAGGTAGCGGCACTCCTCACAATGGTGGACGCATCGGTGGAGGAACTACTCATCACGGCGGCACCATCAACAATGGTGGTACCATCAACAACGGAAGTCGCCACAATGGTGGAAACACACACTTCGGAGGCACTCGTCCTGGAGGCACCCATCATGGCGGCAACGGCACCATCGGCGGGACACGTCACGGCGGCAGCATCGGTAGTGGCACTCACAGTGGTGGTCGCATCAGCGGAGGATCACATAGTGGTGGACACTTTGGAGGTGGCAGCCATGGAGGCGGTAGCCACGGAGGTGGTAGTCATGGCGGTCATGGTGGAGGTGGTGGACACTTCGGTGGACGTCGCTAATCCAACAGCAACTGACGCACCTCGGCATTCATCATTCGCTGTATTTGGTTCATCGGTTTATGATGATAGACTGCCTGAATCGCTTTATTCATGATGCCGTGACCAACAGCAATAACAGTTTGACCCTCATAGTTTGTCATAATATATTCCAAGAATCGCTGGGCTCGCTCTAACAAGCAGTCCAGCGATTCGATATCATCAGGCCATACTTCGTCTTTGAGGTCTGGAATGTATCGTCCAGTAAAGCCACCCCAGTCGCGTTCACGCAACAGCGGCGTCTGAACGACCGTCAATCCATGGGGTTCGGCAATAATCCGCGCAGTATCTATTGAACGCTTCAAATCACTTGACACAACGGCATCAACGGCATACTGGCACATCTGATCACGTACCTCGGCAGCCTGCTCGCGTCCGTGTTCCGTCAGTTCGCCCTGCGTCTGTCCCTGCATAATCTGCGCCACGTTATCCTTTGTCTCGCCGTGGCGTACCAAATATAGGGTGGTCATCTTAAACGTTGGTGACGATACCCTCGATGTAGGTCTTCAGGATATGGATGCCGTTCTTGTTGTCACCACCCCAGGGGATGATGAGGTCTGCGAACTTCTTGGTGGGCTCAATGAACTGCTCATGCATGGGCTTGAGTACTTTCTCATAGCGGTCGAGCACCATATCGACGGTACGTCCGCGTTCCACCACGTCACGGCGGATGTTACGGATGAGACGTACGTCGCTGTCGGTATCCACAAAGATCTTCAGGTCCATCATGTCACGCAGCTTCTTGTAGTGCAGCGTCATGATGCCCTCAAGGATAATGACAGGCTTCGGTTCCACATGCACAGTCTCAGGCAGTCGGTTCGAAAGCACATACGAATAAGTGGGTTGCTCTACAGCCTGCCCATTCTTCAGCATCTTGATGTGCTCCGACAGCAGTTTCCAGTCGAACGCATCGGGATGGTCGAAGTTTATCTGCTTGCGCTCCTCGTCGGTCATGCCGGTTGTATCGTTGTAGTAGGAGTCCAGCGGAATAACTGCTGCACAATGAGGGGGAAGAACGTTTGCAATTTTCTTGACGACGGTGGTCTTTCCTGAGCCCGTACCGCCTGCGATACCAATGATATACATCTTGTTATTATTTACAATTTACGATTTATTTGACAATTTCGTCGAATACTGTCCGATAGGCCTGAGCCTTTTTCTCCACAGACAGAGGATAAGCCCGTGAACTGCTGGGCATACGATAGAGCCGCATGGAACGGTCGTCTAACATAAATTCGCTATGCTCCCCCACCCTCGGCTCTTCTATACCAAATTGGCGACAAGCTATTGTTGTCGCCAGTTGACCGGCAGTCAAAATGGCATGGCATTCTGGCAACCGCTCAAGAAGTCCTTTAAGATTTGTTTCCTCCACCACCTGCAGGTCTTTGTCGCTTGCCGTGTTCTTGGTGCGGATGACACGAGTTGCCGTGTCATACATGGCAATGCCTTTCTCTTTCAGAAAAGCCACGATGCTCTCCAAGTCATACGTTTTCTCTTCCTGCTTCACAAAATGCATCTTGTCATCATAGAAGCAGATGCCAAAGATGCGCCACATGTCATTCGTGAAGTTGGGATAATAAAATTTCATCGCCCAGCGCTTTTCTGCCGGAGGGAACGTACCAAGCATCAGCAGCCTGGCATTCTCCGGCAGAAAAGGCGTAAAGGGATGAGTTTCCATTCTTATTGTTGTTCTTTAACCAGATAGACGACTGTGGGCAGGTGGTCGCTATAGCCGTTGAGCCACTGACCACCGGCATGTGTACGCAAGGTGTTTCCCTTATACTTTCCTTCCTGTTGGAACAGGTAGTCGCGGCGGAACACCTGATGCTTCAGATACTTCAGTTCTCTGTAATCCTTCTTTCCGTCGAGGTTCAGCAGCTTTGACGACAGGATAATCTGGTCAAACAGGTTCCATGCGCCATCATACTGCAATGTTCCCGTACCTGATGCCAACACATTCCAGAAAGGATTCCACAAGCCGTCGGCAGGCTCGACCTCGCTGATTTCACGATGGGCGCCCAATGAGACAGCCATTGAACGGTCCTGCGGGTCGTCGTTCATATCACCCATGATGATGATCTTGCAGTTGGGGTCATCGCGCAGCAGTGAATCCTTGACGAGTTTGATCTGTCGGCCACCCTCTTCACGATAGAAGGAACCGGCGAAACGGCTGGGCAGGTGGTTCACAATGACAGTCACATGCTCACCAGCCAAAGTGCCGCTGACCGTCAGGAATCCACGGGTAGCACGCATGCTGTCCTCAGGCAATACATATATATAAGGTACGAGCTTCACGTCACGAACGGTGAAGAGCTTGGGGTTATAGAGCAAACCACAGTCAACACCACGCTGGTCGGGGCCCTCAATGTGAACAAACTGCATGTTACGGGCAGCCAGCGGTTCCTGTGCACACAGGTCTGTCAAGCACTTGGCATTCTCCACCTCCGACACACCAATGACAGCACAGCCGATGGACGACGGCAGCACGTCGGTACCCATTTCGCTAAGTACCCTGGCCATGTTGCGTAGTTTACTCGTGTACTTCATGCCCGTCCACTTGTTACGGCCTTCAGGCAGATACTCATAGTCGTTATGACCTTCGTCATGACAAGTATCAAAAAGATTTTCCAGGTTGTAGAAACCTACGGCATAGACCGAATACTTCTTCTGTGCCTGCACTGAAGCTACTCCTACCAGAAGTGCGAGTGCCATGAGGATAGATAGTTTTTTCATATAGTTTGGTTTTTTATGCCACAAAGTTACAAAATATTTCAAATATTTCATTCATCTTTCATATATTTTTTTTATCTTTGCAGCAAATTACATTACTAATTAAATTTTAAACTATGAAGAAAAAGCTGAAATTTGTTGTGATGGCCCTATGTTTTGCGCCCGTTGCAATGGCTCAGAATGTGGATACAACTCCACAGGTGACGCTAACAGACGAGCAGGAAGAACAGGCCTTCACCTTTACTGAAGCTCAGCTGGGCGAAGACGATGACATGTCGCAGAACGTGACTATCATCGCGTCGAACAACAACATCTACGCCTCCCAGGTTGGATACTTGTTCAGCCCCGTCCGCTTCAGGTATCGTGCTTTTAACCAGAAGTACAACGAGATTTACATCAACGGCACCCCCATGAACGACATGGAGTCAGGACAGTTCCGTTATTCTCTCGTTGGCGGCCTGAACAATCAGACTCGAGGCGTTGAGAACTCGTTACCGTTTGAGGTCAACAACTTCTCCATGTCAGCTATGGGTGGTTCGAACAACTACGACTTCCGTCCGAGCCATTTCGCTACCGGCCAGCGTGCCACCATCAGCGTTGCCAACCGAAACTACACCTTGCGTGGTATGTACACCTACAACACCGGACTGATGGAGAACGGATGGGCATTCTCAGCTAACCTGACCTATCGTTTCGCCGACACCAACACGTCGTACATAGAGGGAACATTCTACAATGCCCTTTCATACTTCCTCGGTGTCGAGAAGGTGTTCAACGACAAGCATGCCGTATCGCTCGTCACATGGGGTAACCCCACGGAACGCTCTACCCAGGGTGCTGCTACGGACGAGAGCTACTGGCTGGCCAACAGCAATTACTACAATCCCTACTGGGGTTATCAGAACGGCAAGGTGCGCAACTCACGCGTCGTAACCGACTTCTCACCGTCAGTACTGCTGACATGGGACTGGAAGATTAACCAGAACGCGAAGCTCACCACCAGCGTATTCGGCAAATACAGCAAATACAAAGGTACCAAGCTGAACTACAACAATGCCGACAACCCCCAGCCGGACTACTGGAAGAACCTGCCGTCAAGCTACTTCGACGTATGGGATCCCACGGATGCCGTCAACCGTACCCAGCAGGGTTACTATGACTACTACACGGCACGTACCTATCTGATGGGTAGCAAGGCTGCACGCCAGATTGACTTTGACCGTTTGTACTATGCTAACCAGCAGGCCTCCGCTCAGGGTGTTGACGCCATGTACTTCATCCAGGCAAAGAACATTAACAACTTGAACCTGACGA
>LXOW01089847.1_pt1 | contig 42277 bp, 30 predicted proteins | sample 1368591 | NCBI WGS metagenome assembly LXOW01 (sample SAMN04884650, study PRJNA319009) | bovine gut metagenome | isolation source: Cow rumen | host: Bos taurus | place: Italy: Legnaro (PD) | collected 2014-07-09
CACGGTGGTGTGGGAGGTCGGTCACTCAATTAATGGGTGACCTCCTACCCGATTGTCCGGCACTGCCGGACGAGAAGGCAAACAGAGCCAACAAATATTGGTAACCTTCCGTAGGGGCTGAAGCCCGTTCGCAGTGCGGACGGGTTCAGCCCGCAAGAAACGATACGCACTATGAATCGAATTTCTTATCGATTTGATGGCCTACACTGTAGGGGCGCCCGCTGAGGCGCCCCTACAGTATCAAATGACGCGCAGATTGCAATAATTATTACCATCCACGCGTCATTTTTGTTTTTCATTTTTAATTATTCATTCTTCAGTCTTCAGTATTCATTTAGCCGCAGGCGCTTCCGGTTTTCTCTCCCTGTATTTTTTCCATTCCTCCTCAAACGTTCCCGGTTCGGGCGGTATCGCGCGGACGGGGCGCTTCAGCGTTGAGCATTCAAGCGTGTCAGGGTCGAATGAAGTCTCTCTGACAATATCAGACTCAGCAGTCTGAAGAGGCGCCGGACGGCCGTCGTATATCGCCGAACCGCGGCTGACGCCCGGATCGCGGGCGTAATCGAGCATGGCGCTGAGGTATACGGTCTGGGAGATCAGCGTATCGCGGAGCGAGAAGATTATGCGCGCCTCGAACGCGTTGCTTGCCGGCGCCACGACGCTTTCGAGCGAGGCGAGTTTTTTCCGTATTTGCCCGAGTGCGTCCCCGAGAGTTTCTGCGTCGCGGGAAATACCCGCAGCGCGCGTCATAACTTTTCTCGCTTCGCCGAGAATATCGCGCGCCGGTCTGTTTCCTCTGAATGAGAAGGGAAGACGTGCCGCGCCGTATAGATCTTCTTCGAGGATTTCGCCGCACTCGGTACGCCCGCAGCGCGCAATATGCTCGGCGGCGCGAGACGCGCCGACCATGCATTCGTTGAGGGCCGATCCGCCCGGGCGTCTCACGCCGTGCGTTCCGCAGATCTCTCCGGCGGCGTAGAGGCCGGTCACACGCGTCTGCCAGTTCGAATCCACCGCAAGCCCGCCGTTGCTGTGCTGGACGCATTCGGCTATTCTCAGACGCGCTTTCGACAGGTCGACGCCGCGCGAAAGATAAAAGTCGAACGCCGGCGTGTTGAGCCGTTTCAACCGTTCGAAGGGAAGTCCGGAATCAATCCCGTTGCTCTTAATAAACGCCTTCGCCTCCGGGTCGAGCGAGTCGAAATCGAACCCCTCGGGATTGCGCGTAAAGTCGAGAAATACCAGCCTTTCCGCTTTTGTTTCACGGACGATTGCGAGGTCGACGAGAGAGGAGCGGTACCTGCCGGATATCTTCGCAGAATCGAACGGCCATTGATATCCTTTGAAAAATACCGCAGAATGAGCCTCGGCCGGAGACATCGCCGGGTCGATAATGATTTCGCGTTCGTCCGAGCCGTCGGGCAGCCTTGATATCAGCGCGGGGATCACCTGCATATAGCTCCCGCTGACGTTCCAGCGGGGCTCGACCGACGCAGGTCCGTACTGCCATTCGGTCAGGTTCTGTCCGTTCGCTCCGGCTTCAAACGCCATACCCGACGAGCCTGTCTGCGACTCGGGATAGACGCTGTCGGCAAACATTCCGGCGGGTCCGCCCGTCGCGAGAATCACGTTCGGAGTTTTAATAAGGGTATACGACGGGATTTCTCCGCCCGGGTTGAGAAGGAGCAGTCCCCGAACGCCGTCGCAGTCCGTGAAAACGTGAACCGCCGACGCGCCTTCGATAATCCTGATCCCCGATTTCAATACTTCGCGGCGGAGTTTTTCGCACATATCAGCCGAAGTGAAGGGACCCGTGCCAGAGGCGCGTCCGGCTTCGTCGTGATCGGTTTTGTACCCGACGTACTCGCCGTATTCGGTAGAGGGAAAATCAACGCCGAGATTGACGAGTCGGAAGAATTCTCTCGCCGAGAGCGCCGCTTCGCAGAGCGCGACGTCGCCGTCGACGCATCCGCCCGCGAAAAGATCGCGAGCCATACGCCTGACCGAATCCGCGCCGCTGCCGCCGACCGACAGTTTGTAATATGTCTGCTTGTCGCTGCCGGCGTTGACCGACGTGCCTGCCGAAAAGCCCTCTGTAACAAGGACGCACTCTTTGACTCCGAGCTCGGACAGACGGAGAGCGGCGGCGAGTCCCGCGACGCCCGAGCCGACGACCGCGGCCCGCGCCGATATACTGCTTTCGAAACGGAAGCAATTGTCCATTTACAGTCTCCTTACGTGGAAGCCGCCGTCGACGTCGATGAAGCTTCCCGTGACGTAGCCCGAGTCGGGCAGGCAGAAGAAGAACACAGCGGCAGCGACGTCGTCGGGCGTGCCTATCCTCTTTATCGGGAAGATACCGTCTGCGACGAGCTTTTCATATTTTGCCATTACCGGCGCCGTCATATCCGTCGCGATGACGCCGGGACGGACTTCGTTGACGGTTATGCCGTCGTCCGCCAGCCGGTCGGCGAAGAGTTTTGTTATCATTCCGATCCCGGCTTTGGATATGCAGTATTCGCCGCGGTTTACCGACGAGACCTCGGCCGAACATGAACCGATATTGACGATTCTGCCGCCCCTGCCGTTTTTCGCCATTACGCGCGCGACTGCCTGCGTTACGAAAAAAGTGCCTTTCGCGTTGATCCCGACGACGCGGTCGAAACTCTCCTCGGTCATAAGGAGCAGGTCGTTTCTCTCGGTCGGAGCGACTCCGGCGTTGTTGACGAGTATATCGGCGCCCGTCCTTTCGGCAGCCGCCGCAAGCTTTTCGCGGTCTTCGGCCGACGCGATATTTCCCTGAATATATTCGTATTCGTATCCCTTTTCGTCAAACTCGGAGAGAACGTCGGCGTATTTTTCGCGTCCTCCGGAAGAGAAGAGAATGAGCCGGCATCCCGCCGACGCGAGGCGCCTCGATACGGCAAGACCTATTCCGCGGCAGCCGCCGGTCACAATCGCGGTACGCCCTGCGAATAAATCATTTCGTTCCATCTTTCCGTCTCCTTTCGTATTCGCGATAATATCCGAGATAAATGCCGGGGTTTCTTACGACGCAGCCGGTCGGAAGATGCGCTCTTATCAGCTCGCCGCACTTTCCGCAGGCGACGCATACTTTTTTCGTATCTGGTTCGCCGCGCGTCAGGATATCCTTCGCGAAATCCGGACATGCCAGCGACATTCTGCCGAAGAGCATTCCGTCGCAGAGGCCGGATTCGACGGCGCCCGCAGCGTAGTATCCCGAAAATTCGCGCAGAAAACTCGGTCCGGACGACAGTATTGTAAGCCCGGGATGGTCTTTCTTGATCTTTCCGACGCCGCGGCAGATTCTCGCCACTCCTTCGAGCGGGTCCTCGTCGGGCACGTAGGCGCCCGAATTGAAGGGACGCGTGACGTGCGTCGTCACGTAAGGGTTGCCCATCGTCAGGCAGACGGAGTCGATTCCGTCTGCCAGCAACTCGCCGGCGAGCCGTGAGGGCTCGCGCAGGTCGGGTTCTCCGCTTTCGTCTTCTGACGCTCCGAAGCCATACGGGTAGGGAAATCCGTCGTATATTCCGAGCCGCGACGTCACGCGGAATTCCGGGGTTTCCTCGGCCTTTGCGGCTTTTATGCAGTTCTTGAAAAATCTCGTTCTGCCTTCGTAATCTCCGCCGTATGGGCCGGGTCTCGACCTTGCCGAAAGCAGTTCTGCTGCGAGATAACCGTGGCAGGCCTTGACGTCGATCGCGTCGAATCCTGCAAGGCGCGACAGCCGCGCCGTTTCTCTCTGAAGTTCCTCGATCCGCATCAGCTCTTCGTCGGTCGCCGGCCTGCCCCGCACGTATCTCGGGTTCTTTTCGAGGCAGGGATTCGACCACGCGGTAAGCGGATTTTCCGAGCTTGAATATCTTCCCGAGTGATTCGCCTGTATTACGAGCAGCGGAGCAAATCCGTTTGTCTTCAGCCCCTCTTCGCGCACTTCGTTGCAGAGGCGTCTGAACTCCGGAAGATTGTCTTCGGTCAGCCAAAGCTGATTCCGCGACGACCTCGATTCCTCGTTTACAGCCACCGCTTCGAACCATATGACGGCCGATTCTCCCCTCGCCAGCGCCTTGTAGCGGGAGAAGGTAAGGGAAGAAGGACTTCCGTCGGGTTCCGAGTCGGCTCCCTCCATTGGAGCCGAGCCGAGTCGGTTCGGCAGGCGTCTGCCGCAGAATACGAACTCCCGCGCCAGCGCCGACGTGTTATCCGCAAAAGGTATTTCTATGTCGAGTTCCGCACACCGTCTTACGATATCCCCGACCTTGCGGTAGCTGAATTTTGTAAACACTTCGCCGCCCTCCGTTATGATTGACTGACGGATATATTATACCACATAAAATGCAATTAGTCCATAACCCGTGCGCGGTCAGATATATAAACAATATTTGAAATATATTGACATAATCCGCCGAAAGTGGTAAAATATATCCGGAACATTACGTCTGTATGGAAGAAAGCGTCAATGAACACAAATCAGGATTCACGCAACGCCGCCGTCCTCGAAAAGATGGAACGGCTCAAACTCATACCGGTATTCACTCCGTCCGACGCCCTGGGCGCTCCTTCGGTCTGCCGTGAACTCGAAGACGCGGGCCTTTCCGCAATCGAGATCACGATGCGCACGCCATGCGCCGCCGAGGCGCTGTCTGTCTGCGCAAAAGCCAGGAGAGAGGGAAAGCTCGGAGAGGATTTTCTTATTCTCGCGGGCACCGTTCTCACCGCTGAACAGGCGGAGACGGCTATCCGCGCCGGCGCCTCGGGCGTCGTCAGCCCCGGACTCGACGAATCGGTCGCCGAGGTCTGCCGCGAACACGAAGTGCCCTATTTCCCGGGCGTTTCTACTGCGACCGAACTGACGCGCGCCGTATCGCTCGGCATCCGGACGGTCAAGTTTTTCCCTGCCGAGGCAAACGGAGGAATACCCGCCCTTAAGTCGCTCTCGGCGCCCTTTCCCGGCGTAAAGTTTATGCCGACCGGCGGTATCGGAGCCGGAAACATCCGCGATTATCTCGTTCTGCCTCAGGTGGTCTGCTGCGGAGGAAGCTTCATGTTTCCGCGCGGAAAAAGGAACGACGGCGACGTCTTCCGCGCCGCGAAAAAGGCGGTTGAAATATTGTCGGGCGAAGCGGTACCCGCTCCCGCGTCTTTTGCCGCTTCGGGACCCGTCATCGGGTTCGGCGAGGTTATGATAAGACTTTCGCCGAAACCGGGCGAGGCGTTTCGCGACAGCGGCGCGTTTGACGTCTGCTGCGGCGGAAGCGAGGCGAACGCTCTCGCGCTGCTTTCCGCGTTCGGCGAACAGACCGGGATGCTCTCGGCTCTTCCCGAAGGACGCCTCGGAGACCTGCCTCTCGCCGCGCTGCGGCGCGCAGGTATCGGCGTGTCGCGCGTTCTGCGCCGAGAGGGAAGATGCGGCCTTTATTTCCTTGAAAAGGGGTTCGACGCTATTCCGTCCGAAGTCGTTTACGACAGGCGCGGCTCTTCGTTCGCGCTGACGCCTTCGGAAGTCTGGAGAAAATCGCTTCCCTCGGATATTTCCTGGCTGCATATCAGCGGAATCACGCCGGCGCTTTCGGACGACGCCCGCGACGCCGCAATCGGATTCGCTGCCGGAGCAAAGGAAGCCGGGATTCCCCTGTCGCTCGACCTCAGCTGCTGCACGAATTTCGAGTCGCGCGACGAAGCCTCGCGAACGCTCTCACGCCTTGCCGGATATTCTTCGCTCTGCGTTATAAGCGAAGAGACGGCCGGAATACTCGGAGTCGATGCGGGAGATATTGCGGACAGAACCGAAAAAGCCGCCTACCTCTGCCGCGCCGTTTCGGAAAAATACGGAATTTCGCGCGTTGCCGCGACGGTTAGGACGACGCTTTCGCAGGAGAGAGCCAGACTCGGAGCGGTGCTTTATTCGGCAGAAGAACGCGTATGCGCCGTAACGCCGGAAAGGGAATTCGGCGTCGTCGACAGGGCCGGCTCGGGCGACTGCTTCACCGGCGGCCTGATCTACGCCGTGCGTCACTCGTTTGATACCGAACGCGCTGCGGGATTCGCTCTCGCCTGCGCCGTTCTCAAGAACTACACGCCCGGAGATATGCCGTCGATAACGCTGAGCGAGGCGGAGTCGCTGCTTGCGACGCCCGCAGGTCCGAAGGCGTATTGATAAACAGATAACAAATACTAATTCGACAAACCGCGTTTGCCAACCGCGCGGTATTGTCTCAGGAGATAAATCATGAAAGTCAGCGAAGCCGATATCCGTTCATACGGCGCGAAAAGCATTTTTCTGCTTATGCCATGCGGCGCCGCGTCGGGACTCGGAGCCACCTTCCCGAAGGGAAGCGAAGAAGCGGTCCTCAGGTGCGTCGGAGACGAGGAACTTCTCCCCGACGGCGTCTTGTTCGATCCCGAAACGGGCAGACTTACGCTCAAAATCGCCCGCGACGTCAACCTGTATTCGGTATGACGCCCCGGCGACGCAATTGACATGGATTACAGAGATTACAGAAAAAAATACGGCGCCGCGACGCAGGACGACAGCCGGAGCGGCGGAAAAAAAGCGCAAGCCGACACAGGATACGCCGATTTCAGGAAAAGCTACGTCCGAGACGACGATACTGCGGCGACTGTGACGCGCCAGTACGACCGTACGGGCGACTCGAAAAAACGCAGGAAGCGCGGCGCCAGGACGACCTCCGCAAAAATTGTTCTGGTGATGATAATCGCGCTGTCCGCGGTTTTGGTGCTTATGCTTCTCCTTCTCGCGGTGACGAGTTCGAGCTTCATCAAACCCTCCTTCCTCGCTTCACGCGTCACCGCCGAAGCCGGAAGAAGCTCTATATCGGCATCGGATTTTCTCACCGATAAAAGCCGCGAGGCGTCCTTCGCCGAAGGCAACGACTATTCGCTGTCGAAGGTCGGAACCTATCAGGTTAAGATAATCGTCGACGGTAAAACCTATACGACGACTCTCGTCGTCCGCGACACGGTCGCGCCCTACGCGGAGGCCGAACCGGTCGTTATCAGGACAGGCGACGAGCTCGACGCTTCTCTCTGCGTGAAAAACGTCAGGGACGCGACGCAGGTTTCCGCCGAATTCAAAGACAAAGACAATCTCGATCTTTCGACCGAGGGAGTTAAGAACGTCACCGTCATTCTGACCGACGAGGGCGGAAACGCCACCGAGATTGAAAGCAGCGTTACCGTTCTGAAGGCGGGCGCGCTTCTCGTCGATTCGAAAGTCATCGAGTGCGGCTCGACGGTACCCGACGTCTCGGCCTTCGTAGGTAAAGGCGCGTCGGGCGAATACGTAACCGATATTTCGTCCATCCGCACGACCGAACCCGGAACTTACATCCTCGAAATCAGGACCGAAGACGGCACGCACGAGGTCACGCTGATTGTCAGAGATACAATTCCGCCGACGGCCGAGATACACCCGGTGTCGATTTTCCGAAACGGAGAGATCCCCGATGATCCGTCGGTGATGCTCTCCAACATCAGGGACGTGACGAAGGTCACGGTTACCTACGACCCGGTTCCCGTCAACGACGGCAACTTCCCGATACCGGTTCGACTTAAACTGACCGACACCTCGGGAAACACTGCATATCTCGAATCACATTTCGAAGAGGTCACCGATTACGAGCCGCCCGTCATCAGAGTGCTGAACAGTTCGGTCAGCTGCACGCTCGGAGACGACGACTTCCCCTGGCGCGAAGCGGTCGAGGCGAGCGACAACAGCGGAACGGCGGTGACGCTTTCGGCGTCCGCTCCGAAGAGAATCGTAAACGGAGAGGCGGTCGACGGCTACAGCTACAAGACCACGGCCGGAAAGTACGCGTTCACAGTTACCGCAGAGGACGCGGTCGGAAACAAATCGAGCGTCGATCTCGAACTCTACGTCCGCGAGATTTCCTTCACCGAGGCTGAATTCAACGACGCCGTGGCGAAATTCACCGCAAGGATGACGAAGCCCTCGATGACGCTTATGCAGAAGCTCGAGGCACTTTACAAATACCTTTCTGCCAACAGCTGGAGCCAGATCCACTATACGAACGACAGCCAGCACGACGACTGGATGAAAGAGGCCTATTCGGTCATCACGAAGATCCCGAACCAGGCGAAATCAGACTGCTTCGGCTTCGCGGCGGTCGCCAAGGCCGCCATCGACTCCTGGGGCTGCGAGACGATGATAATCGAACGCAACCCGCGCAGCGAGGCGGGCACGCACTTTTGGGTCGCAGTCAATCTCGGAACTCACGACGATCCGAAGTGGTATCACTTCGACGGAACGCCGATGAGAGGCGATTTCAAGATTCCAGCGTACGCGCTGACCGATTACCAGCTCGAAGCGTATACGAGATGGAGAGACGACAAGCTCACGCCTGCGCCTCACTACTACCGGTTCGACCGCACGCTCTACGGCTATACGCCGTCGACCGAAATCATATGCCCGACGCCGCAGATACCAAACAAGTATTACAGCTGATAATCTCTATATAACGACAAACAACTGGACAGATAATGGAAATTAAAAAGAAAAAGACGCTTGTCCGGACGGCCGCGGCAATTTCCTTCGCGGCGCTTGCCGCAGCGGCATTCTTCCTGTTGCAGGCGCTCCTCGTTCCGAAGTATATGGACAAAGAGACCGACGGAGGAGTCGAGGGTGCGCTCGTAGCCGAATACTACTCGTCGGTGAAGGACCACGACGTACTCTTCTTCGGCGACTGCGAGTTCTATCAGGGAATCAATCCCGCCGCAATCTGGGACGAGTGCCGGATTTCGTCCTACGTCAGGGGCTCCTCTCAGCAGCTGATCTGGCATTCCTATTATATGATGCTCGAGTCCTTCGAATACGAGACTCCGTCCGCGGTTGTGTTCAACGCGGTCGAGATGAAGATCGGCGCCGTCAGGAAAGAGGAGTACACCCGCCTGACGCTCGACGGAATGAGATTGTCGGAATACAAGCTCGCTGCGGCGAAAAAATCGCTGACCGAAGGCGAGTCGCTCGCGTCCTACGTCTTCCCGATCCTGCGCTACCACGGCAGATGGAACCAGCTGACCGGGGATGATTTCAGATACTGGTTCAGGCGCGACAAAATCAGCTATAACGGATATCTGATGCATACCGGAACGGTGCCTAGAACCTCGACGCAGGCGCCTGCTATGGTGTTCGACTACTCTTTCCCCGACGTCTGCTGGGAATATCTCGACATGATGCGCACAGCCTGCGAGGAGCGGGGAGTAAAATTCATCATCGTCAAGATGCCGACCAACATCTGGCAGTACCCCTGGTACCCCGAATGGGAAGAGCAGATGGAGGATTACGCCGCGGAGCACTCGGTCCTGTACGTCAATCTGACGGGCGAAGAGGACACGAAGATCACCTCTCCGGGCTGGGAGAACCCGGCGTCCGGCGAACCGCATCATCTCGACTACTCGCACTACGAACTTGCCGGACTGTCGTCGCAGACCGATTCCTTCGACGGCGGCTTCCATACCAACGATACGGGATCCGAAAAGATCAGCCGCTATCTCGCGCGTATCATCGCCTCTGAGATAGAAATACCCGAAAGGGACGCCTCCTCGCCGACGGCGAAGGAGTACGACGCTTTGACCGAACTCTGGAAGAAGGATTCGGGAAAGATCACCGAACAGTAAAGGAACGATACAAATATGAAGAAACTGATTGCCGCGGCAGCCGCGGTTCTGATGATACTTGCTCTCGCCTCCTGCACCGAAGGCGGCGGAGAAATTAACTTAGGCAACGATTCGACGACCGCGCCGCAGCATACCGTTGAAGACGGCGCGGGAAGCTTCAGCTTCAACGCGGGCAGAGTTTCGGTGACGCCTCACGGAGACTTCGCAAACGTCGAGCAGTATCTCGGCGAGCCCGTGTCGAAGGAAGTCTCCGCCAGCTGCGCCTATATCGGATACGACAAGGTTTTCGTGTACGGCGGATTCACCATCCAGACCTATCCAGACGGAGATCACGATTACGTTCTCTGGATTTCGGTCACCGATCCGTCGCTGAAGACGGAGGAGGGAATATCGATCGGCAGCACCGAGGCCGAGGTCAGAGCAGCGTACGGCGACGTCTTCGAAGCTCGCGGGAGCGCGTACGTATATAAAAAAGGAAAAACCTCGCTGTCCTTCATGATTTCTGACGGAGTCGTCAAGGCGATACAGTATATGGCGGAGTGAGCTTCGCGCCCTCCGGGCGCGAAGCAGTGATATACAGCGCTGCGCGCTGTTCGATATATACCGCTGACGCGGTATTCGATATGTGCCGCTTTGCGGCACGCGATATGTCCGGCTTCGCCGGACGTTAAAAGTGACAAAAAAATACGGCGCATACGGTGTAATGATTGTTACGCTGTATGCGTCGTTTTTTCGCTAAACCCGTAGGGGAGGACCTTTACGGTCCTCCCGCTTAATAGTGCTTAACGTGTGCTTTGAGGGCATTTTTGTCTCAGGCAATCGTTTCCTGCATGGAAGCCGAGCCAGGGCATTTCATCAAAACAGAAAGCCGATTTGACGTGCGTATCGGATCGAATCATGCGGGAGGACCGTAAAGGTCCTCCCCTACGGTTAAAATGATATGTCTGTGCTGCGTTTTTTAGCATTCTACCGGTGCGAAAATCAAAAATCGGGCGCAATTCATAAAATATTAACAAAATATTCAAAAAATCACTTGATTTTACCGGGTAAAAAGCGGTATAATATTAGCGTAGTTTAGCAGACGCCGCCAAAGAGTGCTAAAAAACGCTCCGAAAGAACGAAATCAGAGGCGCATGGCGGCGCAAAGACGCGAAAAGGAGGCCGGAAGAATGTTCGGTGACGAACTGAGCGAACGGAAAAAGCTCATACTCAAGGCGATTGTGGAGTCGCACATCGAGTGCGGCGAGCCCGTCGGCTCAAAGTCGCTTCTGTCCCTTTCGGGCATAAACTGCTCGTCGGCGACCGTACGCAACGAGATGGCCGAACTCGAAGAGCTCGGATATCTCGAACAGCCGCACACCTCTGCCGGACGCGTTCCGTCGCAGCTCGGGTACAGGTTCTACGTCGATCAGCTTATCGAAAGATACGCGATGACGACGGGCGAGCTCGCGCAGATCAACCGCATCCTCAAGGCGAAGTCGGACGAGCTCGACCAGATCCTGCTCGCGGCTTCGAAGCTTGCGTCCTCGCTTACAAACTACACCGGCATCGCCGTCAAGCCGAGGCGCTCGTCGGCGGCGGTCGCGAGATTCCGCGCGTCCTTCATCGACGAATACAATTTCGTCCTTATTATGATGACGGCGCAGGGAACTGTCGTCACGAAGCACCTGCGGCTTACAGAGCCGGTCGTTGAAGACGTCGTCGACGCTCTGACCGAAGCGCTCAACAACTACGCAACCGGGCTTACCGCCGAGAAGATCAATCTCAGCGTCATAATGCAGCTCGAAACGGCGATGGGCGACAACGCAAGGATAGTAACGCCTGTCGTAAAAGTTATCTACGCCGCTCTCAACGAAATCGACGGAGGCGACGTGAGGCTCTCCGGCATCAATCATCTGCTTCAGTACCCCGACTACGGAGACAGCGGAGAACTTGCCGGACTGCTCGATACGCTCGAAAGAAAGGACGAAATCCTGAAGATCGTGTCCGAAGCGAAATCGGACGACGTTTCGGTGCTTATCGGTTCCGAATCGTCGGTAAACGAGATGAGCAACTCCTCGCTCGTATTCAAGCCGATCATGCGCGGCGGCAAGGTCGCCGGGTTCATCGGAGTCCTCGGGCCGAGGCGAATGGACTACGCGAAGGTCCTCGAAACGGTAGACAAGCTCTGCGAATCGATCTCCGACTGCTTCACGGCGGCTTTGCCCGAAGGAACGGGCGAAGCTGACGCAGACGGCGGCGGGCCGGGAGACGTCAACGCTTAGCGAGAGTAAAATATAAAAGGATGAGCGCCACGCGCTCGGGTTTTGAAAAATGACAGACAATACCGAAGATATCAAGGAAAAGGAAACGTCTGAGGACGTTCCCGAAAAAGAGGAGAAGACAGCTGAGGCGAAAACCGCTGAGGTTCCGGCTCCCGAACCGGAAGACGCAGGCGCGAAGCCGAAGGACCACGAAAAGCGGAAGGTGAAAAAGCTTGAGAGCAGGATAACCGAGCTCGAAAAGAAGCTCGCCGACGCAGAAGCCGAATCGGCCGCGAAGGACGACAAATACCTCCTGCTTTACGCCGAATACGACAATTTCAGGAAGCGTTCTCAGAAAGAGAAGGAGAATATCTGGACCGACGCCTACTCAGACGCGATAAACGGTCTGCTTCCCGTACTCGACAATCTTGAAAGAGCCGTCGCTTTCACAGACGCGGAAGGCCTCTCGGAGGGGCTCAAAATGACGGTAAAAAGCTACAAGGACGCTCTTGCCAAAATGGGAGTCACAGAGATTCCCGCACTCGGCGAGAAGTTCGATCCCGGACTGCACTACGCCGTTTTCCACGTGGACGACGAAAACTACGGCGAAAACGAGATCATCGAAGTGCTCGGCAAGGGATACGTAAGAGACGGCAGAGTCATCAGATACGCGATGGTAAAGGTCGCAAACTGACGGACAGGCCGTAACAATCAATCACAGTTAACAAATCCATTACATACGGAGGACAGAACAATGTCAAAGATCATAGGAATCGACCTCGGAACAACCAATTCCTGCGTGGCCGTTTACGAAGGCGGAGAACCCGTCGTTATCCCGAATCCCGAAGGAGCCCGCACGACACCGTCGGTCGTCGCTTTCAAGAAGGGCGGAGAAAGACTCGTCGGCCAGGTTGCGAAGCGCCAGGCCATCACAAATCCCGACAACACCATTTCGAGCATCAAGCGCTCGATGGGCAGCGATAAAAAGGTCAGCATCGACGGAAAGAACTACACTCCTCAGGAGATTTCCGCGATGATTCTCCAGAAGCTGAAATCGGACGCCGAGGCATATCTCGGCCAGCCGGTAACGCAGGCCGTCATCACGGTTCCCGCCTACTTCACCGACGCTCAGCGTCAGGCCACCAAGGACGCCGGAAAGATCGCCGGACTTGAGGTCATGAGAATAATCAACGAGCCGACAGCCGCCGCTCTTGCGTACGGCATCGACAAGTCGGCCAACCAGAAGGTCATGGTATTCGACCTCGGCGGCGGAACCTTCGACGTCTCGCTGCTCGAGATCTCGGACGACGGAGTCTTCGAGGTTCTCGCAACCGCCGGCAACAACCGCCTCGGCGGAGACGATTTCGACCAGAGAATAATCGACTGGATGGCCGATCTCTTCAAGAGCGAGAACGGCATCGACATCAGAGGCGACAAGATGGTACTTCAGCGTCTGAAGGAAGCCGCCGAGAAGGCGAAGATCGAGCTGTCGGGTATGACTCAGACCGAGATCAACCTGCCCTTCCTCACGGCTACCGCGAGCGGCCCCGTCCACTTCACCACGACGCTGACCAGAGCCAAATTCAACGAGCTCACCGCAGACCTCGTCGACGCGACGATGCGTCCGACCAAGCAGGTCCTGTCCGACGCCGGACTCAATCCCTCACAGATCGACAAGGTGCTCCTCGTCGGCGGTTCGACGAGAATCCCCGCCGTCCAGGAAGCCGTCAAGAAGTTCATGGGCAAGGAACCCTTCAAGGGCATCAACCCCGACGAGTGCGTCGCAATCGGCGCCGCCATCCAGGGCGGCGTTCTCGGCGGAGACGTCAACCAGGTTCTGCTTCTCGACGTAACTCCGCTGTCTCTCGGCATCGAGACGCTCGGCGGCGTGTTCAACAGAATCATCGACAGAAACACCACCATCCCGGTCAAGAAGAGCCAGATCTACTCCACGGCCGCCGACAACCAGACGTCGGTCGAGATCCACGTCCTCCAGGGCGAGCGCGAGATGGCCTCGGGCAACACCACCCTCGGCAGATTTAACCTCGACGGAATCCCGATGGCTCCGAGAGGCGTTCCGCAGATCGAAGTCACCTTCGAGATCGACGCCAACGGCATCGTGACCGTCACCGCGAAGGACAAGGGCACCGGCCGCGAACAGCACATAACGATTACCAGCTCCACCAATATGAGCCAGGAGGACATCGACAAGGCCGTCCGCGAGGCAGAGAAGTACGCCGAGCAGGACAAGAAGCAGAAAGAGGCCGTCGAGGTCAAAAACAACGCCGAGAACATGATCTTCCAGGCAGAGAAGACGCTTGAAGAGATCAAGGACAAGGTATCCGAGAGCGACACGGCAGACGTCAAGGCGGCCGTCGAGAAGCTGCGCGAAAGCGTAAACTCGGGCGACACCGACAGGATCAAGGCTGACACCGACGATCTCCAGAAGGCGTTCGCGAAACTGTCCGAGAAGCTCTACGCACAGGGCGGACAGGCTGGAGCCGGCCCCGACGCCGGAACGGGCGACGGAGGCAATAACGACGGCGGAACCTACTACAACGCCGATTACGAAGAGAAGAACTGAGTTATTCAGTTGATACGAGGGCTGCCGGAGAATCCGCGGAGCGGGTTTTCCGGCAGCCCGGAAAAAGTTTTATAAGGAGTTTAATATAACAATGGCGGAAGGCAAGAGGGATTTATACGAGATCCTCGGCGTTGATAAAAACGCGGACGAGGAGACCCTGAAAAAGGCCTACCGTACGATGGCCAAAAAATATCACCCCGATCTCAATCCGGGCAATCCCGAAGCCGAGGCGAAATTCAAAGAGGTCAACGACGCCTATTCGATCCTCTCGGATCCGCAGAAGAAGGCGGCATACGATCAGTACGGCTACGCGGCCTTCGACGGAAGCATGGGCGGCGGCGCCGGCGGTCAGGGATTCTCGGGCTTCGGAGATTTTTCGGATCTCGGCGATATTTTCGGCTCGTTCTTCGGAGGATTTTCGGGCTTCGGCGGTTCGTCGGGCAAGAGAAACGGCCCGCGCCGCGGAGACGATATCGGGATCTCGGTCACCGTCAGCTTCAGAGAGGCGGCGGCCGGACTTAAAAAGGACGTAAGCTACAACAGAATAGCCGTCTGCGGCAGCTGCAACGGAAGCGGCTCGGCCGACGGGAAGACCGAAAAGTGTTCGGTTTGCGGCGGTACCGGTCAGAAGAAGACGATGTCGCGGCTCGCCGGAATGGCCTTTCAGTCTACGACCGTCTGCGACGCCTGCCACGGGCGCGGCACGATTATAAAAAATCCCTGCCAGACCTGCCGCGGTTCGGGACTCGCGAGGCAGCTTGAGCGGCTGACTGTCACGATCCCCGCCGGCATCGACGACGGCAACCGAATGGTCGTACAGGGCAAGGGCAACGGCGGCACGAACGGAGGATCTGCCGGAGATCTCATCGTCGAGGTCAGAGTAGGGAAGGATCCGGTGTTCAGACGCAGCGGAACGACGCTTATCTGCGACGTCCCGGTGACGGTAACCGACGCGACGCTCGGAGCAGAGATCGAGGTTCCGACGCTCGACGGACCGAAGCTCTACAAGATACCCGAGGGCACGCAGAGCGGGACGCATTTCACCCTGCGCGGCTGCGGCCTGCAGAACCCGAACACAAAGCGCACGGGCGACCTCGATTTCACCGTTACCGTCGAGATCCCGCGCGGTCTGAACAACAAGCAGAAGGAGCTTCTCCGCGGATTTGCCGCTGCGTGCGGCGAGTCGAACTACCAGAAGAAATCCTCCTTTTTCAGCAGGTTCAAGAAGTAAATAGTACCGATGAACGAAACATATTCGACCTGGACTCAGATCCGCGCGACCGTCCGCACGCCCTTTCTCGACCGTCTTACGGCGGTCATGAGCGTGCTCGACGAGTCGCTGATGATTGAGGATTACAGCGATTTCGATCTGAACGGAATGTACGGCGAACTCGCCGACGAAAGGATACTCGGCGCCGACCGCACGTTGGCGTCGGTATCTCTGTTTCTGCCCGATGGTGAAGATCCGTCGCCGAAGGTCGCGTTTATCCGCGACCGGCTCGCGTCCGAAGGCATCGAGGCAACCGTCGAAACCGACAGAGTAAACGAATCCGACTGGGTAAACGAGTGGAAGAAATACTACCGTCCGCTCCACGTCGGCAGAAAAACGGTAATCGTCCCGATATGGGAGAAATATGCCCCGGCTGCCGGCGAGATAATCGTCAGGATGGACCCGGGTATGGCCTTCGGAAGCGGAAGCCACGAGACGACGCGCGCGGTTATCGGGCTGCTCGAAGACTGCGTAAAACCGGGCGACAGGGTGCTCGACGTCGGCACCGGAAGCGGCATACTCGGCATCTGCGCGATGAAATACGGCGCGGGACTCTGCCGGGCGTACGACATAGACCCTGTGGCGGTTGAAGTCGCAGCCGAGAATTTCGAAGTGAACGGCGTCAGGGGGGAGACGGGAACGTCCGACCTTCTGCGCGGCGTCAAGCCCGGGAAATACGACGTGATCTGCGCAAATATCGTAGCGGATATTATCATCCGCATGCTCCCCGACGTCCGTCCCTTTATGGCTCCGGGGTGCAGGCTGCTGCTCTCGGGCATAATAACCGAACGCGCCGGGGAGATCGAATCGGCTCTCGCCGCCGCCTCTCTCAAGGCACAAAGACGCGTGGACGACGGCGGCTGGACCGCCTTTCTCGCAGTCGGCGACTGACGCCGCTGCCATAATAATCAGGAGGACAGACCAATGATCAGAACCGCAATGATCGGCTTCGGAGGCATCGCTCAGACTCACAAGAACGCGCATCTGAAATTCGAAAAAGAGGGAAGAGAGCGGCTCGTCGCTGTTTGCGATATAACGCCGTCTCAATTTGAAAAGCGGATAAAGATTAACATCGATACAGGAGAGCCAGAGACGGGCGGCAGTTTCGGGATATATACCGATCTCGAAAAGATGCTCGCCGAGAACGAAATCGATCTGATCGATATCTGCATTCCTTCGTATCTGCACGCCGATATGGCGGTTGATATGCTTTCGCGCGGCTACAACGTCCTCTCCGAGAAGCCGATGGCGCTCAACTCGGCCGACTGCGAACGGATCCTCGAAGCCGCAAAGAAGAGCGGCAAGCGGCTGATGATCGGACAGTGTCTGCGGTTTTACGGAGAATACGTCTATCTGAAAGAGGCGGTATCCGACGGCAGGTTCGGCAAGGTCACAGGCGTCCTCTTCCAGCGTCTGTCGGCGCTGCCGAGGTGGTCCTGGCAGAACTGGTATCAGGATTTCTCAAAATCGGGCAGCGTGATCTGCGACATGCAGATACACGATCTCGATATGGCGAGATATCTTTTCGGCGAGCCCGAATATATCGAGTGCCGCGCGTCGACCAAGAACGTAAAATACGATCTGTCGCACGTCTCCCTCGGTTATTCATTCCCCTGCACCTGCATCGGCGACTGGACCCGCAACGGCGGGCGCTTCGAGCACAAATACGCCGTCGGATTCGAAAAGGCGACGGTCATAATGGAAGGCGGAAAGATAACCGTTTATCCGAACGATCTCTCCGAACCCTACGAGCCCGAATGGACGCACTGCGGAGGAATCGAAGGCGAGATAAACTACTATCTCTCGCTGCTTGAAAGCGGAGAGGAAAACCTGAAGAATCCTCCCGAAAGCGCAGCCGCCACCATACGCCTGGTCGAAGCGGCCTGGAAGAGCGCCGACGAAGGCGGAGCCAGAGTTCCCCTCAAGGGCTGAAACACTCATAAACTTAAGGAAATACAAAGGATGATTATCACCCGGCTGCTTGAAAGAAACGCGCTGAACGCGAAGGACGAGGTCTCTCTCGTCGAACTCAATCCCTCCCTCCGTCCGAGAAGCGAAAGCTGGAAGGAATTCAGTCTTATCGAAGAGGGCACCGACCCGCGCATGAGACGCGAGATGACCTGGGGCGAATTCGATTCCCGCGCCAACCGCGTGGCGAATCTGCTCATCGCGAAGGGAGTAAAGAAGGGCGACAAGGTCGCGCTCCTGCTCATGAACTGCCTTGAGTGGCTGCCCGTCTATTTCGGAATACTCAAAACCGGCGCGCTCGCCGTGCCGATGAACTACAGATATACGGCCGACGAGATCGAATACTGCCTCGGACTGTCGGATTCCTCGCTTCTGATTTACGGAGAGGAATTCATCGGACGAGTCGAGGACATCCTTCCGCGCATCGGAGGCGTCTCTCTCTGGTTCGTCCGTCCCGACGGCAAGCGCGAGAAGCCCGACTGCGCCGCCGATCTGCTCGCGGAGGCAGCGCAGATGCCGGATACGCGCCCGGCAATCGCCGATACTCTCACCGAGGACGATTTCGCCGCCATCTATTTTTCGTCGGGCACCACCGGATTCCCGAAGGCGATACTGCACAAGCACCGCTCGCTGATAAGCTCTGCGATATGCGAGCAGGCGCATCACGGACAGACGAAAGACGACGTCTTCATCTGCATCCCGCCCCTTTACCACACCGGCGCCAAGATGCACTGGTTCGGCTCGCTCTATTCCTGCAGCCGCGCCGTGCTGCTCCGCGGAGTCACGCCCGAGTGGATTATCAGGGCGGCGGCCGTCGAGCGCGCGACTATCGTCTGGCTGCTCGTGCCATGGGCTCAGGATATACTCGACGCGATCGAGAGAGGCGACATAGACCTCTCCGAATACGATCTTTCGGCCTGGCGGCTGATGCACATAGGCGCACAGCCGGTGCCGCCCTCTCTCATCAGACGGTGGAAGCAGGTCTTCCCGAACCATGATTACGATACGAACTACGGCCTGTCCGAATCGATAGGCCCCGGCTGCGTCCATCTCGGCGTCGAAAACATCGATCACGTCGGCGCGATAGGCAAGGCGGGATACGGATGGAAGACGCGGATCTGCGACGAGCAGGGCGTCGACGTAAAGCAGGGCGACGTCGGAGAACTCTGGGTCAGCGGCCCCGGAGTCATGACCTGCTACTACAAGAACCCCGAGGCGACCGCGGAATCGCTCACCGGCGAGTGGCTAAGAACGGGCGATATGGCGAAGGAGGACGAAGAGGGCTTCATCTACCTTGTCGACCGCAAGAAGGACGTTATAATCACCGGCGGCGAAAACCTCTATCCCGTCCAGATCGAGGACTTCCTGCGCGGCTGCGACGCGATCAAGGACGTCGCCGTCATCGGAATGCCCGACAAGCGTCTCGGCGAGATAGCTGCGGCGATAATCGAAGTCAAGGAAGGGAAGACGCTGTCTGAAGAGGAGGTCAACGCCTTCTGCCTCGGTATGCCGAGATATAAGAGACCGAGAAAGATCATTTTCGCGAAGGTCCCGCGCAATCCTACGGGCAAGATCGAAAAGCCGAAGCTGCGAGAGATTTACTGCGGAACAAGGCTGGTCGAGGCTCAGACGAAATCCTGAAATATAAAACCCGCGCGGCGTGCCTCGGCACGCCGCGCGGGTTTTATTTTGGTTTGTTGATTATTTGATCATGTATTTTTCGATTACCGGATACGCGCCGTAGGTTTTGAACAGAGCAATCGACGGAAGCAGATAAACGGCGGGAAGGATGACCGCGACGCCCGAGAAGCCGATCGGGTAGAGCGCGAACCAGATCAGCACGTTGATTCCGGCGACAACGGCGATCGCAAGCAGCGTCATCAGGTTGCGTTTGATGCCGAGTATCGAGAAGATCAGGGCGTTCTTGAGAAGCTTGAAGAGTTTGATGTCGAACGTCACGAGCATCGTGTATATATAGTATCTCATGAACATGAACACGAGACAGACGCCGAAGACCGCGAAATAGAAGAAGTCGAGCATAAACGTGCCGCCGACCGACGAGAAGTAGATGAAGTCGAATACGAGCACGGTAATGCATATTACGTCGAGCAGGCCGAGAAAGAGTCCCTGCAGGAGATTTTTCTTTATCGCGTAGGTAAAATCGCTCCAGATGAATACGGGGTCTCCGCGGAACATTCCGCGCGTGCAGAAGGCGGCGCCGACGTTGACCCAGCCCCAGACGGCGGCGAACACGAGAGCGATTACTGCCGTCGCGATAATCCTTCCGGTATCGTAGGTCTGAAGAGGCAGCTGGAAGGAGCGGATTCCGAACAGAGAGATAAGGGCCGGCGAGGGATTTGCCGTGTACATGCCGAACAGCGGCGCAAACGCGGCCTCTGTCTGCGTCGGCATCGAGGGAGCCGTCGTGTAGAGATAGGCGGCGATAAGCGGCAGTATGATTACCGGAAGCATCGGGAAGTTGAGCGACAGGACCTTCGGGAAATGCCTGAAATAGAATTTCGGCAGTCCGGCGAGATTCGGCTTGAAGGGCTTTTCGTCCTTCGACACGCCCGGCCCGTCGCGGTTCATATCGAACAGCTTCCAGCGTTTTCCTTCTTTGTTTTTATTGAACATCGTTTTTTCTGATTCTCCGGTTTAATTCGTATGCGAGGACGGAGACGGCGCTTTCGGTCGCAAGCGAGCATAGAGCGTCGCGTCCGTAGGGTATTTTGAGCGAATAATCGCAAAGGTCGAGGGTTTTGCGGGTTATCCCGCGCTTTTCGCCTCCGACTATGAGTAGAAGAGGAAATATTATTTCAGCCGCGTCGCAGTCGAGTGCGTCGCGCGCGGCGGCGGCCGCAACCGAATATCCCGCGTACCTGAAAGCGGATACCGCTTCGGGTACGGGACAGACGAATATCGGAAGCAGCTCGGAGGTTCCGGCGGAAGCGCGTGCGATTACCGCGTCGGCTCCGTCGGGGAAAGGGCGGGGAAGAATGAGCGAGTTCGCGCCGCAGAGGTAGAGCGACCTTATCGAGTGAGCGAGCGTATAGGGGTCCTCGGCGCCTTCGATCAGCGCCGAGTAGCCGGACGGATCCGGGCGCACCTCATCAAGGGCAGGGTAGACCGCGGGCGTCACGACGGCGGAATAACCGCCCTGCGCCTCTCCGTCTGATACCGCCTCGACTTCAAAGCCCTGTCTTTCGGCGGCCGAGCAGATAAATCTGACGCGCCTGAAGTCGTCCGAGAACTTCTTCTTTTCAACGCAGACGCGGATTATTCTGCGGCGTGCGACGCCGAGATCCGACGCCTTTATCAGAGCCGAGACGGCAGAAATGCCTTCAAGCAGAACCGTCTCCCGACTGCAGCCTGTGTTTTCCAAGCGCGACCTCCCCGCCTTCCGGCGTTTTTTGCAGCATAAATCAATACCGCACAGCCGCGTGACGCCGGCTGTGCGGTATTGCCTGAATATCCTCCGGCGTCGCCCGCGAGCGCAGTCCGCCGTATGGCGCCCCGCAGCGCGGGCAGAAGGGAATAATTATCCCTTGTGCTCTTCGAGATATTTTACGACGTCTCCGACGGTCGTGAGAGTATGAATGTCCTCGTCCTGGATTTCCACGCCGAAGACCTCTTCGCACTTCATAACGAGTTCGGCAAGTTCAATCGAATTGATTCCGAGGTCGTTTGACAGATCCGCTTCCGGCGTGACCTTGTCGGCCTCGACCTGAAGTTCGTCGACTATGAGATTCTTGAATTGTTCGAACATTGGCTTATATCGCCTTTCTTTTCAGCATTCTTTCATATTATACATCTTTGCGGGCCGATTGTCAATAAATATGAAAAAAATACTCAAAAAATCGCTTAAAATATCACTTTTTCTATTGACTTTTGCGCACACATGGTGTATAATAACAAAATGCATTATAATCGCTATCTATGCCGAAAAGAACGCTCTGCCGGCCGCCGGTACTCCGGGAAAGCCGCCGCGGAACAGTTCTCGAAGGCGCAGATCCGCAACAATATCTCATTGAATGGAGTGATATGTCAATGGTCAAAGTCACCGACCAGAAGCTCGGAAACAATCTGAGAAAAAGCTTCTCTAAAACGAGAACGGCTCTTGATATTCCCGATCTTCTCGCTATCCAGACCAAATCCTTCAAATGGTTTCTCGATGAAGGACTGAACGAGGTCCTGAAGGACGTTTCTCCTGTCTACGACCACCAGGAGAATCTTTCGATCGAGTATCTTTCCTACGAGCTCAAGGAAAAGAAATACACCGTTGAGCAGTGCAAAGAGCGCGGCGTCAGCTACACCGCCCCGCTGCACGTCAAGGCGAGGATAGCCAACAGGCAGACTTCCGAGGTCAAGGATTCGGACGTTTACATGGGTGAACTTCCGGTTATGACCGAGAACGGGACCTTCGTTATAAACGGCGCCGAGCGCGTCATCGTTTCACAGATTATCCGCTCGCCCGGAATGTACTTCGCCTCCGACATCGACAAGAACGGCAAGCGCATCTACACCTCGCAGATCATTCCATACCGCGGCGCCTGGCTCGAGTATGAAGTCGACGGCTCGGATCAGCTCTTCGTAAGAATAGACAAGAACCGCAAGGTTCCGATGACGATGTTCATCCGCGCTCTCGGCGTGGAGGGCGACAAGCCCGAGAACTTCAGCTGCACGCTCGAAGAATTAAACAAGATCCGCGAAATGTTTGTCGGAACCGAATTCGACAAGAACGGAAAGGTCGTCGACGGCTGCTGCGACGACGAGCGTCTCGTTATCACGAACGCGAAGGACGAGGCGGTTCTCGCCGCAAGACAGACGGGAAGACAGCTCTCGAACGAGTCCCTCCGCGAAATATACAAGAAGCTCCGTCCCGGCGAGCCGGCTCAGCCCGAAGCCGCGATTACGCTTCTGCACAACTATTTCTTCGACGCGAAGAGATACGACATAGCTCCGGTCGGAAGATACAAATACGACCGCAAGCTCTCCATCGCCGCCCGTCTCAACGGAAAGAAGATAGCAAGAGATATCGTCAGCCCGCTGACCGGCGAGGTCCTCTTCGAAGCGGGGAAGATCCTGAACGAAGAGGAAGCTCTCGAAGTTGAATACAACGCCGTCAACGAAGCCTACGTCGACGACGGAAACGGCAAATCCTTCAAGATTTTCTCGAACAACACCTGCTGGCCCGAGCGCATCATCGGCGAAGACCTTCACGACTGCGGAGTCAGGGAGAAGGTCCGCTACGTCCTCTTTAAGGAACTGATCGAAGAGGCCGGCGGCGACGTCGACGCGCTCAAGGAACTCGTCCGCGAGAATCTCGACGAACTCTGCCCGAGATATATCACGAAGGACGACGTCTTCGCGACGATCAACTACTTCCTCGGCCTTAAATATGAAATAGGTACGACAGACGACATCGACCATCTCGGCAACCGCCGCATCAGGTCGGTCGGCGAGCAGCTCCAGAACCAGATGAGAATCGGTTTCACCCGCGTCAACAAGTCGGTGACCGAGAAGATGAGCATGCAGGAGCCCGACAAGCTCGACCCGAAATCGGTCATCAACAACAGACCGATCATCTCGGTCATCCGCGAGTTCTTCGGATCCTCACAGCTCTCGCAGTTCATGGACCAGGCCAACCCCCTGTCAGAGCTCACCCACAAGCGCCGTCTTTCGGCTCTCGGCCCGGGCGGACTTTCCCGCGACAGAGCTTCGTTCGACGTCCGTGACGTACATTACACTCATTACGGCCGCATGTGCCCGATCGAGACCCCCGAAGGTCCTAACATCGGTCTTATCTCCTATCTTGCAACCTACGCCAAGATAAGCGACTACGGCTTCATCGAGGCGCCCTACCGCAAGGTCGTTCACGAGACGGCTGCGGACGGCAGCGTCGCGACCCGCGTTTCGGACGAGATCGTCTATATGACCGCCGATTACGAAGACAGATTCGTCATCGCGCAGGCCAACGAGCCGATCGACGACGAAGGACGCTTCATCAACGCCAAGGTCACGGCGCACGACAGAGGCGAATTCAAGGAATACAATCCCGAAGAGATCGATTTCATGGACGTCTCTCCGAAGATGGTCGTTTCGGTCGCCACCGCCATGATCCCCTTCCTTGAGAACGACGACAACTCCCGTGCTCTCATGGGCTCGAACATGCAGAAGCAGGCCGTTCCGCTCATGGTCACCGACTCGCCGATCGTCGGCACCGGAATGGAGTACAAGGTCGCCGTCGACTCGGGCGTCACTCTGCTGGCGAAGCGCCAGGGCGTCGTTATCTACGTCGATTCTTCGAGAATCGTCATCACGTCCGACGAGGGAGGAAGCGACGTCTACAGACTTACGAAATTCAAACGCACCAACCAGGGTACCTGTTGCAACCAGCGTCCGATCGTCAGAGAGGGCGACAGAGTTGTGAAGGGACAGGTTATAGCCGACGGACAGGCGACTTCCAACGGCGAGATAGCGCTCGGAAAGAACGCTCTTATCGGGTTCATGACCTGGGAGGGCTACAACTACGAGGACGCCGTCCTGCTCAACGAAAATCTTGTCCGCGACGACAAGTACACCTCTCTGCACATTGAGGTTTATTCGCACGAGGCGAGATCGACGAAGCTCGGCGACGAGGAGATCACCCGCGAGATCACGCAGGTCGGCGAAGACGCGCTGCGCAACCTCGACGAAGACGGTATCGTAAAGATCGGAACCGAAGTTCACGCCGGCGACATACTCGTCGGAAAGGTCTCCCCGAAGGGCGAAGCCGACCCGACGCCCGAGGAAAAGCTCCTCCGCGCGATATTCGGCGAAAAGACCCGCGAAACCCGCGACACCTCGTTGAGACTCCCGCACGGCGAGTCGGGAATCGTCGTCGACGTGAGAGTTTTCGCGCGTCCCGAGGACAAGGATCTGCCCGCCGGAGTCAACAAGATGGTTCAGGTATACATCGCACAGAAGAGAAAGATCTCGGTCGGCGACAAGATGGCGGGACGTCACGGAAACAAGGGCGTCGTTTCCCGCATTCTTCCTCCGGAGGATATGCCTTTCCTTCCCGACGGAACTCCGCTTGACATCGTTCTCAACCCGCTCGGCGTTCCTTCCCGTATGAACATCGGACAGGTGCTCGAGGTACACCTCGGCATCGCCGCCCGCAAGCTCGGCTGGAAGGTAATGACTCCCGTCTTCGACGGAGCCAACGAGCGCGACATTCTCGAGTGCATGGAAATGGCGGATATGTGGCGCGAGGTCTTCCCGGGCGAGAACGTCGACGGCAAGAAGACGCGCGTGCGCACGCTGCCCGACGGCACCGAAAGAGCCGAGGTTCTCGACGGCAAGACGGTGCTCTACGACGGACGCACCGGCGAACCCTTCGACAACCCGGTAACCGTCGGAATAATGTACTATCTCAAACTCCATCATCTTGTCGACGACAAGATTCACGCCCGTTCGAACGGACCGTACTCCCTCGTGACGCAGCAGCCTCTCGGAGGAAAGGCGCAGTTCGGCGGACAGAGATTCGGCGAAATGGAAGTCTGGGCTCTCGAAGCCTACGGAGCCGCCTATACGCTCCAGGAAATCCTTACCGTCAAATCCGACGACGTCGAGGGACGCCGCAAGGCCTTCCAGGCGATCATCGAAGGTCAGAACATTCCGAATCCGGGAGTTCCCGAGTCCTTCAAGGTCCTTGTCAAGGAACTGCAGTCGCTCTGCCTTGACATAAGGGTTCTCGATTCTGACGGCGAAGAAATCACTCTGTCGACTCTCGGAGCCGAAGAGGTTTCTCCCTACACCAACCGCCGCGACGCCGCTCTCAGGGGCGACGACGAGGTCCAGGTTGACGACGAGGAAAGCCTTTCCGGAAAGGACGGCTTCAATATCATCAACGTCGACGCCGACGGCAACGAGATCGAACCCGACGAAGACGAGGAATTCGACGACGAAGAGGAATTCGATCAGGACGACGACGATGATTTCGATCCCGCCGACGATGAAAACTGAATTAACGAGGAGTGCTGATAATGGATAACAACGAATTTGCGTCTATAAAGATCGGTCTGGCTTCTCCCGATATGATCAGGGAATGGTCGTACGGCGAAGTGACGAAGCCCGAGACGATCAACTATCGTACTCTTAAAGCCGAGCCCGGCGGACTCTTCTGCGAAAGGATCTTCGGGCCGACGAAGGACGGAGCCTGCGCCTGCGGAAAGTACAAGAAACAGTACAACCTCGGCGAGAAGGTCATCTGCGACAAGTGCGGCGTCGAAGTCACCTACAAGAAGGTCCGCAGAGAGAGAATGGGACATATCGAGCTTGCCTGCCCGGTATCTCATATCTGGTATTTCAAGCAGTCCCCTCCGAAGCTCGCAATCGTACTCGGCATGACTCCGAAGGAACTCGAGCAGGTGCTCTACTTCGCTCAGAACGTGGTTCTCGATCCCGGCAAAGTCGCCGGACAGTACCTCGACATTCCGATCGGCTCGCTCATCGACGAGGAAACGATAAAGAAGGCAAGAGAATACGAAGGTAACAATAATCCTAATTCGACCTTCCGCGTCGGAATGGGTGCCGAGGCGGTTCTCGAACTGCTTCAGAGATTCGGACTTGAAGACGAGGAGTACGCCGAACGCGTCGAACTTCAGAACAAGCCCGCCGACGATCTCACCGACGAGGAGAGAGCGCGCCTTGAGTATCTCTGCACCGTCGGCGTAAAGAGAGAAGCGGAAGCGATCAGGAAAGAACTGACCGACATAGCCAACAAGGAAGAGGAAGCCTTCGAGAAGAAGGCCGAGGCGGCAAAGAAGAAAGCCGAAGCGGCCGAGAAGAAGGCCGGAGCCGCCGGTAAGAAGGCGGAAGCCGACGAGAACAAGGCGGAAGACGCAGCCCTGAACGATTCAAACAACTCAGCAGCCGTCAAGCCGGTCTCGGTATCCGTTTCCACGACCAAGGGACGTCTGCTCAGACGCCTCGACGTGCTCGAAAGCTTCGTGACGTCGGGCAACCATATCGACTGGATGATACTCCGCGCCATTCCGGTTCTTCCTCCGGATATCCGCCCGATGGTACAGCTCGACGGCGGACGCTTCGCGTCCTCCGACCTCAACGAGCTCTACCGCAGAGTCATCAACAGAAACAACCGTCTGCGCAAGCTGCTTGAGCAGCAGTCGCCCGAAATAATCATCCGCAACGAGAAGCGCATGCTTCAGGAAGCGGTCGACGCCCTCATCGACAACGGCAAGCGCGGCAAGCCGGTCACCGGACCGAACAACCGCACGCTCAAATCGCTGTCCGAGATGCTCAGAGGCAAGCAGGGACGATTCCGTCAGAACCTGCTCGGCAAGCGCGTCGACTACTCCGGACGTTCGGTTATCGTCGTCGGACCGGAGCTCAAGATTTATCAGTGCGGTCTCCCGAAGGAGATGGCGCTCGAACTCTTCAAGCCCTTCGTGGTAAAGCGTCTGGTCGAGATGGGCAAGGCGCTGAACGCCAAGGACGCGCAGAAGAAGATAGACCGCGCTCAGGTCGGCAACGACGAGGTCTGGGACGCGCTCGAAATAGTCATCAAGGAGCATCCGGTTCTGCTCAACCGCGCGCCGACGCTCCACCGCCTTTCGATTCAGGCCTTCGAGCCGGTGCTCGTCGAAGGACGCGCCATCAAGCTGCATCCGCTCGTCTGCACCGCCTTCAACGCCGACTTCGACGGCGACCAGATGCCCGTTCACGTTCCGCTTTCGGCGGAAGCGCAGGCCGAGGCGAGATTCCTCATGCTTTCGGCCAACAACCTGTTAAAGCCGGTTGACGGACGCGCCGTCACCGTCCCGACGCAGGACATGATTCTCGGTTCCTACTATCTGACGATAGTCCGTACCGACGAACCCGGCTGCGGCGGAATCTACCGCGACTACGACGAGGCCGTTATGGCCTACGCGGCGGGAGATCTCGGACTTCACGCTCCGATCGCCGTACGCGTTGAGGACGGCAGAGGCGGCTGGTCGCTGATCGGCCGCAGGTTCGAGGACGGCGAATGGAAGGTGGACACCTCCTCCGAAGCCGTAACTCTCGGACGTCTGATATTCAACAGAAACATCCCGCAGGACCTCGGCATCGCCGACAGAACCGATCCTCTCCAGAGGAACCGTCTCGAGATCGCAAAGATCGTTACGAAGAAGGAACTCGGTCAGATTATCAACGCCTGCATCAAGAAGCACAGCACCGCCACCACGGCGAAGATGCTCGACGCCATCAAGGAGACCGGCTACAAGTACTCCACGAGAGCTTCCTTCTCGATTTCGGTTTACGATATGACTATCCCGACCGAAAAGAAGGATCTCATTGCAGGAGCCGAGGCGGAGGTCGCCAAACTCGAGCGCGCCTACAACAAGGGCAAGCTGTCCGATCAGGAAAGATACGAGAGTATCATCAGAGTCTGGAACAAGACGACGGAAGACGTTACCGCCGCTCTCCAGAGAGGCTTCTCGACCTACAACCCGATCAAGATCATGGCCGATTCGGGCGCCCGCGGATCTATGACTCAGATGCGTCAGCTCGCCGGCATGCGCGGACTGATGTTCGCGACTAACGGTAAGACGATGGAGATCCCGATCAAGTCGAACTTCCGTGAAGGAATGAAGATACTCGAGTACTTCATGGGCGCGAGATCCTCGAGAAAATCCCTTTCCGATACCGCTCTCCGTACCGCCGACTCGGGATATCTGACCAGACGTCTCGTCGACGTTTCTCAGGAGATCATCGTCCGCGAGGACAAGTGCGGCAGAACCGACGGAGCCCTGGTTTCCGCGATATTCGAAAACGACAGAGAGTACACGACCTCTCCTGCCGTCGGCGCCTCGCTGAAGGACAGCTACGCCTTCGAGGACATCGACGCTCCGGACGGAACGACGGTCGTAAAGGCGAAGGCGAAGATCACTGCCGCTCTCGAGAAGAGAATAGCCGAGGCGTTCAAGGACGCTCCCGATACCGAGCTGAAGATAGTCCCGAAGGCCCTCGAGCCGCTTGAAGACAGACTCGTCGGCAGATTCACCGTCGGCGAGGTGGTCAATCCCGAAACGGGAGAGGTCATCGCAGGCGACGACGAGATGCTGAACGATTCGCAGGTCAAAAAGATCATCGAAGCCGGCATCCCGACCGTCAGAATCAGAACGGTCATCACCTGCAAAGCCCGCCACGGCGTCTGCGCTCACTGCTACGGAGCCGACCTTGCCAACGGCAAGAAGGTCAACATCGGCGAGGCCGTCGGAATCATCGCGGCTCAGTCGATCGGCGAACCCGGCACTCAGCTTACGATGCGTACCTTCCACTCGGGAGGCGTCGCCGGATCTGATATCACTCAGGGTCTTCCGAGAGTCGAGGAACTCTTCGAGGCGAGAGCCCCGAAGAACCCCGCCATTCTCGCGGAGGTTTCCGGAATCGTCCACGTTCACTCCGACGAGCACAACCCGAACATTCAGTACGTCGACGTCAAGTCGGCTGACAATGAACTCGGCGAGTCGAAGAAGCACGACATTCCGTTCGGACGTCACGTCGTCGTTGAAGACGGTCAGTACGTTGCTCAGGGTCAGGCCCTTACCGACGGATCGATGGCTCCCGGCGATATCATGCGCCTCAAGGGCCCCGACGCCGTCTACAGCTACATCACCTGCGAAGTCCAGAAGGTTTACCGCGCTCAGTCGGTCAACATCAACGACAAGCACATCGAGGTCATCGCCCGCCAGATGACGAGAAAGGTCAACATTCTCGATCCCGGAAGCACAAATCTGCTTCCCGGCCAGAACTACGCCATCTCGGTCAACGAACTTGAAGACGCAAAGAAGGAGCTCGAGCGCAGATCGGCCGAAGGCGAAGACGTCAAGCCGATCAAGTCCAGCCCGATTCTCATGGGAATCACGAAGGCCGCTCTCGGAACCGAGTCGTTCATGTCCGCCGCCTCCTTCCAGGAGACGACGAAGGTCCTCGCCGATTCGGCGATCAAGGGCAAGGTTGACCACCTGCTCGGACTTAAGGAAAACGTCATCATAGGCAAGCTCATTCCGGCCGGAACCGGCATGGCATGCTACAGCGGAATCGACGTCATCAACGTCGGCGGAGAAGACGAACCCGACGAGAAGACCGAAGAAGCCGGAGAATGACAAATCGATAAACTGAATTATTATTCTTCTTGACATTTTCGCTCAAGAGTGATATAATAATATGTCTTTTGCGGAGGGTATGCGGTATACGTGACGCGTCGCCGCCGTAATCTGACGAATATGCGGTGCCGGGAGGCAGTTTCCGGCGCCGCAAAGACACGTTATTTCGCAAAGAAGGAGGAAGCAAAGAGGAATGCCGACCTTTAACCAGCTCGTAAGACAGGGCCGCGCCGACAAGGTCTACAAGTCGAAGGCACCCGTTCTTCAGACCGGTTTCAATACGATCAAGAACGAGTCCACCGATCTGCCCTCTCCGCAGAAACGCGGAGTCTGCACGAAGGTCACCACCACGAACCCGAAGAAGCCGAACTCAGCCATGCGTAAAATCGCGAGAGTACGTCTTACCAACGGGCTTGAGGCGACGACTTACATACCCGGCGAGGGACACAATCTGCAGGAGCACTCGGTCGTTCTCATCAGAGGCGGAAGAGTAAGAGATCTGCCCGGCGTGCGTTACCACATCATCCGCGGTACGCTTGACGCTCAGGGTGTCGCTGCCCGCAGACAGGCACGTTCCAAATACGGGACAAAGACTCCGAAGAAATAATTCGGAGAAAGGTATGAAGCATATCTCACAGCACGTCAGCGATCTATTGTGTTTTACGACAGACGTACGGACGGCGCATACAGGAGAGTAAACTGCTTTTGAGTACCTGTGATTTCATGTAAATTTTGATGAAGGAGGGAAGTACAGTGTCGAGAAGAGGCCGTATATCCAAGAGAGACGTTCTGCCGGATCCGCTTTACAAATCAAAGCTGGTCACCAAGCTCATTAACAACGTGATGCTTGACGGCAAGAAAGGGGTTGCCCAGACTATCGTCTACGACGCTTTCGCAGCCGTGGAAGCGAAGACGGGCAAGAATCCCCTTGAAGTATTCGTTTCGGCTCTTGACAACGTTATGCCGGTTCTGGAAGTCAAGGCGCGCCGCGTAGGCGGTTCGACCTACCAGGTACCGCTCGAGGTCAGACCCGAAAGACGCCAGACTCTGGGTCTGCGCTGGATCGTGGGATTCGCGAGAAAGCGCAGCGAACGTACGATGGCCGACAGACTTGCAGGCGAAATAGTCGATGCAGTCAACAATGCCGGCGGCGCGTTCAAGAAGAAAGAAGAGACCCACAGAATGGCTGAAGCAAACAAAGCGTTTGCACATTACAGATATTGATCAACAGATTTTGATCGCAGCAAACTCACGTATAACAACCACAGACATATTTTCAAGGAGATCGAAATTTTATGCCCAGAGACTATTCGCTCGAGCGTACGCGTAATATCGGCATTATGGCGCACATAGATGCCGGCAAGACGACTACGACCGAAAGAATACTTTTCTATACGGGAATCAACCATCGGCTCGGGGAGACTCACGACGGCGACGCCACGATGGACTGGATGGAACAGGAGAAGGAACGCGGAATCACGATTACGTCGGCCGCTACCACCTGCCACTGGAAGGACGTGCGCATCAACATCATAGACACCCCCGGACACGTCGATTTCACGGTCGAGGTCGAACGCTCGCTGAGAGTGCTAGACGGCGCCGTGGCCGTTTTCTGCGCCAAGGGCGGAGTTGAGCCTCAATCGGAGACCGTATGGCGTCAGGCGACGAAGTACAACGTACCCCGTCTCGCCTACGTCAACAAAATGGATATTTCGGGAGCCAACTTCTACCGTGTAATCGATATGATGAAGGACCGGCTTGCTGCCAATCCGGTACCGATTCAGCTCCCGATAGGAAAAGAGGACACCTTCCGCGGAATCATTGACCTCGTCAATATGGAGGCCGACGTCTACTACGACGAACTCGGTCAGGATATGAGGGTCGAAAAGATTCCCGACGATATGCTCGCGGAGGCGGAGAAATACCGCGCTGCGATGATAGAGTCGGCCGCGGAGGTCGATGAAGATCTTTTTGAAAAATACTGCGCCGGTGAGGATATCACCGTCGCGGATATCAAAACCGCGCTCAGAAAGGCGACTCTCGCGAACCACCTGGTTCCGGTCGTCTGCGGAACTTCCTTTAAGAACAAGGGCGTTCAGAAACTGCTCGACGCCATTATCGACTACCTGCCGTCGCCGCTCGACGTGCCCCCGATTGACGGAGTAAATCCGACGACCGGAGCCGAAGAGATCAGGCACGCGGGAGACGACGAGCCCTTCTCGGCTCTCGCCTTCAAGATAATGACCGATCCTTTCGTCGGCCGTCTCTGCTTCTTCAGGGTTTATTCGGGAACTCTCCGTTCGGGAGATACCGTCTACAACGCCACGAAGGGCAAGAGAGAGCGCATGGGACGCATAGTCCAGATGCACGCAAACGCCAGGAAGGATCTCGAAGAAGTATACTCGGGAGACATCGCCGCCGTAGTCGCCGTAAAGAATACGACGACGGGCGACACTCTCTGCGACGAGCATGCCCCCCTGATTCTTGAAAATATGGAGTTCCCCGAACCCGTCATAAGAGTCGCGATCGAGCCGAAGACCCGCGCCGGTCAGGAGAAGATGGGAGACGCCCTCTCGAAACTCGCAGAGGAAGATCCAACCTTCAGAACCTACACCGACGAGGAGACCGGACAGACGATCATAGCAGGTATGGGCGAGCTTCACCTTGAAATCATCGTCGACAGACTTCTGCGCGAATTCAAGGTTGAAGCGAACATAGGAAAGCCGCACGTCGCGTACAAGGAAACGATCCGCAAGGCAGTCGAGCAGGAATGCAAATATGCGAGACAGTCGGGCGGACACGGACAGTACGGACACGTCAAGATCCGCATAGAGCCGAACGAGCCGGGCGCCGGATACGAATTCGTAAACGAAATCACCGGCGGCGTCATCCCGAAGGAATTCATTCCCGCGGTTGACGAAGGCATCAGATCGGCGATGCAGAGCGGCGTCCTCGCCGGATACAACGTCGTCGACGTGAAGGTCACGCTCTTCGACGGATCCTTCCACGAAGTCGACTCGTCCGAGCTCGCGTTCAAGATCGCCGGTTCGATGGCCTTCAAGGAGGCCATGAGGAAGGCAGATCCGATCCTTACCGAGCCGATTATGAAGGTCACGGTAATCGTTCCCGACGATTATATGGGAGCGGTCAGCGGAGATCTCGTCGGAAGACGCGGACTTATCCTCGGACAGGACATGCAGACCGGCGGCGTCTGGGAAATCACCGCCAACGTTCCGCTGTCCAACATGTTCGGATACTCGACCGATCTGCGCTCGAAAACGCAGGGACGCGGTCAGTTCACCATGGAGCCAAGCCACTTCGCCGAGGTTCCGAAATCAATTATGGAAAAAATTGTGACGAAGCATTCTGACTGAGTCACCAAATCTAAAAAAGCAATTTAATTTTAACGGAGGATTTTGCAATGGCAAAAGCAAAGTTTGAACGCACCAAACCGCATGTTAACATCGGTACCATCGGTCACGTTGACCACGGTAAGACCACTCTTACCGCTGCTATCACCAAGTACCTCGCTCTCGGCAACGACAAGATCGAGTTCATGGCTTACGACCAGATCGACAACGCTCCCGAAGAGAAAGCCAGAGGTATCACAATCAACACCCGTCACGTTGAGTACGAGACCGCTGCTCGTCACTACGCTCACGTTGACTGCCCCGGGCACGCCGACTACGTCAAGAACATGATCACCGGCGCCGCTCAGATGGACGGCGCGATCCTCGTGGTCGCCGGCACCGACGGACCTCTCCAGCAGACCCGCGAGCACGTTCTGCTCGCCCGTCAGGTCGGCGTTCCCGCCATCGTCGTTTACATGAACAAGACAGACCTCGTCGACGACGAAGAGCTGCTCGACCTCGTTGAGATGGAAGTTCGCGACCTTCTCTCCGAGTACGACTTCCCGGGCGACGATATTCCGATCATCCGCGGCTCTGCCCGTGACGCCCTCGAGTCTCCCTCGACCGACCCGAACGACCCCGTCTACGCCTCCATCAAGGAGCTCATGGACGCCGTCGACTCCTACATCCCGACTCCCGAAAGAAAGTCCGACCTCGACTTCCTTATGCCTGTTGAGGACGTATTCTCGATCTCCGGACGCGGCACCGTCGCCACCGGTAGAGTTGAGAGAGGAACCGTTAAGGTATCCGACAGCGTCGAAATCATCGGTCTCACCGAAGAGCGCAGAACCGTCGTCGTCACCGGCGTCGAGATGTTCCACAAGCTCCTTCCGCAGGCCGAGGCCGGCGATAACATCGGCTGCCTCCTCCGCGGCGTTGCCAAGGACGAGATCGAGCGCGGTCAGGTTCTCTGCAAGCCCGGATCCGTTCATCCGCACACCAAATTCAAGGGCCAGGTCTACGTACTGACCGAGAAAGAAGGCGGCCGTAAAAAGCCCTTCATGACCGGCTACAGACCTCAGTTCTACTTCAGAACCACCGACGTTACCGGAACCATCGAGCTTCCCGCCGACGTCGAGATGTGCCGCCCCGGCGACAACGTCACCTTCACCGTCGAACTGATCACCCCCATCGCCTGCGAGAAGGGTCTTCGCTTCGCTATCCGTGAAGGCGGCAGAACCGTCGGATCGGGCGTAGTTGCCGAGATTCTCGAGTAATTTACGCATTCTGTTTTGCGGGGCCGGCGGTTTTTCCGCCGGTCCCGCAAAAGACTGTCAAAACCAATTCGGGAATATGTGAAATTCATTACCGGCGGTCAAAGTCCGCGAACTGCCCCCGGGCAGCCGAGAAGGTGAAATCCCTTCGCCGACCGTAAAGTCGGGAAGGGAGAATGAAATAGTTCTCCCCTTTTACCGTGAAAGGGGTGTTTTTATGAAAAACAACGGAACGTCTCCGGCGCGCAGGATTGCGTTCACCGGAATTCTCGCCGGCGCGGCTTCGATACTCATGCTTCTCGAGTTTCCGGTGCCGCTTATGCCGACCTTCATCAAATTCGATTTTTCCGAGCTTCCGGCTCTTATCGCCGCGTTCGCCTACGGTCCGCTCGAAGGCGTAGCGGTCTGCCTGATAAAGAATCTCGTAAAGCTCACGACGACCTCGACAGGCGGCGTCGGCGAGCTGGCGAACTTCCTGCTCGGCTGCTTCCTCGTCGTCCCCTCCGGACTGATTTACAGGTTCAAAAAGGACAGGGCGGGCGCGCTCATCGGTTCGGTCGCCGGGAGTCTGTCGATGGCTCTGGCGTCGCTGCCGATAAACTATTATATCGTTTATCCGATTTATACGAAATTCATGCCGCTCGACGCGATCGTCGCCGCATATCAGGCGATAAATCCGGGCGTAGACGGACTCTTCGCCTGTCTGCTTATATTCAATCTGCCGTTTACTCTTGTGAAGGGAATCGCCGATTCGGCAGTCACCTTCCTCGTTTACAAACATATTTCTCCTTTCTTGAAAGGTAACCGCAAAGACAAATGATCCAGGCGATCGAACATTTCTTTCTCGAGACGGTCGGACGCGAGCTCTGCGTCTTCTTCTGTTCGATGATACCCGTCATCGAGCTTCGCGGAGGCATACCGCTCGGCGCGGCGCTGGGACTGCCCTGGTGGCAGACGATGCTGCTCGCGATTGCCGGCAATATGCTGCCCGTTCCCTTTATTCTGCTTTTCATCAGGTTTATACTGGACAGGATGGCCGCGTCGAAGATAGGTCTTTTCAACAAGACCGCCGGCTGGCTCAACCGCAAGGCGGAGAAGAACCGCCCGAAGATCGAAAAATACGCCTTCTGGGGTATGGCGCTCTTCGTCGCGATTCCGCTTCCCGTCACCGGGGCGTGGTGCGGATCCCTCGTCTGCGCCACGATCGGCGAAAAATTCTGGCGCGCGATGCTTTCGGCGTTTATCGGAGTCACGATAGCGGCGGTTATCATGACCCTCGCCTCATACGGTATCGTCGGGGCGTTCAGAATTCTTGTTCCCTGATTATACTATCCGATTATCATAAAAGGTCGAGTCAATGAAAGAAAAGAAACTGCTGAAGAGACCCGACGCCCGCTGGCTCGGGGCTCACGAAACCTTCCCGCAGATGTTGCGCTCATACCTGTTTGTGACGCTCGGCAGCGTCGCATACGCCTTCGCCGTGGTCGCGCTGATTCAGCCGCTCCAGATTGTTAACGGCGGTATCACCGGTATGCTGAACCTTATCAACATCGTGCACGAAATACCCGTCGGTATACTGTATTTCGTAATAAACATTCCGCTTCTGATCACAAGTCTGTTCGTGTTCGGACTGAAGTTCGCAATCGGCACCATATACGGCACGGCCGTTACGTCGGCGCTGATCACTCTTTTCGAGAGACTGCTGAACGGATATGCGCTGACCGACGAGATACTGATCGGTTCGGTGTGCGGGGGAGCGCTGCTCGGATTCGGACTCGGCGTAATTATGCGTTTCGGCGCGTCGACCGGCGGTACAGATATCATTATGAAGCTTCTGCACCGCAAAAAGCCGCATCTTTCCGGCGGTAAAATCAATACGATAATCGATATTGTGATCCTCGTCGCATATTTCATAGTCGTCCGCGACTTCACAATGACCTTCTACGCGGTATTGACGGTCGTGATTGAAAATCTCGTTTACGACTTCACGCTTTACGGCACGATGGGATCGAAGACGGTCTATATCATTACCGACAAGCCGGATGAGATAATCAGGCGGCTGCTCGACGATCTCAGCGTCGGAGCGACTCTGATGAACGCCAAGGGCGCCTACACGAACTCGCAGAAGGAGGTCATCCTCTGCGTCGTCAAGAACAACCTCTTCCCGCAGGTCAAGAACGTCGTCCGCGACGCCGACGACAAGGCGTTTATGATAGTCTGCAAATCCCTTGAAATATACGGAAAGGGTTACAAGGATTACCACAAGGAAGTGCTCTGAAACAGGGAATAATAAACGGCGCATACGTTGTAACTGCCGTTACAGCGTATGCGCCGCTTATTATTCTTTTTTCAGTCTTCAGTATTCATTATTCATTTAGCGTCGGCGCTCTTCCCGATCAAACGCGAGCTGTTAATCAGCACCGAAAACGCGCCGATATTGTGCAGGAACGCTCCGGCGAGCGGGCTTATTACGCCGAAGGCGGAGAGCGTTATCATAATTGCGCTGACGCTGAAGGAGAGCGCGAGATTCTGATAGATGATTCTCCGCGTCTTCGACGCGAGTCCGAGCGTGAAGGGAATAGAGAGAAGGTTGTTGTTCATCAGAGCGATGTCTGCCGACTGGATAGCAAGATCCGAGCCCATAGCGCCCATGGCGATTCCGACGTCGGCCTCTCTCAGCGCAAGCGCGTCGTTGATACCGTCGCCGACAGCAATGACTCGTCCCTCTGCTTTCAGTTCCCTTAGCTTTTGGAGCTTGTCTTCGGGCATAAGGCCTGAGTAGACTTCATCGACGCCCGTGGCCTCCCTGACAGCCTCTGCGGGGGCGCTGCGGTCGCCTGTGAGCATTACGGTACGTTCTATGCCCGACGCCTTGAGTTGCCTTACGGCCTCTTCTGCGTCGGCTCTGGGCAGGTCCCCGAAAACGAGCGCACCGAGTATACGGTTTCCTTCGGCGATCCAGCTGACAGAACCCCGCGCGTCGCCGGTCAGACTCTCGCAGGTCTTCGCTCCGGTTACCTTTTCTATCCATTCGGCTCTGCCGAAATATTTCGTTTCTCCGTCTTCTCCGGCTGAGTATATACCGCAGCCCGGCTCCTCTTTGATTTCGACAGGCGTGGCGTCGCCCGGGCAGAGCGGAGACGCGAGGACGGCCCGCGATACCGGATGCGAGGAGGAGGCGGAGAGCGCTGCGGCGGTCATGAGCAGTTCGTCTTTGCCGCATCCCCCGGCCGGCAGGACGTCGGTCAGCGAGAGTTCTCCGGCGGTAAGGGTGCCCGTTTTATCGAAGACCACCGTTCCGGCGAGAGAAATGTCTTCTATGAATTTCGAGTTTTTGATGAGTATTCCGCGCTTCGTCGCGGCCGACAGCGATGCAACCATCGGAGCAGAAACGACGAGCATCTGTCCGCAGGGGCAGGAGACGACGAGTATTGCGATTGCGCGGGAGAAGTCGCGGCTGATCAGCGCCATGGCGGCGGCAATCGCGAGAACCAGCGGAATGTAATATGACATGAATCTGTCGACGAGACGCGACTCGGGTATCGTCATGTTCTCAGACTGCTCAAGCAGCTTGAGTATGTTCGAAAATGAGGTGTCCTTGTACTCTTTGGTAACTTTAACGGTGAGCGAACCGTCGAGGTTGACGGTGCCGGCGTAAACAGGGCTTCCTTCCGACACGGCAGCGGGTTCGGGTTCTCCGGTCAGCGATTTCTGGTCGATATTCGACGAGCCCGACAGAACGACGCCGTCAATCGGTATTCCGGCGCCCGGTTTGACGAGTATCACGTCGTCGGTTTTGAGAGAGGAGGCAGGAACTGTTTTTTCGGATCCGTCTTCGCTTAAAAGCACCGCCGAGTCCTGACGCATATTCCTCAGCGCGTCGATCGCTTCCCGCCCGCCCATAATGCTTCTTTCTTCGAGCATGTGCGAAATATTGAGTATGACGGGAATCAGGATCGCAAGCTTGAACTGTCCCGTGAAGAAGCAGGAGCAGACGGCAATCGCGACGAGTATCTCCATCGCGTTGGTCAGATTGCGGGTGAAAATGCCGGCGAAGGCCTGGACGAGTATCGGCAGCGTGCCGATAAGAAATCCTAACGTGTATATCAGATTTTCAACTCCGCTGCCCGGAAACGCGGCTTCGCAGATAAGTCCGGCGCAGAGCAGGGAGAGACCGGCGACGCCGGTGATAATGTCGACGGCGAGGCGCCGCTTGTTGCGGCTTGAGAGATTGTCTCTCGCGAGGCGTTCGAGGGCGTTTTTCGCCATATTGTCAATGTTTTCCAAATCATCCGCCCCCTATAACGATTTTCGAACCCGTTCCGTCCACGAATCTGATATCTCCGATCTTCGAGAGTATCTCGGAGATTTTCTGATTGTAAAGCCGGATTCTCACCGATTCGCCGCTCTTCTCGTATTCTTCGAGAACGCCGCGGAATTCGGCAAGGTAGCTGTTCGCCTCGGCGACTTTCGTCGTCCGGTATGCCTCGGCGGCCGATACGGCGGACGAGGCGTCGGCTTCGGCGGCCGGGATCACCGTCTCGCGGTACTGTCCTGCCTGCTCCTTCAGCGTTTCGGAGTAGACCTTCGCTGAGTTGACAGAGTCGTAGACGTCCTTGACTTCGAAGGGCATCGAAACGTTCGTCAGCTCGACCGATACGAGCGAAATGCCGGTGTTCATCGCCGAAAGCGTCTCTCCTGCGCCCTTCAGGACGTTCGAGGCGAATTCAAGCTTGCCGGTCGTGAGCAGCGAATCGGCGCTCATAGACGCGGCCTTGTTGATCATTTCGGCGCTGACCGAGGCGTTGATCAGTTTCGACTCGTCGCCGACGTTGCGGGAGTAGGCGACCGGGTCGTCGATCACGTACTGGACGACGGCCGAAATCATAATGACGTTGCTGTCTCCCGAGATGACGTAGCCGCTGCGGGTGTATCCCGCCATCTGTCCCGGGGTGTAGTGAGTCGTAACTTCGAGTTTGCGGACGCTCGAGACGGGTATTATCACGACCTCGTCGATGACGTAGGGGAATGCGAAGAGAAGTCCGGGTTCGTGGACCTGCTCCTCGTAGGTGTCGCCGGTCAGTTTACCGAAGCGGTAAATGAGCGCGACCTCGCCGCTCTTGACGACGCGCAGACCCGAGAGAAGTATCAGCAGCGTCACGGCGGCGACGAGTACGGCGAAGGTCCGCGTCAAAGACTTGAGAATCTCGCCGAATAGGTTCTTTTCCTGTTTTTTCATTGCTGAGTCTGAGCGTCCGTTGAGGATGCGGACTGATTGATGAGTGATGTCAGCGCCTCTGCGAGCGCGGCTCTGTCCTCGTCGGAGAGGGAGGCGAGTATGTACTCGAGGTCTCCCTTGACGGTGTTGTCGCCGGCGTCATCGTCGCCCGAGAGCATCGAGGAGTATCCCTTGAGCACGCTGAAGGGATAGGTGCCGGTGTCGACGACGAGCACGGTACTCTGACCTACCGACGCCGAGACGGTGTCGAGTTCGCGCAGGAAGCGGTAGAGTTCGAGGTTCGCCTCTTCGGCTGCCGCGTAGATTGCGGCGACCTCTTTTTCGGCTTCGGCGCGGATTTCGGCGGCTCTCGTCGTTCCGTCGGCGCGGATCTGCGCGGCGTCGGCGTCGGCGCCCGATTTGATCTTCTCGGCGTCGCGCTGAGCGTTCGCGAGTATCGTGTCGATGTCCTTCTGCCTCTCGGCCGTCATCTGTGCGAATACGCTTTCAAGATTGATGTTCGGCAGAGAGAGGCGGAGTATGCCGAATTCAGAGATTTCTATGCCGAAATTGCGCAGGCATTTTTCTGCTATCGTTTTTTCTATCGTGTCCTGAATCTCGGTGATTTTGATCTGCTCGGCCTCGAGCGAAACGAGCCCCGAAAGATCGTATGTGCCGAGCACGCTGTTGGCAGCGCTGAAAATCTGGTCCTGAACGTATGAATCAACGCTTCCGCTGCTTCCGACCGAATTGTGGAAGAGCCCGGGATCGTTTATCTTCCAGACGGCGTATGACTTGATGATCACGTTGCGCTTGTCGCGCGTCGTCGTCTCAAGATAGTTCGATTCGATATATCTGAGGCGGGCGTCGTATTTGACGACGGTTTCGAAGGGCCAGGGGAGTCTGAGCTGCAGGCCGGCTTCGGTGACCTCGCTGCGCGGAGCGCCGAAACGCAGAACCAGCGCGCACTCGCCTTCGCGGACGCGGAAGGTGAATCCGAACCAGAAGAGCAGAACCACGACGGCAGCCGCGAGGATTATTCTGAGTACGTGTCCGCCGGCCGACGTCTTTTTCTTCCCGGCGTTTTCTTCGTTGATCTTCTTTGCCATTTTTCTTACCTCACTGCGTCCGTCCGGTCAGAAGCGCGGGGTTTCCGATCCAGACGTCCTCTCTGTCGATTCCGTCTCCGAGGATTATCAGCTTCGATCCGCCGTACGCGGCGGAAAGAGCCGAAAGGTATTTTTCATATCTGTATGCGCTGCTGTATGCGCTGTCTGCGGCGACTCCCGCCATAAACTCGGTGACGCTCGCCTGCGCCTCGGCTACCGATTTCGATTTCGCCGCCTCGGCTTCGAGTATTCCGGTGTCGCGGATTTTCTCCGATTCGGCGACCGTCTTCGCCGCGTAGGCCTCGGCGTCGAGAATCATCTTTTCGGCTTTGATTCCGGCGCTGATGAGTTCCTGGTATTTAGAAGCGACGCTGACCGGCGGATGGATGCTCTCGAGCACGACCGATACTATCTCGATTCCGGCGTCAGAGGTTTTGCCGCCCGCGTCGGGCAGATTCGAAAGCTTCGCGGAGAGTTCGTCTTTAAGCGAATCGGCAAATCCCCGGCGGTCGACCGACATCAGCGTTTCGAGATCGGTCCGGATCACCCTGTCGGTAATCAGATTGTAGGCCTGCGCCTCAAGGAGTTTTTCCGGCTTTGCAGCCGACGTGAGATATTTTATAATATCCGATATCTTGTATTCGATTCTGAGGTTTACCGAAACGAGCTCGTTGCCGTCTCCAAGAAGAAGCTGGAATTCCTCGGTCCCGTGCGTGCCTGTCCAGATGTTGTCCGAATCAGTATCCGAGATATATCCGACGGTGAGTTTCCGCACGCGTTCGGTGTCGTACTTTTCTACCGTGTCGAAGGGGAAGGGCAGCGTCAGGTGAAGCCCGGGTTCCAGCGGCTCGCTTTCAAGCCTGCCGAGCCGGTAGACCACGGCCTGCTGCCCCGAGTCGACGAGCGTAATTGCCGTCGAGAGCCAGACGGTGAGAATCACGAATACTACGGTATAGGGGATGAGCCTGAAAATGAATTTCATGCTCCAAAGACTGTGCATCGTGATGCCCGTGTTCTTTTCAAGATATCCCGTGATCCTGAAGTCGCGTCTGCGCGAGAAGGGGAGGGGAATCGAAAGATCGGGTTCCGACGCGATCTCCCGCCTGATCGATCTTACCGCGAGCGAGATCAGAAGGAAGATTGCCGAATAGGCGAAGACCGCGATCAGCGCGTAGGAAAGGTAGCGCGTCAGGTCGTAAAAGCCGAGCAGAGTTACCGTGCTCCCCGCGAACAGCAGTGCGGCCGCGAACTTCGACACAGAGGTCATCGACGCCGAGGTGCGAAGCAGCGCGTCCCGCCTTGCGTCTTTGCCGTCTGCGAGCGAGAGAGTATTCTTCTCCAGAACGAGGAGGAGTACGAAGCTCGCGGCTCCTGCCGCGGCTCCGGCCCAGGTGAGCTTATAGAGCGACGTGTATCTGCGAATGATGA
>LXOW01067114.1_pt1 | contig 41777 bp, 39 predicted proteins | sample 1368591 | NCBI WGS metagenome assembly LXOW01 (sample SAMN04884650, study PRJNA319009) | bovine gut metagenome | isolation source: Cow rumen | host: Bos taurus | place: Italy: Legnaro (PD) | collected 2014-07-09
AAGCTCGTTTTTGGCTTAAATACAGGGTTTGTCACCGATTAAGTATCAAACTCGGGTAAAAATAACAAAAAAATTACCGGATTAATATCCGGTAATTTTTAACTTGTTACCTGTTTGGAAAAAACTTTTTCTCTGTATTCTTACTCATTGGTGTAAGGTGACAGAATAGTAGGTTTATAAACTTCAGGCTTGTTAGGATGATCCACGTTATAGTGCAGACCTACCGAATCTTTTCTCTTCATGGCGCAACGGACAATAAGTTCGGCAACTTGAAGAAGATTGCGTAATTCTAGCAGATTGCTGGAAACTCGGAAGTTTGAATAGAATTCATTTACTTCATCCTTGAGCAGTTTAATTCTGTGCATTGCTCGTTCAAGACGTTTATCGGTTCTTACGATGCCAACGTAGTCCCACATTGTCAGACGGAGTTCATGCCAGTTATGCTGGATGATAACTTCTTCATCCGCATCGGTAACCTGGCTTTCATCCCATGCAGGTATTGCAGGAGGATCGATTGCAAGAGGCAGTCTTCCCAAAATGTCCTTGGCTGCTGCCTGACCATAGACTACGCATTCAAGCAGGGAGTTTGAGGCGAGTCTGTTTGCTCCATGAAGACCTGTATAAGAAACCTCTCCAACAGCATAAAGACATTCAATATCAGTTCTGCCGCGACGGTCAACCATTACGCCACCGCAGGTAAAATGAGCTGCAGGAACGATAGGTATTGGTTCCTTGATCATGTCAATTCCTGCCTTAAGGCATCTTTCATAGATGGTAGGGAAATGTTTACGGATGAAATCAGGTGTCTTGTGGCTGATGTCAAGATACATGCATTCAACACCAAGCTTTTTCATTTCATGGTCGATCGCTCTGGCTACTATATCACGTGGAGCCAGTTCAGCTCTTTCATCGTAATCAGGCATGAATCTGGTGCCGTTAGGTCTTTTTAATAAGGCTCCTTCTCCCCTGAGAGCTTCTGTCAGAAGGAAGTTTCTGTCCTTCTGGTTATAGAGTGTGGTAGGGTGGAACTGATTGAATTCCATGTTTGCCACGCGACATCCGGCGCGCCAGGCGATTGCAATGCCGTCACCGGAGCTTACTTCAGGGTTGCATGTATACTGATATACCTTTGAAGCTCCTCCTGTGCAGAGTGCTACAAACTTCGCCTTTACGGTTTCAACCTTGCTGGTTTCAGTATTGAAAACATAAGCACCAACAACGCGGTTACCTGCGAGTTCGAGTTTTCTTGTGGTAATAAGGTCAATTGCATTGTGATGATCAAGCAGAGTGATGTTAGGGTGTTCCAGAACTCTGTTGTTCAGAGTTTCCTGAATGGTATGACCTGTGTGGTCTGCTGCATGGAAAATTCTGCGGTGTGAATGTCCGCCTTCACGGTGAAGGTGATATGGGGATTGTTCATCGGAAACCGCTTCTTCCTTCTGATCGAACGGTACCCCCTGTTCAATCAGCCAGGCTATGCTGTCGTGCGCGTTGCGAAGAGTGAATTCCACAGCTTCAGGATCACAGAGTCCACCTCCCGCAATTTTGGTGTCTTCAATATGTTCTTCAACTGAATCGTTGTCATCAGCAGTGTTGAATACACCGGCAATACCGCCCTGGGCGTAGTTAGTTGAGCCGGCGCTTAAACCGGATTTTGATAATACTATGACCTTGGCTTTGGATGCCAGACAAAGTGCCAAAGAAAGACCTGCAGCGCCGCTGCCTATAACCAGGACGTCACAATTATGTTCCACGTTATTACTCATATTTGTATCTTCTCTCAGCCCGGGTTCATCTGACTTTATTACGCTGAAAGGATAAAAAGTCAGGAATCCAAGGTATGTACATTACGTATTGTTAACTGACGAATCATATTTTATCACACAATGGAAGGATATTTATTTTGGATTTACACCAGTTGGACATGTGTCGGCAGTTTGATTAAATATATTCGGAAGCAGTACGGAACCCGAAGACTGAAAGGTCGAATATTATAGATTTATCTTTCGAAGTTAAGGTAAGGATAATATTTAAAAAAACGGATATTTGTATGTTAAAATGGGATCCCGAACGCAATTAATACTGTTGTTTGCCATTGGTGTAAACAGCATATGAACTTTTGAGAAATACCTCTGTCTTACATTATGTGCATGATAGGGAGTAGTTACAGGAATAACTGTTTAAATGAGTGAACAAGAAGCTGATCTGCAGCTTGTAAGATTGGTACAGCAGGGAAAGAAGCAGGCATTCGATATGCTTGTAAAAAAATACCAGTATAAGGTGATTGGTATAGCCCAGAGATATGTATCTAATCCCGATGATGCACAGGATATCGCCCAGGAGGCCTTCATAAAGACCTACAGGGCATTGGCTGATTTCAGGGGAGAAAGCGCCTTTTATACCTGGTTGTACAGAATAACGGTTAATACAGCCATGAATTATGTTACAAGCAGCGCAAATAAAGTGAAATCGGTTGATGTGGATATGCCTGAAATAGAATCTTATGATGGTTCTGAAAGACTGCATGACATTGCAAATCCTGAAAACATCATGGAAGGTGAGGACGCAAAGCGTCTTATAAAGAAAGCGCTGGATTCTCTTTCTGATGATCTCAGGCAGGCTATATGTCTGAGGGAAATAGAAGAAATGTCCTATGAAGATATTGCGGTTGTCATGAATTGCCCTGTGGGAACCGTGAGATCCCGAATTTTCAGAGCCAGAGAAATAATTGATAAATATCTTTCTGAAAAAGCTGAAGTTAACGGCTGAGGTATTCTTATGAGCGTTATGGAAAACAAATTCGAATTACTTTCTGCGTATCTTGATGGAGAGTCTTTATCTGACGAACAACTCCTTGAGCTGATGTCTGATGAAGAGTGTATGTCCAAATGGGAGGATTATACCCGTCAGAGAGCTGCAGTCAGAGATGAATTGCCTAATGGCATTAATATGGATGAATTCAGTTCCCGTATGTCCGAAAAGCTCAATGCGGAACCTCAGTATATCAGCATCAGACCTCATGATGACAAGCAGGTCGTCGGTGAGGCGGTTAATGACGAATTGCCTGAAGCTCAGCATAGCAGCGGCATGACCAATGACTTCTGGAGTTCTCTTGGCAGGATTGCAGTAGCTGCAGCGGTAGCCTGTGTATGTGTTTTCGGTGTACAGAGAATGCCTTTCGTTCACAATTCGGATTTTAACGATGATTCCGTGTTCAATTCCGGTATGAGTATTGAACCTGTAAGCAATACCGTGGTTTCCGGTGAGCAGAATCTGAAATTGGATATAGGGACTAATGAACAGCCTATGAACGGGGTTGAAGCGAACAACGTATTGGTGAGTGCTGACAGTAAGAACAGCGAACAGGTGGAAAAATACAAGACTAAGAAGCTTGAAGAAATGAACACCATAGAAGCGCTCCTTAATGATCACGACTCTGCCAGAAGAAATATAGTTCAGGACAGATAACAGGTGAGATTTAAAAAAGCAAGATTATTCATGGCAGTACTGTCTTTGGCGGTATTGCCTTTTTCTGATTTATGGGCAGATGACAGATTTAACCAGAATCTGAATGCCGAACGTCGTTTAAACGAGATGCAGCAGGCTTTCAGAAGCTCTAATTTTGAACTGTATTTTGTAAAACAGACCATGGCAGCTTCCGAGCCTGTTTCTTTTTCCCATGGCGTTATAGACGGTCGCCAGTACAGTCACTGGCTATATCTTAACGGAATGCCAATGGGGTATTTCTCGGCTGAGGGAATAATGGCTTATTTCAGAGCTGGAAGTCAGCCGGAAATCATAAATAACGGTAAACACCCTTTTTTGTTAGGCAGATTCAATACTGTTTCCACAGACAGAATTCTTAAGAATTATGTTCCGGTAGTTACCGGCAGAAACAGAATTGCCGGAAGGGATGTCTTTATGGTTCGTCTGTCTCCTAAAAAGAACGACCGGTATGGTTATGTGCTGTATGTTGATGAAATAACCAATATTCTGCTTCAGATAGATGTTGTTAATCCTCTTGACGGTTCTCTGATGGAATCATACCTGGCAACTCATTTCATATATACTGAAAGTCCGAACAGAATTATTCAGAATATCAATGAAGCGTATCTAAAGGAATCAGCTCAGTCTTTTGAACAGTCAGGAACCGCGATAGAAGATGGTGTTGCCGTAACGGATAAAGATTCTGAACATAAGAACAGTTTGAACTGGGAACCTGCTTATATACCGAGCGGATTTGAAATGGTTCAGAGTGAAAAATACTCAATGCCGGGATCGGAAACAGATGTTGAACATCTTTTGTTTACAGACGGAATAACCGATTTTTCCGTATACCGGATACAGGCTCTTGAAGGCAGTGATTTTCCTGTGGTTAAACAGGGAACGACAAATCTTCTCAGATACAAAGCTCCTCCATATGAGATTGTGGTCGTGGGGGATATACTGATGGATACGGAAGATAAAATTGCCAAATCATACAGTGAAATCAAAAAATAATGACAAATACAAAAAACGCATATCTTGAACGTCTTGCCGTTGTTGTTTCCAAAAATGAGGCCAATAACACAGTGGTTTGCGAATACGGAGTTAACGGTCTTTGCGGAAGCTGTTCAGAAAAAACGGATGACTGTGCTCCAGAGATTTTTTCTTCAGAACAGAAAACAATGGTTTTTACTTTGAAAAATACCTGTAATGCAGAGATAAGACAGGTAGTCAGAGTTGGGGTTCCTGCAAAATCTCTTCTGCTGAGTTCGTTTATTTCCTATGCCGTGCCGTTGTTCTTCATGATTGCCTGTGCGGGGCTGACTTTCAGTTTCACCTCGGGAAATGCTCAGGCTGACGTATTTGCCGCGCTGGGGGCAGTTGCGGGGCTGGGCTTTGGTTTTTCTGTGGCAATGATTCTTGCCAAAATTCTGAAGAGAACAATCTGGAATCCGAGAATGCTCGGAGTGCTGCCTGTTAAACCGGAATGCAAGAACACAACAAAAGTAAAAAATTAGAGTATAATGCTGTATTGATTTAACTATAAAATAATAATTTCAGCTCCGGCGTTAAGTAATAAACGATTTTCTGACATGTTGTTGGATTTATTATCTGTGATTTATTCGGTTTTCTCAATAAAGACAGGAGCTGACAGACGCGGATTAATTTGGTAGAGATTACAGGCTCCCTAACGAAGAATGATAAAGAATAATATTAGAAACTTTTCAATTATTGCTCATATTGATCATGGTAAGTCCACCTTGTCAGATCGCCTTATTCAGCTTTGCGGCGGATTGACAGAAAGAGAAATGCAGGAACAGGTTCTGGACTCCATGGATATTGAACGTGAAAGAGGTATTACCATCAAGGCACGTTCCGTAACACTGAATTATAAGGCCAAAAACGGAGAAGTATACGAGCTGAATTTTATTGATACTCCCGGCCATGTGGACTTTTCCTATGAAGTGTCTCGTTCTCTTGCAGCATGTGAAGGTGCTCTTCTGGTTGTTGATGCAGGACAGGGTGTGGAAGCTCAGACACTGGCTAACTGCTATCAGGCAATAGATCTTAATCTGGAAGTACTGCCTGTACTGAATAAAATTGATTTGCCAGCCGCGGATCCTGATCGTGTGGCAGCGGAAATTGAAGACATCGTCGGTATTGATTCTTCCGATGCCGTAAGATGTTCTGCAAAGACAGGTGTCGGTGTTGATGAAATTCTTGAACAGATCGTTGAGAAGATTCCGGCTCCTGACGGAGATCCTGATGGAAAGCTTGAGGCACTTATTATCGACTCATGGTTTGATGATTATCTCGGTGTTGTTTCTCTTGTCCGTATCAAGAACGGGCATCTGAAAAAGGGTGATAAGATAAAGGTCATGAGTACCGGAGTTTCATGGGGGGTTGACAGACTTGGTGTGTTTACTCCAAAGCTCGAAGATCGTACTGAACTTTGCTGCGGTGAGGTCGGCTGGGTAGTATGCGGTATTAAGACCATTCATGGTGCGCCTGTAGGTGATACCCTGACAAATGCCAAGGACGGTGCGCTTGAGCCGTTACCGGGGTTTAAGAAGGTAAAGCCTCAGGTTTATGCTGGCATGTTCCCTATTTCAACAGATGATTATGATGCATTCAGAGAAGCTCTGGATAAACTTTCCCTGAATGATGCTTCTCTTTTCTTCGAGCCTGAAAACTCAACAGCTCTCGGTTTCGGTTTCCGTTGCGGGTTTCTCGGAATGCTTCACATGGAAATCATTCAGGAAAGACTGGAAAGAGAATATAATCTGGATCTTATAACCACTGCTCCGACAGTAGTATATGAAATAGAACTTACCAATGGAGAGGTGATCAAAATAGACTCTCCTGCCGCTCTTCCTCCTGTAAGTAACATAGCTGAAATCAGAGAACCTATAGCTGAATGTAACATTCTTACTCCAAATGAGTACATAGGGAATGTAATGCAGCTCTGTCAGGAAAAACGCGGTATTCAGACCAACATGGTTTATCATGGAAATCAGGTTGCGTTAACCTATGAGATTCCAATGGCTGAAGTAGTGCTTGATTTCTTCGACAGATTAAAGTCAACTTCCCGCGGTTATGCTTCTCTGGATTACAGTTTCAAGAGATTCCAGCCAGCCAAGATGGTTAGACTTGATATTCTTATCAGTCAGGAAAGGGTAGATGCTCTGGCAATCATTACTCACAAGGACAATGCCGTAAGCAAGGGCAGACTCTTGGTGGAAAAAATGAAGGAACTGATACCGCGCCAAATGTTTGATATAGCCATTCAGGCGGCAATCGGCAGTCAGATTGTGGCCAGAAGTACGGTTAAGGCTTTACGTAAGGACGTGCTTGCAAAGTGCTATGGCGGTGATATTACCAGAAAGCGCAAACTTCTTGAAAAACAGAAAGAAGGTAAGAAGAGAATGAAAGCCTTGGGTAAAGTTCAGGTTCCTCAGGAAGCCTTCCTCGCAGTGTTGCAGGTCGGCAGTGAATAAGGGGTTTCAAGAGTGAATACTATTACTCTTATTTTATATGTAGCAACAGGTCTTACGGCGGTATTCTGGTTCCTGGACCTGCTTATTTTCAAACCAAAGCGTAAAGTTGCTTTGAAACAGGCGGAAATTTCTCACAGTATTCCGTTAACCCGTAAGGAAAAAGAGGCTATTATGAATTCAGATGGCCTGCTTAGTTCCATTGCAAGCTGTTTCCCGGTGCTTTTTGTTGTGCTGGTTGTTCGGTCTTTTGCCTATGAACCGTTCAGAATTCCTTCCGCATCAATGATGCCTACGCTTCTTCGCGGTGATTTCGTGATTGTCGAAAAATTCAGATACGGTCTGCGTAATCCGATAACCAATAATGTCTGGATTAATACTTCATCTCCGAAAAGAGGTGACATTGTTGTTTTTAAATATCCCGAAAAGCCTGAGATTGATTATATTAAACGTATAATCGGTCTTCCCGGTGATGCAATCATGTTTAAAGGCGGTGAACTTTTTATTAAGCCGAACGGAGAGTCTGAATATAAGCATATTACTTATGTTCAGGATCCTGACAGTCTTCAGGTGTGGAATAAAAGAAATCCTGAGCATCTGAGTGAATATGGTATGACCGGTACCGAAAATCTTCTTGGTTATGAGCATAAAATCATGCACGATAAAACATCCAGACCTCCGGAAATGTTTTTTGTTCAGGGAAACAGACCATATGGTGAATGGGTTGTACCTGAAGGACATTATTTCGCTATGGGTGACAACCGTGAAAATTCCCGTGACAGCCGCTTCTGGGGATTTGTGCCTGATAAGAATCTTGTTGGCAGGGCTGTTGGCATCTGGTTCAGCGGAACCATGGATGCCGGTATAAGAATCGATAGATTGGGAGGCCTGGAATAAATTGGCTAGTACAAAAGATCTTAAGGAAAGATATTTTAGACTTGAAAAATCACTGGGTTATGAATACAGGGAACTTGGTTTTTTGGAAAATGCTCTGACACATAGAAGTGCCGGTCTGATACATAATGAAAGAGTTGAGTTTCTCGGTGATTCAATTTTGGGTTTCGTGATTGCGGATAAACTGTTCGAACAGTTTCCGAATGTGCAGGAAGGTGATTTAACCAGAATGCGCTCCACTCTTGTCAAGGAATCAACTCTGGCGGAAATAGCCCGTGAGTTCAAGTTAAGTGATTACCTGATTATGGGCCCAGGAGAGCTGAAAAGCGGCGGTTATCGTCGTGATTCAGTACTGGCTGATGCTGTAGAATCCATTATTGCTTCCATATATCTTGACTGCGGTCGCAACATTGAAGTAATAAGAGCGTTAATCCTTACCTGGTTTGAAGGACGTCTGAAGGTTATTCATCCGGGAAATGATCAGAAAGATCCAAAGACACAGCTGCAGGAATTCCTGCAGGCAAGACATCAGCCTTTGCCTATTTATACAGTGACTGAAATAAGCGGTGAGGATCATGACCAGAGCTTTACGGTAAGGCTGACTTTTGAAAACAATCCTAATGAAGCGTATATCGGATATGGTACAAGCCGTCGTAAAGCCGAGCAGAATGCTGCCTCAAAAGCTTTACAGGTAATTTATTCAAAAAATACTAAGAGGTAATCCTTTGAATTCTGATTTTGATTTGGATGAAGTTGTTTCATCAGACACTCATTGCGGTTTTGTGGCTATTGTAGGCAGACCAAATGTAGGTAAGTCTACGCTGCTTAACAAGATACTGGGACAGAAGGTAAGTATTACTTCAAGAAAACCTCAGACAACCAGACATCGTATTGTCGGAATAGACACAGAAGGTTTATATCAGACCATTTATGTTGATACTCCGGGATTACACAAAGAAGAAAAGAGAGCGATCAACCGTTTAATGAACAGAGCAGCTGAAAGCTCTATTGGTGACGTGGAACTGATCTTTTTTGTAGTTGACTGTGCCCGCTGGAACCAGGATGACGAAATGGTTCTTGAAAAAATCAAGCAGGTTAACATTCCGACAGTGCTTGTTATAAATAAGATTGATGCCGTTCAGAATAAGAATGAACTGCTTCCTGTAATGGAAAAGCTTTCAGGAAGACTTAATTTTAAGGATGTGATTCCTGTTTCAGCAAAACAGGGAACAAATGTGGAAACTTTAAAGGAACTGGCAAGAGAATCACTGCCTGCCTGTGAATTCTGTTTCCCTGACGATTATATAACTGACAGATCAAGTCGTTTTATGGCTGCCGAAATCATCCGTGAGAAGCTGATGCGTTATACCGGTGATGAGCTTCCATACAGCGTGACTGTTGAAATTGAAGATTATAAGATTCAGCCAAACGGTACTGTTAAAATCAATGCACTCATTCTTGTTGAGCGAGAAGGCCAGAAGAAAATGATTATTGGTGCAGGTGGTGAAAAACTGAAGACTATCGGTACTGAAGCCAGAAAGGATCTTGAAAACATGCTGGAATCAAAGGTATTCCTGCAGATGTGGGTCAAGGTTAAATCCGGCTGGGCTGATGATGAAAGAGCTCTGAGATCTCTTGGATATATGGATTTCATGGAATAAATCCATAGCGATTTAAGGTTTCTCAAGCCGGAAAGCACGGATAGATAAATTGTATACAAGTAATCGTGGTCGTGAGACTGTATGCTTTGTGATAAGAGCTGTTCCCTATAAGGAGAGCTCTCTCATTATCGATGCGTTAAGCATGGATATGGGGCGCATTTCGTTTGTGGCCAAAGGGGCCAGAAATCTTAAGAGTAATTTAAAGTCAATGCTTCAGCTGTTTACTCCTCTGAAAGTAACATTGAGAGGCTTGAACAACGGTCTGAAGACACTGGTTGACTGCAGTCCGGCAGGCAAGCAGATAACATATCTGCCACCGACACTGTTTTCTGCTCTGTACGTCAATGAACTGGTATATTTCCTGTATCGTATTGAAGACGACAGCACGGGGGTGTTCTCGGCGTATGTTGAAGCTCTGGATAATATGCTGGATGAACGTCGTGTCGAGATGACTCTCAGAAATTTTGAGCTTACTCTGCTTGAAGAACTTGGTGTAGGCGTTGATTTCTACCATGAGGCTGACAGTGAACAATTAATCAGACCTCATACATGGTATTTCTACAGAATGCATCATGGTTTTGTTCCGGTAAGTCAGGAGATGATCAGCTCAAATATAAATATCGAGGATGTATATAGGGGAAGTGATCTGCTTGAAATACTGGAAAGACATTTTACTTCGTCTTCACTAAAGGCTGCCAAAAGAATATGTCGCAAGAATATTCAGTATTTACTTAACGGCAGAGAGATTATGAGTCGTAAGCTTTACATCGATTATCTTGAGTCCACTGACAGTCATCATTATGGAAAGTAGATAAAGGTTCTGTCTTTATTTGTAATGTTATACGGCAAGCCCTCGGTTATGGTAAATAATCGAGGGCTTTAGCTGTATCATACTTCTTTGACGGAACTTTTGCTTCTTTGAGCTGCTGTAGCCATTTTTGGCCGTTTTTCTTTATATTGTCAATAAAATCTTCAAGTTCAAGAAGTTCCGGTTCGATATCATCAATCGTATCCCCCCGCTTAAGGGCTAGCTCAATGGTGTTGCACAGTTCTTTCACCTTTGGCATGCCGCAGTATACTGCTCCACCGGCAAATTTATGAATTACCGGTGCCAGAACAGACCCCTCGCCGTTTTTAAGTGACTGATAGTCCTTTTCAAACTTTGGAATACTGTCAAGGAATCCCTGAAGCATTTCTATAGCCAGTTCTTTTTTGTTCGCGGCTCTGGTCAGTGCTTCAGAGACTGTCCAAAGGGCGTTACTCTGTATCACGGGGATGGATTGATTATTCTGCTGAACAGTTTTGTCTGCCTGTTTATTCTGTGCAGATCCAGTCTGATTCTTAATAGGGAGCTTGGCGGCATTTGGATTCTTTATGCCTACAGTTGCGGTCCCGGTATTTTTCTTTCCGGTTAGTGGAACAGGCTTTATCTGCGGTGCAACAGTTGCAGATTTTACTTTAGTATCAGTGATATCCGATTTCCCCGTTTTAGACTCAATAGTTTTGGAATTCTGATTATCCTTTACTTCGGAACTGCTCTGCTTAGTTTCGTTCTTAACCAGCTTAATCTTTTTGCTCTTATGCTGCTGATTTCCTGCCTGCTCTTCTTCTGATGCCTTAGAGTTAGGTTTTGGCCCGGCAACTGCAGGTGCGGCTTTACAGAATTTATGAACCATTTTTTTCAGCAGTTCTTCATCAAGAGGTTTTGACAGGTAGTCTGCCATGCCTTCGCGAATGAATCGTTCCTGCTCTTCCTTTACTACCAGAGCTGTTACGGCAACTATAGGAGTATTTTTGTTGTTTACGCCTTTCTTGATTGTCTTCATGGCAGTAACGCCATCCATTATAGGCATCTGTATATCCATGAATATCAGATCAAATTCAGTATGCAGACACTGTTCGATGGCATCATGTCCGTCTGAAGCTGTGTATACGTCCGTAACCAGATCCTTTAACAGAGCTTTGATAAGAGAAAGGTTTATAGGATTATCATCTACGGCGAGTACGGAAGCCGGAATCAGATTGGTGTTGACGGTTTCATCAGTTGTGTCTGATTCGGCAGTCTGAGTATTTTTTCCCTTCTGTGAGACGTCAGTACTTTCTGCGGTTGAGGTCTGTACTTTTGTCATGTCAGGATGTTCTGTTCGGTTAATATTTTCCTGTTCTGACATAATCAGATTCTGGAGAATCTTTTCTGTTGTAACAGGTTTAACAAGAACAGAAACCTTTGGTGACATATCGAGAAGCTCTCTGTGAACCTTTTCATCCATAGTGTTTACGGCAACGATAACCTTCTTGACTTTGGACAAATCGAGAGAGTTGAAGGTTGTGAGCATTCTGTTGAATTCGAAATTACTTGGCTGGCCCACAACTATGTAATCAGGACTGTCTGCTGAGGCCAGAGCATTAATTGCACCGGTTGTTGAGACGGTAAATACATCCATTTCAAGTTCCTGAAGAATGCTCTTGATAGAGTCTCGTACCCAGGTGTTGTTTTCAATTACTACTACTCTGTTGTGAATTAGGGCTCTCTGTTCAGGTGTCTTGATGTTGAGAACCGGTGATATTCCCTTGTTAAGTATGATATTGAAATTGAAGGTTGTACCCTGTCCAGGTTCGGAGGTAAGAGAGATTTTACCGCCCATCTGTTCAATCAGGTGACTGGTAATGATAAGTCCCAGACCGGTACCGCCGTAGCGACGGGAAATCGAAGAATCTGCCTGTGTAAACGGTTTGAAAAGTGTACTCTGCTTTTCTGGATCAATACCGATACCTGTATCCTGAACGGATATTGCAAGATTGATTTTTGTGATAGGAACACTGGAACTTTCCATTTTGGAAATTTTCAAAGCTACGTTACCATTTTTGGTAAACTTAATGGCGTTACCGAGAAGATTGGTTAAAATCTGACCTACGCGGATAGGGTCGCCGATAACATAGTCATGAACATCAGGATCTATGTTAACGGTAAGCTCGATACCTTTCTGGTAAACTGTTGGAGTCAGCAGATTAACAGTTTCGTTACAGGCTTTACGCAGGGAGAAAGGTATTTCCTCAAAACTGAGTTTGCCGGCTTCCAGTTTGGAAAAGTCCAGAATATTGTTAACAATTGACAGCAGGTTCTTGGCACTTCTTTCAATGGTCTGCAGGTATTCTGACTGGTTGTTTCTGAGAGGCGTCTTATAAAGCTGCTGCGCGAACCCTATAATACCGTTAAGAGGGGTACGCAACTCATGCGACATGTTGGCAAGGAATTCTGATTTGATTTTGGATGCTTCATTAGCCTGATTAAGAGCTGAGTCAAGTTCCTTGTTCTGTTCATCAAGCAGGTCCAGAGTCTGTCTTAAGTCATTGGTGGCTTCGTCAACACTGTACTGCATCTGGTTATGGTATTCAGACATGCTGTCAGCCATGGAATTGATGTATGTACGGAGTCGTTCGAGTTCGCCGTACATGATTCCGTTAACCTTGGTATTAACATTACCTTCACGTATTTCATAAATGGTCGTAGTCAGTCTGTTAATAGGGTCGACTATGATTCTGTTCAGATTAATTCCGAATAAGAGACTGAAAATTATTCCGAGGCCGAGAACAACAAGAGCTACGGTTGCGCTGGAGTACATGTCGATAACAGTCTGCTGGGTGATAAGGTAGATGCATACATAACCTGCAATCGGACGGGGGTAGTTAATCTTGCTGTTCGTGAAACTGAGCTGCTCTTCCTCTCCTTCGTAAGGAGACTTGGTTTTGTCAATGAACAGCTTGAGCATATCGGCTTCATTGTAAGTATATATCGGCATACGCATAATGATGCCGCTTTCAGTATATTCAACGCTTGCAGATTCGTAAATGTACTGATTTTTCAGAGGATCAAGGCGGAACTGATTGATTTCCGGAGCGGAACTTGAAGTGACAAGCATGTTGTTGTCATGATCGAAAACGGATATGGCCAGAATATCGCGAGAATTTTGACGATGAAATTCATTAATCAGTCCCTGAGCCAGAATTTCATCGCTCTGAGACATGGCGTAACTTAGACTGGTTGCCAGGGGACTGAGAATTTCCTGTCCGTGATCAATAAGCTTGTTATTTAGCCTGGTATAGTTACTGAACAGAAAATATGTCATCGTGGCTAAGCCGACAATCAGTAAAGGCAGAATTGAGTATATTAAAATTCTTGTGCGCAGACCATGCCGATTCATTTGAGCCTCTTACTCGTTAATGATAAAAGAATCGAAAAAGTATATAATATTCACCAGTTTCCTATTTTAGCAACTTTAAAGATTCTAAACTATAATATGGGCGATCTTTTAAGCCCAAATATGTCTCAGATTAGAAATTTAACTACTGCTTCTCCATGGGATTAAGCCGGGCAGATATTAATTGCAGCGGAAGTGAAGCCGCTGTGTGCCAGAGATAAAGCTTAAAGATTACAGTACCTCAAGGCATTTTGTGTTACAAAGTGTCTGTTTGAGATTGTGAATAAATTTTCAGTTGCCGTTCATTGTTAAACATTATAGATAGAGTTGGGTATGGTTAAGTTTTTTAAACCTCAGAAAAAAGAAGTTTCAGCCAAGCATTTTGCCTTAAATATAATTGATGCGGATATCTCCGGACGTGGGGTGGCAAGAGACGGTAACGGAGTGACATGGTTTGTTCCTGGGGCTCTTCCGGGAGAAGAGGTCGTGGTAAGAGCTGTTTCTGTGAAAAAGAACAACATTGGTGAAGCTGAGCTTATCAGTGTAAAAAAAAGAAGTGAACAGAGAATTTCCCCAAAGTGTCAGTTTTCAGGTTGCGGTGGCTGTTCTCTTCAGCATATATCGGTTGAACTGGAAAAGAAGTTTAAAGCTGATGGTGTACTTCGTCTGATGAAAAAGAATCTCGGAATTGATCCGGGGGTACCATGTGAGGTGGTTTCCGGGGCGGAGTTTTTCTACAGACGTACATCAAGACTGTCAGTAACAGGGGACAGAAAAGAGATTCATATCGGGTTTAGAGAAGAAAAAGGCAAGAATCTTGTTGAGATAGATTCATGCTGTGTGCTGCATCCTGAATTATCCGAGCTGATTCCTTCGATTCGTAAGATAATCAATCAGATTTCAAATTTCAAGCTTATTGGACATGTTGAACTTGTAAAGGCTGACAATATCGTAGCTGTTCTTTTCAGATGCATTAACAATCTGGAAGCTTCAGATCTTAAAACTCTGTTTAATTTCGGTAATGAACATGGGGTTGCCGTTTATATTCAGACCCGTCATGAAAAGGGAAAGGAAGATCTGGAAGATTGGGAAGAGCTTGATCTGCTTAATGAAGATGTTCTGAATGGTGAAAAAGGCCTGTATTATACCATTGATGGCAAAAAAATCTATTTTGTGCCTGGTGATTTTATTCAGGTGAATGATGAAATAAATAAACTGATGGTTGCCAGAGTAATGGATTATTTAGATTTGAATGATAAGGACAGACTGCTTGACCTTTTCTGCGGACTGGGTAATTTTACTCTGCCTGTTGCTTCCAGATGTGAACATGTTTATGGCATTGAAGGTGTGTGGAATATGGTTAAGGAAGCACAGCTTAATGCCGAATATAATGATATTCACAATGCAGAGTTTTTTGTTCATGACCTTACTGATGACTTTGAAAAAACACTGTGGGCAAAGAGTGTATTTAACAAAGTACTTCTTGATCCGGGGCGTTCAGGTGCAGAGAAAGTTGTTGGTTATTTAATGAAAAAGAAGCCTGACACGGTGGTTTATGTTTCCTGTAATCCTCTTACAATGACTCGAGATATTCGTGTGGCTTTGGCAAATGGTTATAAAATCATTAAGTGGAGTGTCTTTGACATGTTCCCAAAAACAGAACACGTCGAGACGGTTGTACTGCTGTCACGTGATAAAGCCTAAAGAAACCCAGTATTCATGCGGTTTCAGCGGTGGTGGATAAAATTTACACAATGAATTTTATGCTGTATTTCTTTGAAAAATGAGTTTGCTGAAACATATTTACAGTATGAAAAACAGGCATTTTTTCTGAGGTCGAGTGTGCAGAACTGCTTTTTGGCAATAGCAGTTCTGAACACCCAACCCAAAAATGGCTCTGAAACTGTGGAATTGCTGTCAGGTGGCTTTAACTCTTTTCCGGCATAAAAAAAAGAGCGGCGGTATAGCTCGTCACTCTTTCTTAAGATGATGTCTGATTGTCGGCTATGATTGGATATCCACGCTAATCCCCGACTTGAATTCAATCGTGTACTTGTCGCCATAGATTACTATCCGCTTCACCCAGCATCTGGTCAGAGCCTCATCAAACACGGTCAGTTCAGAGCTTTGCTTTCTGATGAAGTCTAAAATGTCATTGATTCTGGTGACGTACTCTTCACGGGCAGAATCGTCAAAGTTGGTTTTTTGCCTCATGTCTCTGAGTTTAAGAATTCTGTCGGCAATTTCCTTGTAGTCCTTCCTGGCCTCAACGCACTGAATGAGTTGTTTCTGAAGTTTAGCAAGCTCATCGTCAATTGCCGAGACGCTCATTACTCCGGAGGAGTCGTCAATCGTCATAACGGCGCGAACGTTCTCTTCCAGCTGTTTTTGAAAACCTTCCTGCTTATCGAGAAGTTTGTTGAATGCAGAGAGACATGCTGCCTTTAAGGCTTCCTCATTCACAGTTCTGGCGTGGCACTCAAGACCGGTGGGTTTGAGTCGGCTCAGGCATCTCCAGACGATTGATTTTACGCCTCTGTTGTTCCAGTGCACCCGGCGGAACAGTTCACCGCACTCCCCGCAGAAAACCATCTGGGAAAAGACATGGTGACTGCTGAAGGAGCATTTCCTGCCACTCGATGTTGTTGTAACCCTGCGTCTGCGTACAAGCTCATTCTGAACTCTGAGATAGATGTCTTTTGGAATGATGGCTTCATGGTTCCCTTCCACATAATACTGCGGTACGATGCCGTTGTTTTTGACTCTGGTCTTGCTGAGAAAATCGGTGGTGTAGGTTTTCTGAAGCAGGGCATCACCGATGTACTTCTCGTTACGGAGGATTTTGTTGATGGTCGATGTGTACCATCTGGTCTTGCCCGCTCCGGTCAGAATGCCGTCCCGCTCAAGTCCGGCCTTGATTTTGTCCATGCTGTAGCCTTCCAGATATTCTCGGTAGATGCGCTTTACGGTTTCAGCCTGAACCGGATCGATGATCAGATTGCCGTCAGCATCCTTGGTGTAGCCGAGAAAGTGATTATGGTTCACCTGCACCTTGCCTTGCTGGTAACGGTACTGAAGTCCCAGCTTGACATTCTGGCTTAAGGACTGAGATTCCTGCTGGGCGAGGGAAGCCATAATGGTAATCAGCACCTCGCCCTTGGCATCAAGTGTGTTGATTCCTTCCTTTTCAAAGTAAACAGGAATGTTCTGAGCTTTGAGCTGTCTTATGTATTTAAGGCAGTCCAAAGTATTTCTGGCAAAGCGGCTGATGGACTTGGAGATTACCATATCAATTTCACCGGCCATACAGGCTTCAATCATTCTGTTAAACTCGGTTCTGTTTTTTGTGTTGGTGCCGGAGATGCCGTCATCGGCATAGATCCCCGCAAGAGTCCATTTAGGATTATTGCTGATGTACTCGGTATAGTGTTCCACCTGAGTTTCATAACTGGTGGCCTGCTCATCAGTGTCGGTGCTTACACGGCAGTAGGCCGCAACGCGCAGTTTTGGAGTTTCTTCAATACAGGCTTTGCTTTTTATTCTGTGCGGATCTGCCGGTATAATCTTTACGTTAGCCATTCGTTTTCTCCTTGATTCTGATCATGGAATACAGGTACTCAGCCACTTCAGCCGGAGTACCTTTGTGCAGGCTGTCCTTATCTGAAAAGAAGAATTCAGCCGGTGCGGTTTTGGGTACCTTCGGCTTAAGAAGATTGGTACGGCTTAACGCCTTCATACGTCGTTCCCTTTCCTGTAAAGTTCGAGAATAGGTTTCTTCATCAATGAGAGGCGGATAAAAATCGTCTCCCAGATAACGGCGGTTCTGCAGAATTCTGCTGACGGAGCTTGCCGGAAGCTTAAGACCGACTTTCTCCGCAGAGGCACACAGGGACATACCATCAAGGTAATTACGGTAAAGTTCTCTGACAATTATGGCTTCTTTCTCATCAATAACCGCCTTACCATTAACAATTCTGTAACCGAGAGCTGTATTCCTCATTCAATTTCCTCCTTTAGTGTAAGACCGCATTTAAGTTCAAAACTGATTTCGTTTCGGGTTACTGCAGTAATGCTGTTAACAAATCTGTTGAACACTTCGTCACTGAAGTCAGTGAGCATTTCGCTGTAAGATGCAAAGGCGATAAGCTCTGAGGTTTCTCTAATAACGGAGCATTCACCTTTGGAATTCTGTTTGATGGCGTTAAGCTCAGTCCTGCATCTTGCTGCTCTGGCTTTCAGTTCGTTGTTTTCCTGATTGAAAAGAACCTGGTCGATGCACCCCTGCGCCATCAGCATGGTGATGGTATTCTGCTGTTCGGCAATATCTGAAATCTGCTGTTCAAGAGCGCTGATTCTCTGCATATCCTTGTTTTCAGAGTTTCCCTTTAATGCTTTGAGGTAGGGCATCAGAATGGTCTCTTTGGCAAAGATGAGCTTGTTCATCATGGTTAAAAATGCAAACTTTACCGTCTCATCCCTGACGAACTTCATGGAGCATCTGCTTTTGTCTCGGAGGTGGGTACTGCAGCACCATGCAGCATAACTTCTGCTTGATAAGGAATGGTGAATCCGGTGTTTGAAAATACCGCCGCATTCTCCGCAGACGATTTTTCCTGACAGGGCGCTGCGGTCTAAGAATTTTGCTTTTGCTCCCGGTATGCCTTTTTCTGAAGCTCGCTGAGCAATGATGGCGGCAACTGCTTCAAAATCCGCTCTGCTGATGATGGCTTCATGGTGACCATTGCTCCGGTATCTAGTTAGGTAGCCTTTGTTGAGGTGCCGGCTGAAGGACTCATCCGTAAAGGTTTTCTGAAAAACAGCATCTCCGATGTAAAATTCATTTCTCAGAATCCAGAATACCGTTGTAGAGCTCCATTCATTTTTTCGTATGGGCGGAACTCCATCACTGTTTAACCCCTTTGCGATGGTATAAGCTCCTTTGCCAGCCAAGGCTTCGGCAAAAATACGTTTTATAATCTCTGCCTCATCAGGAATTATGACAATATCTTCACCTTCTCTTTTGTAGCCGTAAGGTAAAGAGCTTGATTTGAAGGTTCCGTTCAGAAACCTCCGCTCCAAACTCCATTTGCTGTTATTTGAAATTGAGCGTGATTCATCCTCGGCCATTGAGCTGAGAATTGACAGAATAAGCTCTCCCTCCATCAAACCGGTATTCAGATTTTCCTTCTCGAAGTAAATCGGAATGTTGAGCCTCAAAAGACTTCTCACCAAATCAATACAGTCCGTGGTGTTTCTTGAAAATCTGCTGATAGACTTGGTAAGGATATAATCAATCTTTCCTGCCAGGCAGTCTGCCATCAGTCTCTGCAGTTCCGGTCTGCTGTCCGACCTGGTTCCTGATATCCCTTCATCGAAGTAAATTCCGGCAAGCTCCCAGTTATCCTGCAGACGGATGTAATTTTCATAATGTGATTTCTGCGTTTCCAGACTTTCAAGCTGGGCATCATAGTCAGTGGATACTCTGCAGTATGCCGCCACTCGCAGTCTGGAGCATTGAACTGACTGATTCTGTTCTATTTTTCTTACTGTTTTCACTGTTCGTCCTCCCTTGTATATAAATCACTCTAACCAACACTTATATCAACTTGTTTTGGAAGTATTTCCTCAAGAAAAGGGTGATACGTCATACGGTTGATGTCTGTGATTTTCTCGTACTCTGCGGGGGTGATAAGTCCCTTGGAAAGCAGTAACTCCACTACTCTCTGCGCCTGATGGTACTGGGCGTTGCGGATTATTTCGTCAGTTGTAGGTGCTGTCATTAACTCGTTCATAAATCGTTGCCTCCTACAATGTACTGGACATCAGAGGCTGATTTGAGCGGATTTATTTTTGGGAATGTGGCTGAGTGGCTGTTTGGTGAGCAGATTTAGGTGAGGCTCGAGTGTGACATTAGGTGTGACGTAAATCTAAAAATCAGATTATTTTATATACTGATCACAAATAAAGTATGTAATTTTAATGAAAAACTGGTCAAGAAAAAAAAACAAAGGTAAGCTGAGGTATCGGGCTTGAAAAGAATAAAAACACTATGACGCTATATTTGATGTGTCGCAGAAGGGTATAGGAAATGCAATATTTTATCAGTCATCAATGTACAATAATTGAAAATACTGATTCTTATACTCTTTTCAATTGGGAAAACGGTCAAGAGGTGCATATTCTTAAAAACTTGATACATCTTGTTAGTGATGACCGAATTTCTTTTGAGCAAAATTTTGAAAAGAAAAATATTGAATATTTACTTTTAAACCGCTTTATCTTTGCGTCTTACTCTGAAAATGTAATTAAACAAAGATTAATAGAGATTATCGATAAACAAAAAGAAAACATAAAAATTACATTAATGCCTGGAGGCTACGGTTGTAATTTTAGATGTAAATATTGCTATGAGTCTCATGATAACATAAAAGGATACGGAGAAAAGGAACTTAATTATTTTGTAAAATTGATAAAGTCTTTAAAAGGGAAGATTCTTATTGATTTTTTTGGTGGCGAACCACTCTTAAATTATAAATGGATAAAAGCATTAATTACGAATTTAAATAGCCTGCATGATTTGCCAGCTATTCAGTATTCAATGACAACTAATGGATATCTCCTAGATAGAGAGAAAATTTCTTATTTGGTAAATTCAGGTGTTAAAACTTTTCAGATTACTGTTGATGGGGTAGAAGAAACACACAATAAATTAAGACCTTTAAAAAATGGTGGTGAAAGTTGGGCTAAGATTATTGAAAATTTGAAAATTTTTAAGGAATTGGATAATTTTTTCAAGGTAATCATCAGGATTAATTACAATTCAACTTCTTTAGATAAAGAAAAACTGTGTAAATTTCTTGAAACTCTTTCGTTTGCTAAGAAAGATATTAGGTTTAAGTTTATTTTTAGGGCGATAGGAGATTATTCTGGGATTAATTCATCGATTCAAAAACATGAAGAAAACAAAGATACCTCCCAACAAAAAAATGAAACCTTTTTGAAAGCTTTTGAATTTCTTAATATTCTGCTAGATAATGGATTTTTTGCAGAAGATATTGATACTTTAACAAGACCCGCCGGTCTTGTTTGTTACGCATCATTTCCTCAAAATTTAGTTATAAATGGTGAAGGAGAAATTCTGAGGTGTACTGTAGCTGTAGACCAAGGTTATAACAAATTCGGAAAAGTCAATTACTCGGATAACAATTATTCATTACAGATTAATGATAAGCAATTGGCAGAGTGGAAAAATGCGCTAAAGTGGGAAAGCAAGTGTTATAAGTGCAGATTACTTTATCAATGTTTAGGAATGAATTGTCCTGTAAAAAATATTGCAAACAACTGTTCAGCGTGCCCTCCTATTGCAAATTATGCAGACAAAATCCTAAAGTTAGTTCTAAAACAAAAACAATTAGTTATGAATATTCTTGGCGGGCGTCTTAAACAAAAAGATCATGACTGATACAGAGGTAATATTAGATCAACACTGAGTTTGTTGCTTTTAAATAGGTTTTATGTAAACGAAATCTGATGGATTTTTGGTATTTATCACCACATACGTTATATCAATTTGTAGTTAATGTAGATCTGATGATTTATAGTGTGATTTGAAAATTAGGAGTAATTTATGAATATTTGTAATTCTCTTCTTGATTTGGAAAAGTTTTTAGTTGAAGTTAGTTTCGGCAATTACTTTTCGAATACTGATTATCAGAATGGCGTTTGTCCAGGAAATTTTTGGTGTGATTAATTGGTTAAGTGCGTTTTAATGTTTTTTTGAATAGGAGAATAAATTTTATGAATATTTGTAATTCTCTTCTTGATTTGGAAAAGTTTTTAGTTGAAGTTAATTTCGGCAATTACTTTTCGAATACCGATTATCAGAATGGTTTTTGTCCAGAAAATCTTTGGTGTGATTAATTGGTTAAGTTGCTTTTTAATGTTTTTTTTGAATGGGAGAATAAACTTTATGAATATTGAAAGTTCACTTTTATCTTTAGAATCTGATCTTATTCGTATTATATTCTGCGATTGTCTTTTGAATGATAGTGTTTTGATTGATGGAATATGCCCTGACAATTGTATTTGTTGATTAATTATTACTGTATCTTTAATTTCGGTCTCTACTGTCTAAAAAAGGCAGACACAAATTACTAATTAGTCTGCCGTGTGATATTATTCCCCGAGTCGGCTATTCACTAATTTTTCCAAATTGCCTAACCTCCAGAATAGCCAGTTTCCCGGACAGGATTTTTTAGCAAACCACCTGTGAACGGTCAGTAGCATTTCGTCAGGTTTAACCTCATAGCTTAAAGCTTTCTCCCGATCTGCAATCCATACCAGACGCTTCTTTCCGTTCCGTCTGCATATATCAGTGCAGAGTTCCACCAATGCTGAATACACCTCCGGCTTCATGGCATATGGCTCAGTCAGATCAGATGCACATTCGATGGTGACAGCACGCTGGTCATTGTCTCTTGATGAGGAACACCACGAGCGGTTCTGCTCATCAACGCAAAGTCCAATCCTGCCGTCGGCCCCTATGGCATAATTGCAACTTGCCTGTCTGCTCCTGTCCTTAAAGCAGTCGCAGATACGTTCCACACTGAGCTGACCGACAACGGCATGAGGCGTGATTCTGCTGATGGCACAGGTTCTTTTGCCAGAATGATTCGGGCTCAATTTTGTAAAACTCACTAATGGACTATTTGCCATTTTCATTCTCCTTATTTTCTGATTTATCGTGTAACTGGTTTAAGGCTTTTCTGACCACCATCGGAATCGGCAGACCGAGATGTGCAGCGTTCTCGAGAAGACTGATACCTTCGTTTGAAAGGTAAAAGAAAATCACCGCAGTTCTGAGCACACTTCCGGTCTGAAAGATTCTCGTGTCCAGAATGGTGGCAACACCAACAAGCATGAACACGATTACCTTTCTGCAGATGCCTTTAAAGCCGATGGAGCTGGATAGTCTGTTATCGACAATCCCGCACATAACACCGCTGATGTAGTCGATAACCGTAAAGGCAATCAGGGCATAAAGAAGACCGTCACAGCCTCCGAGAAAGTAACCCAGCCATCCGCCGATTCCGGTAAATACCGCCTGGAGCATATTCCAAAGCTCTCTCATTTTGTTTCTCCCAATAAAAAAAGGCGACTGTTAAGCCGCCCGTTACTTCACTCTGTTTACGTTACTTCGTACCCGACCGATAAAGTCTCTGTCGAGATATCCTTCCACCCGTTCGCAGGCGGAGAGGTACTTCTTCCACCAGGCATACGCCCGGAAATCAAGATAGATGAATTTATTCCACGGTTTCTCCATTGAGAGATAATGCACCATCAGCGGTGCCATTTCCTTGTATCCCTGATTAAACCAGATGGCATTAAACTCATTGGCAAGCGGATATTTTTTCTTGAAATGCAGATTCACGAAGTCCTGCTCCGGGCAATACATGAAGTCACCATGCTTTTCCAGTTCAGTGATGAACTTCTGGTACAGTCCTTTGCAGTCTGCCTTGTAGCACATAAGTCCGGTGTTGAAATACAGCGGAGTGTTTACTACCTCCTTAAGGTTCATCTGCTTCATCCATCTGTCGCGGTTCTCACGTTCACTGACTCCGAAGATACCTGTCTGATGCTCTGCCGTAATCTCCTCAAGCAAAGGAACCACCGAGCCAAGAAACAGAGTGTCCAAATCGAAGTTCAGAACACAGTCGGTTTCAGCAGAAACTTCCTCAAGAGCTTTGATTCTTTGAGCAATGGCAGGAACGGCACTGCGGTGAACCATGAGCCTGTTACCGCCCACGGTGGCAAAAAGCTCATGCTGCGGAAATGATACGTAGCGTACCTCCACAATGTCCTCCGGAACCACGGCAAGAACTCTACTGAGGTCTGTACCTTTTTCAGCGTAAATGATGAGTTTAATGCGGTTGTATTTGAAAAAAGAACTGAGGGATACCACCGCCTGATTGATGTACCCCTCATCCAGAACTACGAATGCTTTCATTGGTTATTCTCCTTTATGTCGTCTTTGAAAATGTCCTCTGAGTAATTGATGAGCTTAAGTGAACAGCGGTTGCCGCTTTCCGGCTTAACGGCGGTAACCCAGCAGAGCTGCAGTTCACCGATGGCAAAAAGCGGATATTCGAGAGACTTGCCGAACTCACTGTCCCAATCGATATCGGGATAGGTATCAAGATAAAGCGTATGGCTGTCATTTCGGTAAAAGGTATATTCACCATAAGAGCCGTCCTTTCTTGAGATATACACGATACCTTCCCAGATATCTTCCGGTAATTCAATATCCGTGGTAACGGTCTGACCGTTTATTCCAGTTATCCTGCCGGTGATGTTTGAGAGGTTCTCATCCAGCATAAGTCCAACAAGGTCGTTGAACTGACAGTTGAGTCCGTTAAGTTCGGTTTTGATTTCATAGGTAACTCGTGTATTTCTGAGATACCTAAGTCTCCTCATGCCGAGAGCTACAGCATGGTCATAGTCAGTTACGCCCCAGGCATCAAGCTGCTCCTGATTATCTGATTCAGGATAGGAGGTGATGCGCTTATTACCATCGACATCAACATGACAGTACACCGTTTCGGTCTTGTAGGTTTTCGGAGAGGTGAAATTTACCACCACCTCATCAACGTCATCCTCCTTCGGCAGAGAATAGGTGATTACCGGACTTGAGGTCATATTGCTTTTGGTGAAAATCTGCGTTGGCGTTGCTCCCGCATAAAGCCTTTTGACCGATAAGGTATTGTCACGAACCACCGGAACAGCAAAGCCGCAGTTGAGCACATCTCTGAGTGATTCCAAAAGAGTGCTGTCACTGTCGATGGAGCCGTTACACTCGAGCCCCTGAGAGCGCCAGAGCTCATCAAAATCCATGAGCGTATCGATATCAAGGATGTTGCGGTATTTGGAGTTTTTCACAATGTACTGAACCACCGGGGCAATATCCCTTGTTGCCACCAGTGGCAGATTATCTGAATACCCAAGAGCAGGAAGCTTTCTTGTCCAGTAAGTGGCAAGCTGATTTTCGGAAAGCTCGGATAAGGTTTCGTTACCCTTGAACCTGCAGATGAGCACCGTCATATTGTCATATCGGTCAATGGTGCTGATTACGCTTTTAAGTCCTACCCATTTAATCTCCTCAAGAGCACGGGTAGAGCCATCCTCCTGAGATGTTCTAAGAACTCTGAACTCATAATTTCCGGCAGTTGCGAGTTCTACTCTTACCGTTTCGGCAAGCTGGTCGTTGGTATTGTTCGTCCAGGTTTTCTCAATCACGGTATACGGCTCATTGGAACCAGCTCTGCGGTACTCAATCTGAATGCTGATGGAGAGCTTGTTGAACTCTCCGTCATCGTTAAGCTTGCCAAGACCTCCCGGCATGGAGAAATCCAGCTCAAAGATTTTTGATTCAGCGCCATAAGGACATGCCCGGTAAGGTCCTACGTAACCACCGTCACTTGCCTGACCACTCACCAGAGTAAAAAGCACATGCTCCTGATTGATTCCGGTAGAAAAGAATCCATTCCAGTCTGCAATTTCTCCATAACTGTCATTGAGCCTTTTCACCGTATAAACTCCGTCTCTGAAACTCACGATTTCATAAAAGCCGTTATCGTCATACGGATAATCCGCAGGCATCGGCTGAAACACAGAGCCAGCCAGGCGATTTGCCGTATCGGTAATCCTGGTGTACGGCTGAGACGGTTCAACTGTATCCGGAAAGGCAGGAACTGTTAAATCACAACTGTCGAACTTAAGCGTAACATGACCGGCTTCATCAGAGCTTACTTCAAGAATTTCACAGAGAGCCTCTGCGGTATTCGATTCATCCTCAGTTACGGTTTTACCGCCGCTGCAGCCTGACGGAATGGTATCGTAGGTAACTGAGGTTACGGCAGAAAGAGTGACCTTCAGATAATCGCCGTTATGGGTAATTACCTCGGTCTCAGATTCTTCACCGGATTCCTCATCAACGCTGGTCTGAATTTCTGTGGCTCTTGCACGGAAAAACTCATCAGGTTTAAATCCGTCAGCGCATTTCAGCGTGAGCGTGGTTATGCCGGATGCGGCATCAGTTTCTGCTGCAACAATCTCAGTACCGACAAGACGTGTATTTCCGGCACCGCTTAACTCGAAGATGGTGCCGTTTGCCCATTTCAAATCAAGGTTCTGCTTAATGCGTACCGTTTCGGTACCGCCACCGGAGCAGCCACCGTAACCGATGTTGTAAATTCTGTAGTTGCAGCCGCTGAAGGTGTTACTCTTAAACTCAAGATTCACACCGTTCATGGATGAGGTGTCAATTTTTCCCTGTCCGCTTTTTAAGGTATGACCGCTCTGGGTAACCTCGGTTGATGAATACCAGCAGTACCAGGATTTGTCCTCCGGTGAGTTTTCAGCGGTAATCTTTACTCCCGGCTCAATGACATAAGCGGAGCAGCCTTTTAGCTCATTTATCGGAGTTTCGCCGATGTAGATGTCTGAGTGATCTGCTTTATAGTCATAATGCCCAATACCCTGACATAAAATCATGTCGCAGAAGAGAGTGTTGTTACGGTAAAACACATGGCGATCAGCAAGGTAGTCTGGAAACCTTTTGAAGAAGCCGAAGTTCTCCGGGATGATTTCCATCAGCTTTACCTTGTTGCCCTGAACATTCACATCATAGATTGAGTTTCCCTGTTTGGTGTTTTTCTGCTTATTCTTGCCAAGCTTATGCATACTCACCATGGCATAAACGGCACTTGCCACACCAATCACAACGGAAATGATGGCGGCAATGGCAGTACCGGTTACGCCGGGTTCGATGACGAACTTTAAGTGATCACTTTTCTGAATGAAGAGTGAAGACCATTCAGTCTGTTCTACCTTTATGCCATTAAGGTACAGAGATAGATAGGGGTGGAGATCAGAGTGATAGGAAGGAATAAGATCCTTCAAAAGGGCGGTCAGACTGCCGCTGTATTCCGGCAGTTCTAGCTGTTCGAGAACTTTGTTTAAGTCCTCTCGGGTTACAATTTCAAGTTTCATTTTTCCTCTTTGGAAGATTGGTATGTCTGTAGATCTTTGTTTCAACAAACTGCATTGATCTGATCTTTTCCACCCGGCAATGACGGTTAAGTCCGGTATGTAGCATTTCACCTCTACCGAGATACACTGCTACATGGAAGATCAGACCATGCCTGAAGAACGCAATCACGTCACCAAATTCGTAGTGGGGCGGTTCGATTTCATAAAAGCAGGATCTTTCTTTCTCGTATCCGTCCTTAATGCTGAAATCCGTATAGTCATCAAGCTCTATGCCAAGCTCCCGGCGGTAGAACTCGATGACAAGTCCCCAGCAGTCAAGGAACGGGTATTTTCTGCCGTTGGGTGTGTGTCTGATGAGAAGATAATGGTTAAGCCACATACTTAAGTCCCGGTGCATTTGATGCAGTATAGCGAAGACGCGGAAACTCAAGATTCAGCATGTCGCAGAAGGATGCGGTGAAGGTTGCCGATTCTCGGGTGATGCGTCCGCCGGTGATGGTGAGCGTCAGTTCAGAGAGCTTGTCGCGGTGTTCGTAATGCCATTGGGTAACGGTGATGTAGGTGGTTGTCTGAGTTTCGATAACCTGTTTCATGTATTCGTAGGCTTCACCGCTTACTCCGTCAACACCGAATGAGAGATCTGAAAAGCCACTGTCGGAGCGTTCCGGCATGGAAACCGTAAAGGCAGACTTCTTGTATTCATCTCCCCAGAGCTGCATGTCTTCGTACCCCAGCACATAACGCAAGGTGCCTATAGTTTCATTCTCAATGGTGAGCGTAACAATCGGCAGTCTGCCACCGCTGGCGTAAATTTCTTCAAGTGAATAAAGCATAATGCCTCCTTAACTGAACCATGAAAGGTATTCCACCTCACTAGAATCAGGCTTAACCTTGATAATACGGCCAGCCCAGTCATCTATTTCGTAGGAATAAAAACTCCAGGTGGTATTGCCGTTGTTGTCGTTAAATTCCACATAGCCGTCATACGGATAGCCTTTGAGAAGATTCAGCTTAAAAACGTAATAGCCGAGCTTGTTTTTCTTAAGCTTGATCCCGGGCCATTCGTAATTGGTGTAATAAGCCACCCAGATATAGGCATAAAGCTCATCCCAGCCTTCCGGATCAATCCATACCTCATCACCGCCAATACCGGGTTCTACATCAAGACGGCACTGTACCGACCATAAAGGACCATCGGAATTCACACAGTTAAGCGTGGTGGTGAGTTCGCCTTTCTGTATGCGGCAGAGAGATTCTGTACCGCCGTACTCGTTAAGGAGCTGCATATAGAACCAGTCCTGACCGTAGCTGATGTCGTTGCGGTACCATGCCATGAATTCCTGATATTGACTCTGGGTAAACATGAAGGTAACCGAAAGTTCATGCGGTGTTCCGGTATTAACCAGTCTCTGCCTTACATGACCATCCGCCATCTGGGTTCTGATGATGTTTGGTTTTATCTTGTAGCTGTAGCCTCTCTGCTGTGGTGGCGGCAGAGAGGAAGGATAATAGTTCATGAATTAACTCCCCATACGGTTGAGGTTGAAGGTATTCTGAATCGCCATACTCATGGAGCCGCCATGTCTGATGTCGGAAACAAAGATGTCTACGATTCGGGTTTCATCGTCATCACGAGTTTCAACGGTTCCTGCTTTCTCGGTACTCTCGTAAAGGTTGACGATGACACCGCCGCCATAACCGGAGGAGCCATTAACGGCTGAACGTGCAAGCTCCGCAGTTTCCTTACGCGAGGTAATGGACATTGGTCCCTGCACCAGCTCCGGTCCGTATTCACCCACAATACCCCATTCGCCAGCTTTGAGCTGTCCGCCTTTATCGTGCATTGACACAGAGGTAAGCTGGGAAATAGCTGATGTGGTGGTAGCCATAGCGGAGGCATAGTTGGCGAGTTTCTGAGGCCAGGTAACCGCTGACGGATCATTTAAAGCTGCAATCCAAGCCTTCACCGCATCCATGGTGGCACTGGCTACCGCAAAACTTTTCTGAACCGCAAACAGAGCACGATAGGCACCGGAGGATTCATCCATGCTGTCGGTAAGACTTGCAAAAGCATCGGAGATGTCCAGAGTGGCATCAGCCATTTTCTCGTAAGGCTCGGTCATTTTTTTAAGTTCATCAGCCTGTTTGCGCTGCTTTGCCGAGGTGCTGTCGGAGGTGTATTTATCCATAAGCTGAGTTCGGCTTTGGAGATAGGCTTCCTCGGAAATAAGCTGGTCGTTGTGGAACTGCTCCAGGAGTTCCAGCTTTCTGCCGTAACCTTCCTGAATACGCAGAATTTCCTCATCTTCAGGATTAAGTGAACGCAGAAAGTCCTGTGCCTCTTTCTCGATTTCTGCCCTTTGGGTCTGATAGTCCTGCTCGATGATGAGGAGTGCATTGTTCTTCTCGATTTCAGAGATTTGAGCATTCTCTGCAATAACAGCATTAAGCTCCTGAAGCTTTTTCGCATGTTCACGCTCGAGCCTTTCAAGGTCACTCTTTGACTTCATGTCGAGTTCAAGAATTTGCTCATAATAAGGCGTCCAGGTATCACGGGCCTCGGCTGATTTGGATAGAGCACCGCCGGAGTTTTTTCCTTTGCCGGAGTCCTTATTGGCACCAATTCTCAAACCTTCATCAGACTGAGTACCTTCACCCACAGGTTTATTCTGGTACTTTTCAGCGATGCGTTTACGTTCAGCGGCAATACGGTTCTGAGATTCGGTGATGTCCTTTTCGATTCCGGCAATGGTGGCCTTGTAGATTTTTGCAGTTTCCTCTGCCTCTCTTTTGGTTCGCTCCCGGGCAAAATCAAAGCCTTCCGAGAAGGTTCCTCCGGAAAGAGAAGTTCCGATACCTTCACCAATGGCATTGAGGTAGCCGATAGTGTTATCCCAGAGTTCTCCAACTTTCTGACTAAGCTGAAGAAGACCAATCTGAGCGAACTGAAAAAAGTTTGAAAAGAAGAGCTTCCAGCTACCAGTTCCGTCCTTCATCTCAACACCGATAAGCTCAAGAGTGTCACTGAAAAAGTCCTTCACACCTTCCCATGCGGTGCGTATTCCTTCAAAGGTCTCACGTACTGTTTTGGCGAGATTGTGAAACCACTCGATAACCGCAGGGTCGTCAAGCCATTCAGAAATGCCGTTCAGGGTATTGGCAAGAAAGTCATTACCCATGATGATGAGCTCACCGAAACCTCCGTCTGACTGCATAAGTCGCGTGCAGAAAGTACCCCAGGCGTTATCCAGTCTCCCGGTAGCGGCAGATACAGTGTTGAGTTTGGTTTCAAGTTCGCCATCAAAGTTGTTCTTTGCCAGATCAGAGAGATAGGAATCCAGAGCTTTACTGTTCTTTTCAATTTCGGTGGTTGAGCCTTTATAGGTAAGAGAGATGGTATCGCCGTTATCCTTTGCCGTAATGCCGAACTGCCGGAGTGCCTTGGTGGAGCCTTGCGAGAAAGCAATAACCGCATCAGTTAAGGTGTTGATGTCTCGCCCGGTACCATGGGCAATGGTGGCATAGGTCTTAAGCTGTTCGTTTGAGTTGGTAAGACCGTTGTTGCCTAAATCCACAAAGGCTTTGGCGAGTTTATCCGTTGCGGTTGCTGTCTCATCCTCAAGACCGTTAAGGCTCCAGAAGGTTTTCTGAGCAGTTTCCAAATCACCAACCAGCGGTGTAAGTCTTGCTGACATGTCCTCGTAAACACGGGAGGCTTCAAGTCCGGTGGAAATTATGCTCTTAAAACCATCAACAACTTCAGAGGCAAATTTGATGGCAAAACCGGTCATCAGCATTTTCCAGCCGGAAGCGTTTTTCTGCAGAACACCGGTCTGACTGTCCACGGCTTTGGTGACCTTTTTGATTTCAGCTTCCTGCTCCTGCATGATTTTCTTCTGCTCGGCAAGAGTGGTGTTGGCATCCTTCTGCTGGGAATTCTGAGTATTTAAGGCCTTGCTGATTTCCTTGGTTACCTTGCTTTGCTGTGTTCCGAGGTCGGTAACGGTTTTGGTCTGCTCGTTGATGGAGTCGGTTACGGTCTTAATGCTCTCATCAAGTCCGTGGATGGCGGCATTGGTAGCCTCTGCCTGTTTTGTGGATGCATCAAAGTTTGCTCCCATAGCCGTAGCCGAGGAGGAAACAGCGTCCTTCATGGCTGTCATCTCTTCGGCAATTTTGGAGAGTGAATCCGTCAGAGCAGACGTGTCGGCTGAAAGTCTGATGGTGCTGTCGTTCATTTTGATCTCCTTAAAAACGAAAAAAGGATCTCGGTTAGGAGATCCTTTGAATAGTAGAGCGAGGTTGGATTGGAATTGTTTAATCCAACTTTTCAATCAGGCACTGGTGATCCTTTGTCTTGGTGCTGTAATTTATTCCGACAAGTATGATATTTCTGTACTGTCCGGCATAGCGTTTGAAATATTCTTTTTCCTTTATCTGCTTAATGGCTTCTTCAGCAGAATCGTCATACTTAAACTCAATCAGAATAACCGGCTGTTTCCTCGTTATTGGCTCATACACTAAATCAGCACGGCCCTTTCCTGCCTGATCTTCCCGGTGATAGCTGTAATCATCAAGAGTTGCCCATAAAAGTCCGGTCATTACGCAGTATGTCAGAGATTCCTCATCGTTGTAATCAAGAAGAGCTACGGCTGAGGAATTGTGGATTTCCTGAATAATTGCAGCTACGGTTGCTCCGTCAAGTTTTTTGATAGCTTTGAGCAGATTTTCTGAACGTTTGATGGTTTCCATGCGCTCATACCAGTTCTGCTCTCTCACAATATCCATCAGTACCGCTTTGATTTCTGCATTCGGAACATAAGCAACCTTACGGTATTTATTTTTGGTATCGGAGCATCCGAGATACCCAAGACATACCAGAAGACTGAAGACATCATTTTTGTCTTTTATGGTTACCATGTCATTCTGAAAATTGGCACAGCTGAAAGTAACCTCTTCGCCTTCAATTAAATTGATGATATCTTCTTTCAGACCTTCAAAATCAGTATTGATGAGGCGGACAAACTCTTCATTGGATGATGTCCCGCTCCAGTAGCTGATGCATTCGTTTCGGCTCACGGCCTTGCATACGGAGTTGGGGTTGTATATATCAACGCCTTTGATTTTGTAACCCTCATACCATTCCTTTAATTCCTGATGTGTCACTTTACAGTTAGGTGATTTTACAATGTCTGCAACTTCATCCTCGGTAAACCCGAAGTATGTCGCATACTCACCAGGAGCAAGCATGTTATATTCGTCAAAACCGTTAAGCGCAGACTGAGAGTTGTATTTTTTGATAGGAAGAATACCGGTAAGATATGCAAGCGCAAAGCAACTAAGACCGTCATCAGATTTAAACAGACCGCGCAGAAATTCTATAAATTTTTCTTGTAGCGCCGGCTCATTTTGATACTCTCTGCATATCAGATCCCATTCATCCATAATTAAAATAAATGGCTCGCCGGTGTATTTGAATATAACTTCCAATGCCGATGACAACGACTTCTTTCCAATCAACGGATCGTTGCTGATTTGTTCAGCGTATTCTTTATTCTCCTTTAGATCACGAATAACCATATACTGGAGAAAATCCACCAGATCATCAATAGCTTCGATGTAGAGAGATTTGTCGGCTTTATACGAGATAAACTTGTCCTTTATAGAATTCATGTCAATGTAAATAACATTGTATTTATTAAGATGATCTGCAAAACCGGTATTCTCTGAAATTTTCAAACCGTCAAATATCTTTTGTCCGGCATACCCTTTGGAATAATACGCTGAGAGCATATGCGCAGTTACGGTTTTTCCAAATCTGCGGGGACGGGTAACAGCGATGAGATTTCCATCGGTATTAAATAGTGCATTGGTTTTTTCAATAAAATCCGTTTTATCAACAAACACTCTGGTATCTTTCGCTTTAACCAGTCTGATAAAGCTGTTATCGTTACCAGGATTCAGAATATTGCCCATAACACTTAATCTCTCCAAACTTCATGACATCCCCATTTTAGCACAGCACTGAATTTTGATCCGTGATATGCAATTGAACTTAAAAGGTGCTGATGTCAAAACCTTACTTTCTGCCATCTAATTTAACGACTATACGCGGATTATTCAACATTTATCTGACGTTTATCCGCAAAGTATTAAACCGATATGCATTTTATGTCATCGGTATTTATCGTCTTCTCATCATTCGCTTAAACTTCTCAACCTCTTTTGTACAATCCTCATTGCTCATTCCATATCTGTACCTCTCTTTCGGATGTGCCTCATAGTATTCCTCCTGAAAAACCACCGACCAGTAGTTGAACTCGGTGGTGGGGTATTCAAGAACTTCTGAGATTGGGCGGTGAAGCTCCCGGGCAATTCTCACCGCCAGTCTGAATACAAAACTGCCCCGGATTAGTTTTTTAGGTGTGTTTCACCCGTGATGTTGAGAGCCGAGAAGACATTAACGAGCTGGAGGAGTACCTTGTTCGGCACTGATTCCATAAAGGCATCAAAGTCTTCCGGCTTTTCGGTAAGATTCCCGTTCTCATCACAAAGAGATGCATGCATCATCTTAAGGACGCGAAGCTGTAAATCCTGCTCATCCTCAAAGTCGAGACGTGCCTTGCCGGAAAGCTCCCGGAGGTAAAAGTCCACACCGTCAACGGTCACCTTGCTGATTTTGAATTTCAGCCCTTTGATCTGATCTAAATAAGACATGGTTATTCTCCTTCCTGTTCATCGGTCTGAGTCTGTTCAGCCGCATCGGCATTCGACCAGGCTACATCAGAAGCCTGTCTGCCGGATACCTTAAGCTGCATAAAGCCATCAGCAGAGCCGGACATAATCTGATAACCGAGAAGCTTAAGGTCATAGGTTGCCCTGGTACCGTTCGGCCACTGATGACGGATGCGAACCGTCTGCTGTGCTTCGGCGGCAGCAATGAGAGCCTGCTGGTCTGCGTCATCATCGTAGTAATAGATGGTGAGTTCCTTTTCTGCTGAGTCCTTCAAACCACCGCAGTAAACCTTTCTGTCATCATCGATGGTGGTGCATTCCACGGATTCAGCAATGTCACCGATATCCCCAAGCTCCTGCGCTCCTTTAAGCGGAAGCCAGGTAACTCCATCATCGGTTGAGAACTGGGAATGAGTTCCTCCAAGAAGTACCGGTTCTTTTGCCTTGTAATCGTAAAGCTGTGTATGTTTAGTCATTTTGTTTTCTCCTATTTCAATAAATCGGCCATAGAGGTTTCAACCTGCTGAACCACAATGGCCACTGCGTTTTGATCTACCCTGCGTTGAATCGCTTCAATAAAATGACGGGCTGATATACCCTTAACCTTGCCACCATGCTGACTGGCTTTTTTCGTAGCTTTAGCCTTAACCGCAGCAAGCTTTTTTGTATTCCTTTCCATCATGGCCTGATACCGCTCCCGCTGTTTCTGCGTTTTGGCAGATGCGAGATTAAGCCGAGCCTTGTTGATGGCAATCTGATATTTGTTGGCAATAAGCTGCTGAATTACCTTGTTGCCTTCAAGACTTGAGCCTTTACCGACAGTGTGATCACGGGTACCGGCATTAAGCCAGTGATTGAGAGTCTTTGGTGGAATGTGAGGCTTTTTGCCTTCCTTGCCGCCTTTGACCTTACTCACCGGCAGAAAGTGTATGTACGAGATAATGCGGTTAGGGTCTGAGCGTACTCTTGATGATTTGATGCCGGATACAGATTTGCGGTAGATGCCGGTATGAGCTTTAAAGTGAGTGCTGATGTAACCTGTGAGTTCTTCTCTTGCTCCCGTCTCCTTAAGAGCCTCCTTCAGAATTACACGGCTGATTTTGGTCTGAAGCTTTGCTGGCAGACCTTTGAGCTTTTCTGCAAGAACATCAGCACCGGAGGTGTCTGCTTTAATCATCGTTCAACAAACTCCATACTTACTGCATTTCCCCAGAATCCTACCTCGGGGTCGTATTCAGTGGGGGTTATGCTGTTTACCATGATGAGCCGAAAATCCTCCGAGTATTTACCGTCAGTGGCAGCCACCAGTCGGTCCGTAATGGCATCACAGGTGTCGACACTTACAAATGAGAAGATAAAAATCTCAAAGCCATGCCGCACATCATGTGCATCTCCGTCAACAGTTCTGCCGGAAAACTCGGTAGCCTGCCTGGCGATAAGAACTCCGGTCTTGATGTTATTCGGAACAATGTCAAAGTAGGCTTTCTGCCCGGTGATGTCTTCCACCAGAGACTTGACCTTGGCTTTCATTTCACTGATTGAAATCATGTGGTAATCCTCTGATTGTCGTTAAACCCCGAATAGCTGCAGCCAAGCAGGATTTCGCCTTTATGTCTGTCGGCTGAAAGGTTATCAATGCTGAAAAACTGATTCTTCCATCGAATAAGGCAGTCGTCCGAAAGGCCGGAAAGATAGCGGATAAGCACGGTAATCTGCCCGCTCTGTACATCAATGCCGCTGCGCATCTGGTCACGGGTGGTAACCGACCTTACATTCGCCCAGACTGTTCCGGAAAGCTCGTAGTCGTCAAGACTGGTAAGGTTCCTTTCAGCCTTTGGTTCATAAATCTGTATACGTTCGTTTAAGGTTCCGGTTTCCATCAGAATGCCTCCTGTCTTGAGCCGAACAGCATGGAGCGCAGAGACAGCGTAAGAGACTTAAAGTCAGCTTCGGTTCTGTGCTCAAACATGTAGTTAACGGCATACATCACCGCAGCCTTGCCGTACTTTGAGTCGTAAAGAATCTTCACGTCATCAGTTCTTATCACATCCATGCAGAGCCTTTCAGATGAACTGATAAGAGAGCGAATCAGCGTATCGTCCTCGGTACCGTCAACACGCAGATAGTTCTTCATTTCCTTGAGGGTAATGCTCATGTCAAAACTCCAAAAAGGCCTCCATCAGCAGAGAAAATCTCAGCTAAATGAAGGCATAAAAAAAGCTCCGTTATGGAGCTTTAGGGTTTCACGGTCTTACCGCCGGTGATGGTCATAATCTGCACCGCTTCCGGCAGGATTAACTTGCCGTCCACTCGCTCTTTGGCCACATAGCCAATCATGCCGTTACCTGCAAAGAGCTCAGTTAACTGCTTGAAGGAGCGGGTACCGCGGTCGCCGATGTTGTAGTAGCTGTAATCACCAAAAGCAATCTTGCCTTCCGGACAGAACGGTGAGGTATACACATCGTAGCCTAAGAGCTTATCCGGTTCACCGGAAGTCAGAGCCGGCTGCCAGAGGTACACACCGTTGTTATCCTTAAGCTGTCTGATGGCAGCCACCAGCTTGTCATGCATAATGAATTTTGCAGACTTACGGTACGGACGCTTCAGGGTGTAAATAAGCTGCATAAGGTGATCGGCAGTTACAGATGCGGCAGACAAAGCAGCAGTACCACCGCCGGTTTCTGCAAAGAGACCGAGTGGCTGACCGCGACCGGTACCGTTCAGGAATGCATCCTCCTCAGCGTTGGCGAGAGCCTTGCCAAACTGGTCAATGATGTAGTTTTCCAGTGGGAACTGGGCATCGTAGAGAAGTTCCTCGGTTACCTTGATGGCCACATGAAGCTTATGGGCATCAAGCAAAATCTGGTCGAAGGTAGCCTCACCGAAGGACAGTGCTCCGCCTTCCTCAATCCAAGCGGCAGCAGGCTTAGTGGCAGCGATGTTAATCTTGTGTTCGCCTGAGGTGGTGATGATGTTACCTAGAGTTCGCATGATGTTCTCTTCAGTAAGTACATCGATAAGACGGGAGTCATATTCCTCCGGAACCAGATAACCGCCGTCGGCATCCACACCTTCCTGCAGAATATTGGAAACCTGCTTGAAGTTGGAGCGCAGAGCCTTAAGCATTCCTGCCTTGTATTCATCAGAGGCACGGCCGCGCTTTACCACAGAGTCAGCAGCAGGAGATACAGAGGCAGGCTTTGATGTAAGGGGCTGATTAACGGGACGGGAAAGTTCTGCATCAATTGCCTCCTGGCGTTCAAGTCTTGCAATCTCCTTGCTTAAGTCAGTGATGTCCTGCTCCATGCGGGTGTAGGTAGCGTCGTCCTCGGCGGTAAGAGTTCCCTTGTCGGTACGGCGGGATTCAAGAAAGGCCTTGGCGGCATTCCATGCAGTTGCTCGCTTTTCGCGAAGTTCATTTACAGTAGTCATAAATTCTCCTGGTTAGTTTCTAATAAGGTTAAGACGCTCCATCAAATCAGCGACGGAGCGTTCAGTGTTGGTTGGTTTCGGTTCGGTCGGCTTAGCAGAGATGCGGCATCTTGCAGCCAGCTTTTCCATGAGGGAGTTCGTTACCGCAGCCTTGGAAAATGCTGTAGCGTCAGCCGTTTCAGACGCATTCTCCGGTTCTGCGCTTCGCTCAAGAATTGCATCTGCAAATCCGAGCTCTACGGCCTTATTGGCGTTCATCCAGGTTTCAGCATCCATAAGCCTCGAAAGCTTGGCACGGCTGAGACTGGTTTTAAGTTCGTAAGCATTGATGATGGATTCCTTGACCTCTCCGAGCATGTCGATGGCTTTCTGCATCTCTGCTGTGTTGCCAAAAGCAAAGGTCATAGGGTTATGAATCATCAGCATGGAAACCGGGCTCATCATTACCCTGGTTCCTGCCATGGCAATCACTGAAGCGGCTGAGGCGGCAATGCCGTCAATCTTCACGGTGACGCTTCCCGGATATTCCATCAGCATGTTGTAGATCTGTGCGGCAGCCACACAGTCGCCTCCCGGTGAGTTAATCCAGACCGTAATATTTCCCGAACCGCTCATCAGTTCATCTTTGAAAAGCTGAGGTGTTACGTCATCGTCAAACCAACTTTCCTCAGCGATGGTGCCGTTCAGGAACAGGACCCTTTCCGGGACCGGTGCGCTTTTGCTTTGTTCCTCCGGGTTCTCCGGCTCCGTCTGGTTCTTCCACTTCCAGAACTTCTTCATTGTTATTCTCCTTGTTTGCAAAAATTCCTGCGTCCTGCAGTTTGGTCATATTTCCGTTGATGAGATACAGATTCCCGCCAAGCTCATCCGGGATTAGATCAAGCTGCTCTAAACTTCTGATATCGTTGGCTGACATCCAGCCGTTCTGCCTGGCAATGGCATAGCCGTTCATGCGGCTCTGGTAATCACCGCGGAGGAGTCCGTCTACATTGAATTTCACGAAATAGTCAGGCTTTTCAGTCTCAGAAAGTAAAGCCCGGTTAAGTGATTGCTCCCATCTGATAATCCAGGGCTCTAAGGTGTATTTCACGAACTCAAGAGACTGCTGTTCGATGTTGGAGAAGCTCGATTTTTCAAGGTCACCAACCATGTGAGGCGGCACACGGAAAATCCTCGCAATCTCATCAATCTGAAACTTTCTGGTCTCAAGGAACTGCGCCTGCTCCGGTGAAATGGAAATCGGCGTGTATTTCATGCCTTCCTCAAGGATGGCTACCTTGTGGGCATTGTTGCCCGAGAAGCCTTTATTCCAGCTTTCGCGGATCGATTCAGGATTTTTCACTGTTCCCGGAAACTCCAGAATGCCTCCCGGTGTTGCACCGTTGGCAAAGAACCTGGCTCCGTACTCCTCAGTGGCTATGGAAAGTCCGATGGCATTTTTCGCCATGGCAATGGGGGAGTATCCGACAAGTCCGTCAAAGCCCAATCCTGGAATGTGCAGCACATCAGATGGTTTTAGAGTTACATTGCCGGTCTTTCCTGTGTGCGCATCGGAATCCTGCATCTGGTAGCAGTAGCAGATACGTCCGAAAGCATCTCTGTCTACCGTCATGCGATTCGGCATCAGGGGATAAAGCCCGATAACCTCTCCTTTGCCGTTACGGATAATCTGAGCGTAGGCATTGCCCCAGAGCAAAAGATGTGTCATCAGCGTTTCCCGGAATACGAATGAGGTCATTTCGGGATTCGGCTCATCATGAAGAATGCGGTAGAGGGGATGCTTTACCGCACGAACCTTGCTCCCCTCGGTTTCATTCTGATAAAGGTGAACCGGCAGACTGGCTATTGACTCCGACAGAATACGCACGCAGGCATACACCGCAGTCATCTGCATGGCTGAACGTTCATTGACGTGTTTGCCGGAGGTGCTTCCTCCCATCATGAAACGATAGCCGCTGCCTGCCGTGCGGTTGCTGGGCTTGTCTCTGGAACGGAAGAGACCGTCGAAAATGCTCATGTGAATCAACTCCTTTGAGAAATGAAATGCCGTCAGCCTTTTAAAACAGTGCTGCGGCATGGTATCATGCACGTAATTACCGGGTTGCCAACCTGTGGAATATGGAGGCGAATTGCGATGAAAGAGGAATGCCTTATTTGTAAAGCACCGTTAGAATACCTTGACGCAGACGAAATGATGGAATGTGCAATTTGCCACAAGAAGGAAAACAGTAAGACTCGCTGTATCCATGGTCACTATGTCTGCAATGATTGTCATACCGCTGGCATGGATACGATTATCGGTCTCTGCTTGGCTGAGTCATCAAAGAATCCTGTCGAGATCATCGAGAAGATGATGGCCTTGCCGTTTTGCCATATGCACGGCCCAGAGCATCATGTCATGGTTGGGGCTTCACTCCTGACTGCATACAAAAACGCGGGAGGAGCAATTGATCTTGAGTCAGCACTTGCAGAAATGATGAATCGAGGGAAGAGCGTACCCGGCGGGGCCTGCGGCTTCTGGGGTGCTTGCGGTGCGGGTATCAGTTCCGGCATGTTTGTATCCATCATTTCAAAATCTACACCTCTTTCGCAGCAGCCGTTTGCACTATCACACCGCATGACTGCTAAATCACTGGGTGCTATCGGTGAGATCGGAGGCCCACGCTGTTGCAAGCGAGATTCATTTCTTTCAATTCTCTCGGCCATCGACTTTGTAAAAGAATACTTCGGGATCGAGATGGAAAAGCCCGATATTGTTTGCACACACTCTTCTCAGAACAATCAGTGCATTGGAAAACGCTGCCCCTTTGCAAAGGCAAACCATAAAAGCACCTAAATCTCAGATAAACAGAATGCCGCGTTCATCGTAAACAGACGAGGTATTGTCATTGCCACATCGAATGGCTCTGTCGAGTCCCATGATGGTGGCAATCGCACCGTCAATCTTCTCGGTGGATTTTTCCTTGTCGGCCTTGATGTTGCCTGCCGGATCTGTTCTGATGTAGATGTTGTCCATCATCCATCTGAGTACCGGATGACCGCCGTGGGCAAGTTTCTGCTCCAGAGTCAGTTTCATGAGTTCCTTGGTAGGCGGAGACATGTCCTTAAAGCCCTGGCCAAAAGGAACTACGGTAAAGCCCATGCCCTCAAGGTTCTGTACCATCTGCACGGCTCCCCAGCGGTCAAAGGCAATTTCCCGGATGTTGTATCGGGTACCCAGGTTCTCGATGAACTTTTCGATGTATCCGTAATGCACTACGTTGCCCTCAGTAGTTTCCAGAAATCCCTGTTTATGCCATACGTCGTAAGGTACGTGATCTCGTCTCACTCGAAGCTCCATGGTGTCTTCCGGAATCCAAAAGAACGGCATGATGTAATATTTGTCATCCTCATTATTCGGCGGGAACACCAGCACGAAAGCGGTAATATCGGTGGTGCTAGATAAATCCAGACCACCGTAACATACACGGCCTTCAAGCTCATCAGGATTAACCGCAAAAGAGCAGCCATCCCATTTCTCAAGCGGCATCCAGCGAATGGACTGTTTTACCCATTGGTTCAATCTCAATTGGCGGAAGGCGTTCTCTTCACCCGGATTCTGTCTTGCTGATTCGCAGGCGGCCTGTACCTTATCAATACCGACGGTAATTCCTAAAGATGGATTAGCTTTTTTCCAGACTTCCGGATCTGTCCAGTCATCATCCTCGGCAGCCCCGTAAATCACCGGGTAGAAAGTAGGATCGATCTTCCTGCCCTCAAGAATGTCTTTAGCCTTCTGGTGGGTTTCGTAGCAGATGGAATTGGTGTCGGTTCCCGCGGTGGTTATGAGGAAATACAGAGGTTGCATTCGGGCATCACCGGAACCTTTGGTCATAACATCAAATAGCTTTCTGTCGGGCTGAGTATGCAACTCATCAAAGACCACGCCATGAATGTTGAAGCCGTGCTTCGAGTAGGCCTCAGCCGAAAGCACCTGATAGAAGCTGTTGGTCGGGGTGTAGATGATGCGTTTCTGCGATGCCAGGATCTTCACTCTTTTATTCAGAGCCGGGCACATCCTCACCATGTCGGCAGCCACATCAAATACGATTGTTGCCTGCTGACGGTCAGCAGCACAGCCGTAAACCTCGGCACGCTCTTCTCCGTCACCGCAGGTAAGAAGCAGTGCAACAGCGGCAGCAAGCTCTGATTTTCCTTGCTTCTTGGCTATCTCTATGTACGCCGTATTAAACTGCCGGTAGCCGTTTGGCTTTAAGGTTCCGAATAGATCTCGAATAATCTGCTCCTGCCAGTCGATAAGTTCAAAAGGCTTACCCGCCCATGTTCCCTTGGTGTGGCAGAGAGCCTGAATAAAGTTCACTGCATAGTCGGCGGCATCCTTGTCATACACGGACTTCTTTGCCTTGAACTTTGTGGGGACGTATTTTTTAAGTTTCCGCATTGCCATCTGCTCACCTCCTTACAGGCATAAAAAAAGACCGCCGAAGCGATCTTTTGGGTATAAAAAAGGAGCCGTTAAGCTCCGTACTAATTGTTGGCGTTCTTCATCGCCCATTCAAGAGCATGGCCGTCATCCATGAAATCGACACCGCTTACCTCCCGAAGACCAATCTCAGCCTCGCAGCCGGTGTCTTCGGTGAGGAACTCGTAAACCGCGCCGTAGTAGGATGGCTTGCCTGCTCCGTTGTAGTAATGTCCTGCCAGGATCACCTTGTCGCCGTATCTCAAGGTCTTGCTCCAGCGACATTCCAGATCCTCCGGAGTGGAAGGATTCGGTAATCTGTAGGTTCTTGCTCTTTCTGTCATCTTGCTCATTTTTAAGTCTCCGT
>LXOW01108824.1_pt1 | contig 41765 bp, 50 predicted proteins | sample 1368591 | NCBI WGS metagenome assembly LXOW01 (sample SAMN04884650, study PRJNA319009) | bovine gut metagenome | isolation source: Cow rumen | host: Bos taurus | place: Italy: Legnaro (PD) | collected 2014-07-09
AAAAAAAAAAAAAAAAAAAAAAAAAAAAAATCGCCGTTCCATAACAGGGTCGGCGATATCTTTTGGGGCGTCAAGAAGAAACTATTTCCCAGCTGACTGCTGGCGGTAGTAGGAGGGAGATACTTCATACTTTCTCTTGAAGTCGCGGCCAAAGACAGTGGGACTGGAAAAACCGCTAGCAGCGGCAATGTCACTGATAGTCATATCGGGGCGGTCAGAAAGCATCCGACATGCATATTCAAGACGGAGGTCGCGGACAAAATCCGACATCGAACTATACTGGCTGCCTTGTGTAAAGGCAGCTCCAATACGGTTCTTACTGATATGCAGACGGTCTATAAGGGTCTGCCGACCGAACAAGGGATCGAGGAAAAGCTTTTCTGAGTGGACAATCTCACTAATCTGCCGAAAGAGTTCCTCATTGGAAAGATTCTCTGAAGGAGGAAGATGAGAGGTAGACAGTGAAATGACATCTGCTGTTTTATCCTTTACATTTAATCCTTCTCCTTCCACTAAACTCTTGTATTTCAATATCTCTGATATCTGATCGACGAGGACACGGTTTTTCCTCCTAATGGCGCGTCGCTGAACAAGCAACCATACTATGAAGACGATGGCAATAAGGACTAGCAGGAATCCCGCAATAGCCATATTCCTATTGTTCTCTGCTCTCCGTTCTTCATTCTCCGTTTTCAGACGCTCTTCCTGTAGGTGGTAGCGAGCGGCGTACTCATAAGCCTGACTCTGCTGTAACTTCCTGTTAACATGGTTATTCAACTCGGCGTAACGTTTCCAATAGGTAGCAGCCTGACGGGAATTCCCCGCCGCCTGTGTGGCGAGAGCACGCCCACGGAGCATGACAGCATATTCGGCATTAATGGTGTCGTCGCCCAGCCGTTTCTCCTCTTCATCGTAGATGGCGAGCATCTTGCCGTAGTCGCCCAGCAGACACAAGGCAGGAGCTATCATGCGGCGGCCTCCAAGAGTATTACCGAAATCACTCTGCTCAAAAAGAGACAGATAGTATCTAGCCGAATCATGAGACCCCAGCTCTGCGTAGGCGTTGACCAGAAACCCTTGCGCCTGCGAGGTGCAGAAACTGCAATATTTCTCTGTCTGATTCAGAGTCTTCGGAAGACGGTAGGAGTTGTCGGTGTATTCATTGTAATGCTCTCGGTAGTCGTTGATAATCTTGATGATATGTTGAGCAAGGGGGATCACCTCCTCCTGCCGACCTAGCTGTCTGAGTACATTAATCTTGCGCTTGAGGGCGATGACACAGACGTCCATCTCGTCAACATGACGCTGTCCGTCGAGGCTGGCAATCACACCGTTTAACTTAGAGAGGCCCTTCTCTACTTCGCCTAATAAAGTCAGCAGGTATCCTATCTCGGCCTCGGTACGCAGTGCTTCGGTCTCGTGACCCTGTTCGCGGCAGCAATCGGCCTTAAGGGTGGCCCAATAGAGCTGACGTTCAACCTGATGCTTGTTTCGGGCGATATTAAACAATAGGTCAAGTACCACCTCGCGGTTGTGGAGATCCTTGGTGTAGTCGCACTCCAGCAGTTCCAATAGCATCTGCTGAGCCGTATCTATCTGCAACTCCATCAGCGACTGACTATAGACTTTGGCACGCAGAAGTTTAGCGACATCCTCGTTGATATTGCCTACAATGAGCGCCGAGTCAATGATGGTCAGTGCCCGTTCTGGCTCATAGGCATAGACCTCCATCGCCGCCTCTGCGGTATAGAGCGTGTCGGAAGGCTGCGGAGAACGTCTTTCTTGGCGGTTTGTACAACCCACAAGGAGACAGAAAAAAAATGAATATTTCAAAAATCTGTATCCCATAAGTGAAAAAGCTTTATCTGATTCTCGTCCAGTCGATAGGCTGCTGGCCTTGTTGCTGGAGGTAGGCATTGGCCTGGGAGAAGTGGCGGCAGCCGAAGAATCCTCGGTAGGCGGAGAGGGGCGAGGGATGAGGGGCGGTAAGCACGAGGTGTTTCGATTGGTCGATGAGGGCCCGCTTGGCAATGGCGTAGCTGCCCCAGAGGAGGAATACAAGGCCTGTTCGCTGTGCCGACAGGGCCTGAATGGCAGCATCGGTGAATGTCTCCCATCCGTGACGCTGGTGGCTGCCAGCCTGGTGGGCGCGGACAGTGAGGGTGGCATTAAGGAGCAATACCCCTTGGATGGCCCATTCACTTAGGTCGCCACAAGAGGCGGGTATTTGTGTACCTAGGTCATCGTTGATTTCCTTGATGATATTCACCAGAGAGGGAGGCACTTGGATGCCCTGCGGCACAGAGAAGCAGAGACCCATGGCCTGATCCGCCTCATGGTAAGGGTCCTGCCCGAGAATAACCACCTTCACTTTGTCGAAAGGCGTAGTGTCGAAGGCATTGAATATCTTGCTGCCCAGCGGATAGCAGGTATACCGCTGCCGCTCGGCGACGAGGAACTCTTTAAGCTGCGCGAAATAGGGCGCCTCGAACTGCGGCCGCAGAACCGCATACCAACTAGGATCAATCTTCACAATCATTGCAGAAAGGAATTGTATTTGCGTTCTTTACCAATCTGGCTGGCGAAACCGTGACCTGGGAGAACGCGATAATCATCCGAGAGAGTGAGGACTCGGCGTTTGAGGTGGTCAATCAGCGTGGGGTAGTCACCGCCGGGGAGGTCGGTGCGGCCTATGCTGAAATGGAAGAGAGCGTCACCGGTGATGACAGCCTTGTCGGAAGCCACCACATAGCACATGCTTCCAGGGCAGTGACCAGGGATGTAGCGACATTCCACCACCATCTCCCCCACTTTCAACACGTCATTATCGTTGATTTCCACTACATTGAGGTCGCCCATATTGTCTACAGCAAAGCCCATAATACTACCGTAGGCTTCTGCCTGCTTCAACAGCTTGCGTCCTTCTGGGTGCATTGTGACGGGCAGTTTGTAGTGTTCGCATGCTTGCCGTAGGCCAACAATATGATCCACATGCGCATGAGTGAGGAGTATAGCAACTGGCTGTAAACCATCGGTTTCTATATATTGCGTCAGCTGAGTATCCTCAAACGAGGCCTCTGCGGCAGGGTCAACAATGGCACACTGCTTTGAGGCTTCGTCAACAATTACGTAGGTATTAACCTCAAAATGGTTGAATGTAAACTGCTTAATCATTCAGCCAAGTGTCAAATTGTTCCCTCTTAAGAGCGGGGATATCCAGTTTCATCTTCTTGCGGAGGCCGCCGAGGTCGTTGAAGAGTTTGTTGGGGTTAGCGGTTTTCAGCTGCTCATAAGTCTTGACGCCGGCTTTGGCCAGGACGGGAATCCAAGCTTCGTCGACACCATGGGCCGTGAGGTCGGCACCTTCGTTCTCGCTGGATTTCTCCTGCACCTCGGGCTTCATCTGCGGGAAGAGGAGCACATCCTGGATGCTCTGGGCGCCGGTCATCATCATCACCAGGCGGTCGATGCCGATACCCATGCCGGAGGTCGGCGGCATGCCGTATTCGAGGGCGCGCACGAAGTCCATGTCGATGAACATGGCCTCGTCGTCGCCTTTCTCGCTGAGGCGCAACTGCTCCTGGAAGCGGCCCAACTGGTCGATGGGGTCGTTCAGTTCAGAGTAGGCGTTGGCCAGCTCCTTGCCGCACACGAAGAGTTCGAATCGCTCGGTGAGCTCGGGGTTGTTGCGGTGGCGCTTGCAGAGGGGAGACATCTCGATGGGATAGTCGGTGACGAAGGTGGGCTGGATGAGCTTGCCCTCGCACTTCTCGCCGAAGATGGCGTCGATGAGCTTGCCCTTGCCCATGGTGGCGTCGGTCTCCACGCCGAGGCGCTTGCAGGCCTCGCGCAGCTCGTCCTCGTTCATCGCGGCCACGTCGACGCCGGTCTCCTCCTTGATGAGCTCGCACATCGGGGCGCGGCGGAAGGGAGGCTTGAAGTCTATCTCGTTGCCCCAGACGTTGACCTTGGTGTCGCCGTGCAGCGTCTTGGCGATGCGCTCAAGCATGTTCTCTGTGAAGGTCATCATCCAGTTGTAGTCCTTGTAGGGAACATATATCTCCATGGCGGTGAACTCGGGGTTGTGGGTGCGGTCCATACCCTCGTTGCGGAAGTTGCGGCTGAACTCATAGACGCCGGGGAAGCCACCCACGATGAGGCGCTTGAGGTAGAGCTCGTTGGCGATACGCAGGTAGAGGTCGATGTCGAGGGCGTTGTGGTGCGTCACGAAGGGACGTGCGGCGGCACCGCCGGGGATGCTCTGCAGCACGGGGGTGTCCACCTCGAGGTAACCCTGCTCGTTGAAGTAGTTGCGCATGGTGTTGACAATCTTGGCGCGCTGCACGAAGGTCTCGCGCACCTGCGGGTTGACGATGAGGTCGACATAGCGCTGACGGTAGCGCAACTCGGGGTCGTTGAAAGCGTCATATACCACGCCGTCTTTCTCCTTGACGATAGGCAGGGGACGGAGACTCTTGCTGAGCACGGTGAGACTCTTCACGTGGATGGAGGTCTCGCCCATCTGGGTCACAAAGACATAGCCAGTGACGCCGATGATGTCGCCAATGTCGAGCAGGCGTTTGAAGACGGTGTTGTAGAGGGTCTTGTCCTCGCCGGGGCATATCTCGTCACGCTTGATATAAAGCTGGATACGACCGAAAGAGTCCTGCAACTCCACGAAGGAGGCAGCACCCATAATACGACGACTCATGATGCGACCGGCGATGCTCACGTTCTGGAAGAGCGTGTTGTTCTTAGGGAATTGCTCAAGAATCTCGTTACTTTTACAGTTCACCTCATAGAGAGCGGCGGGATAGGGATTGATACCCAGATTCTTCAACTCAGCCAGCGAATTGCGGCGAATCTGTTCTTGCTCAGTTATTTCTGCCATAATATTTCTGTCTATTAATTATCCAAAATAAAATGCAAAAATACGAACTTTTTATAATATATATGAAAAAAGTGCCTGCAAGACACTTTTTTTGTCATTTTTCACTATCGATACACTAAAAAAGCAATATGGCTCTATCTATTCACACCAAACCTCCTGAAACGACCAGTCACCAAAACGTTCCTGCGCCACCTGGTCGAGATTGCCATCTTCGGTCTTGGGCGAATCACGTTCTTCCAAGCATTCGGTTTGAAGCTTTTGCTCGGACTAATCTTTGGAAGAGTCTCGTTTAACGAAACACGTAAACAATAAACAAAATATTATGGGACAACGAACAAACCTTCTCCTTCAAGTCGAACGTTTCGGTAAGCCGAGCGAAGAAGGAGTTTGCTCATTATTCCGAGGCGAAGAAAGGTCGGCCAACGGCCATGGCCGCAGTGGCGCTCGACCGAACCGTGTCTATCACCTCCAGTGGGGCTATCGCAAGTATCTGCCGATGGCTTTTTTGCGACTTCTCTCCAGTCGTTATTTCAAACCCGAGAAGACGGACATCTTCGAATTCTTCACGCGAGGCCTCGACCTGGACAGTCTTGACATGATTGAACGGGATTGGAACAAATTCGATTTCAACCATTTGGACGAGTGCCAGGAAGCCCTGAGCCATTGCGACAACAACAATGGCGCGATGGTGGTCGTCATCACCGAAGACACCCGGGATTATTACCATCCCAAATACAAGCTTGGCTTTCTGCTTGGTCCCGAGGATGTGGAAGGCGAACCACCCTTCAGTCGTTGGGTCACTACCGAGGAGTACATGCGACATCAACCGAAATACAAAGGCGAATACGATGACATCTTCGCCCACGCCTTCGATGCCCTCACCATCCTCTCGGGCACCCAACATGTTGTACAAATGAAAGACGAGCAATAACTATGGCTAAGGAGAATCTCATAGATAAACTCCACGAAGCCGACATGCTCAATTTCGTGTTGGTTTCACTGTTCAGTGCCGACACCTTGGTCGATGCAGAGTCCTGCCGCAAATCGTTAGAGGCATTGGCGATACTGAAAAGAGACTTCGAAACCTCATCTCTAAAAGATGACCAGAAACTGAAATCAATGATAGATGGTGCCGAGGAAATCATCCTGCGGGACTTGCACGATTTCGAAGAGGCCAGTAGTTAGGAGGTGGGAATTTCAATCCCACCATCCTAGCATCTTACATCAACAAACAGCATATAGTATCCTCACCTTATCACCATCCGCATACACGTGCGCCCCGTCAAGGAAACTCCGCACAGCCATTAGCAGCCTCAGGAAAAGCCAATACTCATCCTGAAAGTCATCATAGATTTCCTTGATGGTCCTCCCCTCGTATGGGCAATACGCCTCGCTCTCCTTCTTAGCCAGAGGCTTCTTTTTGACATACCGCTCTATCCTGTTCAACTGCTTCACCATCTGGTAATCGCGCGACTGAAGCATATGCGAAAGCAACTCTTGCTCTTTCTCATCGTAGAAATGACTGAGCTCCGACAACATAAAATACCCATTCCCCATCTCATACTCGGACAGCTCTTCCTTCATCTCCGGACTCACATCCTCAGGCAGTCCCGTTGTCGCATGGTCTTCCAGGAAATCGCTAAAGTGATAATACCTGCACCAGAAGCAACAGTGCCCCATGTACCACTCTTTCCCTTCGTCCTCTTTGTAAAGATAAGACTTCAGCTCCATCGGAGTCTGCCATATCACCGGCCGCCACTTATCCCTGCAGCGAACCTCTATGTGAAAAATAATATCTACTCCCATACTATAATTCCTTTAAGTTTTATCCATATCTACCCTTATAGTATGCAAATTCCCAAAATGTTACATCCCCACGCAAGAAATTTTTATTTCCTCAAACCCACACAAATTATTCAGCCGCATAAAGGCTCTTTTACCTCCATGCGGCTGATTAATTCTCAAATTCAGCAGCCACCGACTGCTACTTTTTTTCAGTTGGTTACAATTTGTAACCGGCTCACTTCTTCAGAAAGAAGGTATTCATCTCATCCACGGTCAGGGTGCCACTAGCTATGATGCGTTGCTGCACCTGGGTGGGGTCGGTCTCGTTGAGCAGGCCGCAGTACTTCATATCATCCACTATAAACGACTCCAGCTTGGCCTTGATGGGCTGTGCACAGTTGGCAAAGGAGTCGTGCGAGAGGAACTCATAGTCGGCACTCTTCAGGGGCACCTGGCAAGAAAGCATCCTCGGACGACGTTGGATGTATTGGTTTATCTCAGAGTTGATCATCACCGAGCACACCAAAATGCGGTCGTCTGCTACACCGGCAATGATGAGGAACTTCTCGTAGTCAATATCTGCCCACGGACCAATGAATACAGCTCCCGGAGCGATGGACAGGTCGCGAAGCCCAGACAGGGCTGACAATGTGCTATTGCTTGACATCACGACTTAGTTTAGAGCAGCCTCCAACTTCGTGAACTCGTTCACGCACTCCAACTCCTCGCCGTCCAAACCGGCCTCGCGGGCGATGCTATCCCAATTGATGGCAAAATCGCGGGCTGTCGAGCGCCAGGCCACATCGTGCGACTTCTCCTTGATCTCGTCGTACGAGAGCGAAGCGTACTTCTCAATGGCATTGGAGAGTGCCTCCTGCTCATTGGCTGAGAGCTTGTTCAGGTCGGCATCCACAAGAGGACGCACGTACATCCAGTTCTCCACCTGGAAGTACTTGCCAAGGCCCTCGGTGTCGGGCACGTACGAGTCGCCACGTACAATCTTAAGCATATCGTACAAGCGCGAAGGTACCGGACCTGCATCCATGGCGATGTAAGTGTCGCCCGTGATGGGGCGGCCCCAGTCGGCCAGATGCTGACGGTCGGCGAAGTAGATCACCTTGAAGATCTTGTGAAAGTCCTTGCGCTGCACGCGGTTGGCCACGTAAAGCAACGCATTCAGGGTCTTCGTCTTGTCAAACTGTACGTCCATATTCCCTTCTCTTAAATAAATTTTGCGCTGCAAAATTACGAAAAATATCTCAAAACGCACTATTTTACCAAAAATTAATTTTCAAAACGCACTATTTTACATCTTTCCATACTTCAAAACGCACTATTTGCACTCGTTTTTACTTGTATTGAGCCGGTTGCTGAGTCAACCGAAGTAGTCGAAATATTCCCTCACCCCACCTCTGTCATCCCGAGCTTGTCGAGGGATCTCTCCACTACGGTCGAGATGACACGTAAAAAGCCCTGCCTACCAATGCAGACAGAGCTTTACTGTAACAATCAGGCCGATAAAAAAGGGCCGATGCCTCTCTGCACCAGCCCCAAATCCCTCACGGCTTCAAACACCCTATCGGGACCACCAGCACCCCGTCCTCCGGCCGCCGGTATGCATACCGGCCGTTACGCAGATGCACCACCGCATCGCACTCCAGGTTGTTCTTATCCCGATAGTGATACAACTTTCGGAGTAGCGAGCGGAGAGCGGAACCGACGCTCGAGCGAGTGCAGAGCCAAGCTTGCTTGAGCTTTGCTGAGCGAGGAGGAGGAAGACGAAGTCAACTCGCTCCGGCTATCCCGAGTCACGACGAAAGTCAACAAAGTTAACTTGCCGTCCAGCGCCTCCAAACTCAGCCATTTTTCTCAACTTTTCGATTGAAGCATGAGCAGAGAAAGTTTGCTTACTATGCCATGCCGTAGAAAAGTCAACGTAGTTAAAATAAATGTGGCAGTTGGCCGAACCGACGAAGGTTTAGCTCGACGGCCCGTAGGGGAAAGTCAACGAGCGAGAGAAGAGCTGAACCGACGCTCGAGCGAGTGCAGAGCCAAGCTTGCTTGAGCTTTGCTGAGCGAGGAGGAGGAAGACGAAGTCAACTTGCTTGAGCTTTGCCGAGTCGCGTCGGAGGTCGCTTAAAAAAGCAAAAGGCTTCCACGACCAGCGAAAGCCCTTTGTCTATAGCGTTAGTATATCTTCTGGCCCCGTAGGTTCGAAGGGGCCATCCTTCATCTCCAGGATGACTGACCCGGATTCAAGCGCCTTTACCGTGTGCCATTGTCCGGCTGGCACGTTCAAGGCAACGATCTGCCCGTTAGGGCTCAGTTCTATCCGTTCCGTACAAATCCGTTCCAGCTCATCATAAAACTCCCATACCAAACGGCCTCTTAGGCATACCACCGTCTCTGAGGTCTTTTGGTGTCTATGGATGGGCAGCGGACTTCCCGGCTCAATGGCGTTCAGCATCCGCTGACTCTGGTCATCCTCACCATTGCGCAAGTCAAGGTTCATCCTCAACCGAGGACTTGCTTTTGCCTGTTCGGTTAATTGGTCTAATATTGCCTGAGTAATAACCATTCTCTAATTCTCGAATTCTTGATTAGTACTTGCGCAAAACCACTTCAAAAGCCTCTGCATAATCCAGTTGAAACTGACTACCACGATAGGCAGCCAGCCCAGTAATATACGCCTCTGAACGTGGGTGTGGGTAAGGCCTCATCACGCCACGATACATGCTCAAAGCCTTCACCTTAGCCTGTACACCATCTGGCCCCACCTCCACATAGCAGTTAGGTGTAAACAGCTTCATGGCGCTATTAATTGCCCATTCTGTGCAGCTGGGCACCTCCATATACCAGAACTCCTTCAGCGGCTTCACCTCCGGCCTGCGCTGTGCCAAACGGATTGCCTCCTGGCAAGCCATGCTTGTCTGCAAATGGTCATTATTCGTATCCGCAGGATGATGCGTAATCACTATGTCCGGTTGAGAATCCATGATGGCCTTTTCAATGTGCTGCACCAACTGCAGATGCGGCACAGTGTTCATTTCAATATTCGGGAACGTGCCCTCATATTCCTTATTCACACCAATGTACGCAAGGGCCGCATGCGTATCATCATCCAGCTCCTTGTCATCCGGACGGAAAGCACGCGCCTTAGCCTCTGTACACATGATGCACACATCCACCACATCACCTTTTTGGGTCCATTTGTAAATGGAAGCGCCACATCCCAAAACCTCATCATCAGGATGAGCCACAACGATTAAGTACTTCATATTCTTTTTCTTTAGTTTTATTTCGATTCTATTTATTTCTGGATGGTGAGCTTGTCGAACCACCGCTGCGGGCACAATTGGGCGTTGCCCAATAGAGCCCTTCGCTCCCCACACAGAGAGGCCGCCCGCCAGGGCGTGCGCCCACTCTGTTTTTACCAGCCCGCACATCAGGCGTACTGATTCACGTGCTTATACCTCTCTCCTAATTTCAATAGCTCGTTGAACTTCTCTATTCTGTCTGGTTTCAGATCACCGGCATTGAGCAATTTCTGCTGGTGTTTCCACCAGTTCATCATACCCCTTTCTTCATCTACGAACTTTGATGGTCGCCTTTTGTTTGCTTCCATAAAGTCCGTGACTTCTTTCCATTGAGCCAACCAACGTTCATCTTGAGTCATAAAAGCATCATCATTAATTTCTCCGCTCAATCATCTACTGTCATTATCTTCTTAAGCCATTTGGTGGCATCACTTGCCTTCTTAAAAGGATTATACCTTAGATATTGGTCAAAGTCTGCGACAGCAGAAATATGATACATTCCAGAATTCTTATCATAGGTTGCATTTCCCTTGACGAACTCATCTATCACATTACAGAGACCTCTCTTAACCAACAGATTATCATAGAGGTAAAGTGTATTTATAGAGACAACCATTATTGGCATGATTGCTTTTGACAACTCCAATTCTTTCTTCTTTATCAGCTCCTTATAAAACCATCGGTTGACGATGGATAATATGCCTGTTTGCACAAGCTTTACATCCTCGAATACCAGCATCGGATAATATGTCACGTCATCAGGAATGCTGGAATCCCATTCAAATATATCTGCATCAATTGAGTCTATATGATGAACCAGCTGGCCAACGCCTATCGGTTCTGGTTCCCCTTTGTGCTCTTTTCTCGTTTTATCCAGATTACGGGTTTTCAGAACTATCTTCTCATGCAACTCATCAAGCAGGCGGGCATAGTCCCCATCATCACGACACTCCCCGTTCATTTTGATGGCCTTGCACTCCACCACTATCAACTCTCCATGCTTTGTACGAGAATAAAAGTCAGGTTCGTGATCCTTTTCTTCGTGTTCAATCCNNCATCACGACACTCCCCGTTCATTTTGATGGCTTTGCACTCCGCCACTATCAACTCGCCACGTTTTGTACGCGCATAAAAGTCTGGTTCGTGATCCTTTTCTTCGTGTTCTATTCCTCGCTTTGGGAATGTAAAACAATTCGATGGTAGGCAGTTAAAGAAAGTATTACGAAAAAGCACCTTCTCAATAAACTCCTTATTATAGTCAAAGAAACCGCAACTTCCTTTCTTCCCATTGATTAGTGGGCTGAAATCAAAGAACAGACTATTAAAGAGTCGCTCACACAATAGTTGGTTATTGATAACAACATATCCCGAACCATCTTTTAACTTCACTAAAGGATTAGAGCGGAAATGACGATAATCCACATTCAAAGACTTACTTTCAACATCATCATCATCGAATGGTAGGTAAGCATCTTCATCAATAGAAAGATTTTCTATCAAGGCTGCTGAAAGAAAACCGCTTTCTTGATTGGTTGAGATCCATTTCGGTGTTATGATTGGCACCCCGCTCCCATTATTCGTGATGTACTTATCTGTTTCTGAAGCAATGCAAATGATAGTCGTATAGTAAGGTTGCCAGCTCTTTATGCCCCAATCAAGGAACAATTTTTCCGTTGCTTTTGTCAAGACCTCATTGGATGGTATAAAGTCAACCAATTGCTGAAAATAGTACATCTGAGGCTGTAAGATAGCCTTGATATCATATTGATTACTGTCATTGGTCAAAAAACCGTTAAGGAACAAGAGTTCATCTAACTGATACTGTTCTTTCCTTTCCTTGAAACTGACAATCTTCTCATTGATAGCTAAAATCACCTTAAACAAAAGCAGTTCAAAATCTGATTCTTCAACCTCATTCGAAAACTCTTCTGCACGTATTGAGAAAATCCGTCGCCATAGTTCGAGACTTGTCCTGTAGGTCAAAATCTCTATTTTTTCACCGTGGGCAATATTCTCCCTCTCGTAGAAAGCATTGAATATTTTGTTCAGATATGGAACATGCTTCTTGCTACTCTCGGAGAACAATGTCCGCTTTCCATCAGGTATGCTGTAATTTCCATAATGAAGACTAAGGATAGTCGCTGTACGTATAAGAGAAGTGCGGTTAAATCTCTTAAGTGTAGAGCAAATATCAATAGGCGCAACACCCTTAAAGAAACTGCTATACTCTACCACTCTTCTTATATGATAAGTGGTTTGATTAGGATCGTATGCCATGTTTTTCCTCCTTATCCATTCTCTTCAAATTCGCATACACCTCATCAAACCATCTGGTTTTCTTTAATTCATACCCCTTCTTCCTTGCTTCTTGAAACAAGAACTTATTGAACGGGAACACCTTGTTCAGTTCAACCTGCTCTTTATAGTCGATATAGCTGTTTATCAGATAGCCCAAGTCCAACTTACCGTCAGCAAAAAAGTTCTCCATACGCATCAATTGCTCAATATTAACCATCACCAGGTCTTTCACCTCATAATCAGCAGACACGTTTCGACTCTCCAAATCTCGCTGAAACTCTTTGTTCAGTAAGTAGTTAGACCCTTCCACATCGAAGCAGTCATCAAAATATACGATGATTGGGAATACGAACATCACACTCTTGGGAGCATTCACATCAATATCTTTCTGAATCTGAGGCAACTTACTTTCTATCACTGATGCCAGTTGAGTAACACCCTTTCCATGCCCCTTGCTATTTGCAACATACTTCTCGAAAATTGCTTTCTTGATGGTTTCGTAGTCGCCACTCAATTTCTTTTTGGAGGCCACTTGGGCATCCTTACATTCAAAAACGAACAGTCTGTTGCCTCGTCTCATGTAGTAGTCGGGCATTCCTTCTCCCAAAGCCTTTTCAAGTTCCTCTCCATTGTAGCTAATGTATTGCTGACCAAAGCACCTTTTCATCAGTTCATAAAAGAAAAACCTCTCGGAGAAATTCTCTCCTAACATTGACCGGAGATTCATATAACCATTCTTCTCGTCAAGTATCCCTCCTTTTACCAACGCATCTTTCATATCAAAGAGGAGTCCTATGTATGCCTTGTCCAAAAACATTCTCATATACATTATGTTGTATATGTTATGCCCCGTCTTCAGCAATGGTTTCTCCCTCATCATCAGAAAATCGCTGTCGTGTTGATAACTTACTGGATCTATTGACAAGCCGTCATAGAAATGAATGGCTGCTTTGTCACTATCATCAAAACCAATCCTACAATTCGACATGTCCTCTTCTCCCATCAATAAGAAGGTCAGGATTATTTCATCCAAATACTTTTTGGCACTGTCTATATGCTTCTCTTCACAAAATGCCTCTACATAGCGTGCGAAAGTTTCATTATACTTTGGAAACTCTATCAGCAACATATAGCATTTGATGAGTAGCAGCCTATAGTCTCTGGGCGATTCAATACCGTCGCTCTTTAGACAACTAGGCATAAAGGCCTCAACAAACTCCTCTGCCGTCATATTGTTATCTGGCAACTTCTTCTGGTTCAACGCCAGCCGCTCGTCACAGCACAGCATATATGCCAGAAACAGATTAGACAAGTCATCTTCCGTCAGTTCATCATTTCTGCCATTGTAACAAGACAGCAACCTGCTTATCAGTAGCAGCATGGCATACTCATCAATCAGCGCATACTCTCCAAGATTATACTGTTGAGCATACCTGCCTACCGGATTCTTGACATCACCGCGAGTCTTCATCAACCAAGGTGCCCAAATGTCAAAATCATGTTCACTAATAAGTTGATTTGTCTTTTTGGCGAGATTATACGAGATAACCTCTATGGCTGTGTTAGATGGAACATGAGCCAACAAGTCCTCTATCTTATCGTGTCGGTCTGGATAGACCACACTATAAGATAATAACTTCTGTACTCGTAATTGCATCTTCTCCATCGCACCAGCCCTTATACTCAATATACTTTATCCTCTACACTCACCAACTCCAGGTAATCCTTACTCTCTTTCTGGTTGCAGAAAACCACAACGCACTTACTGTCATTCACGCTGCTCTTATAAATCATACCATCCACATCAATCTCACCTTCCAACTTAAACATATAGCGAAGATACTCAGTAAACACCTGTGAGGGAACATATTCTGTATGAATACGGTTGTCAGGCTTAATCCTCTTGGTTATCTCATTATGGAATATATGCATAAAAGCCAATGCTTCTCTTGTCTGTTTCTTTTGATGCCAGAATGATGGCCTTGGCAATGCTGTTAGATCTATGAGTTGTAGCGGTCTCTTTTGTTTAAACCTTCCTATCAGGAAACGTCCTTTCCCATCATGCCCTGTTTGTGGTGTACTTTCTTTTCTTGCAGTTTCTTCATCAAATGAACCATAAAACATTGAAACGCCAGCAGGACTCATACGGTTCTGTTTCGCAAACTCGTCAGGAGGACAGGTTATCTCCTCAAAAACAAGTGGCGTGTCTTTATCTATTGGACGTGCTCGAAATATCAATGTGTCTTTGTTCAATTCCTTACAGATGTCAAACTGATGAATCATCGAGCCCAATTCTGTTAGGATATCAAACAGGCCATTGTCGTATTCAGAAGGATGCCCATCAAACTCCTTGTTTGCCAGAAAGGTGAATCTTTGCTTGTGCTTCACCATTTCCGCAAAGTGCTTCCATTTGATATTGAGCTCGTCATCCAGCGTGGCTACAAATGGATTTTGTGATATCCAACCGTGTTCTGGCAATGCACTTATGACATCTTTGAATAAGGCTTCTGGCTCGGTAATCTCTAACAACTCACTGATTACTTCTCCAGTGTCATCATACATCTCACTATCTGATGGTGCCGCATATCCATGGAATCGTGTAAAATAAGGCACGTCATCTTCATCGTCGTCAAATACAGTCCTCTCTAATGGGAGCATTGCGTTGTCCACATCCTCAAACTCAGACTCCAGTTTATCCCTTACCATTTTAACGAAATCCGGCATATTCATTACTATCCTTCTTTCGCCACAGTAGTTACATTTACCTCGATGCCCTTCCCGCTCGATAACACCTTGTAGTTCTTTGTCCAAGAAGTGTTCTGAGCAGACACACTTATCCTCTATATCTCCAGGGACTATACGTCCTTCCTCAATGTCCATCAGATAATCCTTGATACGTGACATAATGCGAGAGGTTATCAATTATACTTCCACTTCCTCAATCCTTGTTCATCGACCTCTATAGGTATCCCATGTCTCATAAATCGCAGAGTTCCCTTTCCATCAGCTTGAATATATTCCATCTCACTAACATCTGTCAGTTTCATTTTGCAATCTGCAATATCAGGACGAATAGCCACATTCATTCCATAATCACCTGCCGCTTGTACAGGAGGGTACATTACGCCGTCTGCCCTACTTGCATACATGAGCATTTCTGCAATAGTTGCTGAAATAATGTATTCGTAATCGTTGTTGACAAGCTTTGCAAATTGAGAGGCTACAAACGAATTATATTCTTCTGATTGCATGGCGCTATCAATAAAGCTTCTACCCTTGTTCCACTCTTGCCTTGACTGGTCGAGTATCTGATTATGATTTGCTCCAGAAAAAACAGTTTCGTCAACTACTACAGCCAGGCGTATATCGTCAGTCACCACCCATCTTGACCATGTATATTGTTCTACACCATTTGCCATAATACCAGCTCTGTATAGTTTCGATGCTTCCAGCAAAGAAATATACCTTGTATTTAGAGTAGACTCCTCAACGTGACATAAAGTACCATAAAAAGCAGTCTTCCCTGGCAATGTGGCTCTTTGCGGCTTTTCGTTATACTTAGCCGGACGGTATGACACATCCTTCCGTTCGAACACTCCTACGTCTGGCCTGATTCGCTCTATTCTTTGTTCTTTAGGTATCCTAATCCTTAAGAACTTTGGTACGAACTGACTCACCAGCTTCATTACCTCATCATAAGGGTAGCTGGATAAGTCTAAATTCTTCAGAACTCTTATTATTTCCGTATTAGTCATTCCTCAAAAATGCTTCACTCGCTACCGCCATCAAACTGTTCAATGAAATCAAACATTTTTGACGCCTTTAAAAAGTCTTCAAGCCTCATTATTTTTTTGCTCATGTCTTTAACCTGCTTTCTTTTCTTCTCAGCCTCCTTTTCATCATTATTATAGAGCAACTCAAAGCCTTTTATCATCGCATTCTGCATAAATTCATATATGCGGTATTCGGCATTCGAGGCTGGATATAAATCAGCAAACACAGGCTTTAACAGTTTTGCGATATTCTTCCTTTCTTCATCAAGGTTTACTGTGGGGTCTTCGGGTTTGGGAACATAGATATAGTAAAAAACCAAGTCTACTTCACAGTCACCCAAATCTACCTGCAATTCGGGATGAATATCTGTGTAGCGTACCATATCTTCATTTACAACAAGATATAGGCTCTTAAGATTAATCGCGGGCTTATAGGTTACATCCAAGATGATAATATCGTCTGGATTCGTTATTGGAGCCAGTGCTTTTCTTACTTTTTCTTCAAACTCCGCATGAGTCAGGTCCATTTTCCTGGGAACATCCGGAAAAAAATGAAAAAATTCATCTGGAGTTTTCCAAACTGCAAATCTTTTATACTGACGCGATGAATACTCCTGGTAATACTTATTATCAGAATCTTCCTTCATTACTTGAAGCAAGTCCTCATCACTAAAATAGTGTCCACTGTGGCAAGCGTCAATATGAACAATTCCTTGCAGTGCCTCTGCACCATTCTTTGCAGCTGGGAATTTCTTCAAAGCAGCTTGCTCTGCCGCCATAACCATCAGTTTCTGCTCATATTGAACGCTATGATGATTAATCACATATCTGTTCTGAAATTGACGGACATCCAGCATGTTTCTTATTTCTGTCAACCCATTGCAATCAAAACATACACAAAGTTCTTGCGTTTTCGGTTCTCTTTTGACATGTATAGATGAGACAACACGGTCAACATCTATTGATGATGTACTATATCCAGAGGCCCATACATCGCGGCAAGCATAATCTATCCTATCTGCATCAATCACATCGCCATGAAGCAATGAGATAAAGCAGTTATGAAGCTCATGTTCTTTCTTCTCCTTTTTGTAATAGCACCCAATAATCATTCTGCAAACCAGCTCCATATCTGCATTGAGCGCACCTTCAATCAACTCTCGCTTAAACTCTTTGCTGACAACAATTGCACTGGCATATTCATGATAGTTAGGACTCTTGACATTCTTTAATTCCCCATCAAGTTTCCCGCCTAGTTCTTTATTAAGCAGGTCATATAGAGTCTGCTTCTGACCATAATATTTTTCAAATGTATGAGAGAATGGAGCGTGCGCTATGTCATGGAGCAGACATGCCACCAAGTATGATTGCTCAATTTTTTTTTACTGTATCCCATACAAACCCTTCAAACCCTTCTGGTGTTTTATTTTTCTTTGATAACTCTTGGAATTCCTTAACTAGATGTTCTACTATAAGTTGCCCAATGTAATAGACTCCCAATGAGTGAATAAACCTATCGTGTCGAGCAGAAGGGAATATCGATCGTATTGCAGTCTGTTCAACTCGCCTCAAACGCTGGAATGAAGGAGTATCAAGAATTGTTTTTACAAACTCATCCCTAACCAATATGTTTCCATGAACGGAGTCCTTGATTCTCTTCATACTACTTTACGGTTTTTATGGCTTGTTCAATCAAAGCGGCAATGCGAGGATTGGGGGCATACTGTCGGAATAGTGACTTCATCACCGGGCTATTGACACCCTCAATCTCTATAACAGATTCTCTAATAACAATATGTCGGACGCTTCTACTTCTGAAAGCTCGATAATATCTTTCTCCAAGCTCCACACGAATTGTCTGATCGTGCTTCTCTATATAACTACCGATCTGCCGTAATTGATTAAATGTGCAAGAGAATGAATCTCCCGTAGATTTATTAGCCAAATATGCCACTAATTGTGATACTTCAACTTCTCTTATCATAAACTGGTTTTCTTGCGTTCTATATTCTTACATCGTCCTTCTTACTGGTTCCTGAGGCAGTCGAAGGGCTGACATCGCGTTAGCAATCTCTTCGATTGCAACGCTACTTCCCCACATTCTATAAACATACTCAGGTGTTACGCACCCAAAGTCCATGGAGCACGAACGGGCTTCGTTTTCCATAAACTCTTTTAACCGTTGAACTATATTATCAATCATAAATCGTATTTGTATCAGTTTAGCCTCACATCAATCTTCATCTTCCCATACTCATACCATACTCACCGAGTAAGGCTAGAGTATGGCAGCAAGCAGCCTACAAGCAGCTTAGAGTATGGCTAGAGTATGCTTAGCCCAGTTTCAAGCTCTTGCTGCTCTCTGTATAGAACTCTCCAATAGTATATTTCTCATTATCCAGTTCGGGTGCTATATTGCTAGTAGCAAAGATAACCTGATAATTGGGATTGCCCAACTCTTCCAACCGCTGTACCACAATCCGCTGGAAGTTTCGCGAACGCTCTTCTTCCATTCCCTTGTCTTCCATATTGTCGCTTAGCAGCAAGCGGGGATACATCATGCTTTCCACCTGTACAGAACTGAGGAAGAACGCAAACCGTGCCGCCATCTTCAGATAAAAAGCAGACGAAGCAGACAGTTTAATATGCTGATTGGTTAGGTAAGCCACATTCTGTTCAAAGTCCAAACGGAGATCCGTGGCATTGCGGAACTCAGCCTGACGGTCTTGGTCGTGCTTCAGCAGATAAACACCATTCTGTGAAATAGCCCGTTCTATCCGATAACGCTCCGCACGTATCCTGTTGTTCTCTGCCTCAATATAGCGGGTGAGCGCAGCATTCTCATCTTGTAACTGGCTCTGCTCATTCAGCAGCGACTCATATTTCTCCGCATACTCCAGCAGCGTACGGAACTGAGCAATCTCGCCCTCTTTGTAGCCTTTGTCTTGCAGTAGCTGGTCAATGCGCTCCTCATGGGTGCTGCGCACATTGCTCACCGCCATGTCGTATTGCTTCTGAGCATCCGTCAATTGACGACGCAGCGACCTCCTGCGGGCCTCCTTATCCTTCAAACACTCCTGCATCTGTTGCAGCAGCGCTTCTGATTCCTTCAATTGGAACTGCCATTCCAACTGTGTACGCAATGCCTGTGCCCGCCCCTTGCTGCCGTCAATAGGCCGCTTGCAAAGATGGCAGACACCCTCTTCCACGGGTTCATCCAGTTCTACAAAACATTCCGGACAATATACCAGATGATGTGCGCCCAGGTAGTCACGGGTATGGATGGCACTCTCTATGGCACCCAACATACGCTTCAACTCATCGATGAACACCATGGAGTCTTTCTCCTCCATCTTCAAGCCTGTAATCTCTTCATCCAGCACCCCAATCTCTTTCCGGTAACCGGCAATGAGCGCCTGCATACGCTGGTACTCCATCTTGAGTTTGTCATCCGTCTCAGGCTTTGGAGTGGAAGACCGCAATTCCTGTACTTTGGTGGTAATCTTTACTATCTCATCGTTGAGGTTTTCGATGCGTTGCAGAATGAACGCAGATGACTGCGTAGTAGGATCCGTCAGGAACTCCTTAGTAAGCTTGATTAGTTGCTTCACCTCACCCAGACGTTTCACTATCTCTTCCTGACGACGTTTTGACTGGCTCAGTTCCTCATCATAGAGACCCATCAGCAGCTCTGCCACCATGGTACGGGTCAGTTCCTTGTCAAACAGTTCAAAGAAGAACAGCGACGACAGCGGAGATTCCTGGTCCAGATACATCAACCTCAGTATCTGATGCATGGTGATGGTACTGCTTTCCGCTTTCATGTCCGGCATACCAATCAACTTGAACAGCACATTCGAGAAACTGCAACGGTCAGATCCTATCTTGTATGCGTATTTCTGCCACTTCTGTTCCTTTGGTCTCGCATCTGCTCTATACTCATCTATGCTGCCATAGTAGATGTACATGGGATTGTAGCGGTTCACCTTGGTGCCGTCCTCCGTCTTGTCCAACGGGCGTTTCAGCGTAATCACCTTACCGCCGGTTTCCACCTCTGCCAGCACCATCTTGCAGGCCATGGCCTCAGGAACAAAATCACCATAGCAACCGCCCAATACATAGAATAGGAAACGGATGATGGTGGACTTACCACTGGAGTTCTGCCCACGGATAATGTTCACCCCACGGTGAAAACTCTCATTGTATGCGTATTGATTCTGACTGTTCACCACAATCAGACGCCGCATGAACAAGTTAGTCTGCATCGTACTTTGAATCCAACAATCGTGTCCTGTCTTTCAGTCCGTCAATGCCTGTCAGTGGCATATTACGGGAAAAGAGCAGCAGATAAGACAGTAAATTATTCTCTCTTGCAGGCAGTTTCCCAACCTTGGCGATGAAATCATCCAATGCCTTGCGGTCTCCTACCGCCACACGCCCTATCTCATAGTCCTCTTTGTTCAGAATGCCGCAGGAAACCAAGCATTTCAGCGCTGATATCTGCACAGAACGTATCTGTTCAAACTGTATCCGGTTGTTGCCGCTGCGTTCGTAGGGATTGTTGTACTTGCTGAGTTTGCTGCACAACTCCCTCATATCCTTCTCGTCGCGCTTGATCTTGATTTTATGCACCTTGTCAGGGAATATCAGGTAGTAGTCCCAAATGCGCACCCGTTCCACCTCAAAGAACTCCCCCTCTTCCAAACGGCTGGCAATATTCGCCATTCGGAAGATGCTGTGATACAAGTCAAAGGCTGGATTAAACGTTATCATAGTTGGTCCAGTTGATGTGGCAACGACCGGTTAGGTAATAGATCATACCATAGATGTGGTCGGAGGTGTATTGCAAATCCTCGTCTGCCGCACCGTTGGCATTCAGGTCATCCATTATGGGTTTCACAACCTTCTCTTGAATACACTGCATCACTTCCTCCACCGGTTTCTCCTGCTTAATCATAGGCTCAATGTACACCTCAAAGTAGTTCATGATGTCCGTAAAGATAAGCAGGTTGATGTTTTGTGCAGACGGATAGCAGGAGTATTTGGTGGCTTTCTTGAAGTACTGCTCTTTCTTGCGCATAGCGCTGTTGATGAAAGACGGGCTAAACCCACCGTCGTTCAGTTTCTCCTCCAAGCCCTTTGTACCGTCCAGTTTGGTAATATAGAAGAGCAAGTCATCCATAATCTCACGGGTGGTCTTGTCCTCAATCTCCTTGTGCAGCCGCTCAAAGTAGGCACCCATACGTGACTGACGGGAACCATAAATCACGGTAGGTTCGTTCAAGTACGTACCCACCGTATCGATATTGGTTTCCTTGTATGTGTTTCCCTGTCCGGGATTCCCTTCAATCTTCAGGTCTTTCATCTACACGTAGTGCTTATCCTTTATGAGCTTTTTGATGGCTTCCTTAATCTCATCTGAAGGATCTTCCGCCAACTCACGCCTTACAGAATGTTCCCAATCCCCTTCCAGCGCATTGGCCATTGCAGTTGCGTTATATGCCTCCTTGTATATCTTGCGACTATCCAGGAAATGCAGTATGGCCGCAACCAGTTTGCGGTTGAAATTGGTATTCTTCTGTTTGCCGGGGTCATACACCTTCTCTGCCACCACATCCAAATTGAGGATATCCTCCCACAGCTGCATATACTTATCCTTCCACTCGTCTTTGAGTAAAGGACGAATGCAACTGACATAATTCAAGATTTCCTTGCGTATGTTCTCGGTATCTATCAGGTCTTGGTCCAGCATTTCCTTCATGGTTTTGGGCCTTGCTTTCTTGGCCTTCTGCTGTTCCCCTTCACCATCCGTACCGTTGTAATTGATTACGGTCGTGGCATTTGGAACGTAGTTCTGAACCGTCCCGATATGCACCTCCTGAAACGTGTTCCCTGTTCCGGGATTTCCCTCGATTTTTATCTCCATAATCACTCAGTTTTGAAGGTGTTTTTGCTTTCTTTTTAAGCTTGTAATTTATTGGTTATCAGGTTGAAGGTTGAAAGAAAGTTACCTCCAAATTTCTTCCTTGTTTCACCCCTCCCTGCCATAGTAATTTTGCACTCGAAATCGCGGTCAGAACCGCTGGTTTCAGGTTTCAGGATTCAAGTTTCAGGTGCACATGAGATGCGATGAATGAGCCGCAAGTGAAAAAAAATATGTTGAATTAAAATGTTATCAAAAGATGAAACATCATGAAACATTAAACGTGAATCTTGAAACGCAAAATAGGCTTTTAACGCCTCATTTTGCTCTCAACGAGTTCACCGAGAGTCCTACGGCTCGCAAGCACGGGATTGCTAATGTTCCGCCAGCAGAGGCGGTAGACAACTTGAAGCGGCTGTGTGAGAACACGCTGGAACCCCTCCGCGAGGCGTTGCAGTTGCCGGTGGTCATCACCAGTGGTTTCCGCACCAAAGCTCTCAACGACATCCTGGCTCACGCTTCCGAGCGCAGCCAGCACATGCAGGGTCAGGCAGCTGACTTCTATGTGGGCGAGGGCTCAGTTTCAAGATCCAAGATTCAGGATTCAAGTGACTTGAACCGACGCCAAACCGAGAGCCTTCTAAGCTCGCTTGAAGAAGGCCAAGGTGCGAAGGAGGAAGACGAAGTCAAACATGAAACGGGCGAAAGCTCTTTGAAACTTGAAACGCCTCGCCAGAGGCTTATTCGAGCGTTCCGCCTGATCATCCAGAATGACGCGATTGACTACGACCAGTTGATCCTCTATCCTACTTTCATCCACGTGAGCTATGTCTCCAAGGAGAAGAACCGCCGCACCATTCTGTTGGGTATGCGTAACGGCAAACTTGGCTACGGTAAGTGCTCCATCAAAAACGCTCTTACGATCGTTTAGTTTCAAGTTTCATGATTCAGGATTCAGGGCAGCAGAGCTGCGGGTCTCATGTTCCACGTTTCAGGTTTCAGACTTGGAACTTGAATCTTGAAACTTGACACCAGTCAAGGAGCTCTCTCGGAGGGACTTGATGAACTTGGCGATGGACTTACTGAGATTAAGGGTGTCGTTGTAAAGTCTGGTGGCTGTTTCCTTGTCAATAAAGCCTACGTCTGATGCACGTATGATCTGACTACGGACTTCCCCACATGAGCCTTTCGCGATATATAAGAAGTTGATAAACTCCTTGTTCCCGTCTCGTTCATATCCCTCCGCGATGTTATCCATCACTGATCCTGCTGACGCATGAATCTGTTGGACAAACCTGGTATCCTTGTGAAACTCACCATCCTTAGTGATAGCGTAAACCTCCTTACAAAGGTCTCTCGCTTTCTGAAAGATGGTTAAGTCCTCAAAGCGCTGCGCTTTACTCATACTGCGTATTCGTTTTGGTTTCAGGTTTCAGGATTCACGATCCAGCTTGAAACATGAAACATGAGACTTGAATCTCGCGGCTCTGCCGCTACTTGAAACTTGAAACGGCCATAGGCCTATGAAACTTGAAACAAATTTTTATTTCTAATTAAAATTTTATCGTTATGAAGAAGTTTTTTAGCAACCTTCTGAAGAAGGTATTCAAAAAGGTTATCAACAAGAGTGTGTCCGAGGCGGTCAATGATCCCGAAGTCCAGTCCGCAATCGTTCCCGTGGATGATTCCAAGAAGAACCTCTGGAAGTTCATTCTCCAGACCCTCATCAGCATCCTCACGGCCATCCTCACAGCACTGGGGGCAACCAGTTGCATGGGTCTCCACTAAACTCAACTTGGTTTCAGGTTTCAGGATTCAAGTTCCAGGTTCGCCTGGGCTTGGTCCTGAGGCCGGGAGCCTTACTTGAACTTTTGGAACAGCGAACGCCATCAAGCTTGTTTGTTTGGCTGAGTCGTGACAAAAGTCAACGTTGTTAAACTTGAAACGTGAATCTTGAAATTGTTTTTTATTATGAAACTAGTAAAATATATCTTAGTCAATGAAAGCTATCTTGAAGACGCTGTTCTTGCTATTCGTAACAGCCGTGTGTCTGACTTCCGACACAGCCATATCATCAGTGCCGCAGGCCTCACCCGCCCCGAGCTTATCAGTGTGCTCTTACTGGCCCGTAAGCAATGGCCCTCTGCCAAGATCCTGGGAATATCCGAGTTGGGACTTGAGGTCCGTGACGGGCGAATCGTATCTAGCGGACGGCTTTGTCCCAGTGATGCCATGAATTCTATCCGGCGTGAACTAAGTGACCTGCCTTAAGATATGGTATCTTACAATTATTCTGGGCCTTGAACGGAACTGCATCAATATGGTGTGGTTCCTTTTTTATTACTACCCCACTGAGGAACAAACAAATACGAACAAAACTGCCAGATGCCTTTTATAATATTCTGAAAGATACTACCTCCACTCTTCATCTTTTTCCTGTTAATAGAGTTAAGGAACCATTTTTCAGGAGACTATACCATACTTTGAATGAATCCAATGGAAATATAGGAAAATGAGACATATACTCTTTAGTACACTCCCAAACTGTTGCCATTTTTCTCCTTAAGGCTCCATATTCTTTCAAATAACTACGGTCATTATTAATTCCAAAACTCCCAGTTTCCAAGATGATTCGCATTACTTTATTTGCCTTTTTTTTCCACTTGGGAGAGGTGGAATATAAAGGCATTGTCTCCTCTGGCATACCCAGTGTATTAACTGCCAATGAGGCAAACGTCTTCCATTCAGTCATAATTTTCATCTTGCGTAAACGCTTTTCCAATACCCTGAAATCTATTGCCTCCCTGTAAGTCCATAAAAGTCTACACCAATCACATATCTGTCTTAGACCCATGCCGCCTCTAAAAAAATGTTTGAGAAAATGAGTAAATACAAATACGATATCGTTATCTGGAGATGGTAGGAAAACGATTATTCCATCATTATTCCAAGATCTCACGTTTCCCCCATAGAAAATATCATTTTGAATTTCATCAATGACCTTGTCCATCAATACTAGACTCCTACTACGAAGGGTCCCATGAAGTTCTACAGACCAAGAATGTAGTTCCATACCCAAGTGTAATTCATGAGAATCTTCAACTTCGACACTTGATGCTATTAGCTCCAGTAGACTTTTTGCTTTTTTTGTAATTGTCCCGGCTTAGAAGTAAATCAATATCGCCCGGAACTCTCCACAATGGTTTCTCATAGCATTGAGCTATTCCTTGTCCCTTTACTAATATCGCATATACGTCATTTTCACGAAGAAACCCTATCAACTCTGCGATATAAGCATTCATAGCTTGATTCTGCTGCTCAATCTGAAGGGTTTCTCCTACAAACTGCAACACCCATTCTTGCGGCACTTTCACATCCACTACATGCTCCAAACCAGCCGTTACAAGCCCTACCACCGACTGTTCCTCCGCCATCTGCAATATAGTAGCATAATCTATAGTGGCAAACTGTGAGAGCCAAGCCTCCTTTTCCCAAAGCCCAGCTCTCAAGAGTTCGAAGAATGCTAGTCGATTATTATTCAACACCATTTTTTATACCTCGCTTGTTCTGAATGGCCACAGTGCCTTAAAGACCAAGTATGTTTTATTGCTCTTGCCAAATACCAGTCGAATAATGAAATACCCACAAACTACCATCCACCTAGGGAACCAAAGAACATGCTTTGCCCTTCCCTCAGCTTTCTCTGACTTAATCAAGTCATTGATGTTAAGCAGTTCTTTATCCTTAATCACATGGATAGTGTTATCCACATCCTTATCTACCCAGCTCACCATAGAAGCTACAGCTCCTGTGACATTTAATACTTCGAACTGTCCACCATCACCTATCTTATACGCCCAGTTGGGATATTTCAGGTAATAGCGTTTTTCAATGTCACGCTTTATTTCAGGCGTATAAACAGGTGAGAACCTATAGATATTCCATACTTTACATATCTCTTTTAGTCGCCCCTCAGCAATTGCTTTGCTCTTGCCATAATTGGAAATGGGATTCAGCTCTGTTTCTGGAGTTATCAATCCCTTTACCATTCCTATTGCATCCACAGTACTGATAAACAACACTGGGGTGTCGTGTTTAGCACAGGCTTCAAACACATTCTCTGCACATTCAATGTTTATCTTTCTGTACGTCTCCCAAGTAAGGTTCTTCATACCCGCAGTGTGCGCCAATGCTGCCAAGTGAATCACACGGTCAATCTTTTTATCATCAAAAAGCTGCATTAGGCCTTCCTTTGATGATAGATCAAGGATAACCTGTGTAAGCCCCTGGAGTTTAATATCTTTTGTAATGCGGTCAACACCAATGACCGTATGCCCCTTTTCAATCAGGCCTTTTACAACATAGCTGCCTATCATTCCGGCAGATCCAGTAACAAGTATATTCATTACATGAAAATGTTTAAACTGTTTAAGCAATTCAAAAAGTTCAAGTTAGGATTTGAACCCTTAAACCGTTGAACTCTTGAACTTAGCGCCTTGTAGGTCGCTACTTTTAATCTCCTTTATGAAATTCATAATGCCTGCTGAGAGCATGCGGCATTCATTGTATAATTCATCATATTCTTCTTGGGTAAAGTACCCAACATCGTTGGCTCTTATTAGTTGCGAGCGTACCTCACCACAAGAGCCTTTGGCTATGTACAAGAAGTTCAAAAACTCCTTGTTCCCACCTCTTTCAAATCCTTCTGCAATATTATCCATTATGGAGCCTGCTGCAGCTCTTATCTGCTGTACAAAACGATAGTCGTTTTTGAATTCGCCTCTTTGAGTTAATGGATAAATCTTCTTGGAAAGCGCACGTGCTTTCTGAAAGATTGCCAATTCTTCAAAGTCTTTTACCGCAGCCATCTTGAACTCCTTGAATTATTGAACCTTTGAACTCTCCTCCGCGTCTGCTTGCAGTTCGCGGAGTATCCAGGTTGCCTCTTTACCAACGAGAGCATAACAAATGCATATGACCGTATAGATAATCATCTTCAAATCATACCACAGCCCTGCTTTTTGCACGTATGTATATTCCAGTTCCCTACGAGTTGGATATACTTTCTCCATGTATTCCTTCTCATCCGTTATCTGGTCACCATAGATATAGTCGTAAAGTGCAGCCGGTCCGCTCAGACCTACAGGCACTTTGGCGGCCTCGTTCCATTTACCGTAACGGAACATGTCAAACTGATCTTCTGCTACCGGGCGTGGGCCAACGATTGACATTGTTCCATTCAAGATATTAATCAACTGCGGCAGCTCATCAATCTTAGCCTTACGAATGAAGTGGCCAAAGGGAAAGATTCTATCTTCATCAGGTCGCAATGAAGCCTCTGCGCCTTTCTTGGGCGCTTTCAAAACACGCATAGAACGGAACTTATACATTCTAAACGGGCTGTTCCCCTTACCTATGCGATTGGCCTTATAGAACACAGGCCCCCAATCACTAATCAGAATTCCTATCATGGTCAATAGGAATATCGGGGATAAAACTATAAGCGCTAAAAGCGCACTGATGAAATCAAAACACCTCTTTATAACTCTATACATGAAATATCTTATTCTTTATCTTCTCTTTTTGGTATTTCCTTCAGCACCTTAGCCGGTCTTCCAGCAACTATAGTCCAAGCTGGTATATCCTTTGTCACGAGCGAACCTGCTCCAACAATAGCACCCTCACCTACGGTCACCCCTGGCATCACAAAGCTCTCCATACCAATCAAGCACCCCTTCTTGAGCACAATGGGTTTTACTATATAGCCTAACTTCATATAGTCATCACCTACACAATAATCTCTGAAATCACGCTGATGACAAAGCAAGCGCGTTCCACTGGCCACTGATACACTGTCTTCCAGCGTAATCATATCTGCATGCCCCTGATCAATGCGGACATGGTCACCTATGAAACAACCTTCACCCACATGGCATCCCATCTTTCGCATCAACCTCGGGCGAAGTTTTCTGGGGGCAAACGGCTCAAGAATAGCCCAATCCATCATATTCTGGCGATGCTTCTGACGGATGTTATGGAAAAACTGCCATATCACCCTCCACAAACTTACATCACCATACTCTTCCTCNNCCCTCAGTAACTTAAAAGTCGTACTTAACTTCTTTTGTTCCATTATCTTGTATTACTTATTTCTTTATTTTAGCCATCACAAACTGACGGATAGTCCAATAAAACTTTCTGTATGGTAAAGCTAAAGGCGGGGTAAGCCCGTTATTAATCCAGCATTGTTTTAATATCCCTCTATTCTTTTTCTGTACGCGAGATGATATATTAACTGTGCTCTGACCTCCTAATGAGAACCTTACAATATATCTATCATTCAGTTTAATCTTTAAATCATCTGCATGCTTATAGAAAACATTCACAAACCATTCATAATCACCCGAACCTCCTACGTTCTGCGTGTAGTAGCCATACTTTTCAAAAACATCTCGTTTAGCATAAATACTCTGGTGAGATGCCATCCAACCCCATTTAACAAGACACTTACTAAAATTGGGGCTTATATTTAAGCGTTTGGCATTACCATTTGAATCAACGATACGGCTATGACCATACATCACATCCACATTATTCTCCTCAAAGAACTTAGCAATGTCTTCTATTACCCTTTCATCATGAAGGCAATCGCCCGCATGTATCAAACCAACAGCATCTCCCGTAGCGGACTTAATACCAATGTTGATAGCATCGTACAGGCCCTTGTCTGGTGCTGATATAATCTTTGTAATGCGGTCTTTGTATTCATTAACTACAGAAAGAGTTCCATCCTTTGAGCCACCATCCTTTATAATATACTCAATATCATCGTATGTCTGGCTCAACACGGATTCTATAGTCTCACGAATATCACCCTCGTTGTTATAACAAATGGTTACTATTGATATCTTCATTTCAAAATACTATTATATAGATTCATATAATCTTCGAAGCGGTCATTTCGATTGAATTCCTTTTCTGCCCTTAATCTACAATCAACTCGCAATTGGTTTCGGTCTTCCGTACAGATAGTTTCAATTGCTCCTGCAAGTGCACTTACATTCCCTTGTTCTACTACGAGACCTGTCTTTTCATCAATCGCTTCAGGGCTGCCACCTGTTTGATATGTCACTACAGGTGTACCACAAGCTAATGCCTCAAGATTAACAGTTGGGAAGGTATCTGCGTATGTCGGGTTTATGAGAACACTCGAAGATGAATATAGTTTTGTCAGCTCTGTAATAGACTCGGTACGTTGCATACCCCGAATTCCTAGTGGTAGCCTTGAAATCTGTTCTGCATTCAGCCCAACTAGTGTAATCTCATACTTAGTCTTATCGAGTTTCTCCCACAGTTCAAATATATCGTTGAGTCCCTTTTCTTTTGTCCAAACACCTGATACTCCTAAAATACGAAGCTTTTTATCCTCTTCCGAAACAAGCGGTTTAAATACGTCTAAATCAACACCGTTTTTTATAACCGTTAACTCCTTTTCTTTCAGATACGACTGCTTTACCAGGCCTGCCAGCCAATCACTCACCGCTACGATATGCAAGTTTTTATAACCTCCAAATAATCTCTTTTTAAGCAGATAATTTCTTTTCGAACGGTCAACGAAAGATTTCGGGTAGTCGCCTTTTAATGGGCAGGAATAGCAACCGGTTTTCCACTTTTCACAACCGGCAGTCACAAAATGTGCACAATGCCCTGTAAACGACCAACAATCATGCAATGTCCAAACCACTGGTATGTTGCTGTCTCTTATACACATCTGACGCTGCCGANNAATGCCCTGTAAACGACCAACAATCATGCAATGTCCAAACCACTGGTATGTTGTGTGCGTTTAAATACTCAAACAACAATTTGTAGTTCAGATAATACCCATGAATATTGTGCAGTTGAATCAAATCGGGCTTAATCTCCTCAACCTGACTTAACAACACTTTTGTGGCCTTCCTTGATGCCAGACCGTGGTTGTCAAGAAAACGACTCTCCAGCCCATGCTCTTTCAGGTCAAAACCAGTACCTATGTGTATCAATTCACTTTTGGACGGGTTCACACGTCTTCCATAGGCTATTACAGATCGCCAGCCTTGCTTCAAGGCCAGCAATCCTACAGCCTCAGCTATCTTACCATGAGAGCTAGCATTTGCAGATGAGTTTATTTGCAGTAGTGTAGGCATGTCCTAATAGTGTATTTGTTTACTCAGGAAGAACTTGATATGCGAGAAAGGCCAGAAGGGTTCAAAATGCCTACGGTTCAACACTCTCCCGTCAAAAGAAAAATAGTGGCGATAATTTGACTGACTGAAGACATGCTTGTAAGTTTTGCAAGCCAGTTCCACAGCATACGAACTGGTATGCTCCAATCTGCCATACGGCCATGCGAAGTAGTCACAAGGAATCCCCATGTGTTCCTCTATCACTTTCTTACATTCAAGAATCTGATAATTCAAGGCTTCGGTATCATCCTTTGCTGTCAGATAGTGATCCATTGTATGCGCACCAATAATAAAACCTCTCTTCTGTAGGTCTTGTAACTGTTCCCATCTCATAGGGCGTTTTCCAGGTGTCAAAGTCGTAACTTCTGTGAAGTTCTTGATATAGGTCTCATCCCCCTCCACAAAGTTAGGATTAACAAAGAAGATGGCATTGGTGTGATATCTCTCCAGAACAGGAGCTATGTTATAATAGCAATCATCAAACCCATCATCAAAAGTAAAGGCACATAAGGGCTCGTTGGGCTGTTCGTGATTTTCTATCATCTTAACAGCATCCTCAATACGTATAAACCTTACAATTTTCGAAAGTTTTGCCATCGTCTGCTCCATGTACTTAACGTCAGGTTTTGTCCGATGAGACATGTGAGCAGTAATTATATGGATGCCATTGGATGGCTTTGCAAAACAACCACCTATGCGCAATATCACGCTCCTTCCCTGTTGACGAAAAAAATAATATATAGGATTCATTTCTTAACCCAACACTTCTTTAATAATTTTAATCTGGTAATCTGGAGTCCAGTTTCCATCAATCTCATTATAACAGTTCTGTCTTATAACGTCTCTATCACCTTTATGCTTTAAGAACCACTCATGTATCGCATCAGCTAAAGACAATGCATCATTATGTTTAAAGAAGGCTCCTGTTACACTCTCCTTTATCGTTTCAAATTCCGGACCGTGGTTAGGAAAGGAATTATGTGTTATCACCGGCACGCCGAAAGTCATTGCATGTATTGCTGTAAGCCCTATATCGCCAGGCACAACACATAAATCAGAGTTATAAATTAATCCTGCATTTTTTTCTTCATCATAACACGCGCCATATAGCCAGACTTGACTCTGTAGATTCAGTTCCTTTGCTAATGTCGTCAGACTTTCCTTATACTCTCCGTCTCCTATTAATACGGCATTATACACCTCACCCCTATCCCTCAGTATTGCAATGGCCTTATATAGAAGATCAAGGTTTTTTCTAAAATTAAGCCTACCAATCATCACAATAACCGGGTTTTCATTACAAAAATGATTGGTATAGACATCTGATTTCGAAAGCCTTTCTCTTATTTGTACATGACGTTCGTAATCAAGCGAATTATGGATTGCATGAAGTTTATTGGGATTAATACCGTGTTCCGTCATTAATCTTATGGCATATTCACCATAAATAAACGAACCCGTAGCCAAACCAAAATATATTCTCTTCAGCAGAATCTTCATGGCGGTTTCTCTTCCATACCACCCATGAGCCCAGTTATATACTTTTTGTCCTCTCATCTTAGACAAAAGTAACAAAAGCCATGCTGATATACAATTAGGTCCTAAATCGTTAATTATCACATCATATTTTCTCGTATTTTTTATAAGAGATTTTTGATAGAAATATGGTAACTTTCCGATATAAACATTTTTTTCAGAAACCACATGTTTCAAACATGAAGTGTCCATGGTCTTAACGCTTTCCCGGTCAATTCCAAAAACGAAATTACAGTCATATTGTGTTTCTATTAACTGATAGATTCGTTTCCTATAATGTGAGGCCAATATAGAGACTAAACAGACTTTCATCATGAGTATCGTTTGATCACTTCTTTTTTAAAATACCAATTATGTTATATGCTAAAGACTTAAATGTATTCATTAATACAAAAAGAGGTGTCATTAAAGTGATCGTCTCTACTGGTTCACCACCAAATGAGGCCTTAAACTGTCCTATCCTATACCTATCTGGCTTACTCTCATCCATACATACTCCACTCCAATCATATTTTATGTACCCCATACTTTTAAATAACTTAAAGTCCATATAGTGGAGATATCTGTTGGCCCATCCTACCATTTTTTTATCAATAGATTCGTCTAAACGAGGCGAACAAGAGTACAATAAATATGCATAGTGCAAATCCTCATCAAATGCTGTCGCATGCATTGCTAAGACCTTACCATTATGCGACACTTTTGTTATTAATGTATTCTTATATTTTTTCAGCCTATCTAAATGCATATAATCATTCAAACCCTTACTGTAACTAAAATCATTATAGAAGGGAATAAATGCTTCATAATCCTGATTATAAGAGAATGTACAACCCTCCCTTTCGGCACGTCTTACTTCATTTCGAGTATTACTCTTCATGCCAGACATAATTTCGTCCTCAGTCTGAGTAAGATCCAACATAATAGTATGGCCGTTAAAACGCTTATAATAAAAGGGGATTTTCCCCTTTCCCAAATAGTTTTCAAAGNNTATAAAAAGTCTTGCTAATTTCAACCATTTTTCTTATTTTAATGTAACGCTTCCATTTGATACCCTCTTTCACTCAACCATTTCAAATATAATGGTAAAAGTTTGCGTGTTTCATTTTCATGGCGCTTACAACAGTGAAACAAAACGATATCACCAGGTTTGGTTGCCTGTTTTAGTTTCAATAATGCCTGCCCTAAATTAAATCTTTCACGCAGAGTATCTTCAGATACTAAACTCCAATAAACTATTTTGTATTTTTTTCGAAGAGTCCAAAACTGACGGAATGTAATAGCCCCCCATGGTGGGCGGAAGAGATGAGTTTTTAAGATGCTATCAGCTTTTTCAACATTTGCAATATATTCAGAGTAGCTATTATCTAACCCTTTTATATGTGCATATGTATGATTCCCTACGGCATGCCCCTGTTCTTTTATTAAACGCAATAATTCTGGGTGTGCTTCAGCATAGTCGCCTCTGCAAAAGAACGTGGCTTTAGCACCATATGTGTTTAATGCATCTATTACGAACTGCGTAATTCCTTCTTCTGGCGCATCGTCGAAGGTGAGGTAAACAACCTTTTCAGATGTGTTTACCCTCACCGTTTCGAATAGATGGAGCGCTTTATTGATGTATCTTTTTATTATCTTCATTGTAATCAGACATCAATAATATCTCCTAAAAGAAATTAAATATGCTCCTCAAAACCACGGAAATGAACGTTCAGCTCATGGAGGTGCTCCAGAAGAGTTCCAAGGGGTGTGCCTGCAGTCATCTTAGCAAAAGCATTCACATCCTTTGGGAAGCACTTTCCACCATAACCGAACTTGCCATCAGGACCAGGAACGTAGGTGTGGGTATCGTTGATGTAACCAGACAGCAGTACACCAGTATGTACCTTACGCCAGTCGGCACCCATCTGCTCGCAATATTCACGGCAAGCATTGAAGTAAGTTACTTTATAAGCGCCAAACACGTTGTGCATATATTTGGTCAGCTCTGCCTCCAGAGGTGTCATAACAGTAAACTTCTTACCCACAAAGATCTTGGTGAGCAACTCGTGAGCACCAGTGAACACCATTGTCTGCTTTTTAAAATCCTCAATATGGGTACGCTCGGTTAAGAACTCTGGCATATAATGCACCTTGTGGCCAGTTTCCTTAGAAAGTCTGTCACTAGTACCAGGGAGAATAGTGGTACGCACAAATACAGGGACATCAGGAAGCTTAGTGATGAGTTCCTTCATCAGAGTCAAATCCTGTGTACCATCATCTTCGGTAGGAACATGAATCTGCAAGAATGCAATATCAATATTACTCAGGTCATCATTGTAACCCTTGGGAGGGTCGCTGATGAACAGTTTACACTCTGGGTTGTTGTGTTCCAACCAATCTTTGAGGGCTCCGCCTACGAAGCCACATCCAATAATTCCAACGTTAATCATTGTTTTGAAATTTAAGTTTATAACTCCTTTAAATATTTTTTTATGTCTTCAAACAGAATACTTGTGTAATAATGTGCTCCTTGATCATTCATATGTCTTTGGTCAAAAAACAAATGAAAGTCTTGGAATCGCATATCGTCAGAGTAGTCTAATAAAGGTATGTTATTCTGCTTACATATACCCGATATTGCTTGATATGATTCCGAACTTGTATCAGTTCCTCCTGCAAGATATGGTGACATCGTCACTATTAATACCACATTATTCTCTTTTGCGCACTTTATTAGTCCTTCGAATTCCTTAACTGCAGTTGAATTTAATGAATCGGTATCATGTATGGTTCCTACTTTTGGCATTTTTGTTAAAGAAACTTTCTTAGGATAATATCCATCACAACCAATCGGGTTCCTAAAAGAGGCAAGCAACTTCACTATTTCTCCGTTATAACAATATAGATTACTATGTAACAACAATTTTGTCCGCTCTGTTTCATTGGCATCCATTATTTCTTTTACGAATGGATTAATTCTTGTATAAGGATGAAGCGGACTAAGAGCTGCTTTTAAACTCTCACCCCCAAGACAATCTGGGAACATATCGACAATTGCAACGCGAGGGGCCTTACGAGACACTAAACTCTTTAATTCGCAATAATTATATGGCATTCTTTGAAAAGAAACCCCTGCGTTATGTACGAACAAATCTTTTCCTGTATATTGCAACAAACTGTCGTGAAGTAATGATGGTACGTAGTGACACATGGCCGTAGAGCTTCCTATAATAACCACATCTGGTTCAACAACATTAAGATTATAGTTTGTCATAGCAGCCTCTCCGCTATAGTTATTTTTACCTAATTCTTGAAGAAGAACTGAAGCGCCAATTCCAACCAGATAGTCAACGAATACAATCCCTGTCAACAAAATAGTTAAGCTTAGGACTATTTTAAGAATATTTTTTTTATCCATAATTGTTAGAATTGGAAGTAAATGAACTGACCAGCACCAAGCGAACCGAAGAGAATTATATATGCGACAAGCAAAATATATGTCAAATGCCTTACATAAAACGACTTAGAGCTTAATAACCTTATCTTTATTCCAAACTCATCTTTGAAATCCTTCATTACAAGTATTAATAAAGAAAGGAATCCTATATAAACGGAAGGATCCATATAAAGGGGACCTCGGCTTGTAAACATACCGCCAATAATATGAAAAGCATCTTGAGTAGAAGGTACACGGAAGAAAATCCAAGCTATTGACACAATCGAGAATGTAAGAATTACCCTAAGGACATTGGCAATGCTTATTCTATTGGTTATTTTCTTTATTTTATCGCCATATAACAGTTTTTCAATCACCTGCGCGATACCATGAAGTGCACCCCAGATTATAAATGTATAAGCAGCTCCATGCCAAAGGCCACTAAGCAAGAACACAATCATAATATTTGCAATCCAATGAGCCCGTGAAACTCTGTTTCCTCCAAGAGGGAAATACACATAGTTCTTAAACCAACTGGTCAAAGACATATGCCATTTACTCCAGAACTCGGTAATGGTTTTTGAAAAATATGGTCTCAAAAAGTTCGTTTGCAATCTTATACCTAACATCTTTCCACAACCTATCGCCATATTTGAGTAACCTGCGAAATCAGCGTATATCTGTAAAGTATATAAAACAGAAGCCATTACAAAAGTGGTTCCGTTATGATTAGACAAATTGCCATATACTGCATCTACATACATGCCTAACTTGTCAGCTACGCACAACTTCATAAATACGCCCAAAAGGTACATTCTGAATCCTTCGGCAACTGTATCGTAGTCAAATTCTCTTTTCTTTAAGTATTGAGGCAACTGTTCCGTTGCTTTATGAATAGGACCACTCATTATAGCGGGGAAGAATGATGTATATAACAAGCCTGCCACTATATCTTTCGTGGGCTCAACTTTCCCTTGATAACAATCAACAATATAGCTAATGGATGAAAATGTATAAAAGCTTACGCCTATTGGAAGTATAATGCTTAATGGTTCAAAGTTGCCCCCCCCAGTTATATCATTTATACTTTGCAAGAAGAAATTGGCATATTTAAAATATCCCAAGATTCCTAAACAGAAAATAATTGAGCCACAACTCACCCACCACTTAGAGTTCTTTGTTAGGAAGGTTTTATTAGTTTCTGGTATTCTTTTAAAATACAAGCCAGCACAGTATGCGACAACCGAAATAGCAAATAAAAGGCCACAACAACGCCAGTCATAGTATGCATAAAATGCATAACTCGCTAATAACAGCAATATGTTCTGGGCTTTCTTGCTATTGCATAATAGCCAATAAACCCAAAACAAAAGAAAGAATAGCGCAATAAACTCTAGATTGAACAATTGCATAAAATTCTATTTAGATTATATTTACCTACCTAATAAACCTGCAAATATATTTTGCTTATAAGNNCTCTATTACTTTTCCAATACCATATTTTTTCGCGCGAAGGATTGTGCCGAGAACTTTATATTGATGCTTTTTTATGCCATGTTCCCTCATAAATGAGTTGATTTTCAAATCTTCTTCAAATCGCGAGCGATATGCATTGTAATCCTTGCGCTTGGTTAGGCTATGGGATGAAACTGTTGCAATATAAGATATCATATCCACCGCCTCAATCTTATTGGCATAAAAGCCGGACACCATAGAAAAGAATGCATCATTTCCTGCAACAACCTCGCTGTAACGAATATTATGCTCCTTAACCATCGCGTTCCTTACCATCTTACAGCACGGAGAATGGAAGTGATAGCGAATTTCATACTCATCAATGGAACCATCCAAATAATCCTTTACCAATTTCGAATAGACATCACCCCGACCTGCAGGTTCACCTGTATCNNCCTGTATCCTCATATATACCACCCATTCCGGTATAAACGATATCGGCATCTGTGTCTATTTTTGAATAAAAAGTATTAAAAGCTTCTTTTGTATAATAATCATCTGCATCAGCAAAGAGCAACCACTTACCATGTGCATTTTCTATTCCCACATTTCTTGCACCACCCGCATGACGCTGAGGCTCTGACCATAGTAATTGGTATTCACGGTCTATCCCAATATCCTCTTTAGAGATAGGTTCAGGGGTATTGTCAACAACGATTATCTCGACCCTGTCGGAATCTGGAATACTGGCAAATAGCCTGGGTAAAGTATGAATAGAATTCCTTTGGGGTATAATAACAGAAAAATCTTTATTGTAGGTCATTGTATGTAATTAAACTTATATCATCTTTACTAAAAGCCTGTTTCTCCTTTACCATTTTCATTTCGTCTTGAAATTGTTTACCAGGATGCCCAGGGTGGCACATCAACTCTATCCTTTCGTCTGTTAAACCAAAGCAATCATTGCGCACGAATTCTGCGTAATTACAGAACTTGTCCACTGTTATAAATTGCTTCCTATAATAGCTATTCAATTGGTTACGTTTCACCCATTGACAAATATGGGCTTTCATGCGTATGGACTGGAACTCTGTTCCTATGCGTATTTTTTTTACGCCTCGTTTCTGAAGGACATCTGCAAACAACGCCCTGAGTGAAAAAATGGTATGGACATGATGATGGCTATCTGCATGCGACACTGGAAAACCTAGTGAAGATACGATATCTATTTGTGCATTTAGCTCATCTTTTATGGCTTTTTGGACTTCAGCTGTATTTAAACCACGTACCCTAAAAATGGCTTGGTTAATGAAATCGCCATTGCAATCAGTAACACCTATACTGCGAAGCACTTCACTTTTTGTTACAGACGAGAACTCTGACAAGCACAAATGAACCCCAAAGCTAGTCTCAGGATGTTCAGCTGCAAAACGCTTCACCTCGTCAAGACAAGCACCATTGGCCATAACTGTTGTGGAACTTACGGCTCTTGCTTCTATCATTTTTTCTATCTCAGCTGTTACGACCTCGTTGATTCCGAAATCGTCAGCATTGACTATGATTTGTTTCATTTTTCCTCCGTTCGCGGTTCTAGCTGTTTTAAGACCTTTGCTGGTACACCTGCAACTATCGACCATGCAGGAACATCCTTTGTTATTAATGCTCCTGTTCCAGTAACAGCTCCTTCTCCAATAGTGACACCTGGCATTACCGTCGTACCAATACTTATACATGCTCCTTTTTTGATGACAACTGGTCTCGGCTTCTGAGGGAGTTCTTTATAACGGTCTCCCACGTGATAATCATCCATCACACGCCGATGGCAGAACACCAAAGAACGATTGGCAAGCCATACGTCATCTTCAATGGTAAGATACTTAGCATACATAACATCAAGGAAAACCTCCCAACCTATACTGACGTTCTTACCGACCTTCGCGCCACACCAACGCCAAATCATTGGTCTAAGACTTGGGAACATCCAACATAGAACAGAATGTTTGGCTTGTTTACTTAACCACCAGCGAAATGCGAACAACAACTTGCGACCCATTACGATAGGTGCATTTTTTAATTTTCGAATAATTACATTCATTATCTCAAAATTTTGTATACTTTATCTTTTTTTATTACATCTATCTCTCTATCAATATATCTGCATAATAAAGGAAGAATAGTAAAGCCGTATAACCATGTTCCTGTGCCAAACTCATTTTTCATATACAATAGAAAAAGGAACCCTGCGATACCCATCATGTAGGTCACTTTAGTATGATGCAACTTGTGGTAAACGCCCTTGATATTAAAAACAAATATCATAACCAACGGGATTACCATAAATNNATCATACTTTGGGCCACATCCAATATTGGCACTATTATTGGTGGAAGTGTCAATACAAACGCAAGCGAACCAACAAATATTAGTTTTATTAAATTTTTACTAGTGAATTGTTCGAAAGAAAAAAAAGCGCCAACCGCAATCATCATAGTAGCAACGATAAATGCCGTTGTTGCATTAGATAGAAATACTATCAAGTACAACAAAACTACTATTCCAGACCATATCCAAAAAGCTTTTTTACTAATACTGAATAGCTTCCGGCAAAAAAAAGATAAAGGTGCCATCAAAAGAGGAATACCATGCACGGTTGCATAAGAAACTATCCAATAATAAATCTGCTGCTCTTTACCTTCTATACCACTTGTAGAAGCACCTCTGATAATATTGGGGTTTATTAACAACTGAGGTATAGAAATTAAAATCATTAGCAGGTTTAAAATGACAACCTCGAAGATAGCAAGTTTGGTAAAACTGTAATTACTATCATATTTTAGAACATATTCTATTATCAATAATGCTGACATCATCGACAAGAACGGGACAATAACCGAACTAAAAGAATCAAAGAATGCATTACCATTACTATAGTAAAGATACATTATCAAGCCATAAACAAGCATGGCTAAAATACTTTTTTTACCAAGTAGATTAGGGAACAACAATGTAGCNNCATATGCACAAAGTAAAAGTAAGGTGGAAAGCACTGAGTTAGCAGAAACCAAATAGTTAATGTTTTAAATAGCAAATGCCTGGACATAAAAAATCTATTACACTGTTTTCATTTAACCAATATCCTTTCTATCATAATATCTATTGCTGAGTTCCAAGAAAAAACACTTTCATCAAAACTGTTATTCATAGACTCGTTTATTGAATCAGCAATAATCTTAGATATATTATCTACAAAATGACTATCCAAGGGTGCACAGTTTTTTATACCGACAACTTCAGGAATGCCTCCTATCAATGAGCCGAAGGCGTTTGCACCACACCTCATGGCCTCAAGACAAACAAGACCCAACCCCTCTTTTTGACTTATTAGTAGAAGAGCATCTATACAGTTCATATAGTCAGGCATCCTGTTGGGTTGCACCTTTCCATGCATTACATATTTTACTCCTGTTTTTTTCAATTCCTCAGCTAAATCATGCTCTAATTCTCCATTACCAATTATCCAAAACACAAAATGCCTTTCTGGACATAAATCTTGTACTTTACGAAAAATTGAAGGAAGGAGCATGACGTTCTTTAAAGGAATAAGGTTACCTGCATAAGCAATTACAATTACGCCTTCTCGAACTCCCATTTCTCTGCGAAGTCTTTCTCTTTGAACTTCAGGGTATCTGTAAAACATATCTGAAGGTCCTGTATATATAACACTGCCATTATGCACAAATCCTACAGTTTCTCCAATTTGCTGTAAAGCTTTGCTTACAAAGAAATTATTATGAGCAGATTGCAAAATTTCTTTTGTCAGTTCATGTGAATATTTATCAGAAAAGGTATTTGTTGTAAGTTCTGTACCATGCCAAAATGCAGCAAATGGAATATTATACCTTTTATACATGTTCAATCCAACATAATGACAACATGGCTTATGACAAATAACATAATCGTAATCTTTCAATTGATGAGTGATTCTTTTGAGATTTTTTTCACTATAGTGCTTATGTTTTATACGAGTTCTGACTAGCATACTCCATATACCCTCTTTTACCCAAATATTATGGAATGTCACACCATCGACAGAAAACGTAGATTGCCACTCATCTGGATCCCTTTTTGTAACAATACCCATTCGCATGAGTAAAAATCTCAATACTGCAGATTCATGAACTCGTATCATAAAAACGTCACATGAAAAATTTTCTGCCTCTCTTTTTTTAAATTGTCGAGCCTCCTCACATACAAAATTCATAATGCCTTTTGTGTGTGTTGAACTACCTGCAGTCAAAATTGCCAATTTCATACTTTAACCTATAAACGTCTCTTTTTTCACCATTTTGTAATTACGACACATTACATCCCTAATGCATCATGTAGAAAATGAGATGAATGATCTTGCATTTTTAAAATTCGAGATTCGACCCTCTTATAATCCACTTGTTCAAAAAAAATAGTCTCTACTGGATTAATCATTCTATCTGGAATTCCTAAATTATCAAGTAATGATTTTGTCCTATTGTCAGCATTAGTACCAACACTTATCACATAAAAGGGCTTTTTAAATACTATGCTAAATGCCATTCCATGAAAAGAGGTTGTTACAATACATTTTGCATGTTTGAACTTATTTACGAATTCATCGGGGCCATAAGTATCTGACATCTTAATTTGTACCACCCTACAATTCAACTGAGAAGCTATCGACCTAGCCACTTGTAGCAATTTGCTACACGATGCTACTTCATAAACAAGTACATAATCATTGGTTAAATTCGAAGATTCCTGTACAAATGCTTTAGGATATAAAAGCNNCACCGAGATAGAAGAATAATTTTTTAGCAATTTTTTCAGTTGTGTTGTTTTTGCTTCATCAATGTCAACCTTCTCCAAACTGGCAGCATAAGTTATATTTTTTACATATTTTGCAGCTGGGAAATTTGCAAAATAGACATCATCGTATCCTTTACATATTTTCCACTCCCATATTTGATCGCTACCATATACGAAAGCATCAAATTCAGTTTTGTCTTGATATAGAACATTATCTTGGACAATTTTCAAATAAGTCTTTCTATAATTTTCAAAATTTTTATTCCTTACTATTTTTCGTGGTCTCTCAACCAATACCTTTACTA
>LXOW01012136.1_pt1 | contig 41746 bp, 33 predicted proteins | sample 1368591 | NCBI WGS metagenome assembly LXOW01 (sample SAMN04884650, study PRJNA319009) | bovine gut metagenome | isolation source: Cow rumen | host: Bos taurus | place: Italy: Legnaro (PD) | collected 2014-07-09
TACCACCACTGCAAATATGACACATCCCAGCGGAAACATCATCTTTTCCGCAAACCAATCCGCAAAACTCTTTTTGGTGTAATAGCAGCTTCTATATCTCTTTTTCGGGAACCTCATACAATGCTTCTACCTAAACTTGTCCCAAGCACTTTTCCCTCTCTCCCTATCAAGCTCTTCTTCTGTTTCTCTTAGCCTGCTGTTCAGGTACCGGTAACTGCTCCTCTCGCTTTCTATCTTCCGCTCTAGGCGTTCCTTTTGTTCTTCCTTTTGTTGCAAGAGCCTCACGTATGCTGCGTCTTTCTCTCAGAGCAACTTCTCCAGCTGTGAAATCCTCGCTTCCTTCTGCGCTATTACCTGTGCCTGTTCCTTCAAGAGCATCTTGCACTTGCTGATAGTATCCCGCAAGCTCTGCATCTTCTGCTGTTCTTTGGATTCGCTCCTCTTCATCATCTCGCCGGATTCCGCTCCTACATTCATTGTTTCTAATAAATTCATTTAACAACTCTCCCTTCGTTACATTAATGTTAAAGGTTTTGAGGATATTTCTATCCCTGACCTTCTTGCCTTCCTCATTTACAAACGTGATATTCTTTCGTGTAGGCTTCCATATCACATGCCAGCCCTTTTGCTTCATATTCCGGATAAAATCATCCTGACTGCAAGCATCTGCTTTAGCTTCCAATATTGCCAGAGCACAGGCAGCAACATAGCTCTCCTTGGCATTATGTAGTAGCATATGATACTTATCCTTGCTCCAAGCGCGAACATGGCCCATCTCCAAATCATTTCCATAAAAATCCTTACCCTTCTCCGGCGTACTCCAACCTCTGTTCTCACACATACGGTTGGTAAGCTGCTTCATTTCTTCCAGCTCACCCTTGGTGGTATGGAACTTATGACCGTCCATATAGCTGACAGTATTCGTAACCATGTGCAGATGAATGTGGTTACGATCCACTCCGGACAGCTCAATATTTGCCGGCATAAGATCTATTCCCTCCTCGTGGTGCAGAATTCCGGCATCTAAGTCAAACTCTTCTTCGTTCAGCACCCACTCCATGATGGTAGCCAGTGTGATTTCAATCTTGTCCGGCTGCGGATACCCCAACGCTTCTGTAAGGGATCCCTGCGGATCATTATCAATCACCAATACTTTCTTTCCGAGTCTGGCAAGCCCGATACCGATGTTTACAACTGACGTTGACTTTGCCACTCCTCCCTTTTGATTTGCACAAATAATAACCTTGCTCATTTTCTCGTCCTCCTGTTATTTCCTTCATCATTTTTGAAAGATTCAAGAACCTCTAACATTGTCCGAATCGGAGTAAACAACTCCTCGTCAATTTCAGACACATCATTGATCCTTTTTAACTCTTCCAATATTTCTTTCAGTTCCTTTCTCATACTGACAAGCATCATTGGATTACCTCGCGCCACCACATAGTTATGTAAAAGGCATTCAAATATATAGTCCTGCTTGGTCAAAAAAACACACAACTTCCATCGCTTGTCTATCTCTATGCCCTCTTCAGGAGAGCACCGAAACCCAACGCTTTTATTCCTCCAACGATTCTTTTCGTCCTTCTTCTTCTCTGACATCGAAAACCTCCTTCCACTCTTCATCAAGAGCTTCTGCCATATCATCCTGTACTGACGGGAAAAGATGCGCATAACGATACGTAATCTTTTCACTCTCATGACCTACTCTGTTTCCGATAGCAAGTGCAGAGAATCCCATATTGATAAGTAAAGACACATGGCTGTGACGCAGATCGTGGATACGAATTCTCTTAACACCGCTGGCCTTTACGCCCCTATCCATCTCGTGATGCAGATATGATTTCGAAATAGGGAAGAGTCTTTCGTCCGGCTGTAATCCATAGATACTGGAAATGAAATCCTCCATTTCCCTTGCCACCTGTTCCGGCATGTACACATTACGAATACTCTTTCTGGTCTTTGGCTTTGTGATTACATCCCTGCCCTTAATCTTCTGATAAGACTTTGTAATGGACACGATGTTCTTTTCAAAGTCAAAGTCCTCTGCCGTAAGTGCCCTGAGCTCGCCCATACGGATTCCACACCAATACAAAAGTTCAAATGCATAATAGGAATACGGCTTATTCGCCATAGTTGGGATAAACTTCAAATACTCTTCCTTCGTCCAGAACAGCATTTCCTCCGACTCTTCCGATCCAAGGGCTCCAGACTGATGCACCGGGTTATGTGGAAGTTCATAAAATCTCACCGCGTGATTAAACAGACATGAAAGCTGAGCCTGTACTGTTTTTAAATAAGTTGGTGCGTATGGCTTACCATCCGGATCACGGTACTCTCGCATCTCGTTCTGTCACTTAATAATGTCACGAACCGAGATATCCACCATCTTTTTGCTTCCGAAATACGGAATCAACTTGGTACGTATGATATGCTCTTTTGACCACCAGGTATTTTCCTTGAGCCTTGATTTGACATCCTTCTCATATACGGTATAGAACTCCGCGAGGGTCATATCCATGCTTGCAGCTTTGGTTCTTAAGAAGCTTTGCTCCCAATCCTGGGCTTCCTTCTTTGTTGCAAAACCACGTTTCAGCTTTCGGACATTTTTACCCGTCCAATCAAAATAATGAAAAGACGCATACCATGTACCTTTGTTTTTGTCCTTGTACGCAGGCATTACTCATTTCCTCCTTCCTCTACGTTCATACCGTAGAATCTCTCATTGAAATAATGTCTACTTACCCGACCCGGAATAACCATGTATCCCTTCTTTTTAAGTTCCTCATTCAGAGTTCTTACAATCCTGTATGCTTTTGATTCAGAGACTGTTAATACTTCCTGAATCTCCGGAACCGTGATAAAGGTGTTAGTTGTATTCATCCTATCGCCTCCTAAATAATAGATTCCTTTGTCTTCATCTACTATTTGGAACGAGTCGGAACTGATTACTAAAAAAATTGGAAAAAACTTTTCGAAAATGAAAATAGAGACAGATTTGAAATTTATTATTGATATGTTTTCGGGGGTGTTTTTTTCTTACAAAAGGTATCAAATAGGTATCAACGCAAAAAACCAAAGCCCGAAACCATTGATTTTACAATGATTTCGAGCTTTCGTGGATTACTCAAACTCAATCGTTCCAGGTGGCTTACTGGTCAAATCGTAGAATACACGATTAACCCCTTTCACCTCGTTAATAATACGGCTCATTACCGTCTGCAATACTTCAAATGGGATTTCTGCTGCCTCTGCAGTCATAAAATCCACGGTACGAACAGCACGTACAACTACGGCGTAATCATATGTTCTCTCATCACCCATAACTCCTACGGAACGAACGTTTGTGAGGGCTGCAAAATACTGATTTGGCATCCAAGGTGCTTCCACACCATTTTCTTCCTTGTAAGCTGCTGCTGCCTTGTCCACTTCCTCGCGGTAAATAGCGTCTGCATCTTGTACAATGCGTACTTTCTCGCCAGTTACTTCACCGATGATACGAATACCAAGTCCCGGACCTGGGAATGGCTGACGATATACTAAAAATTCTGGCAAGCCAAGTTCCAATCCAACCTTACGAACTTCATCCTTGAAGAGGTTACGAAGTGGCTCTACGATATCTTTAAAATCTACGAAGTCAGGAAGTCCTCCTACGTTGTGGTGAGACTTGATAACTGCAGACTCTCCGCCCAAGCCAGATTCTACTACGTCAGGGTAGATTGTTCCCTGTGCAAGGAAATCTACTGCGCCGATTTTCTTAGCTTCTTCCTCAAATACGCGGATAAATTCTTCACCGATAATCTTACGCTTTGCTTCTGGTTCTGTCACGCCTGCTAATTTCTGATAGTAGCGTTCCTGCGCATTCACACGAACAAAGTTAATGTCAAATGAGCCTTCTTTTCCAAATACGGCTTCCACTTCATCCCCTTCGTTTTTACGAAGTAAACCATGGTCTACGAATACACAGGTAAGCTGTGAACCGATGGCTTTTGCAAGCAATGCTGCAAGTACAGAAGAATCTACTCCACCTGACAATGCAAGCAATACCTTTCCATCTCCAACCTTTTCACGCACTTCTGCAATGGCATTTTCCACAAAGGAATCCATTTTCCAAGAGCCTGAACAACCACATACATTACGAACGAAATTGTAAAGCATCTTGCTTCCTTCTACCGTATGAAGCACTTCCGGATGGAACTGGATTGCATATAAATTGTGTTCTCTATCTTCATCTGCTGCCACAGGACAGTCTGCAGTGTGTGCAGTAATCTGAAATCCTGGTGCAGGTTTTGAAATATAATCAAAGTGACTCATCCAGCAAATGGTTGACTTTTCTGCTGAATCCAATGCAACATTTTCAAACAATGGAGAGGTCTGGTCTACAAACACTTCTGTCTTTCCATACTCACGAACAGGCGCTTTTTCAACCTTTCCACCAAGTACATGGTTCATAAGCTGTGCACCGTAACATAATCCCAAAACAGGAATTCCAAGTTTGAACAATTCGTCAGTATATGTAGGCGAATCCTCTTCATAGCAGCTATTTGGTCCACCGGTCAAAATGATACCCTTTGGATTCATAGCTTTAATCTTTTCAATATCCATGCGATATGAGTAAATCTCACAATACACATTACACTCACGCACTCGACGTGCAACTAATTGGTTATACTGTCCACCAAAGTCCAGTACAATGATTAATTCTTTTTCCAATTTAGTTTTCCTCCTATCAGTTTTTATGTTTTCACAAATATATGCTTACACCTTCTTTTGGTATAAATGCTTTACGAAAACACTATTGTATCGCATCCTCTCGGAGCGTTTTTTCCAAATCAACATACAATCCTTTTAATCATACTATATTTTTCAAAAAGAAACTAGCAAAATTTTATGTTTTTAAAAACTACTTTTCTTAAAATGCAAAAGAACATAAACTGCAACGTCTTTTTATAACTATGAAACAATGATTATCCAAAATTTACATAACAAGCTTCCCTAATTTAGTGCAACAAAAACTTACTCAACTGCACATTCAAAGCAACTCCAACTGTTATCAAAGCTGTCCGTATTCGAAATCCATCACCAAATAGCTCCTTTGCCTTTTCGTCTCATAACATATCCCTCTTAATGCAGCATTCTTGCCTCTCGTCTGCTTCGTCGCTCATCAATGGCATCCCTTACGGCTTCCATTCTCTCGTCAAGCTCTGCACTGGCATCCGAACAGGCAATCAGTTCCTGATGCAACTGATACGTAATGGCAGGATCCATTTCTTTTTTGTAGCTTAAACGGTGGTCTAAACATGCCCAGAAATCCATGGCAATGGTTCTCATCTGAATTTCCACCTGCATCTGTTTTGTCTTTCCCTGTAATTTTACAGGTATCTCTACAATCAGATGGACACTGCGATATCCATTTTTCTTTGGCACTTTAATGTAATCTCTCAAATCATATAGCTGAATACCTTCCAGTTCCAAAAAGTTGTCGATTAAAGTGTAAATATCAGAAATAAACGGACAAATAATTCGTATGCCGGCAATGTCATGTATATGTTCCTCAATATTTTCAAAAGTAAATGCCAGCCCCCTTCTTTCCAATTTTTCTGCAATACTTTCCGGCGTCTTGATGCGCTTTTTAATGGTCTCAATGGGATTATAATCCTCAAGTTTTGAAAACTGTTCGTTTAAAATATTAAACATTGTCTCCACTTCCATCAATGCGCATTTGTAATACGTCATAAATGCAGTAGCCTTCCGAAGTTCGTTTTCCATTCGTCTTCTTTCTGCAATTTTCACCATTCCGCCACGTCCTTTCTCCCAATCGTCCGCACGAACTAATACATCAGAATCCTGTCCCGAATCATACTTAATCATTTTCCCCCTCAACAAAGATTCCCCCTATCCTTATCAATTGTACTCTCGAAGTCTTTTTATACAAAAATTTCAAGATAAATACTTCTAGCATAAAACAACTCCGCGAGAACCTTCTTTGACTAAATACTCACTAATCCTATTGTATCATTTTTTGTGACGCTTTTAAATACACATTTCAGAACATTCTCGATTTTTACCCCCAAAATATTCCTCTTTCTTGGAACGATTTTTCTACAATAACTCAAATCCCCCCACACAACCAGTTATCAAATGCCCAAACACACGCACAACTTACATAGTGACGTTTTACTTTACCACAATTTTATCCATCAATGACACTCTGTTAAATGGAAGCATGAAATAAAATCCATCTGCAATATCGCTAAGCTCGCTGATAATCTCGTTTGCAATTTCTGCCCCCACAATCTCAGCTTCTTCCTTTGTCATGTCCGGACGGTATCTTTCCACAATCTCATCCGGCACATTGATACCTGTCATTTCATTTTTAATAAAGTTGGCATTGCGATAACTAACTAGCGGCATAATACCGCATAAAATCTTGGTATCCACCAATTCTTTCAACTGGCGAATACGTTCCATATCTTCTTTGCAATAGATTGGTTGTGTCAGAAAATAACTACATCCTGCATCTACCTTTTCCTGCATTCTCTTTGCAACATTTTCAATTTTTCCGCGACCATAATTCAATGCACCGCCAAATACCATAGGATCATCCGCAAACATTTCCTGATTCATTTCTTTTACAAACTGCATCAGTCGGATGGAATGATAATCAAAAACTCCCGTAGTTACATTTCTACTTACGCTTGGCACCGGATCACCAGTCACAAACAGCATGTTTCTGATTTTATTTACGTAAGCTCCCAAAATACTTGAACGCATGGCAATCATATTTTTATCGCGACAGGCGAGATGCGGCATCACATGAAGATTTGTTTCCTGTGCGATTTTTACGCTCATAAGAATGGAATCCACACGGCTTCTTCCCATTGGAGAGTCTGCAATGGTAATCATATCTACCTTTTGTTCTTCCAAATGGTAGGCACATTCCATGACTTTTTCATAATTGGCATCGTATGGCGGATCTAGCTCCACCGCAATGACTTTTTCTCCACGGTTTAATTTTTCTAAAAATGGGTTAGTTTTCACTGGTTTTGAAACAACTTGTGTTTCCTTGTCCAACTCTTTTCTTTCCTTAATTTGAACCGGCGAGAAATCCAATTGTTTTTTCAACTGCGAAATGTATTCCGGAGTCGTACCACAACAACCGCCTACCATTGACACATTGCAATCGGCAATCTTCTTCATATTATCCGCAAAATATTTTGCATTATCCAAAAATACCATACGGTTTCTAAACTGTTCTGGATATCCTGCATTTGGCATTACCAAGGTATGTTTATAAACAAACAAATCCTTAAATTCCTGCACAAGCTGAAGCATATGTCCCGAACCGATACCACAGTTTAAACCAACAGCATCCACCTCATCCATGGCGATTAATTCTTCCAATAATCTTCTTCCGGAAAGTCCCGAAGGGGTATATCCGTTTTTGTTCATACAAAGGCTGACAATAAGGAACACCTCTTTGTTTCGTTCCCTGATATATTTAATCAACGGTTTTACATAATACAAATCCGAAAATGTTTCAAACAATATAATAGGAAGTTCTTCCTCTAAATATATGTCTATCATTTTGTGATACTGGGCAAATATTTCTTCTTCACTAAACTCTCCGTTTTCCGGAATAGGTCCCATATCTCCTGCAATAAACACATCTTCACGACCAGATTTTTCTACTGCACTTTTGGCAATTGCCACACCGTTTTCGATGCATTCTTTTATTCTGGCACCTGACAGACCTAAACGCTGTTCATTAGCGGCAAATGTATTTGTTACGATTACATTTGCTCCCGCTTTTAAATATGCCAAATGAATCTTTTTTATCTCATTTTTCTCTTCTAAATTTGCAAATTCGGACACTTCTCCATTATGTAGCATTCCATAATAGGTTCCCATGGCCCCATCTACTAATAGTTTACTAGTTTCTAAATACTTTCTTATTTCCATTTTTCTCTCCATAATTCTGTATTTGCAATCTGTCCAAGCCAACGGCAAATCAACTCACAGGCTGAACTATTTTAGCTTGTACGAAACATAACTACTGACAACATTTTTTAAACAAACCCACATATCAGCATTTTGACAACAGCATTAATGAACTCGCCAAATCCAACTGTTAGCGTAGCCGTCTGTATTCTAGTATAACGAACTTTGTTTTCCCATGCAAGAAAGAGTTGTTATGAATAGAATTGTCAAACTTTATATTAATAATTGTAATATTTTCGTAATAATTATTGACATTTTTTTCTATTTTTTATATGATGTAACTTGTAATAAGTGCATGATCTTAAAGTCCACAAACTCTTCAAAGGCTGATTATTGCTTGTATTGAACAGTTTCGACCTTAATATCATTCTATGTTTTTTTATGATTTAGGAGGTACTCATGAAATTTAACAAATTATTTGGAAAATCTGCTTCCATTGTGATGAGTGCAGCTATGGCAGCTTCTTTATGCTATGGTTTCTCATTTCCACTAAATGAAGCAAAAGCCGCATCGGTAGCTACACCAACATGGGCAAGCGAACGGGTTTATTTCCACACAATCGGTGACAACACAACTGATGCCGAAGCATGGGCGGGAGTTGAAGCCAGCACAAGTTCTACAGGAGTAACACCATCCCTTGGTGGTTTGGACTCTTCATCATCCTTTAGAGTGTACTTGCCAAGTAGTGCAAAAAACAGTGATAACACATACTTAGTGTTCAATAATTCAAGCAGTTCTATCACCATTGGCAATACTACTATCGGAAGCAAGCAGACAGGATATGTAAATACTAACATTTCTTCCATGAAAGTTGGTTCAAAATCTTGCAGCCTTACTGTTTACACATCTGACGCAGAAGCAAACGTATTTTTTACGACAAATGATCTTACAAAATCAAAATCTGGTTCTCAAATTACCGGTTCTACAAATTATGTAAGTGCTCTTGGTTTGGACGGTTCAAAAAGCAGCAAGTCAGATGCTTGCGTAACAGATCCTCAGATTACCATCACAAATGCGGACGGTACCATTGCTACTTCTGGAGCAGGAAAACAAATCAAAGGTAGAGGTAATACAACTTGGAAAAATACAAAGAAAAAATCATGGAACTTTACATTATTAGAGAAGTCTTCTATTGCAGGAATGCCAAAGAACAAGAAGTACTCTCTTCTTGCAAACTTCCAGGATCCATCCCTTATCAGAAACCGTTTAATGTATGACTTAGCTGACTCTGTAGGTGTAAAATACGCTTCAGACTCACGTGTTGCTGACGTTTATGTAGAAGGTTTATATATTGGTTCATACCAGTTAGCTCAGAAAGCCGACTCTCTTCCTGACTTGGCAGCAATGGAATACAATGCAGATGGTTCTGTAAAGAGCGGAGATTTCATGATTGAGCTCGATGTTGGAAAACAGGGCGATGACTTTGAATTTAGCGTAGACAGCGGTTCTATTTCCGTTGTTCTTCCTGATGAATATACATCAGAACAAAAATCAGCAATCNNAGCTAAGTATTATCCATTGATTAAAACATTATTGGATAAAAACTCATCTTACGATACATTAAGTAAAATGGCAGATGTAGAATCCATTGCAAAAGCATACTTAATTGAAGAATTATCAAAGGACTTTGATGCAGGAGTATCTTCTTTCTACTTATGCTACATTGATGGTAAATTCTACGTTTCACCAGTATGGGATTACGACAACTCCCTTGGAAACTGTAATACAAGTCCTGTTTCTGATTACAAACAGACTTCCGGTTGGTGGTGTAAAAACTGGACATGCTCCGGTGGCGGTTACACTTGGAATTTTGTAAATGCCTCAGCTAAGAATAAAGCTGTACTTGCAACTGCTCGTAAAATGTGGTTCGGTACATCTGTTGATGATGCTAAGTCATTTGCTTATAACTTAAATCGTTTTGCAAAAGATACTTCATCTACTGCAAAACTTAAGAAAAACACAGGCTTATTGACAAAGAATTATTACTTATCTGTATTAAAATCTTCAGCTAAGAGTAATTTCACAAAATGGCCACTGGTAACNNCACTGGTAACAAGTAACTGGATTTCAGGACATAATTCACTTACCTATTATTCAATTGATTATAATAAGCTTTATGCTGCATTAGATATGAGCACATGTGATACACTTTACTCTACATCACTCGCTCCAGCATCTACATCAAAGACATACCATTCATCTTCATTCACAAGCACATCAGATGCAGGTGGACAGTATGAATTTGCATGTGATTACATGACATCTCGTACAGCATGGTTAAGTTACAATTTAATTTCAACAAAGACAAATAGTGTACAACCTACAGCTACACCTGTTGTAACACCAACCGTAAAACCTACGGCTACACCTACTGTAAAACCTACAGCTACACCTACTGTGAAGCCTACTGCTACTGCTTCAACAAAACCTACAGTAGCACCTACTGCAACAAGCAAACCTACCAATACACCTGTCGTTACAGAAACTCCTGACGAACCACAGCAGACAGTAAATGTTTACTATGTAAGATCTTCAAACACATCATGGACAAACGCTTACATCCATTACAAAGTTAATGGCGGTTCTTGGACAAAAGCCCCTGGTGTAAAGATGAACAAATTAAGCGATGGTTACTGGGTTTATTCTATTAACTTAGGTTCTGCAAGCGGTGCAACCGTATGTTTCAATAACGGAAACGGTTCTTGGGATAGTAACAGCGGTGCAAATTATGTTGTAAACACAGGCAATTATGAAGTAAACGGAAAGACACACACAGTTTCACAGATTACGGTAGAACCTACAGCTACAGCATCACCTGTTGTTACTGCTACTCCGATTGTAACTGCTACTCCGATTGTAACTGCCACTCCGGTTGTTACTGCTACACCTGTTGTTACCAGCACTCCATACACTGAAAATAAAATTGTGATCTATTATGCAAATTCATCTTGGTCACAGGCTTATTGCCATTACAAAACTGATGGTTCTTGGACTAAGAGTCCTGGTGTTAAAATGACTGCAACAAATGAAATGCCTGGATATCAGTGGAAGATTGTAATTGATCCAAACACTGCATCCTCAGCAAAACTTTGCTTCAACAACGGAAATGGCACATGGGACAATAACAACAAAGCTGATTATACAATATCAGTTGGTGTTTACGGTATTAGCAATCGTAACGTAACATCACTTTCTAAATAACATTGAAAAATCAAAATAAGCAGATAATTCACTCATTATGTGATATTATCTGCTTATTTTTTATCAATTAAGATTTCCAAGATTGCTCGACATAATACATATCTAATTCATTTGTTTATATCCCTATGACAATCTTACTTAAATTTAGCTTTTTTATTTACTTTCGCTTTTTTAATCTTCTTTTTGTAATCAGCCTTTTTACTCTTAGGAAGATAAATGGTTAACTTCTTAGACATTCCATAAAATGCTGCTGCACCAATTGTTTTTACCTTTGTACTTGTAATCTTTAACGCGGTAACTTTCGAACAGCCTCTAAATGCATTGGCTCCAATCTTGGTTATATTTTTACCTACAACAATTTTCTTAACCGTCTTGTTGCCTTTAAATGCATTCTTGCCAATTGATACTACAGAATATGCTTTACTGTCAANNTTACCTACAACAATCTTCTTAACCGTCTTGTTGCCTTTAAATGCATTCTTGCCAATTGATACTACAGAATATGCTTTACTGTCAAGGGCAATTCGTGTCGGAATTGTAATCTTAGTTGCATTTACATTTCCATTTTTGATATACTCAACCGTTCCACCTAAATCAGTTTTTGTTACTACTTTGTATACCGCATTACTATTCTCGTCGTAATATTTTTTTCCAATTTCAATTTCATCTTTCTTAGGTGTAGGTGTCGCTGTAGCAAAACCATTTGGCTGATTTCCCTGATTAACATTTTCTGTTGGCTTTGGTGAAGGCGACGGTGTTTTCTGTGTTTCAATCACAACATCCTCTGTTGGCTTTGGTGTCTCTGTGGCTTTTGGTGTCTCAGTAACTTTCGGTGTCTCAGTTGCCTTTGGTGTTTCTGTTGGCTTTGGTGTTGCTGTTGCTATCACAGGAGGTGTATAAGACTCTAACTTATTACCAGCTTTAAACAACATAGTTCCACTAACTTCAAGTCCCGGTTTTTTATCTGCAGGATAACGATTTTTCGATGATATACTTTCTGCAAACATTACCTGACCAGTTGATAAATTTGAAGGAACTTCATAATAATAATATCCTGTTGTTGGATCTTTTTCCATCTTCACTCCAGGCCATTCCCCATTGTTTTCCTTACCTGAGTATAAATAGCAATATACATCTGACCAATTGTATGATGAGTTATCAAAGTAAATTGCCTGTTTTCCACTTACCGGACCACTGGTTTCGCTTGGTGAAGTAGTTTTTGTCGGTTCTGATGTATCAACTGGTGTAGAACCTTTACTACGGTAACCTTCCATAATGTAGCAGTATTCTGGGTAAATCATCTCTTTCTCCAAATCTGTACCATGGTAAATGATTTCATTTTCATATGTTTCAACATAATATCCCTGACTATGAAAACCTGCTCCATCTTCTTTTCCCTTTACTGCTGCTTCTGGACTGTGATAGTTCTGTCCTGAGGCATTTGATATTTTATCGTCAGCACTCTTATTATAACCATATGTAGTTCCACCACATCCTGGATTATGAATCATATTACATGCTGAACCATTTTCATTGGAATAATTTGTAGAAATACTAAAATCCTGATGCGTATGTCCATTCATCCAAATAAGATTTTTATACTTCTTTAAAATATTAATAAATGTGTTTACAGTGTCACCATCTTTTAAATGTGCCTTATATAACTTTCCACCATATTTAAACTCTCCAATTGACCACTTCTGGTAAGGTGCATGCTCAGATATAAATATATTTACACCTGTAGTATAATATTTATCAATCAAGCCTTGAAGCCACTCCATTTGTTCTTTTGAAAATACATTTTCTTTTGTGGCATCTTCTGTTTCTAATGCAAGATAGATAAACACATCCCCTGTTTTCTTTTCAATAGTGTAATAATATGCTTTTCCATTTGTATAATGTGCACAATCATCTTCTGTTAATGCATTTTTTTTGAAGCAATCATCGCCTTTTCTATCATGATTACCTGTGCATTCCCATATTTTCCCATTGTATTTTGATGCACTGATTTTATTTTTATAAATATCCCACTCACTTTGTTTTCCATCTGTTGCGATATCTCCAGTGATATTTATGAAATCAACATTTTTATCAGACGCATATTTTAAAGCACCAGACCAGCGTTCCTTTGATTTTGACCACCAAGTACCAGTAGACAAATGTATATCTGAATACGAATTAAAACGATACAACAAATTTCCGCTACCTGTTTTTAACTGTTTCTCTTTTGGAATATCAAAAACTGCAACTGCATCTGATACACTTGTCTTATTAGTATCTGTCACAGCAATAATTTTTGTAGCATTTGCTGGAATTGCCGTATGCTCATCAAATGTAAATGTAGCAGCTTTTCCTGAGTTAACAATGAAACCTGTTCCTTCAAAACTTTTGCCACCCAATCGACTAGTAAGTTCATCTTTTAATTTACTGTTAATCTCATAATATCCATCCAATGCCTTTGTATCATCTGCCCAGAACAAATGATAGGTAGCAGATGAAGAAGCTGACACAGTGATAGTTCCCTGAGCGTATCCGGCTTTTGCCTTGTCATTTCCTTCAAATGTGTAGTTAATCGTAACGTCAGATGCAGCTTTTACAAGCTGAACCTGTGGAATAACAGAAACCGACATAGTAACAGCTAACATAGATGCCGCAACTGTCCTTCCTAAATGTGTGATTTTTCTTTTCATAAAACTTCTCCCTTCTGTATAAACCCTTTAAAAGTAAACCCGCTTTTCAACCGACTGACACCACTATACATAAACGTGGGTAATAGTCCTACCGAGCAAACTTTTAAATCACAACACGCCTCGTCAATTAAGTAAAGATTGACTAACTATATTATAACATATTTTATCTGTTTTTTTCATTCCTATTTCGTTTTTATTACATAGGAATTACAGACTTTTTTTTGTGACATTTTACCATAAAAATTAAATTTTCCAAAATCTGCCCTATTTTACATAACAACGCAAAGAANNATTTCTCATCATTAAATATTAAATTTCCATTTCTATATAATAATTTTCGAATTTGCCTCTAATTATCAATGCATTAGACTCTTAAATATAATATTCAACCACATCTTCTTTTTTCATCTTCAAAAGATCATATACTTTATCTCTCGCCAACACAAATTCGTCTGATGTACGATTTCTGTGTTTTGGCATATTGATATTTACAATGCCACCGATTCTTCCCGGATTTGCATCTAATACCACAATTCGGTCAGCCAAAAATACCGCTTCCTCAATATCATGGGTTACAAAAATAACCGTTTTTCCAGTCTCCTGATTGATTTCCAAAATATCATCCTGAAGTTTCATTCTCGTAATGGCATCCAACGCACCAAATGGCTCATCCATAAAGATAACCTCTGGATCTACTGCCAACGCTCTGGCAATGGCAACTCTCTGTTGCATTCCTCCGGAAAGCTGATTTGGTCTTTTGTTGACTGCATCCTTTAAACCTACCATTTCAATGTATTTAAGGGCAATTTCTTTTCTTTCTTTTTTTGGTATTTTCTTTGTCTCAAGTCCAAGTTCCACATTTTTAAACACTGTTTTCCATGGCAACAATCCATAATTTTGAAAGATTGTCACGTAGGATAACGACGGTTTCAAAACTTCCTTTCCGTCAATAAGTATCTTTCCGTCACTTGGTTTTAAAAATCCCGCCATAGCATTTAATAATGTAGATTTGCCGCATCCGGAAGGTCCGAGAAGGCAGATAAATTCACCTTTTTCCACACCAAAATTTACATGGTCGATTACTGTTTGTAATCGTTTCTTTTCTTTATACTCAATGGAAACATCATTTATTTCAATATACATACTGCCACCTCCCTAATTCACAAATCCAAAGCGATGTCCGATTTCACGTTCCAAAAGTCGAAGCAGGGCATCCAGCAAAAATCCAATCACTCCGATGGTAATCATAGTCGCCAAAAGTGCATCATAGCGAATGCAGTTTTTGCTATCCATTATTAAAAATCCAAGTCCCGACTGGGCTCCCACCATTTCACCGGATACTAAAAATATCCATGATGTTCCCAGTGCAAGACGAAGTGCGTTTGCTATCTGTGTAAAAATAGCCGGAAATGCAATGCCAAAAATGGTCTTTGCTTTACTGATTCCAAAGTTTCTCGCCACTTTATAATAAATAGGATTTAAGTGCTCCACCGCCGACACTGTAGATAACAATATTGGAAAGAAACCTGCAATAAAGATAATAACGACTGCTGGAACATCACCAATTCCGAACCACAACACGATAAATGGCATAAATGCTACCGGTGCAATAGGTCTGATTACCTGAATTGCCGGATTTACAATGGCAAAGGCTTTTGGAAAACTTCCCAGTATCAACCCTAAAAATATACCTGCAACTGCCGCCGTCAAATATCCGATGGCAAATCGTATGAGACTGATTCCAATATGTCCGGGAAGTGTAACGGATGACGTACTTCCTTTCAGTCCATCCCAAAATAACTCCTGAAACGCATCCACTACTTGCATAGGTGCCGGAAATACAACAGTATTTTTTTCTAACACAACACTTACTATCTGCCAGATAATTACCAACAAGCCTAAAGAAATCACAATATCTATTTTTTTCTGTTTCATAACCGGCTCCTCCTATTATTTTACTTAAACTGATATACAAAATCCTCAAACGTTGGTGGGTTTTCGTTAATTGCATACTTCACTACTTTTTCTTCCAGTACTTTATAATCTTCCTCTTTCAATTCCAGATCATCAAAAGAAATACATTCTACAGATGCCTTCAACACTTCTTCTGACTGTCCAAGATATGTAGTTGCAATACGATAAGCCTCGTCTATATTCAACGCTTTTCCTGCCTCATAGTAGGTATCCATAAATTCCTTTGCTGCCGCTTCTTTATTTTTCAAGAAATCCCCATGGAATACCAAAGCACAGCAAATAGAATCCTGCCATAACTCTTTTGAATCAAACAATACATGTCCTGCTCCATTTATTACAGACTGTGTTCCAAAAGGCTCTGCCACGCAGTATCCATCANNCGCAGTATCCATCAATAGAACCGCTAGTCAATGAAGAAGCCATTTCTACAGGTGCTAACTGAACGATATTTAAATCATTGATAGACAAGTTTTCTCTCTCTAACATATCCTGCACTAAAATGTTGTGGGAAGACTGGTTGGAAGGAATGGCAAATGTTTTCCCTTTCAAATCAGATACCTTTTCAATATTATTTGATACAACGATAACATTTCCATCCTTGTGTCCCAATGCAACCGCCTTCAAATCAATTCCCTGGCTTTTTGCACCCATTGCAAGTTCTACAAGAACAGATGCACCGTCAATCTGACCTGCGTTTAACGCATCCATCAAATCCGGCCATGTACCAAACTTTTTAAGTTCAACGGTCACATTGCTGTCTGCATTTTTTTCTAACAATTCCTTTGCTTCAAACATTGCCAATGCATGAGTGATAGGAAGATAACCAAGAGTTATGGTTGTCTTTCCATCTGCAGTATTTTCCGTCTTTTCACCGGCTTTTTCCTTCTTGCCACATCCAACCAGCGAAAACGCCAAAACTAAAATACCAACTAAAACACTAAATCTAAACCATTTTTTCATATCTATTCCACCTCGTATTACTACTTTATTATTACTACTTAACTATACTGATTTTGAAACTATCATATTGTGTATTTTAATATTTGTACATGTTACATATGTACAAATTTCATTGCATCCATTAAGTTTCAAAATCAGTAATTATCCAAGCCTAATGCGGCTCTTTTTTCTTTCATATCTGCTACTATTTTTTCTCCAAGCGCCACCGGATCCGCATCCACCACCATAGAAGAATGAAGGGTTTCCTTTGTTGCTTCCTTCAGAAAATGAATCACATTTTGCGAGCCAAATATCTGCGCCTCCACACAATGATACGATGTAATTCCCATAAGTCGAAATCCTAATGCTGCATCAATTCCCTTTTCGTTTGACCATTCAGGAGAAGAAAATGCAAATGGCATTTCGTATAAATTCTTTCCAAACTCTGCGGCAACACCGGCAAATATTCCCGATGACCTTGTATTATCAATACATTCACCTACATGCCATACCGGAGGCATATTGTCTTTTTCCAAAAATTCTCGAAGCCCGTCTCCCACTTTACTGTATGCAAATTCCGAGGTCTGACAATATCCCATCTTCATAAGTGGGAAAGATGCACAACCATTGGTGATAATAAGAACATTGTTCTTAAGAAGCACATCACATACATCCAAAATTGCCTTTTCGTACATGATTTTTGGATTATTACATCCTACCATGTTCACAATCCCAAGAACCTTTCCGTCACGAATGGCATCAGCAAGTGGCTTTAAGCTTCCATAATGCTTATGTAAATATTCCAAAGAAAAACCAACTTCAGCTTCCACTTCATATGGTGGAATAAATACCGGAATTCCTTTTCTTGCTTCGAAACTCTCAATCGCCCTTGTGACAATTTTTTCTGCGATTTCTTTAATTTGACCTTTGTTAGAATGATGATGATCAAATCCAATATGCTCAGCTCCAGGAAGTCTTGCAGAGTCGCTTGTGGTTACCACTGTTGTTTTATAACAACGAGCCACATCCATAATTGACGGATATACTTCCTGCACGTCAGCCACCCATAAATCCAAGGCTCCTGTTCCTAGTACAAGCTCTGCACTCACTGCATTTGACAAAGGAATCACTCCTTCATATCGATACATTGCAGAAAGTCCTGAACAACAGATTCCATAAAACTGTATGCCCTTGGCACCAGCTTTCTTTGCCATCTCCTGAAATTTTTCACTATATCCCGCTTTTACAATTTCCTTTACAAGGACAGGCAAATGTCCATGTACTGCAATATTTACATATCCTTTTTTTAATGCTCCAATATTTATTTTTGAAGTCACACGGTCTCCAACTCCAAGAAGAGAATCCGTAGCAATGGATGTTGAAACCACACCACTAAAGGTAAATACCAGACCACATCGTAAAAACTGCTGCATGATACTTTTCCAGTCTCCATCCGTAGCACAACCGCTCTTGTGATATGCCTCAAACACTTCGTGATATGCGCTGATTGGAAGAATGTCCATCTTCTCCCAAGTCTCCTGACGTTCTTTCGGAGCACATGCCTTGATGGTTTTATAGGTATCAGGCTCTGTTCTTGACAAATCTTCCAACAACACATCTGCTAAATCAATGGCAATGTTTTTTAGCTGACGGTTCTTTGTCTTAATACCAAAGGCTTCTGCCATGGCACGGACTTTATATTCGCCTACAATTGGAATATCCATTTTCCCCTGAGCTGCCCATTTCAACATCAAAATTACTTCTCTGGCATGCATACCGTGTTGAGCTGCACCTGCTGCTGCACCACGAAGCAGATTTCGCGCAACAATCAAATCTGCATCTGCTCCACACACACCTTTTGGCGATTTTGGAGTAATCTTACATGGTCCCATATTACAAATCCTGCAACATGTTCCGCATAATCCAAAACTACATTGTGGTTTCTGGGCATCAAAACGGTCAAACGCTGTATCATGACCAATCTGCTCCATATGTAATAACATCTCGCGAACCGCCGGGTCCGGAACATTATCAAGAACATCCTGCTTTGACGGAAATGTCTTTCTATACTCAGCAACTGCCTTCATATAATCATCCGTAAACTCACCATGGGTATGTTCGTATTCATTTCCATTCTCATCCACATGGGTATGTGTACCGCTTACCGGCACCAAAACCTTTGGAATACCATTTTTATCAAAACCAATAATAGCCCTGTGATTATGTGGTTCAATCTTTAACGGATCTTTTGTGTCATGTTGGTGGTCGTGATGATGGCCATGATGTTCATCATGTGCATGGTGTCCTCCATGACTGTGACAGTGCACATGCTCTTCTTCCTGTGTATGTTTACTATTTGTTTTCTTCTTATTTTTCTCGCTCATATTTATCACCTTTTCCGATATATTTAGTATGATATAAATAATATATTATATCCTATCGGATTTGTCAAGAATATTTTTATATTTTCCTATCTGATTTATTGGAAATAGATTATAGCATCCTCGCATCGCAATTTCCTATTACATAAAAAAAGTCGCAACATTGATACCTACAATGTTGCAACTTTATTTTTTTAATAGCTGTCAAACTATCCAATCTTTTTAAACATTTCACTACCCTTTGTTCTTAGCCACTGTATCATGCATACATCCAAAGCAAACACAACAAGTGTACATCCGCCAAGATATATTTCTCCTCTGACAAACTCACCAAGCCATGCCATATACAGAATAATAATTCCGATAGAAAGGAACATACCTGCAAGCATCGACACTAAAACTACCATATTTTGCTTCACAGCTGCAATTTCCGTTGTCCAATTAAGATTTGGAAAAAACAAATTGGCAATCAGTCCAAAGCAGGCTGTAAATAAAACATAAAGCAATGGTAAGACTATCATCCAAACACCAATCATAATATTCGGTTTTACTACTATGATTGCGCTGATGCAACAAAGTAGCACTGGCACCATCGTTAATGACAAATGCACTTTTAATTTTGCCCATAATACCTGCCATGGTTTTACCGGCAAGGATTGTGGTATCCAGATATTTTTTCCTTCCAATGTAATAGACGGTGCCGTAATATCGTTCATTCCAGCTATACTACAAAGTGCCAGACAAAAAAGCACAGGAATAATCCCAACTTCATCTTTAAACAGCTTATTCATAACCACAATCACTGATGGTCCCTTTATAAGCATAGCTCCTGCTGCCACTACAATCATAACAGTTCCCAGTCCACAATTTAACATATAGTTGGCACTGCTTGTAAAACGCTTCATTTCCTTTGCAAACAAAGCCTGGGATACTGTTTTTCCTTTGATTTCTTTACGTTTGTACTTAACTTTAACCGTTCCACCCTGACTTGTGGCAATTGTCAAAAAGGATTTCGACATAACTACAATCGTCACACAAACCAACAAAACAGCTAGAACCGTACAAACGAGTAATGCAATCAAATCCCCGGCACCTGCTGTTCCAATATAATAAAGCGGATATGCCACACCTTTTATCTTTTCGCCATAAACCATACTTTTTATTGCTACTTGATTTAGCACTTCACTTGCACGGAAATAGACAAAATAATAGAGTCCCATAAACACTAAGGATATGATGACCGTTACAAAACTTCTGTTTTTTAATTTTGTAGCAATCTTTGCAACAAGCCATCCTAGCATACAGGAAAGCACAAGAATAAACAGTGACACGATAATATATAAACCAATAGCACAAAGAATTGGAATTACACCAGGTTTTGCTTCAATTCCATAAACAATGATTCCCGGTATCATAACAGTACCGCTAAACATTGCCCCAAGGACGTAAACGCCTGATAATCTTGCCAGCACAATATCCTTTGGTTCTATTGGTAACGATAGCAGCAAATCATTGTCTTTTGCCTGATACAAACTACTAAATGTATTGAACACACTACCAAAGATACCAAATGCTAATGCAACAGATGCAAAAATAGTCATATACATCCAGTCCATCCCAACCTTATGTAGTGGAACACACAAAGAATCCCCCATGTATGCAAACATTCCACCAAGACATCCGACCAACAAAACTACATAAGCCAAAATAGCAACAATCGTGGAAATCATGGAACGTTTCTTACCATTCTTTCGATTTCGGAAAAAACTGCTATACATTTGAAAAATTTGCTTTTTAATCAGAATTTTTAGCATTCTTCTCCCTCCATTTCAAGAAATACATCTTCCAATGAAGTATCACCCTTTACTTCTTCCATAGTTCCTGATTTCACCAACTGTCCATCCTTTATGATTGCCACTTTGTCGCAAAGTTTTTCTGCTACTTCCAAAACATGAGTAGAAAAGAAAATAGCACCGCCCTTATCACAAAATTCTCGCATCATTTCTTTTAACTTATGGGAAGCCTTTGGATCCAAACCAACAAATGGCTCATCCATGATAATTAACTTTGGTTCATGAATCCATGCAGAAATAATGGCAAGTTTCTGTTTCATACCGTGAGAATAAGCTGAAATCGCCTGTCCCAAATCATCTGTTAATTCAAAGATATCTGCATACTTATGAATACGCTCGCTTCGAATCTTAGGCTCAACCTGAAACACATCGCCGATAAAATTTAAATACTGAATTCCGGTCATAAACTCATACAAGTCCGGATTATCCGGAATATAGGCAATTTTTTGTTTGCATGAAATTGCATCATCTTTTACAGAAACACCATCTACCATGATTTTACCTTCGTCAAATTGCAAAATACCGGCACAGGCTTTAATGGTTGTGGTCTTTCCTGCTCCGTTATGACCTATAAATCCGTAAATTTCGCCACTTTTGATATGTAGCGACAAATTATCAACTGCTTTTTTCTCCCCATAACTTTTTGTGTATTTTTCAATAACTAACATATGTCTCTCCTTTTCATCTGTTCAAATCTAGTCTTTGGCTAATCTGCTTCTACAAACAGTTTTGTCTTAATTTTCTCAAAACGATATTTCTGAATCGTCTTTGGATATTTTACGTGGTCCACCTCACTGATAAACATTTCATACGGACGAGCGCATGTCTTAAAGGGTGGATATAATCCCTGATAGATTACCAACTTTTCTCCCGTCTCTGTATGACTGGCAAAAGCTAAAATCTTATATAAATACTCAGAACTGTCTTTTGACACCCACTCCCTTTTGAAATGTTTCACAATGTCTCCCACCTGAAATCTTCTCTCTGATTCTGAAACTTCTGCTTCTTCCAAATTTTCCTCATGTGTTACTTCATCCTCCACAAATTCATATTCATCCTTGTCCAAAGAAACCAAAATTCCCAATGGATTTTTGACATGAACACCACCGTACCAGGTGCCATCCACCTCTAAAATATCTCCCACCTGATAATCACTGGATAATTGATCATTTTTCTTTACTACTCGAATTCTTTTTTTATCTGCCATAATCCTAACCTCCCTCTTTTCATTATGTTCTCTACGAAAAACACTTTTAATCTTCTTTTTCCTCACTAAAAGTTTCCTCATCATAAGTATCCAGAAAATGATGTTTTTCACCTTTTGTTTTATAAGCAATGATTGTGCTTAGATTCACATTTTCCACACTTCTGAAAATGTTTTTCTCCACATTTGGATTTGTTTCCTTTAATGTCTTAATAAGACGCTTCACTTCCAAACGTTTTGACTTACTCTCCTCTGTATTACAGGTAGTACAGGTTTCTGTAAACTTACATGCACATTGAATGAAATCAAGGCCATTAAAATCTCTCCAGGTCTTAATATCGTCTTCTCTCACCAAATAAAGTGGGCGAATAAGCTCCATTCCCTCAAAGTTTGTACTGTGGAGTTTCGGCATCATGGTCTGTACCTGGGCACCATAAAGCATTCCCATAAGAATTGTCTCGATTACGTCATCAAAATGATGTCCCAATGCAATCTTATTGCAGCCCATTTCTTTTGCATAACTATATAAATGCCCTCTTCTCATCCTTGCACAAAGATAGCATGGCGAGTTTTCAATATCAAATACCGCATCAAAAATATCTGATTCGCGAATCTCAATTGGAATATTTAACTTTTTGGCATTTTCCTCAATCTTTTTTCGATTGATTTCATTGTATCCGGGATCCATCACTAAAAATTTCACATCAAAATCAAATTTATTATGACGTTTTAATTCCTGAAAACATTTTGCCATCAGCATAGAATCTTTACCGCCTGAAATACAAACCGCAATTTTATCTCCTTCTTTTACCATATCGTATTGATTGATTGCCTTTACAAACTTACACCAGATGGATTTACGGTATCTTTTTTGTATACTTTTTTCTACTTCTTTATAAAACTCTGGCGCCGGTTTACTCATCTCGTGCAAAAGCCACGCATCATAACCACCTGCAATGCTATATGATTCATAACCTTTTTCACGAAGTTTCTTTACCAAAGAAAGACTATGTTCTCCTCTTTTACAACAAATGAGAACTTTCATTTTTTTCTTTCCTTTCAGGTAAGAAATCACCTGTTCTTGGTCCATTTGTTCAAAGCCCGGCATTCTTCCATGAAGATACTCTTCTTTCGAACGAATATCAAACATACGATATTCCGGTTTGTTTAATGTTTCAAATTCCTGTACTGATATTTCCATTTAAAAACTCATCCTATTCCTTCTAAATCTTTGATGCGATTACACTTTAATCCTGCAAATATTCGTTTGTAAATCCAAAATTCGTTAAGTCTTTTTCGCACAATCCATTATTGTACAACCAGGTATAAAACTTATTCCAGCGCACTTCATCAATAAAGCCCCAATTCTTTGCATCATCAATATAATGAGCCGACTCAAATTTCTGGCTTTGATTTACAAACACTTCTTCTCCTTTTAGAGTGCCCGTAGTATCGCCTTCTATTAGTATTTTTGCAGCATCTTCCGGATAATTGGCAGCATACTCATATCCTTTTGATGTAGCTTTCATAAATTTTTTTGCAATGTCAGGCATTTCTCTCAAAAATTTATCATTGGCAACAATAACCGGAGAATAATAATCTAAAACAGAATCATAATCTCTAAAGCGGAAAAAATCAACCGCAATGTTATTTACATCTGCATTTGTTTTTCCCCAACCTTCAAACGCCCAGATTGCATCTGTCTTTTTTTCGGCTAATGCTTCAACTTCATTTGTAATATCATTTGCAAGCAAATTTACTTTCGAAAAATCTCCACCATCTCGCTCAACAATATTTTCCAAAATTGTACATTCAATAGGTAATCCCCATGTTGAATAATTTTTATTCATAAGTCCCTTTGGAGTATCTATTCCATCTCCTTTTCTCGAAAGGATTCCCAAAGTATTATGTTGTATAATCGCCGCAACTGCAGTAATTCCAAGAGGACTATCCTGTGTCCAATCATTCACTAATGTATCCTGCGAAGCAATTGCAAATTGTGCCTGTCCCGTGGAACACATAAGCTCAGCACCGTTTTCCGGTGGCTGGACAATTTCTACTTCAAATCCTGCTTCTTCATAAAAACCTTTCGCCTGTGCAACATAAATCCCTGAATGATGTGTGTTCGGTGTCCAATCCAAACAAAAAGTTATCTTTTTCAATGTTTTTGGTTCTGTTGTTTTCTTTGCAACGTTCTTCTTATCCCCACACGCCACAAGTAATACAGCCATACAGACTGCTAAACAACTGCATATTAATTTTTTCATTGTTCTTTCTCCTTTAACCATTTTTCCCCTATCATCATAAATCATTTCATATTTTCATTTTATTACATTCATCAAAATTATTACCCAAGTCAAATTTTGCCCACAAAACATAATTAAGAGCAATTACATGACTTATTTTTATACCAAAACATCCCCCGCCTTGGTTTTCCAACTCAAAAACGAGGGATGAATAATCATTTATAATCCAATGTCAGTCAAAATTATAACTGTGGTCCTGCACTAACTAAAGCCTTACCTGCTTCATTTGTTGTGTACTTAACAAAGTTCTTGTTAAATCTTGCAGCCAAATCTTTAGCCTTTGTTTCCCACTCAGAAGCATCCTTGTATGTATCTCTAGGATCTAAGATACCTGTATCAACACCTGGAAGTTCTGTTGGAACTTCGAAGTTAAACATAGGAATTGTCTTTGTAGGAGCCTTGTTGATATCTCCATTAAGAATAGCATCAATGATACCACGAGTATCTTTGATTGTAATTCTCTTTCCTGTTCCGTTCCATCCAGTGTTAACTAAGTAAGCCTTAGCTCCACTCTTGTTCATCTTCTTAACAAGTTCTTCAGCGTACTTAGTAGGATGTAACTCTAAGAATGCCTGTCCGAAACATGCTGAGAATGTAGGTGTTGGCTCTGTAATTCCTCGCTCTGTACCAGCAAGCTTAGCAGTAAATCCAGAAAGGAAGTAGTACTGTGTCTGCTCTGGTGTCAAGATAGATACTGGAGGTAATACTCCAAAAGCATCTGCTGATAAGAAGATTACGTTCTTAGCAGCTGGAGCTGATGAAATTGGTTTTACAATGTTGTTGATGTGGTTGATTGGGTATGAAACACGTGTGTTCTCTGTAACGCTCTTATCAGCGAAATCAATCTTACCATTTGCATCAACTGTTACGTTCTCAAGAAGAGCGTTTCTCTTGATTGCGTTGTAGATATCTGGCTCAGACTCTTTGTCAAGTCCGATAACCTTAGCATAACATCCACCTTCGAAGTTAAATACTCCGTTGTCATCCCATCCGTGCTCATCGTCACCGATCAAAAGACGCTTTGGATCTGTTGATAATGTTGTCTTACCTGTTCCTGAAAGACCGAAGAAGATTGCTGTGTTCTTTCCGTCCATATCAGTGTTTGCTGAACAGTGCATAGAAGCCATACCCTTAAGTGGTAAGAAGTAGTTCATCATTGAGAACATACCCTTCTTCATCTCTCCACCGTACCATGTATTGATGATAACCTGCTCTTTGCTTGTGATATTGAAAGCTACACATGTCTCTGAGTTAAGTCCTAACTCTTTGTAGTTCTCAACTTTAGCCTTAGATGCATTGTATACGATAAAGTCTGGCTCAAAGTTAGCTAATTCAGCGTCTGTTGGCTGAATGAACATGTTTTTAACAAAATGTGCCTGCCAAGCTACTTCAACGATGAAACGAACTGCCATACGAGTATCAGCATTTGCACCACAGAAAGCATCTACAACGAATAATCTCTTGTTAGAAAGTTCCTTCTTAGCAAGATCTTTTACTGTTGCCCATGTTTCTTCTGTCATAGGATGGTTATCATTTGGATATTCCTCTGAATTCCACCATACAGTGTCTTTTGAGTTTGCATCCATAACGATGTACTTATCTTTAGGAGAACGTCCTGTATAAATACCAGTCATAACGTTTACTGCTCCTAATTCACTTTCCTTACCAACTTCGTATCCCTCTAAAGTTGACTTTGTCTCTTCCTCGAATAATACTTCGTAAGAAGGATTGTGAACAACCTCAGTTGTTCCTGTAATGCCATACTTAGTTAAATCTACTGTTGCCATCTTAAAACCTCTCTTCCTTTTGATTAAAATGTTATGATTATCTCAGCACTGCTACACACACGCTGAAATTTCATTCTTAGTTTAGAATTGAAAAAACAACTCTCATAGTTTTAAGTATATCGAATTTTCCTTAATAAATCAACATTATAATTTTTAGTTTTTATTGTTTTCTGTCATATTTCAATCCTTGCATCTGTCAAGTTTATTTTTTTCATAGTATCCTCCTATGTTTATATTGAATTTAAATCCCCTTCTATTCTTCAACAAACAATTGTGTTATAGTATTTCTGCAAAATATCTCACTAATCTTTCTCCAAATAATGCAACACTCTAATAATCCAAGTACAATTCCCATAAAAACAACCGGTATCATACAATACTGATATCCCCATATGGCAGTCATCTGAAAAATTGGCCGGATAACAAAATAAGAAAGCAAACTTCCAACCACAAATACAATCCCAAGCATAAATATTTTCTCATAAAGCACCTGATACCACCACACTTCCAGTAATTGCCTCTTACTCATTCCAAAACTTACCAACAATCCTATTTCTTCCTTAGAAGATTCTATTTCGTATAGCATGGTATTTGTCATATAAAACAGCAAAAGCGTGCCTAAAAACAGACAGACAAACAGTGCTATCATAATACACAACTCCGTAAAGTCTATGGCTAATTCTTTTGCCACCTCAACCGTAACTACCTTTAAATCTCTGCTCCACATATTTTCTAATTGTAATGTTTTCTTAGCATCTTGTTCTGCTGCTTCAAGGTTCTCCCCACAATATACACTTCCATAAACACAATATTTTCCCGATATTTTTTTTGCTTCCTGTTCCGGTAATAGAAATGGTATTTCCAATTCAACACTTCCATTTTCCACTTTACTTGGCAAAGAAACCTCTGCCATGATTTCATATTGCCTGTTTTCAAGGAAAACTTTATCACCTGTTTGATAGATTGCCTTTGCAGGATTATCAATCACAACATCTTTTCCACTCTCCACACCTGATGTTTGATTGTTAATCAATAACACATAATTTCCCGCAGCAAACTTTTCGGAATCATATATTCCTTCTGTCACTTCAAAATATTGAATCATTTCTTCTGATATCCCAAATATTTTTAGATAAAATTCTTCCTTGTTTTTTCCGTCTTCTGTATATTTCAAAATATATTCTTTCATCTTTGGAAATTCTTTTTCCATTTCACTTGAAGATAATTCTTTTTCCACCACTCCAAGTTCNNCCCTTTCAACTCTGTCGTAAAATCTTTTTGAGATATTTCGGTTACATTTTTAGGGAAAACTGCCAATTCCATATTTCCAATCGCATTTGTTACGGTGGAAACCGTATCCACACTTTTCAAAACAGTGCAGCCGCAAAGAAACACGAGTAAGAAAAAAATAACAGGAATTGCTTTTGATTTCATAGCCGACTTATGAAATTCTACTCTCCTCCAGGCAAATTTGTAGCTTTTGAACTCACCTGTCCCATATCTTGACTTTTGTTTTCCATTTTCGGTCTCTACTTCTAATTTTGTCATTTCAATAGGAGAATAGCCGGTTGTAAGTTTTGCCACCTTATTACAGGAATACACAACTATACACACATTTATTACAAGGCTTGCAAGCAAAATACCGGGATTTATGATATACACATAAGACAGTTCTCCATCAAAGCACTTTAACACCTGCACCATAAAAACATTTCCAAGAACCATTCCCAAAATTCCACCGATGCCTGTTCCCATCACAAGAAATGGGAGCATCTGCTGTCTTAAAAAGTACGCATATTGCCGCTTCTCCATTCCTAATGTCTGTAAAGTTCCAAAGAAATGAATATCTTCCCTAAAAGATAAACGGAACATACTATTGATAAGCCAGAATGCCACAATACCTGACAAAATCAAGATACCTATCATCAAAAAAACTGTCACAAAATCAATTTGCATAGGATCCTTTTGACTATATACAGGATTTTGATAAACAGGAATACCTGTGGCACTGGAAAGATTATTATTTTTGTTCAGCAATCCCATTGCTTTTGCATATTTCACATCAACATTGAACAGGTCAACACCCATCTTATTCTTTTCAAACTCTTTTTGACTGCTCTCCTCACTATATTGGCTACAATTTTCCTCTATAAAGGCTTTTGAAACATACATTGTTTCGTACTGTCCAATGGTATAATACCAATGTGCATACGTTCCAGGTGGCGCACTATATTGTTCGCTTTCATAATACCCACAAAGTGAAAATTCTCTTGTATATACATCCCCATTCATTTCCCATTCCAGAGAGACATTTTCACCAAGTTTCTTGTCATAACCATGTAACTCCAACCAGTCACTGGACAAAACTATTTCTTCGGACTTCTCAGGCAAATGCCCGGTAAATTTCTTATCTTCCCACTGAAATTTTTTATCCTCTGAATATTCCAGATTATAGTTTTTTTCTGCATCTTTTTCCCTCAACACTCCTGCAGTAATACTATAACTATACTCACTAATTTCCAAATAATCCTTTACTCTTTGAAATTCTTCCTCAGTAAGACCATACAATCTCCCATGTGCTGTCGTACCGAAATTGTGGAGTTCATATCGAAACCATGCCTCTTTTACCCCCACATAAGCTGTCAAAAAACAGGAGATAAACATAGATGCAAAAAGCACAGAAAAGACTAACGCAAGATTTCGTCCTTTTTTCGTACGGTTATAATCTCTGCCTATTTTCCTCANNGATCGCTCGTCGGCAGCGTCAGATGTGTATAAGAGACAGGTTATAATCTCTGCCTATTTTCCTCAGTAGTTCCTTTTCGCTTTTTTTCATTCTCTTTACACCTCATCATGCTCGAAATATTTCCATTTTTTTTCGATTGAAGCAACTAGAGTATATATATTCATAAAATCTAACATTCTCACACTCTCCAATCTAATTCTTTTTCCAATTATTTTTTCAATCATAAATATAATCTTATAGTAATACATATTCTTAGATAAAATAATCAATAACTCAACTCATTATTTATTGTAAAAAATTAGCTTAAAATATACACACACCAACTTCACTAGCAAAAATCTATGTTAGGTTTTCGAACAGTCTCCCCCAATACTAAAATATATTTGGGGGCTTGTACAAAACAAATCTAATAAGATACTTCCTGCCAGACTTGTTAAAAAGCATTCTGCACTTTGTACTCCATACTCTTTTTCATTGCTCTACCCATTATACTTTTTATTTTACCATCTTCCAAACGAATGATTACATCACACGACTTTGCCTGTTCCTCATCATGTGTAACCATTACTACAGTTTGCTGAAAATTGTCTACTGCTTCTCGCAACATGTCTATTACCTGCCTGCTATTTTCCTTGTCCAGATTTCCGGTCGGCTCATCGGCAAGAATCAATGCCGGCTTCATAACAATGGCTCTGGCAATTGCTACTCTTTGTTGCTGTCCACCTGAGAGCTGATTCGGATAAAAATCCTTCTTCTCCCATATATTTAATTTTTTCATCACCTGTTCTACTAACTTTGTATCCACTTCCCGACTATCTAATTGAAGTGAAAATATTACATTTTCATATGTAGTCAGTATCGGAATCAAGTTATATTTTTGAAAAATAAAACCAATGTGTTTTCTCCGAAACAAAGTCAACTCCTCAGATCCTAATTGTGTAATATCAACAGAACCGTACTTATCCTGATATTTCACCATTCCCTCTGTGGCATAGTCCATGCCTCCTAAAATATGCAACAATGTACTCTTTCCGCAACCTGAAGTTCCAAGAATTGCACAAAATTTTCCTTCCTCAATATCTAAATTCACTTTGTCTAATGCATTTACAACATTACCATTTTCGTATATTTTTGATAATTCTCTTATTTCTACTATATTCATTTTTTGATTATTCGCTTCCACCTTTTCTTATGAACATCCTGTTCATGTTTTTTCCTATTATATCATCTTTTTATTTGTTGTCAATTTTGATTGCGGGATAGCTTATGTTCTTCAAAGAAACTGCTGAACTGCTGATATGTTTTTATATGCTCCTGATCGAGAAGTGAGAAACGCACACTCATTGTCTTATAAAGATTTCCCTTTTCACTTATATGCCCCTCCTACTGTGCTTTTTTCCCCGCCATTGCACCAAGGTAAACTTCTGCAAGCATTTCAAATCCATTACATCCCCAAAATGCCATTTTTCACTTCCATGTATTCTAATATTTCTTATTTTTTTTACTTTTTTATGTTTTTTTCTTCAAATTTACTGTTTTTTCATTGCCATATGTTTCAAATCGTGGTATAGTCAAGAGGTAAATAAATTTTTTAACTCAAAAGGAGAGGTATTGGTTATGAACAAAAGCGAATTAGTAACAGCAGTAGCTGAAGCAACAGGATTAACAAAGAAAGCATCTGACGAAGCTGTAAAGGCAACTTTCGATGCTATCACAGCAGCAATGAAGAAAGGTGACAAGGTTCAGTTAATCGGATTTGGTACATTCGAGACAAGACAGCGTGCAGCACGTAAGGGTAAGAATCCACAGACTGGTAAAGAAATCAAGATTGCAGCATGTACAGCACCAGCATTTAAGGCAGGAAAAGCATTAAAAGAAGCTGTTAACAAGAAAAAATAATATGATTACTTTTAAAGCCAAGCCGGAACACATCTGGCTTGGCTTTTTTAATAATCATACTACTCAGCAAACAGCTTTCATCTTTATATCTCATCTTTCATTATTCTGGCAATAAGGACATCCTTCTTTTTCACAATCAAATCATCGCTTGGCAATATCGACATACCACTTCGCAACACCAAATACGGATATAATCCTTCTGTTTCTCCAATCTCCTGCATCGATTTACCGGATAATTTGGCATCTATTTCTATTTCCACAATCTCAGACATATCCAATCTTTTATAATTTGTTATTCTTTGATTTTCTGAATACTGTTGCACAAAACCTGCGCTTATAATACCTGTTGGAATTGCCACCGCACCAACACCCAAAAACGCAATCATAATTGCCATACATTTTCCTAAAATCGTGACAGGATAAATATCTCCATATCCTACGGTAAGAATCGTACTAACAGACCACCATATACCACTAAAAGCGTTATCAAATACTTCTGGTTGTGCTTCATGCTCTGCACTATACATTCCCAGTGAACCGGCTAACATCAAAATAATAATGATAAACACAGAAGATAATATCTGATTTTTCTTTTCAAGCAAAACAGTTGTGATTACATTAAAAGAGTCATATTTTGCATTTAATCGGAATAAATGGAAAATTCGAACAACCCTCAACATTCGAAATGCAACAAAGCCTGTTAAGAAAAAAACAGGAATTATCGTCAATAAATCTACAACTCCATCAAAGCTGACTAAAAACTTTGCCTTCGATTTTATTTTTCCCAAGGAAGGATACAAATAGTCTGCGGTCCAAATTCGCAAAATGTATTCTACACAAAAAAGTACTGTTGTTACATATTCCACAAGTTTTAGCTGTTCCATATAATCTGCAAACGTTTCAAATGTCTGCATAAACATGGAACCAATATTCATAAAAATAATGATTACAAGAAAAAAATCAAATCCCCTACTCCAAATATTGGACTTATCTCCAATTTGCAATATATCAAATATCTTCTTTTTCAATTTAATATCCCTCTCACGTTTTTATTTCTTTATAGCATATATCGGTATTATTTAAGTCTCGCCCCGCGAAACTTGACGCGGAGCGTTTATCCTATTATTTCTCCTCCATTTTATCAATTGCCGACAATAAACGTTTCTTTGCATTAATAATCTTTTTGTGATGAACATTTTTATTTTCATACATTCGCTCATCTGCCAAACGTGCCAGTTCTTCATTTTTTACATTTGGCAGTTCATCTTTTCTTGCCACTCCACAAGCAATGGTAAAAGCAGCCACCTGCTTTCCACTCCAATTCAAAGTTTTTCTCTTAAGTTTTGACAACATTTGTTGTATTTCTTCTTTGCTTGCAGATAAAATCACTTGAAATTCATCCCCACCGGTTCGAAATACTTTTCCCTTTTCTCCCACAGTAGTTTTGATACATTCTGCCGCCGCAAGTAAAAGCTCATCTCCTGCTGCATGTCCCAAGGAATCATTTATTCTCTTTAATCCATCTACGTCCATAGAAATATAAGTAAAATCATGATCTTTTTCCAAAGCTTCCCTGTTACTCAATTCTTCTTCCAACGCTCTTCTGTTTAACACGCCGGTTAACTCATCCGTACTTATCATACGGATTAGATTTTCAATTCTTCTTTTTTCACTGTCAATTTCCTCTGTTGTAAAAAGAGTTTTTATCATTCTCTTATTTTCATTTTCCTCAACACGGACAAATCTGGCACGGAACCATCCAATATGAATGCCTACAAACTCGGCTTCTAAAGAATTCTTACCATCCATTCGTTCAGCAATAGTGGTCAAATCGCAAAACTTCAAAACATCTTCCAGATATTTTTCATTCACCGTCTGCTTCATAACCTGATTCATCATATACACCGCATCTGTTTCGCCTTCAGTAATTTCTTTGATATGTCGAGCTGCGTTATATTCGTGAACTGTATTCTTTTCTAAATCAATCATATGTGCTGAATGATATAAATTTGTCAATGCCAAAAGGACTTTATAATTTTCATCAGACATACTTTCGTCTAATAGCATTTTTTTCATTTATTATTCACAGCCTTTCCATGTGCATCTTTACGGAGCGTTAAACATTGTCTGAACTTAAACCTATACTTAGTTAAAATAAAATGGTCACTGTCATATACACGTTCCAAATACTTGTTGCAATTGCCCCTGCAAAAAGAACACACAAAAACACAATCTGCTTCCATTTACTCACATTTGTAGTATTATTTTGTAATTGATGATACATTATATTTACAAGATAAATAAATCCAAACAGGCAAAATAAATTTGTCCTGACTTTTGAGCGATAAATCGTTGCCGACAACCCAAGCATCACTATTGTTGCAAGTGAACTGACAGCTACAATAAAGCACCATGCTTTTGTAAAGGAATTACTTCTAAGTATCTGCCATGTACAAATTCCAAAGCATGCACCCCAAATCAAAAGAGCCATCACAGGTAACCACACCTGAAGGCTTGTATACTGAATTTGCTGAAAACTATCGTTCTTATGATAAACACCACATTTTTCAGCAATCAAAGCCACAACCTGCAATAAACACAATGTAAACGCACTTATTTTTGTCAAACTCTTACTTTCTTTCTGCATAAATACAGCAAGTAAAACCACACCGGCAAAACACCATACAATAGGCTGTAATGATGCCAGATATTGGTCAAAAAATCTAAGAATTCCTATAATTATTTTATCAAAAAAATTATATTTTTCATATCCCGGACTCATGGTAGTTTCCGCCTGCATTCGAATTGCATTTCCCGGGCAAATCATTATTACAATCATATTTCCTACGCAAACAATGATTTCAGCAATTGCAATCCATGGTATTTTCTTTTCCTTTGCATAAAATAAAACACAAAATCCTAAAGCCAACAAAAGAAACATAGCCGCTGACTGTTCCTGATTTGTGGCATATGCGCATGCCCCAATCCCAGGAATCCAATCATACCAGCACAATGATTTTCCATCATATATTTTTCGCAACGGAAGAAAGGAAATAAGAATTGCACACCCCGGCCACAAATAATTTGTCGTAGTTGCAATCCAACCAGCTGACTCCATATCACCAAAGGTGTACAAAAGAATCGTTCCTGCCAAAAACACATATTGCTCTTTGCTTTTTATAGCAAGTAATTTACAAAAACTTAAATAAATCAGCATATAAACAAAAACATTTGCCACTCTCCAAAGCAGAGAATGTGATGCAGTGACTGCTGCCACCGCTTCAATCAAAAATCTGGAAGTCCATGTCCGATAAGAATGCTTCACAAATCCCAATATACTAATATTCCCATGATGGGAATACTCTAAATCATCCATAATTCCCATATGTGCGGTAAAAGAAAAAGCTGCTGCCACCGCCATCACAACCATGATACACAAAATAAAAACCTTACCATTATTATCGTTCCAAAGTTTTTTCTTCTTTTCTTCCTGCATTTTCAATTTCCTTTCCGCTAACAGTGTATTTTTTACACTCACATACATCCATACGCAGAAGTGTGTGAAACGTAACAAAACTATTATTATCTTATGATATCATTCAAATAAATGCCTTGCAATAGAAAAAAAGTTGTATGAATATTATCTCAAAATCTATTCATACAACTTTTTCTCTTGAATCACCTTATTTAGTTTTAGAAACAATCGCCTTTGTAACGCTTCCCTTCGGATCCTTAACAAAAAGAATCACAATCCAGATAACAAGCCCAAGGGCAATAACCGACAATCCTAAAAATCCATCATTTATCAAATCAGCAGAAGAAGGTGAAAAATATTCTGCTCCAAGTTCTGAATATTCAAATATTGCATCTGCCAACCACATCAAAGATGCTCCCCAATACATAAACATAAGTGGTGTTAAATTCAAGCTGTCATCTTCTCTCTGATACCATTTGACAGAAACAAACACCGCTGCAAATACAGTTAATAACAATGTCATTATTGCTTCCTCCTTTATTGTTCTATGTACATATACTTCTAATTTGAAGTATTCTCAACTGCTTTTTTTGCTCTTCTTACTAATGCATCTGCAGTAACGCATATTCCAGCCCATACAGATGTAACAATCGCAGCCATAGTCACACCTACGGTGGACATTTCATGAAGCATTTCCGAAGTATCTTTAGGACTACTCATTGCCGATAAGAACGGAAAATACGGAACTACCTCTCCATGCCATACATGTTCAAACATAAGAAGTCCAGCGCCTCCTGCCAATAATTTTACTAAAAGCGACAATTTCTGTCCCCATGTCCATCCATGAATCTCCTCTGAAGTTTCCTGCTTTTTCTCAGATGAACTTTTTACTTTTGCAGCAATACCTACGACAACAGCCTCTGCTGCCGGTACAATAAAACATGCCATAACCATTTTCCTCCTTTGGTTCTTAATCCCTACTTTTCCCGTATAGTATATCATATATCAAACAATTTGTCACTATATTTAGAACAAAGAGTNNATCTCCGCGGTCTGTGCATCCTCGCATCGCAATTTCCTATTACATAAAAAAAGAGCACCTTTTTTCAAAGGTACTCCTTCACTATCCGTTCGCTCTTTATATTTTGTAGCAGAGCATTTACAAGCCTTCTTAAAGATTACAATAAGTGAGCTCTTAAATCCTCTCCACTTAAATTTGAAAGATATGCTGGCGCAATATCAAATACTGTCTTACATCCGTTCTGTCCCTCAGCATTTAATTTAGCAACTGCTCTTGCGTATGCTGCAATAACTGAACCTGTAAATTCTGGGTTAGAATCTAACTTTAAGTTATACTCAACAACATGTGTATTCTCATTGTTAAATCCTGTAACACCTGTACGAATTACGCAACCACCATGTGGCAATCCGCTATGATCACGTTTCATCTCTTCTTCTGTGATGAAGTGAACTGTTGTATCGTAATCTGAGAAATAGTTTGGCATATTCTTAATCTCAGCTTCAATCTTAGCTAAATCAGCACCTTCCTCAGCAACTACGAAACACTCTCTTGTGTGTTTTTCTCTTGTAGTAAGCTCAGGCTGTTTTCCAGAACGTACTGCCTCTAATGCTGCTTCAACAGGAATTGTGTACTGTCTACAATCCTTAACACCTTCAATACGACGAACAGCATCTGAATGTCCCTGGCTTACACCTTTACCCCAGAATGTGTAATCTTTACCATCTGGTAAAATGCAGTTTGCGTATAAACGGTTTAATGAGAACATTCCTGGATCCCATCCACATGAGATTACGCAAGTTTTTCCAGCTTTCTTAGCAGCTGCATCAACATTTGCAAAATGCTCTGGAATACGAGCATGTGTATCAAAACTATCTACAACATTGTATAATGCTGCATACTTTGGTGTCTGCTCTGGAAGGTCTGTAGCACTTCCTCCACATAATACCAAAACATCAATCTTATCTGTCATATCCTTTAATGCATCTTCATGATAAACCTGAACTCCTGCAGTCTTTACCTGAACAGATGCTGGATCTCTTCTTGTGAATACAGCAACTAATTCCATATCAGAATTCTTTGCAATTGCACATTCAACACCTTTTCCCAAGTTTCCGTATCCAAAAATACCTACTTTAATCATAAACGTTTCTCCTTTCAAAACTCAACTAATCAAATTATAGAACTAGGAACGGCATTTGTAAAATATTTTTTTCTAATATTCACATTTTTTATTCTATTTTTTTATTCGCTCCACAATTTTTGGAAACATTTTTTTCATATACTCTGCACTGTTTTCCCTGTGAGGAACGGTGCAATTACTGCAATCTTTAATTCCATTTTCCGTGTAAGTAAAATTACCGCCACAATCGCTCCCTAAAACATACAATGGACAATAACAAAATAAACAGTTAAACCCATCCACATTTTCAACTTTGTGACAAGGAAAATATTCACACTCATGATTTTGAAAAAAAGATGCACAATTTTTATGTTTCATATCACTTTCCCTCCAAACTTTCCATTACAAAAAACATACTCCCCCTCTATATTTCGAAATCCACATTTTCAAACTCTTCCAAATCCAACACTTTCACGCCTGCTTCTATAAGCATTCGTGCAAACACTCCGCTTCCCGGAATTTTAGTTTTTGAAAAAGTTCCATCATAGATTTCCTTCACACCACAGCTTGGGCTTCTGGATTGTAAAATTGCTAAATCCACCTTTTCATCCATGGCTATTTGAAAGGCTTTTTCTGCCCCTAAACGAAACTCTTTATCAACGGAAATTCCTTCTTTATTGATTACCTCTCCATTTACGATTTCTGAAGGTATTCTTGGAGTTGGTAATCCTCCAAGCACTTCCGGACATACTGTAACCACCTGATGATTTTTTAAAAATTCGCAAAGCTTTTCGTTGTAATTATTTTTCCCATTGTACTTACAATTTTCTCCTACCAGACAGGCACTTACTAAAATTTTCATTCAAACTCCTCCATGTTATTTCTATTTTTTTGCAATTCCATACAAAAAATGTTATTTTTTTCCATTTTGTAATTCCTTTGTAACCATCATATTGTATGATATACCTATCATAAATGATAAACGAGCGGCTTACATAAAACGCTCCCCCTTCATTTTTGATTTCGGTCAAACATTCCAAAAGTGTGATTTATCACCCTTCTTGACCGAAAAGACTTGCTTAACTCCCCCTCTTTAAGCAAGTCCCCCCCTCAATATGTATTTGTAGTCGTGAAGCAAATACATATACATACCCCCTCTTTGAAATAAGGAAAACACCAGTAACCTCCCCCTTTGTTACTGGTGTTTTTCTTTTAGCCCCAAATACAGAAAGCTCAATTTCTGCATTTTTTCATTTAGGTACTTTTTTCTTTCACATAATTTATCCCATACTACAATTACATATACACAATTTCATATCCATCAAACACTGCTAAAAAGGCATTAACCTGAATTATTCATGGCTCAGTGTNNCAATTACATATACACAATTTCATATCCATCAAACACAGCTAAAAAGGCATTGATTATTTCTTTTATATTTTCTTCTGCATGTTTGTAAATCTCATGTTCCTCTGCATCTTTTAACCCTTTTTCCTCAATACTTTTAATCAATTCCTGATATTGAGAAAATTCAATAGGATTTAAAATGCTATTACTCTCATCACAAACTACCGTATCCCAAATGACATAATTATCATTTAATTGTGGTTCCGGCAATGAAATATATATCTTTTCCTCATCTACTTTCACATTGATCATTTTCACATCATATCCTATTTTCACTACTCCCGACGCAGTAATATGAATAACATTTGTTGTTCCAGGCACCTTTATATCGTCAAGAATGTGTCTGGATTCCTCTTCCTCGTGTGTCACAGTATATTGTTCACTGTAAGTTGACAACTCCGCTATTTCTAATAATTTTGACTCTATTTCATCTACTGTTACAACCCTTTTTTCCACTTCCCCCGGTAACTTCAAATCAAACTTATCACCATCATGTCTTACAATCATGCCCTTATGTTCACGATACCAATTTGCCGTAAAAAAGCCACCACCAAAAGATAATGCCACCACAATTAAAAACGCCAAAAACTCTTTAAAAACTTTCACCTATGTTTCCTCCTGTCTATAACCATGCTGTCAATAATACAAATAAATAGAATACGACGATTGCTCCTGCTGCCAACATAATAAAGCTCATCAATTTACTCTTCATCTTCTGTTTTCCTCCCCATGTTCCTGCAAAGCGTTTTCAATCAACGAAAATACCCTTTTTTCAAAGACTCATAACGCTTTCCTTTACACTCTTTCTAATTTTACATATCAATAAAAATTCTATCATGTTTCCCTACAAATTTCATCATGTTTTTTATTATCATTCATCCGAGTAAAAATAGCGTTCGTGAAACACCAACTACACACGCCTTAATCTCATTCCCATTTCACCTCAAAACTCAAAGAAGAGCAGCCTTTTTTGCTGCTCTCCTCATTTTTAAGATAATCCTCTCTGATTTACATCAATATCTGAAAGCTGACATGTTTTTTACTTTTCATCCAGCTTCTTAACTTTTTTACTTGTTTGATCAACAAGCCAGGTTCCTGTGCCTAATGTATAGTTTTTGGTATTATTGTTATCCCATGTTCCGGAGCCATTATTAAAGCATGCCGTGAATTTTGTTGTATCACCTATATCAACAGTAAACATCCAATAACCACTGGATATCTTCGTCATTTTCACTCCTAGTACATTTGTCCACTTATTATTATATTTGAAATGTATGTATGCGTTTTTCCACGATGTTTTCGTACTTCTCTTGTAATAAACAGTGATAATATTTCCAACCTTCGTATCCGTAGGCATAATCGATGGTGTAACTATCGGAATAACAGTAGGTTCTAAGGTTTGTATTGCTGTCGGTACAATCGTTGGAACATTCGTCCCTTCTACAGTTGAACTAATTGTTGGTTTTATATTTACTGTTGCAGTTGGTTCTGTTTTTATTTCTGTTACTTTTTTTGTTGTTTGATCAATCAAATAGTTTCCAATCTGCACAGTGTAATTCTTTCCATTTTGATTATCCCATGTTCCAGAACCATTATTGAAACAAATTGTAATCTCAGATGAACGTTTGTAAGGAATCTGAATTTTCCAATATCCATCCCCCATTTTTTCCATCTGTACTCCCGGAGAGACTGTCCATATGCCATCTATTTTATAATGCGCATACACTTTTTTCCATGATGTATTTGTGCTACGTTTATAATAAATACACGCCAAATTTTCTGAAAATTCCTGTTCCGTCGCCGCTGGAGTTATTGATGGCTTTAATGTTGGCGTTGATGTCGGTTTTATCGTTGGAGTTGCTGTTGGCTTTATCGTCGGTGTTACTGTTGGCTTTATCGTCGGTGTTGCTGTTGGCTTTATCGTCGGTGTTGCTGTTGGCTTTATCGTCGCTGTTGCTGTTGGCTTTAATGTTGGTGTTGCTGTATTCTTAACAGAAGGTATTCCTGTGATAGTAAACTGTATTTTTCCATCCACTTTCTTTATATCTGTTACCTTTATACCAAGATTTTTCCCATTAGAACCAACAGAAAAATTTGAAAAACTGTCCAATCCATTTTTTATATCTCCGGTAAATACCGGCAATGTATCCTTTTGATTTCGAAGTATATATACTTGGTCTTTTCCCGTGGAACCACCGTCAACATTTCCGTCTTCCACGCTTTCATCCACCCGATAGAAAATCAATCCACTTCCATTCTTTATCCCAACTTCTTTATCACAATTTAGTGCACCTCGATATTCCATCATAATATACTTTTCATTTTCTACAGGAATGCGAAATGCCAATGGTTCTCCATTAACATACGCATTGCTTGGACCAATTGTATATGTACCATCTTTCGTAAGATTTCTTACAGCATCTTGTTCCTCAAACCAATTCGAATATCTTAATTTTTCATATACAGTTACCTCTGAATGATCGTACGGATACGCCATGGTTGACCAATGTCCCACCGGATCACCCTGACATTTTGAAGTACAGTCATAATGATACATATCTGGGAAACCAATGCAATGCATTAATTCGTGAGTAAGCACACTGCGAATTTCCCTTTTATCCGGATATGTAATTAGATTATAGGTATATCTATGATTTTTCCACTTTACAGTTCCTGCTTGTGACCATAATTCATCACTCCACCCTTGCTCGTCCGGCACAAAAAATACCAGATTATACAAATCTTCTCCTTTTGTATACTTATCAATCTTCTCCTGACCTATACTGTCTAAACAGCTTTGAAGCAATGTTTTTGCACTGTTGTCTCTATAATAAGATGCCTTATGATTGTCAACAAAGCAATCCGAAGGCTCATTTAAAAACGTTAATTCAGCATCCATTTTTCCATTTGAAAACTGATCAAGCATTTCATGAACAGAAGTGACACCATCATAAAACTCGTTTTTAAAATGAGCTTTTCCACCACGTTGATCGTATATATCTTTTGATTCATTGGAAAATCGTATGAACATTGCAAGATTTTGAATAGTTCTCGTTTTCTTTGTATCTTCTGAGGTTGCTTTTACGAGTTCATCTTTATTAAAATCCTCGTAATTCTCGTAATATGTATCCCATACCGTTACCCCATTACATCGATCACAATCCAGTTGAAAATCACTTACTAACGGATTTGTCTCTGTTTCCTCACGCGCTACCTCATTTGCTTCTTCAGCTTTCACATAACCATTTCGAAAAGATGGTATGCCAAAAGAAGATACAAGTACAACACCTGCTAGAAATGCAGCCAGAATCTTTTTTTCTTTTCTCATGTGAAATTTTCCCCTCTCATTTTGAAATTATATCTATAAATCAATCTCATTTTCTTGAACATATGTATTCAACAATTTCGTCTCTTAACTCTACCAAGATAATTCCATTGATTTATAATCTCCCCTATATTTCTATTATATTCCTGCTTCATTTCCAAAACAATCCATCTTTGTATATTTTATACATTTTAAGCAAAAAAGCATAAAATTTTTATCTATTTTTTACAATGCAAGCATATATTCTAATTAGTCTACGGAAAACACTTTGAACAAAGAGTTTTGCTTGCAAAACTCTAGCGCGACCGCGGTATTGCGCAGCAATTAACTCCATCTCCTCGGTCTGTGCATCCTCGTGGAGCGTTTTTATGTAATAGGAAATTGCATCGCAATTTCCTATTACATAAAGTAAAGAAGTC
>LXOW01416461.1_pt1 | contig 41646 bp, 32 predicted proteins | sample 1368591 | NCBI WGS metagenome assembly LXOW01 (sample SAMN04884650, study PRJNA319009) | bovine gut metagenome | isolation source: Cow rumen | host: Bos taurus | place: Italy: Legnaro (PD) | collected 2014-07-09
CACCCGAAGGATCCTATGCAGCAGCCTAAATACAAGAACGGCTGGCTCATCGCCGCCGTACCTGCTGCTTTTATGACTGTTGTCTGTATCAGTTATATCCTTATCGCGCCGGAAGGATTCCACTTACATCTGTGGTGATAAGTTGACCGGTGGCGTCATAGAGATGGTCTCCGGCCTGAATGTAGAGATGACCGTCAATCAGTAATTTGTGATTGGTCATTGGTAATTGGTGATTTTCCACACCGGCGGATTCGCATATCGCAGTAACCTGTTGGGTTGCTGCGATATTGTTTTTATTCGCACCGGTGTAGAGATAATGGAGCTTGAACTTGAGATCCTGCGTCTGGTTGCCGCTACCGTCATTCCATATAATCATCCAGTCGTTATCGATCGCGGCCGCTTCTTCGGGAACGACGAACTTATAGTTTCCGTTTCCAAGTGCGGTGGCTTTCTTGCCCGGCCAACCGCCGCATACCTGCGTTGTACTACCGCCTTTCGTGTACCATATATAGCAGTTGATGGTAGCACCGAAATCGCCGGATTTGGTGAAGAATACCGCCCGCTCGTCCGCATTGGTCAGACACGGTGCAACGGGCTCGGTCGGGTCTCCTCCACCCGGATGCCCGGGTTCGTCCGTGAGCTCCATCTCCGTACCATCCCATGTAGGATCGGGGATGTTTTTCGGCGAAGAAGTATAGATATACTTCCCGTCCACACCTATCTTACCCGGCGCGGGTGTCTTGTCGGTCGATAGCACATAGACGCGCAGGTTGCCTTTGCCGGAGCAGGAGACGGTCATAGAACCGTTGGTAACCTGCTTCGTGTCTCCCGTCACGCAATCAACATACGTTCCGTTGAGAATGCCGGAGAAGGTAGCGCCGCCGCTGATGCAGACCAGCGCGTAACTGTCCGTAGTCGCATCCGTATAACGGCGCTTGAAGGCGAACGAACCCGAGCAACCGCTCACCGAGTACTGCCCTTTGCGCAACGCCGGAACCGCCATGCGGATCTTACTCAAGCGACGGATATGGTGCGCCAGCGGGTGCGAGAGGGACGTAGCGAGGTTGCCCGTCGCGTTCGTATATTCCGCGAAGTCGGTCGTTTGAATAGAACCCTTAATATAGCCGCCGAAATACGCCCGTCCGGAGTTCTGCAGCGCGATATTCGTGCCTTCATCGATTCGTTTGCCTTTCTGGAACTCCACTTCCGAGCCGTAGAAGATACAGGGAATACCGCGGTGGGTGAACATCAGACTCAGGTTCTCCGCCCATGTATCCTGGGGCTTGGAGAAACGGTTGAACTGCACCTCATCCGGCGCGTAGTCATGCGAGTCCACATACACCACATTCCACGTCGCGTCGTTGTAGTACTTGTCGTTCGACGGGTTGGCGATATTCCATGCCTGCGCGGCGCTGGCAAAGTTCCAATGCACAGGGAAGTCAATCACGTTCAGTCCGGAAGACTTGGAGTAGTCGGGCGTGTGGTATTCGTTGCCGTTGAGGAAGGCATTGTTGGACGTCGGTTGACCGGATAAAGTGCCGTAGTCATCTTCCGCCTGCTGCCAAACGGACTGCCAGTTGACATGCGACGTACAGGTCGATCCCTCCATCTCCACAAGGTTGTCCCACGACGCGGCGTTGTGATCCCATGGATAGTTGTGACTCTCCGCCCAGGTGTAATAGAACGGCGAGAGGTTCGCATGCTCGCGATAGAGAATCGAACTGTAACGCGCGCACACCTCCGCGAACATATAGAAAGGAGTACCGCCGCGTTTGTCTTTCGCCGCTTCGCCGGCCGCGATGAACGCCGGGATGAAGGCGTTGTTGAAAGCCAAACGAGGGATATGTCCGCCCGTGTCGATACGGAATCCGTCCACACCCATATTGATGAACGAGGTATAGCATTGAATCAGGTAGTTATAGACGGCAGGGTTCTCCGTGTTCAGATCCACGCAGTCTCCGGCGATCTGGAAGAACCAGCGGTTGGGCTCGTCCCAGTTGCCATGCGCGAAATGATGCCAGTAGTTATGAGCGTCATAATTGACGCCGGTCGTGTTCTTCATCTGCGAGAGCCGCGCCGAGTATTGGTCATTGCTGTTGAGCGAAGTATAGTTGTCCGGCAGTTTGCCGCCGTCTTTCTTCGTGAAAGGTACCATGCAGTCTATCGACGACTGATCGACTGACCAGTCCCGATCGAAGAGATGGCAGAGGTTTGCCTCGCCGAAATTGCCGGTATGGTTGAGCACGATATCAAGAATGATCTTCATTCCCCGTGCGTGCGCCTCGTCTATCACCGTCTGAAACGAGACGCCTTCAGACTCATGGCGATGATCCACTTTCGAGAAATCGTGCGCATGGTAGCCGTGATAGTCGTACCCGGACGCGTTCTCCACAATCGGCGTGATCCAGATAGCCGTAAAACCGAGCGCTTTGATATAATCCATCTTCTCGATCAGGCCCTTGAAATCTCCGCGCCAGGCGGGGTCTCCGGCGTTCTTCGAATGGTTGTCCCAACACTGCGTGTTGTTCGACGGATCGCCGTCATAGAACCGCGTCGGCAACAGGAAATAAATCTGCTCGTCCCGAAAATCCGTCCGCGAAGGGAAGAGAGTCGTCGCAGAAGCAGTAACTGCGAGCAAGAGAGCAACGGTAACAAAAAAGAACTTTCTCATGGTGATCATATCTATTTGCGCTGCAAAGGTACAACATTTTGCTGACATATGCAAATAATAGCAGAAAAACTTGCGTATGTCATTTTTTTTGTGTACTTTTGCAGCCGCAAAAGTTTGAACAATGATTAAGAGCGCACAATATATCATCTCCAATCCCGATGTGGCGGGGTGTCCGAGGACGGGAAAACCCGAATATGCCTTTATCGGGCGCAGTAATGTAGGCAAGTCCAGCCTCATCAATATGCTGTGCCATAATCCGAAATTGGCCAAGACGAGTCAGAAGCCCGGAAAGACGCTGCTGATAAACCATTTTAAAGTACAAAGTGACAATGTACAAGGTACAAAGGAGTGGCACTTGGTGGATCTGCCCGGATATGGGTTTGCGCAGACAGGATTGAAGCAACGCGAGGCGCTGAGACGGATGATCGAGCGGTATTGCCTGCTGCGCGAGGAAATGGTATGCCTGTTCGTGTTGGTCGATTGCCGGCATGAACCGCAGAAGATCGACCTCGAGTTCATGGCCTGGCTCGGCGAAAACGGGGTGCCCTTTGCCATCGTCTTCACCAAAGGCGACAAGTTGGGCAAAGTGCGGCTGAAAGAGAATGTAGAGGCATACAAGAACCGCCTGTTAGAAGAATGGGAAGAACTGCCGCCGATATTCGTGACATCTTCGGAGACAGGCTTCGGAGGCGATGAACTGACCAATTATATCGAAGAACTGAATGCGCAAGTGTAAACTCGTCATATTGCTTTTGTTGCTCATCTCGGGTATGACATACGCGCGTACAGCGCGTATATACGGCTATGTAGTGGACCAGGATAACATCGGTATCGAGTTGGCGAACGTAGCGGTGCTGAATACCGACCGGCCGATTGGTACTTCGACCAACAAAAACGGCTATTACGAACTGCTGCTCGACGAAGCGGACACGGTAGTACTCGCCTACTCCATGATCGGTTATACCTCCGTGCAGCAACGTATCTTCGATGTGCGCGATGTGATCAATATCAACGTACAGATGCTGACCGACGAACAGGTGCTCGCGGAGATCGAGGTGCGCGGTATCAAGCATACACAAGGAACGATGGATTATATCGACGCCGGGACGACACGGGTCATGCCGGACGCTACGGGCGGGTCCATCGAATCGCTGCTGATCACTTTCGCCGGTGTCAGTCAGACCAATGAACTCAGTAGCCAGTATAACGTCCGCGGCGGCTCCTTCGACGAGAACTCCGTCTATGTCAACGGCATCGAGGTGCACCGCCCCCTGCTCATTCGCTCCGGCCAACAGGAAGGACTGTCTTTCGTCAACCCCGAGATGGTGGAGAACGTGCATTTCTCGGCAGGCGGATACAGCGCCCAATACGGCGATAAGATGGCGTCTGTACTGGATATCACGTACAAGCGTCCGACGGCTTTCGAGGCCAGCCTCAGCGCGAGTCTCTTGGGTGCGCAACTCTATGTAGGGCACGGCGACAGCACATACTCTATGATGCACGGTCTGCGCTACAAGACCAGCAAATACATGCTTGGCGGACTTGCCACATCCGGAAATTACCAACCGACTTTCATCGACTATCAGACCTATATCACCTGGAAAGTGGCGCCCCAATGGGGCATGTCATTCCTCGGCAATGTCAGTCAGAACGACTATCGTTTCACGCCCGACAGTCTGAGTGAGTCCTTCGGCGGACAGAACGCCAAGACGCTCAATATCTATTATGACGGCCAGGAGAAAGACCGTTTCCTCACGGCCTTTGCGGCGCTGAGTGCAAAAGGCAAAGTGAGTGAGGAAGTGGAGATCGGTTTTGACCTCTCGGGCTACTATTCCAACGAGCGGGAGAACTTCGATATCACCGGCGAGTACGTCCTTTCCAACACTCCTTCCGATGGTTCTTCGTCGTCTTATTCACGTGACGACCGACTCGATCCTTCCGGTCAGGCGGACATGCTCGGCACAGGTATCTACCACCTGCATGCGCGGAACATGCTCGAGGCGGGTGTGATCACCCTTGCGCATAACGGCGCTTGGAAACGCGGTCAGAACACCCTCTCATGGGGTGTGAGCGGACAGGCGGAACTGATTCGCGACTATATCAGCGAATGGGAATGGCGCGACAGCGCAGGTTATTCCATGCCGGACGACGGCCATTCGATGGAGCTCTTCTATACCCTTCGCGGCCAATCCGACATGACCACCGCGCGCGTGCAGGCCTATCTGCAGAACGAGCATAAATGGAATACCTCTTCGGGCCAGTGGATATTGACCGTCGGCGGTCGACTCCAGTGGTGGAGTTGGAATAACGAAGTGCTGCCTTCGCCCCGTGCGTCAGTCGAATGGATCCCGGGTTGGAAACGCGACTTCTGCTTCCGCCTCGCAACGGGTCTGTACTACCAGGCGCCGTTCTATAAGGAATTGCGCGACACGATCACCGACGCACTCGGCGTGACGCGTATCCATCTCAACAAAGACCTGCGGGCGCAACGCTCCGTGCATGTCGTGCTCGGCGGCGACTATTACTTCCGCGCCTGGGGACGACCCTTCAAATTCACGATGGAGGGGTATTACAAGTATATCGACCGGATGGAGAGTTATACGGTGGATAATGTGCGCGTGCGGTACTCGGGTAAGAACGATTCCCAAGGATTTGCGACGGGATTGGACCTGAAACTGTATGGTGAACTGGTGCCCGGTGCGGACTCCTGGATATCCTTCTCCACTATGATGGCGCGCCAGCATTTTATCACCGGCGGACCGTGGATCCCGAGTCCTACAGAGCAGCGATGGAACTTCTCCATGCTCTTTCAGGATTATATCCCGCAACTACCGCAACTCAAGTTCCACCTCAAGATGCAGTTTGCCGAAGGCCAACCCTTCTACGCGCCGCGCAATAACCTCAGTTGGGGACGTATGCCGATATACAAGCGTATCGACCTTGGTGCGACCTATATCTTCAATGCCCAAACGGCGAAGTTCATGCGGGCCGAGAGTGCGAAGCATGTCAAGCAGTGGGCGATTCAGTTCGAGGTATTTAACCTCGTCGGCTGGCGAAACGTCAACTCCTATTTCTGGGTATCAGACGCCTTCGGCAACCAGTGGGCCAGCCCGAACTACCTGACCGGAAGACGATTTAACCTCAAAGTAACAATAGACTTACGATAATATGGCGAAAGAAAGTGAAGTGACCCCTATGATGAAGCAGTTCCGCGACATCAAAGCGCAGTATCCGGATGCGATGCTGCTCTTCCGTTGCGGCGACTTCTACGAGACCTACGCGGAGGATGCGGTGAAGGCGTCGAAGATTCTGGCTATCACCCTCACCCATCGCAGTAACGGCGGTCAGCAGTCGACGGAGATGGCGGGATTTCCTTTCCATGCCCTCGATACCTACCTGCCCAAACTCGTGCGGGCGGGTCTGCGCGTAGCCATCTGCGACCAGCTGGAGGACCCCAAACTGACGAAGAAACTGGTCAAGCGCGGGGTGACCGAACTCGTCACGCCCGGCGTCAGTTATTCGGACACCACCCTCACGCAGAAAGAGAACAACTGGGTAGCGTGCCTGCATTTCGACAAACATGTGATCGGTGTCGCTTTCCTCGATATCTCCACGGGTGAGTTCCTCGCCGGACAAGGAGACAGCGATTATATCGACAAACTGCTGACGAACTTCGCGCCCAAAGAAGTGCTGCACCTGCGCGGACGCAAAGCGGAGGTAGAGAATTTCTTCGGCTCCAAATACTTCACCTTCGAACTCGAAGACTGGATGCTCGTCGAGTCCACCGCCAAAGAGCGCTTGCAGAAACTATGGGGCGTCTCGTCCCTCAAAGGTTTCGGTCTGGACCACATACCGGCCGGCGTCACTGCCGCAGGCGGCATCCTCATGTATCTCGACATGACGCAACACCTCCAGACCGGTCATATCCAGCACCTGAGCCGTATCGAAGAAGAGAAATACGTCTGGCTCGACCGCTTCACCGTGCGGAATCTGGAGCTCACCGGCGGACAACGCGAGGACAGCCGCACGCTCTTCGATATCATCGACCGCACCATCACACCCATGGGCGGACGTATGCTGCATCGCTGGATGGCCTTCCCGCTCAAGGAAGTGCGCCCCATACGCAACCGTCAGACGGTGGTAGAGCACCTCTTCCGTCAACCCGAGGCGCGCGAGACAATTCGCGAATCGCTCGAGCAGGTCGGTGACCTGGAGCGTATCGTGAGCAAGATCTCCACGGGTCGTATCGGTCCGCGGGAGATGGTGCAGTTGGCGCGCGCCTTACGCGCTGTCGTGCCTATCAAGCGTGTATGCGAAGAGGCGCGGGACAATGCCTACCTCTCGCTCCTGGGCGAAGAACTCGATGCCTGCTCCGAAATGCGCATGCGTATCGAACGCGAGATCAATCCTGACCCGCCTCTGGCACAAGGACGACCGAATATCATCGCCCGCGGCGTGGATGTCGAATTGGACGAACTGCGCGCCATCCAGTCCGACGGAAAAGACTACCTGCTCCAGATCCAGCAACGCGAGATAGAACGCACCGGCATCTCCAGCCTTAAGATCGGTTATAACAACGTCTTCGGTTATTACCTCGAGGTGCGCAACACCTATAAGGACCAAGTGCCGCCCGAGTGGATCCGCAAGCAGACGCTCGTCAATGCCGAGCGCTATATCACCGACGAACTCAAGACCTACGAGGAGAAGATCAACTCCGCCGAAGAGCGTATCCAGATCATCGAGAACCGGCTCTATCAGGAACTGATGCTCGCCCTCAGCGAGTGGGTGCCACAGATGCAACTCGATGCAAACGTCCTCGCACAACTCGATTGCCTGCTCTCGTTCGCGACGGTCGCCGCAGAGCATCGCTACGTCTGCCCGGACGTCAACGACAGCCTGGTCATCGACATCCGTCAGGGACGTCACCCCGTGATAGAGCAACAACTGCCGGTCGGCGAACAGTATATCGCCAACGATGTGCTGCTCGATAACAACAGCCAGCAGATCATCATCATTACCGGACCCAACATGGCCGGTAAATCCGCCCTACTCCGCCAGACAGCCCTCATCGTGCTCCTCGCTCAGATGGGTTCGTTCGTACCCGCCGAGAGTGCATCCATCGGTATCGTCGATAAGATCTTCACGCGTGTCGGAGCGTCGGATAACATCTCTATGGGTGAATCCACCTTCATGGTCGAGATGAACGAAGCCGCGTCCATCCTCAATAACCTCTCCGAACGCAGTCTTGTGCTCTTTGACGAACTCGGACGAGGCACCAGCACCTACGATGGTATCTCCATCGCCTGGGCGATTGTCGAGTATATCCATGAGCATCGCGGCCATGCCAAGACGCTCTTCGCTACCCATTATCACGAACTCAACGAGATGGAGAAGACCTTCGATCGTATCCGTAACTACAATGTCTCTGTGCGTGAGGTGAACGGGAAGATCATCTTCCTGCGCAAACTCGTGCGCGGCGGATCGGAGCATAGCTTCGGTATTCATGTGGCCAAACTGGCGGGTATGCCGGCGTCCATCGTCGAGCGCGCCAACCAGATCCTCGCGGACCTTGAGCGGGCAGCCAAGAACGGCGACCTGGCCAAACCCACCGATCATATCGGCGAGAGCCGCGAAGGCATGCAACTCAGTTTCTTCCAACTCGACGACCCCGTGCTCGAGCAGATACGCGATGAAGTCAAATCGCTGGATATCAATAACTTAACGCCCCTCGAGGCACTCAATAAACTATCGGAAATAAAACGCTTGGTAGGAGGCAAATAATATGATAAAGAAACGTTATATATGGCGCACAGCCTTGACCGTCTTGTGCCTGATTATCTTCCTCGGCATCGCCTTTGTCGCGGAGCAGTACTACCGCTTGCAGGTGAGCAACTTCCGCTCCTTAGACGGACTCGAGCATAGTTATAAGATCTATCCCGGGGCCACCATCGACTCCGTGCTCAACCTGCTCGAGCAAGACTACGAGATCGGCAGCCGGCGCGACTTCGCCATGCATGCCCGCGCCATGGTTTTCAACTACCCCGAACCCGGGTACTACACCTTCAATGCCCAACTCGGTAACCGCGAACTCATCGAGCGACTCAAATACGGTTACCAGACGCCCGTCCGAATCACATGGAATAACTTCGTCCGCACCCGCGAGGACCTGGCGGGCAAGGTGACGAACCATCTTATGATGGATAGCGTCGATCTGTTGGCGGCACTCGAGGATGACGCCTTCCTCGCATCCTACGGCCTGAACAAAGAGACCAGCCGATGCCTCTTCATCCCCAACACCTACGAGGTTTATTGGAATATCACCATGGAGCAACTCTTCAGCCGCATGGAGCGCGAGTATAACATCTTCTGGAATGACGAACGCCGCGCGAAAGCCGACTCCATCGGTCTCACGCCCATCGAAGTGGCCATCGTGGCCTCCATCGTCGAGGGCGAGAGTCATAACAAACGCGAGATGCCGCTTATCGCCAGCCTCTATATCAACCGCGTCCACAAAGGCATGCTGCTGCAGGCTTGTCCTACCGTCAAATACGCCGTAGGCGATTTCAAACTCAAGCGCGTCCTCTACCGTCATCTCGCGGTCGATTCGCCCTATAACACCTATAAGAACCCGGGACTCCCGCCCGGACCAATCCGTTGTCCGTCGCCCGAGACACTCGATATGGTGCTCAACGCGCCGCATACCGACTATCTCTATATGTGCGCCAGCCCGGAACTGAATAACACCCATATCTTCTCGTCTTCCTACGGCGCCCATGCGGCAGCTGCCCGTCAGTACCGCCACACCATGGATACCATCAATTGGGATCGCCTCGAGGCACCGCAAGAACCCCTGCCGCTGCAATGATCTGGGATAATAACGAAGATATCCGATTGGTCACGTGCGAGAATAAACGCCGCGCAATCCAACACCACCTCAACGAATGCCGCGAGGAGCGGCGACCGTACGTCTTTATCACCAATACGATGACTGTCAAACCGCTTCATCGGCTGCTCGTACCCGTCTCCATGCTTGAAGAAGAGACCTATAAAGCGGAGATATGCACCTATCTGGCGCGCAAAACCGGCGCACATATCATCCTGCTCCAGGCCAATGACTACGGTTCCCACGCCCGGCAGAACGTCAACCGTATCGTCACGCATATCAAAGCCATCGCAGAGAAAACCGGTGAGAAGATCACCTACGAAGTGGCCATCGCCAAGAAAGACTCTTTCAAACTCATGCGCGAAGCGGCTGAGCGCCAACGGGACTTCCGCCACGACCTGCTCATCCTCACCGCAAGCCGAGATTACGGACTCGATGACATTTTGTTCGGTCCGCAAGAGTTACACGCTATCCGACAGGCACTTGTTCCTGTCATGTTGGTCAATCCGCGTGAAGATTTGTTTACACTTTGCGACTAATACTGCCATTTTGCTAACTAAATTTTACAAAATTTAGTTTTTTGACACTTTTTTTGAAAAATATTTGGTCATATCGTCAAAAAGCAGTACTTTTGCACCGTGTTTTTCATGGTATTAGATTTAAGGTTAAATGAAAAGATTGGGTTGTCGTGAGACAACCTTCTTTTTTTCTTTCGTAGCCATGCACCTGGCTACAAAAGCAAAAGAAGTGCTAGCTTCTTTTTTTTTGCAAAAAAATTCACAAAAATTTGCATATGTCAAAAAAAAGCAGTACTTTTGCACCGCTTTTTGGCAAATGACCCATTTTGGAAGGGTGGGTGAGTGGCTGAAACCAACAGTTTGCTAAACTGTCGTACGGGTAACTGTACCGGGGGTTCGAATCCCCCCTCTTCCGCAGAAAATAAGTGATTTGTCTGTCTGAGTTTACTCAAGCAAGCGAATCACTTGTTTTTTGTACAGGATGCCTGCGGCAGCCTGTGGATTGTTAGGAGTGTAACGACGTAAGAATCCCCCCTATGGCAAATAATACCGAAATAGAACGTAAATTTTTGGTGACTTCCGATGCATTTAGGTCGCAATCCGTCACCAGCTATCAGATCGTCCAGGGCTACCTCTGCAAGGACCCGGAGAAAACCATTCGTGTGCGCATACGTGACGCACGCGCGTTCCTTACTATTAAGTCCTCCGTCCTGCGCGAAGGAATCGCGAAATTCGAGTGGGAACGGGAGATTGACCCTGCTGATGCACGTGACTTGCTCCGTATCTGCCTCCCGGGCGTCATCTCCAAGACGCGCTATATCATCCCTGCCCCATCCTATCAGGGCCAGGAGCGCAAATGGGAAGTGGATGTCTTCCAAACCGGTAAGATGGCAGGCACAACGCTCGCGGAGATAGAATTAGGAGATGAGCACGAACCCATCTCCTGTCCTGACTGGATTGGCGAAGAAGTAACCGGCCAACCGCAGTATTACAACGCGAACATGTAGTCGCGTCACTCCAAACTGTTCAGATCTACCAGCTTATTCACGATCGCATAGATCGTCAGACCCGCCGTGGAGTGAATATTCAGCTTCCGCGCGATGTTCTTGCGATGGGAGATCACCGTGTGCATGGAGATACATAGCACGTCCGCTATCTCTTTGTTACTCAGTCCTTTCACCACTTGTACCAGCACATCTTTCTCACGCTCGCTCAACTCCTCCGTCTGCGGCATCTGGTGACGACGGTGTCCGTGCGCATGTTCGTGACTCAAGGCCGGCCGGAGAATATCATCTTCGATGGCACAATGGTCCGCAAAATCCTGCTCCGTATGCCATAGGTCGGACATGACACTTATCAGCAGATAAGTGATTTGCGATTGATCATTCTGTGTCGGATAATATTTGATAATCAGGTTCTTGATCTCCGTCAACTTATCGGTGATCCGCCGGTCGTCGTGCTCATGTTCATCGTAACGCCCTTCGTTCTCATGCTCGATATGCGTGCGGATCTCGTCCACAAACTCATCGTAGCAACGCAGGATCAGTCCCGGGATCTTCGTCGTCGGATCGGCAGGAATAATCGCCTCGATAAGCGCCCTGCGCAGACGCGGCAGACGGAAATCAAGGAAATACGTGTGGGCATTCTTCAGATACCGCTGCAGCGTCGGAAGGTCGATATCGCCGGGAGCAGCACTTTGCTGGAAAATCTTGTAGTTCACCACTGCCAGGAAGGTCGGAGTATCTACTCCGTGCGACTCACAAACCTGCGCAATCGTCTGTTCGCCGACCCCCATCTCCAACCCGAAGCGGCTGATAATCTGGATGGCATCTTCTTCATGCGCCATCAAATCGCATATCTTATCGGTTGACTTATACATAGCGTTTTCACCATTTTGGGTGCAAAATTACAAAAAAAATCCCATATGAGCAAGACCGCGGATAAAAAATCCCTATTTTTTGGTATTGTGCACGTGCAAAAAAAGCAGTACTTTTGCACTCGATTTTGAAATTGTTACTAACAAAATACAATCGCTTATGAAAAAATTTTTCCTTCTTGCAGCCTTAGGGCTGACGATCATGGCGCAAGCCGCTGAACTTGATTATCTCAAAACGCTTGTGGACGAGCAAGCAGATCCCTCCAAAGGTACTACCCAACTCTACAGCCTTGAGTATGCCGCAGACGGCAGTCTCTATCTGCTCTCCAGTTATCAAACGGCCAGTGCCGAAGAGACCGGTATGATTTTCGAAGGCAACGCGTACAAGGGTGCCACGGCATCCAAGTGGGGAAGCAAAGCCGGTGAACTCAAAGTTACAAACATGCGTAATTCCTTCTTCGCCAAACTCGATGCAGAGGGTAATATGCTATGGGCAAAAGCCGACACCACCGGAGATTATGACATCTCCAACTCCGCTTTCACCGTGCTGTCCGATGGATCGGTGATCTATGCCGATAAGTTCCGCACCCGCAAAGGCGTCTACATGAGTTTCTTCAATCTCTATGACAAAGACGGTCAACTCATTGCCTCCAACAACATGTCGTTTACCAACTACGACTCCATCGAAGTGGATGGTAAGAAGACCGCGCGTAAGGAAGCTTTCTCATGGGCCGGTGCCGCGCAGGACGATAACGGATTTGTCTATATCGCCGGTCTGCAAGGTGATACCCTGCTGCCGGTATGGAATGACTCCGTAGCGCCGCGTAAGGCATGGAATACCAAGGGTTCGCTCAGCAGTAACTGCAATACCGTACTGCTTAAGTACAAACCCCAACACAACGCATTCCTCGATTTGGATTATGTCGGCGCAGTCATCAACAGCGATGATCTGGTCTACGACCGCCCGCTCGGCTTGCATTTCGAGAACGGCTACCTCTATCTCGCCGGAACCTACAGCAACGGAACCGAAACCGGTCTCTATGCCGCGAAGTATAATACCAACCTCGAGCGCGAGTTCATCGTCTATCATCCGATTGCCGCTAACCTCCAGTTCCAGCAGACCAAGTTCGAGGACGGAAAGATCTTCGTTTGCGGCGGTATCTCCAAGGGTGCTATCACCTTAGGTGATAAGACTATCGCTACCTCCGGCAATAACTACCATGGCCTCGTCTTCATCCTCGATCAGGAAACCGGTGACGCACTCGATTTCGATATCCACGCTGCAGCCAATAACGCCCTTAGTATCACCGTCGCTACTTTCCCAACCAAAGACGGATTCGTAGCCTATAACCATGAGACGCTGAATGGCATCCAGATGGCGCTTAACTACGATAAGGATATGAACCTCGTCAGCACCGATACCATCGCAACAGGCGGCGGCTCATCTACTGTCAACTGCGTTGGTCGCAGCCTCGATGGCGAGCATACTGCCGTAGGCCTGCGTGCACGCTCAACGGCTCCGTACTATCTCTTGAATGAGGAACCGATGCAATTCGCTACTACCAACTGGTACTGCGTCATTGCGGCCCTCAAGACCACCGGTCAGACTACCGCTTTCGACAACCTCTCCACAGATGAAACCAAGGCAGTCAAGTTCATTGAGAACGGACAACTCTTTATCCGCCATAACGGCCGTACCTACAATATCATAGGATACTAAAATCTCTCTTTTGCTTATACGAAAAGCGGCTCGCCATTTCGGCGGGCCGCTTTCTGAATGCTGACGGCTGAATGCTGACAGCTGACTACTGATTACTCCGTAATGATCTCGTAGGATACAGCATCCACATAGAATTTCTTCACGGTCGAGCAAACGCCGCAAGCTTCTTCGCCTTCGTGATGGTGCTCTTCCTCCACTGCCGGTTGCTCTACCGGAATCTCGATAGCGCGGAGCACACCGCGTACACGCACTTTGTTGTTGATGCATTCGCCGGCGAAGGACTCGAATTCTACGGCATTCGCGCGGATGAACTCCCCCTCTTCGCTACTCTGAAGGAAAGCCTTCTTTCCGCCGTGTTTGCAGAGATGCAAGCAGTTGCCCTCTACCAAAATCGTGTCGCCTACCAGCGATTCACCTTGTTCAAATACTTCGTCCACCGAATAAACGGTCGGCGCTACTTCTGCCTTCTGGCATGCCGTCAGAGCAAACAGCCCTGCGACCAATACAAAAAGAATTTTTTTCATAACTGTTAACTATTAACTATTAAAACGTTAATCCTGTGTCCAACCCCACTTGCCATGTCTGCGCATTCTCGTACTGATGCAGGCTTGCCTTGGGTGCGAAGAACCATGCGTATCGACCCTTGATGGGGAAGGTATATTGCACCTGCACACTCTCCGTGAAATGCTGCAACCATGCGTCATAATCCACCTGCCCGACGAATAGCAAGTCGCCTGTCTGCAGCCCCAAACGATAATCGCCGTAGAGGTGTGCAAAAGCGCTGTTCCGGCGGTAATTGGGGGCGATAAAGAGCAACTGGTAGTAGTTATCCGCATTGTCGCCGTAGATATATTGCTCGCCGTGTTTCATCTCCACACCCGCTGTCGCATGCACGCGCCAGCATCGCGCCACATAACCGAACTGCGCACCGATCGTGTGGGTAAACAATGCCGTGATCGGCACTTGCGTATTGATCGTCAACTCCTTCGTGCAGCTGAACCAATCATATTGCAGACCCGCGAGAAAACCCGTCGTCGGCAACAACGACACACCTATTCCCGCGCGGTAACCGGAGTAGTAACTGATCTTGTTATTGCTTGAGAACCGCGCGTAGGGTTCCGTATCGTTCGCCATGTGATAAATCGTCGTCTCGCCCAGTTCCGAATAGAACCGCACTTCGCTATTCTGCTTGTAACGTCCGCCATAGACCAGCATACTCAGCGCATATTGCGACCATTGATAACCTGCACTCGCCTCTATCCGCAGGTCCGTTACCTTGTTTTTCGCGCGTGGGTCGCGCATGCGGTAACTCTGTTCGGCGCGGAACTGCAGCGCCGCATGCCATACCACATGATTCTTCAGCATCCTGTATCCGCCGTAGAACGAATACGTCTCGCGCCGCATATCTCCGCCTATCGTGTCCACCGTCAGGTACGGCGCTGTCAAGCGATAGTCCGCATTGTCCACAAACCGCGTCTGCTTCACATCTTCCCATCGATACGATGCCTCTCCGAATACACGACTCACAGCGTTGATATCATATATCGAGCGCGCCTCGACTGCAAAACCTCCGTTCTGCCTACCCTCTATCACCTGCGTGCCCTGACCGAACTGACCCGAGACAAATAGGTCTGTCCGCGCCGTATCCGTCACGAGAGACGTCATCACTATGAGTATGGTTAGTAGCATTCAGTAATCTGTATTCAGTTTTCAGTATTAAAATAGTGCGGGTCTGCGGCAACCGCCGTTTCAAAATCTTCCGTCGAGTTATTCGTATCTTGCAGCACGCGCCGATCCTGGAGCGTACCTAAGATCTTTCTTCTTACCGCCTTGCCGAATCGTGTCTTATCGCTTCCTGTCGGTGCTACGTACGTATAACCGGCATCCAGTTTGTCGGAGCATGTCAACCATTGGAATGTCTCCGAAGGCGCCAGATTGACCGCGTCCACGATCCATGCGTTCGGCAGCATATACGATTTCTTCGATTGCGAGAAAGTGCCGGCAGCCGTCACCACTTCATAGTGGTAAGTCAGATACAGCGAGTCCGTCGCAAAATACTGCTCGGCCGTTACTCCTTCCGGAAAACGCGCCAAACCGAAGGACTTATGTCCCTGGTTATGCGGCACCCAAATCGTCTGGGTGTAGCAATAGAGTTTGTCCATATTCGGCACGTCGGGATTGTCCACATCTGTCGTACCGGCGCTCGTGGACACGTCGTACCACTCGAGATCCGCGTCACTCAGGTCGAATGAGTTCGCATTCGCTCCCTTATGGTTCATCGCGTTATCGGCTATCAGCAGCATGCCGCCCGGCGCTACGCGGTAGGTATTGCCCTCTCCTGGTACGCGATACATGGCATCCACCGCAAAATAATCCTTGCGGAAATCGTAGTCCAGATTGTATTTCTGAACCGAATTCAGTTCCGCTTCAATAAGGATCAATCCGTCGGCTGCCAACGTATCCGGCGAGTTGTTATACACCACGAAATACTTATCGCCTATATAGCGCTTACCTTCCGGCGTCTCGGTGCCGGCAAAGAAGATCTCCGCCAGCACAAAATCGTCCGTGCTGTTCTTCACAAACTCCGCGTATAACTCTACCGTACGGTTCCCTTGTACCTTCACCCCGCGCTGATACGCCCGAATCGGTTCTCCGTCCCCCAAGGCCGTCACGGCAAAATCATAATATCCCGGCGGAACAGTAATCGTCAGCGTGCTATCCGTATAATCCTTGTTCATATTGATATCATGCGCCTTGAGTACCACTCCGCTCACTTCCGCGATACCCTCCGTATGCAGCACCACCGTCACGTAGGCCGGCCCGCTCAATCCTCCATGCTCGCATGCCATCAATGCCATGCAGCTCAGGATAACTAATATCTTTAAATTTTCAACTTTCAACTTTCAACTATATATTTAAGTTCACTTCCATTCCGAAATACGGACTTGCCGTCCGGTGTATCGTCACTTGTCCGCCGTCCGGACCGCTCACTTGGTAGTCGGGCAGCACGTCCAGCAGTCGGTTCACATACAGCGCTATCGTTGCAAACTTCGTTACGGTCTTCTGTACGCGTAGGTTCAGAAATCCCTCAAATGGCACCACTCGTCTCAGGAACAAGCCCGAACTATAGTCGAATACCAGGGTCTTCAATATCGGATCCTGTTCCGCCGCCGCGTCATAAGGATGCATCAGTCCGTCCTCAGAAGAGATATATGCTGTCGGCCGACCGTTCTTCTCCAGGGTCTTTGAGGCCGTGAAGAAGGTCATCTCAAAGGTCGCACTCACCGTCAGTCCGATTCGCGCGATATATACGTCCGCTACCAGATTACTATTCAGACTCTCGCGGATATAGCCTTCCGTCCAATCGTATAAACCGATATAATGATCTTGCACGTTGACGCCGTTGACCACCCCCGGACTCTTCTCGGTAGAGAACATCCGTTCGCTGTTTTGGTACATCGTTCGCAGCCATGCGCCATTCAACGTGAACCGCGTGCAGATGGCAGGGATTCGCGGACTTTGGTATTGCCATTCCACGCCTTGCTTGAAGATATGACTGCCGTTACTCGTCGCGTAGTACGTCAGCAAGCGGTCGTAACTGCGTTCGCTGATCGTGTAATCCAGTGCCTCCACCTGCATCAGGCTGCGGAAGGCATTGCGCATGTTCTCTTCGAAATAGGTGATCGTCAGGTGGTGCTTTTGGATATCAAATCCCGCACGCACTTCCCATTTCAGGTTCCGCGCCGGTTGTAAGTCGTAGTTCGTCGGGTTGACGATATGCGTGTATATCTGCATCGTCGTGTCCGTCGGCGCGATGGGTACGTCCGGCGCCTGCAAATCCATATACAGCAGGTTAGGCGACAACTGCAGCAGCGTCGGCATCTTTGTATGCTGACCAATCGACGCCGCTACATATACCTTTCCTTTCGAGAAAGGAAAACTCAAGCCTACGTTCGCACGCGGGTCAAGGTAACATCTTCCGCTGATGGCATATTCCGGACCAAGGCCCAGTAAGGATGTGCCGCGTAAACCGATATTCATATCCAGACTCACGTGCTCGTGCAGCGGCCATTCGATATCGTCCTGGATATACCATGCCAACTGGTTCGTCGCCGGGATGTCATAGTACGCCCGCGGCCTCAGCGTCGAGGAGTAGTTAAGCGGCCTACTCAGATCATAGATCTGACCCCTGCCGAAATTCTTCGCATACCGCCATTCGGCACCCGCATTCACCTTATGCGTAGCCGTCCAGGTATCGAAGAAAAACTCGGCCTTCGGACGGATAAACACATTCAGCGGCAAACCCTCTACGGTATGGTGCGCCGTGTATTTATACGGCAGTAGCGACACCGTCGCTTCGCCTTCCCGCATGTTATCTATCGCCGGATTTTTCGGAGTCGTCAGCTGTACAAAGCGCGATTGCTCGATACGATCTATCTCGCCCGACACATTCGCCTGCAGACTCACTTTCCACCAGTCGACGCCGTGCTCGCGAATAGACAGCGCGTTGTTCCAACTCAACTTATGGTACTCGCTCTTGTAACTGTCTTCGCGGTTGTTATGGATATCGGGGTCTATCTTCTCGTTGTCGATGCTGCCGGTGTAGTCCCAACTGCTCTGCCATCGTACGCGCATGTCTGACGGATTCCATTGCTGCTGCAGTCGCACCGATGCCGTGATACGCTGGTAGTTTTCCAAAGTGTTCGTCGGGTCGGCTTTCGCGTTCAGATAATCCAAACCGAAGTTGAGCACCGTTTGCTCGTTATTCCATCCTATTCCCTTGCCGAAGAAGAGTAACTTACTGAACCCGTCGGCCTTGAATCGTGCCCGCCAGGGTGTCGGCTTACTCGTACGCTCGATCTTCACCACGCCGGACGTCACATCGCCGTATTCAGCTCCCGCGATACCGCGGATGACCTCCACTTTCTCGATATCGTCGGTAGAGATCGTTCGCATATCCACACCCGCATTCACGCTCGTTCGTTTCTCATCGGCGCCGCTCACGTCTGACTGCACATACTGCATATTCGCGTCCGTGCTCACCGGCGCGCCGTCCACCACAAACGAGGTTCCTAGGGACGAAGCGTCATATTCCCCGCTCGTCGAACCGTTCGTCGCCTCGCGCAGACGAATGGTGTTGCTGTGCGTCAGGTCCGGATCTTTGGTCACCCCGCCCGGCAAGGTCTGTAAGATATCCGTGAAAGACGAAGGCTGGATATGCTGCATCGCCTCTTTGTTGATCACCGATGCACTGCTCTTCTCGATCTTCTCTTCCGCCGTCACTACCACTTCCTGAAGCGTGAACATTCGCTCCAGACTGTCCAGCAGCGCCCTCTGCGCACTGTCCAGCACCAAACTGTCCGGACGCACCTGTGCCTGAATACTGAATACTGACAACTGAATGCTGAATACTAATGGTACTATGTATTGAAACCTATTCAACTATACATTTCCTCAATTCGGGCGCAAAATTACTACTTTTTTGCGACATACACAAGTCATAACCCATAAATCCCCATTTTTAGGGATTTATATTCCTTCCCTTGCATAATTGAAAAAAAAGCTGTACCTTTGCCGCACTTTTTAATGAAAATGTCAAATGAGCAATGACCAATATCCAATGATTGAGTATGATCACGTCACCCATTATTACGGTAAGCGCCTGATCTACGAAGATCTCTCCTTCTCTGTGCCCCGCGGACGTATCTTAGGTCTGCTCGGTAAGAACGGAACAGGTAAGACCACTACCATTAATATCCTCTCGGGTTTTATCCAGCCCCATGCCGGGTCATGCCGTCTGCTGGGGTATGACACCCGCACCATGCCTGCCAAAGAACGGGCGCGGATAGGACTGCTTCTCGAGGGACATGTTCAGTACCCCTTCATGACCATCGCCCAGATAGAGCGCTTCTATGCGCCTTTCTTCCCACGGTGGAACAAAGAGGCCTACTACGAACTCATGCGGCTGCTCAAGGTCAAGGACTACCAACTCCTCAGCCAGATGTCCAACGGCCAGCGCTCTCAGGTTGCGCTCGGTCTGCTCATGGCGCAAGACCCCGAACTGCTCATCCTCGATGACTTCTCGCTGGGTCTCGACCCCGGTTATCGCCGACTCTTCGTCGAGTACCTGCGCGACTTCTGCAAACGCGGCGAGAAAACGGTCTTCCTCACCTCGCATATCATCCAGGACCTCGAGCGACTCGTCGACGATTGTATCATCATGGATTACGGCCGTATCCTCAAGCAATGCCCTGTCTCCGACCTTATCACGCCGACCCAGACCTTGGAAGATACTTTTATTGAATTAACAGGCAAATACTGAAAACTGAATGCTGAAGGCTGAATGCTGAAGGCTGAAAACTGAATACTGATATGCTACGCGCTATATTTTATAAGGAATGGCTCAAGCTCCGCCTCTTCTGGTGCTTAGCCCTCGTGGTGAACGCAGGTCTGGTCACCTACCTGCTGCTCGCCCTTCGCTCTACCCTCTTGGCTTCGGGTGTCGTCGAGACCTGGGCTACGATGATCGGGCGCGACGTACTGATGGTGAACCAACTCATGTATCTGCCCCTTATCACCGGTGTAGCCCTCGCCCTCTGCCAGTGGTTGCCGGAGATGCAGATCAAGCGAATCCGCCTCACCCTCCATCTCCCGATCGACTACACCGTCTCCATTGGTATCATGCTCCTCAGTTCGCTCTGCGGACTGATGCTCCTCTTTGCCCTCGATGCCGGCCTCTTAGCACTCGTCGAACAGGCTTGGCTGCCGCGCGAACTCGTCTGGCGAACCTTCCTCACCTGTATGCCATGGTACATCGCCGGATTACTCGGATATAGCGTCCTCTCATGGTGTGTACTCGAACCTCAATGGAAGTTCCGTTGCCTCAACCTTCTCGTTGGTGCACCCCTCGTCGCTCTTTGTTTCCTCACCGCCCAACCGGCCTGCTATATCGCCATGTGGCCCTGGTTGGTGCTCGTGTTATTGGCTACGGTCTGCTTACCTTTCTATTCCATCTATCGCTTTAAACTCGGCAAACAATGACAAATCAACAATCTAAAATATCAAATCTAAAATACCTGATTATCGTCCTCGCGATAATTGTGTTGGCTTGGCTCATGCCCGCCCTTTATGAATTAGTCTTTCCCCGCACGGACAAGACGCCCTTTGTCGTCTATTCCTGCCTCGATAGCACCTTCATCAAGTTCGAGACCTCCAACAAACAGGTTCGCTATATCGACTTCCGCGGACAGGAGTTCACCAAGTCCCAAGCGGACTCCCTCCTCCCGCTCTTTGCTTTCCGCCAACTCGTAGCCGAAGGACGCCTGCCGGACAGCCTCTACGGCGTGGCACTCACGCCCAAACTCATCCAGCAGAATGCCTTCCATTTCAAGACCTCACCCAAGCAACTCAACAAACCCGCTGTCGGACTCTATACCCTGCTCGAATCCGCTTCCGGACGCGTCGATCTCACCCTCCCGCCGGACGTCTTCCGCCTCACACGAGACGGACTCGAGTTCATCGATTGCGAATCCAATACCGTCAACCGCGCCAAGTCGCTTAGCTTCTCGCGCGAACTGACCAAGCACGGATTCACCTTCCCCGTGCAACTCATCTGGGGCAACAGCACCACCCGCAAAGACTATGATAACGGTTTCCTCCTCGCCGATGCCAACCATCGCCTCTTCCAACTCAAGATGGTCAAAGGCACGCCTTGGGTACGTGAGATAGCGACCGATAATTCGTGCGGTTGGAAACAAGTCTTCACTATTGAACCGGCAAATAGACAGTTAATCGGCTTGGCGGTATCGAATGAGAATCAGTTATATGCTGTGCGTTCAAATGGTCAAATAGCTCAAATTGGGAAAATAAATGACCAAATGGTAAATGACCAAATGGTAAATTTACTTTATGACCCGCAGTCCATGCAGATCACTATCGTCGGCGACCTCTTCCATTGGACCATTACCGAATATACGGATACCGACTCGCGCTACTATGCCGTCGATGCCCGCACCTTCGAGCAGGTAGCTTGCACGGTCATTCCGGACCCCGAACGACCCCTCGCACAAAAAATCGAACGGGTATTGCTCCCTGTCCGGCTCCGCTTCACCTCTTGGCGGACGCAACTTATCACGCCCAGCCTCAACGATGATTAGACTTGACAAAAAAAATTGCTCAAAAATTGCATATGTGCTATTTTTGTAGTAATTTTGCGCGATTTTTTGAAAAATTAGGTATGAAAAGAACTATACAGGTATTGGTCTTCGCGCTCCTATGCGTCCTTTCTGCATGGGCGCAGGAGGAGTTTGATGCCCACTTGGTGGGACACGTGCTGGATGAGAAAACGGGGGAACACCTGCCCTATGTCAATGTGCAGGTGAAGGGAACGAATATAGGTACGGTGACCGACGAGTCCGGCCACTTCTTTCTGAAAAACCTGCCGCTCGGCAAGCAGACCATCGTCTTCTCCTATGTGGGATACGAGAACCTGGAACTGCCCATTCGGATAGAGGAAGACAAGACTGTCGAACTGAAAGCCGCTATCCGCGAGGTGTCGCAACTGCTCAACAGCGTCGTCGTCACCGCCAACCGCTATGAGACCAAGCGCCAGGAAGCCGCCACCATCGTCAATGTCCTCTCGCCGAAACTCTTCGAGACGACGGCCGTCGCCTGCGTAGCCGATGTCTTGAATTATCAACCCGGTCTGCGGGTCGAGAATACCTGCTCGAACTGCGGCAAGACCGAACTGCGCATCAACGGCCTCCAAGGCCAATATACCCAGATCCTCATGGATAGCCGACCGGTCTTCTCCAGTCTGGCGTCGGTCTATGGCCTCGAGCAAGTGCCCGCGGCGATGATCGACCGTATCGAGGTCATCCGCGGCGGAGGATCGGCGATGTACGGCGCGAATGCCATCGCCGGCGTGGTCAATATCATTACCAAAGAACCCGTACGCAACTTCGTCAATATCGCCAACACCAGCATGGTCAACGAGCATGCCGGCTATGATATCCATACCGACCTCAACGCCTCCGTGCTTAGCGAGAACCGCAAGATAGGCGCGTATATCTTCGGCAGCCATCGCACCCGTAGCGCCTACGACCGCGACATGGACGGATTCAGCGAAGTGCCGCAAATGCGCTCCACTACCGCCGGCGCGCGAACCTTCTTCAAGACCAGCGCTTACAGTAAGATCACTGCCGAGTACCATCATACCACGGACTTCCGCCGAGGCGGCAACCGCTTTGAGTTCGAACCCCATCAGGCCGATATCGCCGAGCAGCTTCGCCATAATATCGACGCCGGTCAACTGGCCTTCGACTGGTTCTCGGAGGACAACCGCCATTTCGTCTCCGCCTATTCGGCCATCCAGCACATCGGCCGCGAGAGCTATTTCGGAGCCGGACGAGACACCGCCGCCTATGGACGCAGTACCGACCTCACTTCTATCACCGGCCTCCAGTACCGCTTCTCCTACCCTTGCGGACGCGCACAGGGCGACTTGAGCGTCGGTGCGGAATATACCTACAACGGCCTGCACGACCGCATGGTCGGCTACAACCGCGACCTCAATCAGAAGGTCCATGTAGCGGGAGTCTATGCCCAGAATGAATGGAAACAGGAGCACTGGTCCGTACTCCTCGGCGGACGACTCGAGAAGCATAACATGCTCAAAAATGTGGTCTTCAACCCCCGCGCCACGTTCCGTTATACGCCTGTCCAAGGCCTCGTCCTCCGCGCGGGTTACAGCAGCGGTTATAGAGCACCGCAGGCCTATGACGAAGACCTGCATGTCGCTGCAGTCGGCGGCAAAGTGTCACTTATTAGACTCGACCCGAACCTCAAACCCGAGTACTCGCATAGCGCAACGCTGAGCGCCGACTGGTATCGCCAGTTCGGCAAATGGGAAATCAACCTCACCGCCGAAGGATTCTATACCTACCTGCAGGATGTCTTCTTCCTCCGCGAGGACGGAAAAGATGCGGCGGGCAACATCCTCTTTACCCGCACGAATGCCAAGGCCGCATGGGTCGGCGGTATCAACCTCGAGGGAAAAGTGTCCTTTCAACTTTCAACTTTCAACTTTCAACTTTCTGCCGGCTATACCTATCAGCAGAGCCGCTATACCACGCCGCAGGTCTGGAGTCAGGATGTGCCGGCCGAACTGCGCTTGCTCCACACGCCGGATAACTACGGCTATGTGCTGATCGATATCCAACCCGTCCACGACTTCACCATCTCCATCAACGGCAAAGCGACGGGCTCGATGCTCGTGCCGCACTTGGCGGGTTTCATCCCGCAGGACCGACTGGAGAAGACGCCCTCTTTCTGGGATCTCGGCTTCCGCCTGGCGTACGACATCCATCTCTATAAGCATTATTGCCTGGAGATCAGTTGCGGTATCAAGAATGTGCTCGATCAGTTCCAGCACGACCTCGACCGCGGCGAGTTCCGCGATGCCAACTATATCTACGGTCCCGCCATTCCCCGCACCTACTTCGCCGGCTTGAGCCTCAAACTCTAACCACCCGCCTCTTATTTTCTGTTTTCCTGAATAGCCTCCTGTTTCTCTTGTTTTAGTTCAAACGGAAGTTGACAGGCAGCGTATAGATCACGTTGACGGGGTTGCCGCGCACTGTGCCGGGCTTCCAATCCGGCATGGCTTTGATGACTCGTACGGCCTCTCTGTCCAACTCTTTGTCGCCGCCGGAACGTGCTACTTTGACTTTGGCGATTGCGCCGTCCCGATCAACCATAAACCTCACTACCACTCGTCCCTGGATACCGGCTTTCTTCGCTTCCTCCGGGTACTTCACGTTCTTCGACAGGAACTCAACCAGTGCCTTTTGTCCGCCTGGATATGCCGGCATGGTCTGGTAGAGCGGAATCTGCTCTGCGGGCTTTTTGTCGATCTTTCCGTTCGGCTTGTAATAGACGCATTCGTGCTCGCCTTTCTCATTCATGGTCTCCTCGTATTGCAGCGCTCCGTTCGGGTAGAAAATCTTACGGGTGTATGTCCGGGGCTCCTTGCCGTCCTCGTTCTCTGCATTCGTAATGACCAACTCTTCTTGTGTCGCTCCATCGGGATAAAGAAGCGTCTCGCTGAGCAGCCTGGTGCGCAATTTACCTTCTTTCTCTTTGACGGCTACGCGACGAAGGATGTCCTTGCGGTTAGTCTCCCGGTCGAAATAATGAATGATAGCGATGTGGGCAACCGTGTCCATCTCCTGCACGACGCCGTAGCGCGTCGCATTCGCTTTCTTCACTATATCCATCTCATCGTTTACCCATAGGGTATCCGACACCGTCAACTTCTGTGCCACCGCACTCGCGGTCATTATAACCGCCGCAAAAATAAAGAATATTCGTTTCATTCTAAGTTCTTCCATATCTTCGTATTTGTTTTTATTGTTCTGCACGCAAATCGCGTGCAAAGTTACACATTTTTTTTGAGATATGCAAGAGTTGATACCACTTTTTTGCTATCAGAATGCTTTATTTTGTCCCAAATCCCACTTTTCTCTTATTCCTTAGTGTCTGGAAAACGTGAAAAACGCTGCATTATAAACTTTCTGACCCGAAAACTTGCATATCTCAGAATTTTTTCGTATCTTAGCACCCGATTTTGTAAAATGGGAAATTGTGTCGCAACTTGCGTAATTCCGGATACTAATGTACCTGAAATAGCAGATTTGGATATTACAGGACGGCAGGAGAAAATACTTGAATTGGTGAAAAAAAATCGTTCGGTCAACCAGCCGTGGAGCGAAGCAGAACACCTTATTGAGAAAGAAAAAACGCACAACCGGTCACAATTTGTGACCAGATATAGTAATGTGCATTTTTTGCAAATTACAAGGATTCAGATATTTCCATTATGGAAAGTACTCAACACTCAACTTATTCCAAAATGGAACCAGTTCAAACTCTTGCAAATTATGCGATTATATCCTCCTCGCCAGTCAGTTGAGCGTAAAGTTCAAGACCTTTAGCTGTGAGGCGATAGGCTTGTTCCGGTTTATGAGGGACAGCCGGGTACGCGAGATCAATAAGGCCACGTTCCCATGCAGGTCTCCAATAGTTGTTTATGAAAGTATGGCGACTTTGTTGGCGCATTCCTAAGTCCGCAATAATCTGCCGACGTGGCAGCACTTTCTTGCCAACGACTAGTACGAACTTAAACACACGCGCTTCTACTCTATCTTTAGGGAGAAGGCGCTACGTTTTGTCCTTCTCTACGGAGGCCACTCCTCCCGTTTGTCGGGAGGACGTTCCGGGCTTCTGCTCCTCGATAACTTCGATATAGAAACTGAATGGTCGGAAGCCATCATTACAGCTGATCATAGCACTCATTGGATTCTTCATCCAGCCGTCAAAGAAATTACCTTTGCCGCGCGCAAGAGACTCGACAAACGATTGCATGGACTCCCATGCAGAAGGACACAATCCGTCCGGGCACTTGCCGTCGATGGATATCCATTGTTGCCCTTGGCGGATAGTGCAGGCGTGTTCGATGGGGTTTTCGTACTGATCAATTAGGTCTTGATAGACCGTTTGTCGGATAGCTGTGATTCGAACTTTGTTCATGGCGTTACTTCAACTGTCGCAATTTTTGCGAGGGTTCGTGTTTATTCCAAAAATGGAATGAACTAAAATCGAGTGCAAAGGTAGTAAAATATTTTGACGTGTGCAATAGCATGTGTCTTTTTTTGAAAAAATCATCAAGAATTGGCAGCAAAAAGACACAAGCCATATGTGAGGAGTGCGGGAGGGGAAAAGACACAAGCCGGTGAGGGGGAACAGGATGAAAAGACACAAGCCAAGGAGGGGATATGTATAAAAAGACACAAGCAGAGATACAAACCATCAAAAAAAAGACACATGCCAAAAGTAACCCAGCAAGTATATGTTAATCGAATGGATGCGCGTGATACATTTCATTGTAATTCATAAGGCTTATACTCTCTTCCTCTCGGTCGTAACAAGAGAAACGTTGGTCTAGTTGTCAAGCGGATCTTTTCACAAGCCACGACAGGGTCTAAACATAAAAATAAATACAAGCCAGCAATCAGAGGTTGTGTCTTTTTTATGCATGAAGGTGGTGGGTGGTTGCAGAAAAAGACACAAGCTATGGTTGGAGTTCGTTGATCAATTCTCTCCATCCGTTGGGTAGTGATATGTTCTCCATGTCGCTAGCGGCTTGGAACAAGGGTGCTATCTCTTCGTTGGTGAAGCCAGCTATACCGCAACCGATACGCGTCACACGGAAGAGCAGTTCAGGATGTTGCTTGGCGTATTCGATGAACTCATCCACGTACGGACGAATAGTCTCGACGCCGCCTTGCATGGTCGGGATGGCGTAACATTGGCCGGTGCGCCCGACACCTACGCCCATCTCGGCGCCAAACAACATATGCGCCATACGCGCCGCACCTCCGCCGTGCATTCCGGCGAGGTTGCTGCCAAAGACAAAGATCTCATTGGGTTTGAGAGTTGTGATATATTCCGGTGTGACACGAAGAATCGGCATATTGAGCTTGTGTTAATTTTGTTGTATTGGTTGTTGCTAAAAAAGACACATGCTACTTCTCCCACTCAATTCCTCGTAAGCATGCTGGTAGTTTCTTGCCGTGCTCTTTATGATGTGAAACGCAGGCACAACATATCCCGTGACGGGGACAGCCTTCTTTCGTGCAAGGGCAATCTATGTTATTATGTGGACAATGGGTCATGGTGATGTTATTGTCGTTTATAGGAATAGTCCATGTAGATGATTGTGTTGGCATCTTGTAGAAGTGCGTCCTTGGGCAATTGGTCCGGAGAGAAATACTCAATTTTCGAACTATTCTTGGTTGTTAGAAAAGTATACTCATGGGTTATCTCGTTGTCCTTTATGGTATATGTCCCTTCATAGACAGCCGTAGCGTTATAGAATTCAGCATAACTTGTATATTTAACGCTGCGATCTCCATATTCAAGTGTCATTTGTCCTCCGTTCAGTTGACATTTCCAGATACCCTTTATCGGCGATTGCTCTGAAGTCCGCTCGCAAGATACGAATGCGAACATCATTGTTGTCACAAATATAAGGGATAAGCGTTTCATGGATTTTATGGAGGTTAGAGTTATTTAGTAGGTTGATAATTTATTGCTTTGACCCAGCGATAGCCATAGGCTGTCTTTTGTTTGCCAAGAACGGCGTTATTTATATTTGCTGCATTCTTAACTCCCATAGCCTCAGCCGCTTCGAGTTGGGAATCAAACTTCGCGATAATCTTTCCTTCTAAGTCTAATTGGTATATTGTTTCTTTGTCAATATACTCATCTAATAATTGTGCTGCATTTTCATGGACATACTCATGTGCATATGTTCGTATATCATCTTGCAAACAGAACTCTGCAAAATCAAACCAATGTTCATATATCAAATCATCATCTTTGTATGAACCATCTTCATGGTAAAAAGCATTCTTTTCCACGAAATACTCCTGATAGAGTTCATTCTCCTCCTCATTCAACACTTCGCCCTTCATTACTTTATTTTCTACCGCTTTGAAGAATGGCCATATATCCTGCATGTACATATGGAAATAAGCATCACAAAGCCTGCATATCTTCGGTTCTCCATGCAAGCCAACTGTCCCTGATGGTTTTACGTTATAACCATAATCGGGATCGGTTGCTTTGTATTTGTTTATAAAGAATGTCTCACGCTCATTAAGAACATCTATCAATTGTTCGACGTTCTCATATTGATGCGTTTCAAGTATCTCGTATTTAGGTTCTCCTTGCTCTTGGTATGCTTTCCAGAACGCGCCATTGGTAGGACCTATCTTCGGATCAAGATGTTCTCTATGCCGCACTTTAGGATCACGCCGAGTTTGCCCAACATACACTTTGCCGTTTGGAAATGTATATAGATATATTACACCAGACCTCATTATATCTTGGAATAATTTTTATAGTTAATCCAAAGAAAAACAGATTGTATCATCAATCCCACAATGCATATTGCGCTTAGACCTACAATTATCCAAAAACAAATCTCTTGACAGTAGTCATGAGTAAAACGCAGCGATACCCAACACGCAGACAACATAAATAAGGTTCCCAATATATCACTAACACACCACGCGTTAACTTTTTTTAGATGGCATATATACGATTTTAAAAGTGATACTTTTTTAACCAGTAAAGGCCTTTTGTTATTTTGTCTCAAATCTTCAAGTGCCACCAACAACTCATCGCGCTTAGACAAAATAAATGACCATAACACAGTAAATATGCCAAATAGGATTCCCAATATGGCAAAATAGAGTGTTATTAAATCAGATAGGATATTATTTATCTCCATAAGACAAATAGTTATTCATGACAGCTGTTAATTTCTCAACAATAAATTCCGTATCGTATATTTTTTTATTATCCATTTCTTCTTTGGTTACTTCTACGCTTGCATTGAATATTCGCTCTATGGTGTCCTGAATTTCCTCATTCGCTTCATGCAGCATATGTTTAATACGGTATTCCTTTCTTCCTAATTTGATTTGTGCCTCTCGAGTATCGTATTTCGAAACATCTACATCCGTAGTGTCATTTATAACTTCATTAATCAAATCAGAGGGCACATATTCAAATTTGCGTTCTTTCTTTTGAATAGTCTTTGTCTTTACCAGATACTCTTTGAACCGCGCATCGACATTATTATCTCCTTCGTCTAAAGAGGAAAATTTAAGATTCAATTCCGGAATTCTTTTACTTATACGCAACTCCTCCATTACTGTTTCCATCTTAATATTTTGCATGGGGATATTAAGCATCTTATTAAGCAACACTTTGGCAAGTTTCACAACTTCTCCCGTATCTTTGGAGGGGTCTTCATATACAAGCATTAAGAAATAATAATTCGTCTCTTCATCGGAGATACCCAGCATCATAGGGAATAGCAACACAAAATTATTATCACTACCTATCCTATTCGTGTTTGTTATTTCGCGTTTACGCTTCGTATCATCCTCAAAATATCCACCGTAAAGGTTCGTGTTATAGGCTGAGATTCTTAGAAGCAAAGCATCTCTTCCATCAACAACAACATCTTTGCAGATAACAGAATCGATAATAGTAGTTTTCGTTTTCACTCTACTATTAATAAAATACGGATATTTTGCATCTTTTATTTGTTGCTTTATTGCCTCATTCATTTCTTTGTAAGACATGTAGCCAAATAAACTCTGCGTCAGTCCTTCTATTCCCGCACTGGTATATACAGGAACTTTGATTTGATACGTTTTTTCCTTCTGTGCCATAATATTAATCCATTGGGTTAATTTTTTTTCAATAAATATTTCTACAAATTACGGATATTTTCTTCTGATCTTGATTGAATATGACTATTCACAAAATCACGAATTTCCTGAGGCACATTATATTTATCAAACAAATGTTCATTGATTTGTTCGATTGTTTCATTCCACCACGGTTCATTATAATCTTGTACTGGAACAGCTTCCCATGTCGGCTTAGCTGAGGTTCGTCCTTGCTTCTTTAAATACAAAAGTGCTCTCGTAAATTGGGTTAGTACATATTTGGCGTGCTTCATTGCCGTAGCCTCTGTGTCAAAGCAACCAGAAACAACATATGTCTGCGTACAAATCTCCGAAGGCTTACCTATAAGAATGTCGCCATAGGCGCCACCTAAGCCTGCATTCTCCGACATATTTCCCCATGCATAAGGAATGAAGACTTTATACTTGTTAATTGTTCGTGCAACTTCATCTTTAATTGCAGGGAGTTGATATGTCTTTCGGATATACCTTATAGAGTTTGCTCTCTTAAACTTGCCATATATCTTAATATCATCTTTACGTTTAGGAGTAGTATCAACGATTGCCTCTAAACCATTCTTTTCTGCATCCTCAAAAGCATCAGTATTTAATCCATATGGAGAACGACTCGATACAATCGTATCACCAGAAACAAAATTATTTTGTTTTACCATTACTGCGAGTTGTTTGATTTCTACAGGTCTTTCAATATCCTCCAGATTCCACTGCAATTGCACTGTTTCGGGATTTTTCCCATCTTGATATATTAGTTGTTCCCCACCTAATTCATTTTGATATCCTCGTTGCCAAAACACAATGTTTACTTCTGCAGCTCCAGACACTCCAGGAAAAACGTTGTGTAATACGTTTATTTTCATAATCTGAGAATCTGCTTTTATCTCTTCATTATTCAAACGAGCAAGTCCCTTAGCAGAAGGGGCGCATGGTTTTTGCCATCCCGTTGGGAAAATCAGAGAAGAGTACTTTCCTAAATCCCTTGATAAAAGATAAAAATGAGGATATAATTGAGAAGACCCATCTCCTTGGTAAGGAGGATTCCCTACTACTGCTTTAAATTCAAATTTATTTGGTTCCATATTTTCAATTCCCCAATAGGAGTATTTTTTTAAGCGTTTAACTAATTTCTTTTGTTTTTCTTCGTTTTTGAGGAGTTCCAATAACTTCGGTTGATATTTGCAATTTGTTTGATAATCGTGATAGCCTCGTAAGGCTCGTTCAGTAATCTTTACCGCCATTGGCGACATACACAAGACGAAAATATTATCCCGTAATATCGCGCGCCAGATGTCTATCTGTTCAATCTTATTTGGCGGCGTTCCATGTTGCCTTTCAAATTCCTTTTCTCTGTAGCGGAAGAATGTATATGCCAACCATAACGGATAGACACCGGATTTAGCATTTACCTCTAAAATATGGGTATTCTCATCTGCAAAAATATCATCTGTCATTTCTTTTTTTACAAAACGCGGTTCTGCCAATTGCTGCGAATGTGTCTCGTCATAGAAATCATAGCCGCCGATTGTATCCGTCATGTGCATATTAACGACTTGCCATGGTGTTAAGACAGTTTCCTTGTCTGGGAAACGGAATTGTGAAATAATATGCGCCATCTCTTTGGCTCTTTCTGCAACCGGCAATTGATCAGCCCGATGAGCTCTTTCTAATATATTTTGGAACGAAGCCAATATAGCATCTGTATTATACAAATGCAATAACCGTCGGAATATATCTTTCGTTATTCCTTTAGGCATAAATATGCTCCATGAATCTTCGTGTATACCATCCACAAAAGCCTCCATAGAGAAATGTTCCAAACTCTCCAATTCTCCAAATACCATCATCGGCAAACGGATAGAAAGTGTATCCAATATGGCTTGGTAAGCATCGCGTTGCTTCTTGCGATCTGTCTTTTGCTGTTTGGTTACAGGAGTATCAAAGATATTTTTCTTCTTTCCGCCTGTAATGGTTACTCCGCCATTCGCAATCGTTACTTTTCCATCACTTCCATTCTTTGCTTTGGCGCCTTTGAGTGTAGAACGCACTTCTTCTAATAACAGACGGTCTGCATTTGAAATTTGATATAAGTCCACATACAACTGACGCCCTTTGAAGCCGTTGCGCACAATATAGTCTTTGTAGGCTTGGTTTACTTGAGATATGAATGTATCTGTCCTATATTCCGTAGGCGTATTACCTTCGATAGAAACTACCGAACAAAAACGCAAAAATTCTTCGATAACGGTTTCTTTCGGACGTTTATGACGGTCTCGATTGTTCGGCTGAGATGCCAGATATTCGTTAATAACCGTCAGTGTACGGTCTGGCGCAAAATCAAAGGCATAGCAATCAGTTTTGAGATACGGCTCATGATTAGGGGATTGTGCACGGAAAATAGTCTGCATGTAGAACGAAGCTTTTGTTTCTCCGTTCCCCTTAAGCATAAAGACGCCTGTCCACGGTTTGACAGTTACGCCTGTAGTAAGACGCCCACACGAAAGCGTAATCGTTCGAGGATGTTTCTTGATGGCTTTTTTGACTTTCTCAAAAGCATCTTTTTCTTTCTTTTCGTGTTCCTCAACATGTTTTTTGGTATCCAATCTGTCATAAGTAGGATCGTCACCTTCGCCAGCCACATTTACAATGGCATATTCATGTCCTTTTTGTTGCCACCATGAGTTCTGTTCCTGCAATAGTTTTGATAATGCCTTTGCCGCTTTAATTCCAGGGAGTACCCAGAATGTATGTGCAAAAAGATAGCGGTAGCCTTCCGTAGAGAATGGATACAAAGAATCGGGTTTGTGCATCAAATCCAAAAAATCACGTACATCTTGCTCATGCACGAACCTACCGACATGTGCCGGTGATGGCAGTTGTGCTCCATCTTTGGCTTCATTGCCTTCCCATGTTCTGAACAATTCCGAGAAGTTGAAGAACTCTTCGTCGCTATTATAGTACGACTGGAATTCATCGCCTAACTTGAATGTGCGAATATTGAGACGTGGCAACTCCTCATAGGGATTATCCTCATGGGGATGACTTGAATACCATTTTTCCTTGGCATCTTGCTCCATGTTATAATCCCATGTGAAAATATTTTCTTCTTCAAATAAATGCAGAATATTATACGGCGTTCCGGAGAGATATAACACTTTGGGATGTTTAGAAATAAGCAAGTCGAGCACATTCTTGCCAAGTGCGGTTTGCGTTCCCTCATGTGCCTCATCTACAATAATCAAATCCCAATTGTTCTTGAATATCTCATGGTTTTTGTCAATACCGCCTTCTTTCACATTATCACCTCCGCGCAAATCTTGCATGGAGGCAAAATAAATATAGTTGATACCATGCTTCCTAAAGTCGCGTTGGAGTGTTACAAACGTTTCTCCTACGTTCTTTTTAGATGTCGTTTCCGCTTCCTTACACCCATAAGAATAGCCTGTAAAATCCAGTAATTCATAATCTCCGAACCAGCCATCACGGACAACAGGACGGTGGGTGACAATCAGCGTTTTCTTAAAACCATACCGCCTGATTAATTCAAGAGAACAGAGCGTTTTACCGAAACGCATCTTGGCGTTCCACAGCATTTTGTCAACCACCTTAAAACGCTCAATGGTATTATTTATAGCCCTCTCTTGTTCTTCTCGGAAAACAATTGACCCACATGCCTTATTTTTCGGCATTACTTGATGACCGGATTTGATGGTTTTTATGGCTAACAGGATATCATCCAACGTGCATTCCATCCAATCACGAGGTTTCCACCATAAATCTGGAAAGTCCTTTTTCTTAAATCCGTTCTGCTCAAGCACACTATGCAGTTGGTCATCGGTGAAAGAACATTCCTCACCGTCTTCATTGATATAGCGTGTCAGTTCCGCATGATGGATGGTAGGCAAAGTTGCAACTTGCGACATCTGATGTTTAATGCGCTCCTTTGCCGCTGTCATTACTTGACTGCCAGTTGGGTCTATCAAGTCGGCCTCTTTATACGTCAATTTGATAGAGGCTTTTCCTATCTTATACGCCCCATCGTGTCTGCCATCGTCTATAGAATACACATAAACGATTTCGTAATCATGTTTTTTCGCGTACGTGTCTGCCATAGTTATCTTTTGTTAATAAGGTTTCTGAATTCGATCCGTTTAAGATATTTTTGCCTTCCATCTCCAAGCCAATAAGCCGTTTGAGCATAGATGCCTGTTGGCGTTTGTGGAAGCTTTTGTGGCTTCTTCTCAAAAAGTAAGTTGACTACGTGTTCTTCTGCTTCTTGGTCAGAATATGGGATGATATATTTCATACCGTCCATTTGCCATAAGTTCCATGAAACAATATATGCCACATGATAAAGACTTTGCGAAGAAATATCTGCTTTTATTCCTAACTTTTTGCAGAAATCGTAATAATAATCAATAAAAGTGACAAAGATATTTTCACGAGCCAATAGCAGATTATCGCCCTGCCACTCAAAGCCATAGACACTCCGAATGGCCTTATATGCATATTCGCGCCAATGGGCTAAATCTTTCACATTCTCACTTACAACACGTAATTTGCGGTCTAACAGACCTATACGATTTTGCAGGGGGATGATTTCTCCTGTTGTTGCATCATACCGGCTTACAATATATGGCGCTTCACCGCAACATATCTCCAAACGCCGTTCCGTCACATAATCCAACCATGTCTTTCCGCGAACATTGGAAAATACTATCGGCTTTTTATTAGTTGTCCATGTGTGGTCTTCGTTCTCGTGGTTAAAGACATCTTTGCGTCCAAACCATGCTTCATCTACAAGATTGTTTTGCGCATTGCACACCCAAGAAGGAGTGAAAACTTCTGCTTTCTGCTTGATACGACGACGTTGCTCCTCTTTGCTTTTTACTGCACGGGGACGGATAACACGATTATGAGTGCGCGTAATACGAGGCACTTCTATCTCATCCGTCGCATAATACCCATCTCCTCGCCGACGGTAATCATCCGTAGCCCAAATAATATGATGATATGTGCATACATTATCGAATTCGCAATGCTCACCATCCTCGGTAATATGCAACGGTGTTACGCGACAGCCTTTAGTCTGATCGCGCAACAATGTTTCAAGCAATGGAACATCTTTGCTAAGATTGACAAGGTCATCTTCGCGCACATCCGCAGAAGAAAGCAAACGCTTGATAATATCTTCGCGTTTCTCGCTTGCTGAGCGTTTGCGTTTTTTCTTTTGAGCATGAACGCTTACATCCTTTTTCCCAAATAAGTCTTTTTGTATAGCCATTGTATATAATTTCTCTTATCTTTCAGACAGGTTGCCTGCTTGTTGCCTATGCGTTACCTGGTTATCACGTATCCCACCATACCTTATATATACTTTGTATATATCCCGTGATTTTAGAATTATTCGTCTTTTTTAGTTTGTCTCTCGCTCTTCTCTCGCTCATTGGTCGGTGGAGGGATGGGCGGTGATGTAACGGCGGTTGGAGTCGTTTTTATGCGTGGTGGTCGGGCGCAGAAGTCCGGCAAGCACTAATTTGGTTACATATTGTTGCAGAGTGCGCGTTTGGTATTTTACACCTTCCATTTCTAAAATTTCTTGGGCTGTTCGCGGCATCACATCACAAAACTCTAACACTTTTCGTTGCTTTGCCGTTAAACGCACTTGGTTACTTTCTTGTTCAGCTTGGTTACTTTTCTGCTCCTGCTCTATTACTTTTTCGCCGAGCTCTGTTACTTTTTGCCCCTGCTCTGTTACTTTTTCACCGAGCTCTGTTACTTTTTCGGTTGGGTCTGACACTATTTGGGCTGGGTCTGACACTTTTTCCTGACGATAAATAATCGTACGGAAGTCATCCGCTTGGATAAACTCAGGTGTGCGGAGACCGAGAGCTTCGCAATCGGCTATCATATCTGTTGTACCTGTTCCCAAATGCTCGATATATCCTGCCATGAAGAGCGGATGAGCCAGTACGGGGTTGGTCGGCTCGGAGCGATGCACCTCATGCAGTTTTTGTATCGTGAAGCCATCGGGTAGTCTGCCGGGATTCCATATCTCCAGACGGTCGCGAAAAAGCATAACCTGCACACTGGCATTGCTGGTGTAGTCTCGGTGCGCCACGGCATTAGCAATTGCCTCGGCTACTGCACTCTCCGGCAGTTCGTATTCCACCGGTGCGTCCGGCGAGAGATCACGTTTTCCCACACATGCATCAATACGCGACATGACAAAACCAACTGCTTTGTCAATCATCTCAAAGAGCGAACCGGTAAAAACCTGGTAATTGCGGATGGGCTTTTCCACTTTCGTACCGTAGAACTGCGCACAACGGACTTCCGACGTGCGGAAGAAACGTTGCGGGTCTTTGGCGAAAAGCAATAGTGCTGAGTTCGTCAAACGACCGTCATCCGTGAGCACATGGAGAGCGGAGAAGATTTTCTCAATGCCATCTTCGAAGTTCAGCGGGAAGTTGCGTTTCTTTTTTGCGCGATTCACAAAAGTACGTACTTTCTCCGGATCAATATCGTCATACGTAGCGACCGGATGAGCCGCTGCATCAAAAGGCACACGGCGGATGATTTCTTTCTGAACCAGATAATCCACGAGCGAGTTATACACAGCGGTACGCAGTTCTTCGTATGTAACAAAACCGCGGCGGACAACTTCCTGCTCGACCTTAGTAATGAAAGCTTGCTCTTTCGGATGACGCGGAGTATCGGATTGCAGCGTGTACGTCAGGCGATGTGCGTGGTGAGCCGTTGCTGTGTCGTATTCATGTTCGGTCGGCGAGATACCTTGCTCGTCCTCATAACCATATTGGGTTCCAAGGATTCCAAGATAGATATGGCATTCGGCGGCTTGTGTAAGATACGCTTTTTGTGCGGAGACCTCAGAAGCCGGCATGTCTTCAAAGATAAAAGGCACAAAGAACCGCCCAAGCAAGCCGTCTGTGCGGATATAATCGCATAGTTGCCGCCGTTCGTTGGCGAACTCACGCTGGACGCTACTTATGAAAACTCTAATATCTGCCATAACTTGTTATTTTTGTGTCGCACGCTAACAGCGTGCAAAGTTACAACTTTTTTCGCAAATATACAAATTTTTGAGTGACATTCGTTCGAGAAAGTGAGTTTTGGAGGGAAAATGAGAAGAATTGCCACATAACATACAGAGTAATGGGGGAAAAGCGGAATATCATTCCCGGCAACAAACGATGATGAGGGCGATACCAAATAATCGTAAAAATGACAAAAACAAGCTAAAAATCTATAGAAAAAATGACAAAACTATTGCGTATGTCATAAAAAAGCAGTACCTTTGCAGCGGATTTTGAATTTTTGTAATTTACAAAATTGTAAAAAGTAAAAATATATGAAATTCTACGGTAGGTATCAGGAGATTGAGAGGTTGTTGCAATTAGACCGTCAATCGGAGCAAACGGCAGTGTTTACACTACTCATTGGTCGCAGGCGTACGGGCAAGACAACACTGGTCAAGCAAGCGTTTGCAGACAAGCCGATGCTCTATTTCTTTGTGTCTCAGAAATCGGAACAGTTGCTTTGCCAAGAGTTGCAGCAAACAGTGGAAGCCGTTTTAGGGTTGCACTTGTACGGACGTGCGGGCAAGTTTGCGGATATATTGCGCGAGTTAATGATCTACTGCGAACTAAATCACGTGACATTCATGGTAGATGAGTTCCAACGCTTGTACGACATCAATCCAGCCATCTTGTCTGAGATACAAGACGTATGGGACAGCCACAAGGACAAAGCGCACATGCACTTGATCGCGTGCGGTTCGGTCTATTCGATGATGCTGAAGATTTTCCGCGACAAGAAACAACCTTTATTCGGAAGAGCGACAGCAGAGATCCGTTTGCAACCTTTCTCGACAGAACTGCTCAAGCAAATTCTGTTCGATTATAATCCCGATTATACACCGGAGGACTTGTTGGCACTCTATACCATCAGCGGCGGCGTAGCTAAATACGTGGAGTTACTCATGGATGCGCGTGCGGTAAGTAAGGATAAGATGATTGATGCCGTGTGTCAAAACGGTTCCGTGTTCCTCAACGAAGGTACCGAACTGTTGGTCGGTGAATTCGGTAAACGCTATCAGGTGTATTTCAGTATAATGCAGTTGATTGCCAACAGCATGACCACGCAATCGCAGATTGACAGCGTCATCGGTGGTAATAACGGACGGTACTTGGCTACGTTGGAAGAGGAATATAACCTCATTCAGAAGGTGCGACCGATGTTTGCCAAGCCAAACTCGCAAGGAATCAAGTTCGCGTTATACGATAATTTCCTGACGTTCTGGTTCCGCTTCATCGAATCCAACCGTTCGATTGTCGAGATGGGCAAGTCGGGGTTGCTCAAAGAGACAATCAACAAAGGCTATGACCAATTCAGCGGTTTGATGTTGGAGCGCTATTTCCGGCAGTTATACGCTGAAAAGGAGCGTGTGACGGAAGTAGGACACTGGTGGGACAAGAGCGGAGAGAACGAGATAGACTTAATTGCTGTTGAGAAGTTGGATAAACGTGTAACGATAGGTGAAGTGAAGCGCAATGAGAAGAAGATCAGCATGCAGACTTTAGAGGAGAAGTTTGCAAACATCCGTTCTCATTTCCGAGGCTATCAGAAACAGTTTGTTGCATTGAGTTTAGGTGATATGTAACTATCGAAGATTTGAACCTCTCCAATCGCCCGTGTATGCGGGCGATTGGTATGTAACAATATCATTAATAAAAAAAACTAAATTATCATGGAACAAAAAAACAAGAGGTCATTCGATTGATTATTGACCTGAATGTGCATGTGGATGGAACTGAGATCCTGTCATGCGGCACGAACAAGACGGAGTGTAATCAAGAACATGTTTTCTGCCGCATCACATCCGAAGCACACACAACCGGCAAGGCGCAAGCCGTGGAAGATGAGTTGCGCAGCGCGTGCGTCCAAGCCCCCACGCTCATGGCGGCTATCCGAACCAATGAAGCGCTTGGATATCTCGACACAAAGAACCTTAACTCTACCCTACTTTTCAACCTACTCAACGAACATTTTCATCTGCCATTTCTGCTGAGAACCTTTCAACGGCAACGAAGTAAGTAGTGCGGCATAACGTACGTTTTTGTACATGTATTTGTGTACATAAAATACATTTTTTATACACATCAGTACGCTTGAGTACGTAACGGAGTCCAATTTTTGCGGGCTCCGTTTTTTTCGTGTACTTTTGCACTCGCTAAGGCTAAAACTCGCGTGATTACCTATCCTAGGCGGAGGCCGCTCCTTCCGCTTCAACGGAAGGACGCTCCGCGTTTTGATCTACGCTTTCCCCACTGCAACTCTACGAGTTACATCGGGGACCCCGAGTCTCTCTTCGGAGGGACTCTTTTTGTATACACAAACAAAGATTCATTTTTATTATAAATAATATACGATTATTAAGATTTTCAACAAGTAAAGAAAAAATGTGCACTTTTTCTTAAAATTAGCTATTTGGCATGTCATTTTAAAGCAGTACCTTTGCACCCGTTTTGGACAAAAGGTTCGAAAAGTAGTTTATTTAAGTACAAAAAGAGCAATGCGAATTGAATTAAGACAAACAATTTTCTGTTTATTAGCGGTACTGGCATGCCCGTTATTTTCTCAGAAGACGTCCACTGTTACCCAGGTATCAGGTATCGTATGTGACCTTCAAACCCGAGAGCCTCTGATCGGCGTTACGGTGTATGACATCGATCACCCGAATGTAGGCACAGTGACGGACATAGANNACGAACAAGTTGAACGTGAACCTCCTTCCTCATAACGAGTTGTTGGATGACGTGGTTGTTACGGCAGGCCGTTTCGAGCAACGCCAGACAGATGTGACTGTTTCGATGGAGGTTGTCAAGCCTCAGATGATCCGCAATCAGGCCCCGACAGACCTCGCAGCGACATTACAGACGCTTCCTGGAGTGGAGATTATCGACAAACAGCCGAGTATCCGAGGAGGTGGCGGTTGGACGTACAGCGTCGGTTCACGCTGTCAGGTGTTGATGGATGAGATGACTATCCTGAACCCCAAGACGGGTGAGATCAACTGGAACAACGTCCCGTTGGAGAACGTGGCGCAAGTGGAGGTCATCAAAGGAGCCTCATCCGTGCTGTACGGTTCGTCAGCGCTGAACGGTGTGATCAACGTGCGTACGCAGCGTCCGGGGCTCAAGCCGGAGACAAAAGTGAGCGGCTATGTAGGCGTATATGACGATTATAAGGATTACAAGTACACGGGCGCACGTTTACCTCTCTACTACGGAGCCGAAGTCTCCCACTCACGCCGTATAGGCCATTTTGACCTTTCAGGCGCCATCAGCGGCTTCAAGGACGAGGGTTACCGCCAGCAGAGTTTCAATGACCGCGTGCGGTTGGGAGGAAACATGACCTACCATCGCCCGATGCCGGAAGGAGAATATATGACGATGGGCGCCAACCTCAATTATGTGGCAAACCAATACGGCGACTTCTTTATATGGCGAAGTCCGAAAGACCCTATCCATCCGTCACCTCTGACGAACATGGGGCGCAAAGAGCATAACTTCAACATTGACCCCTTCTTCAACTATGACAACACGGAAAAAGGTATCTCCCATAAACTCCGTACCCGTTTCTATCTGACGACGGACAACCTGACCACGCCTTCTGCCGGTATCGGAACTGAAGATCTGCTCAAATGGGGCGTCACGCGCTTTGACCTCGACAAGATGAAAGGGTACTACGACCAAATCAAAGGGTACATGGACGCAGGCGTAAAGATCGAAGACGCACTGCTTGTGACGTTCAAGGAAGTGGCAATCCCATTCAAGAACGAACAATGGATAGATGCCATCAAAGGCGGTATAGATCTGGTACAGAACGGTTTCGGGTATACGGGCACCGTAGCAGAGTTGCAAGACGCGCTGGCTTACGCATTGGCTCTGGTCACCGACCACACGCCTACCCGTCCCGAGATGACCTATAACGCGTACGTGGACTATCAGTTCGCCAAGTCATGGCAATCCGGTGTTCGTCTGACAACCGGTATCAACTGGAACCATATCACCAACACCGCCAATATCACCGGNNACCACTTTAAAGAGGCGAACATCCAGATAGGTAACTGGCTGTGCCCCGTGCGCCCTGTCTTACGCGCCGGACTCAACTGGGAGATATACAAAGCCGGATTCCTTCGCGCCAGTTTCGGCCAAGGTTACCGCAACCCCTCGATCACCGAGAAGTTCGCACGCAAGGATATCGGCGGCGTAGGTGTCTATCCCAATCCTGACATCCGTCCCGAGAGAGGCTTCAACGCGGAATTAGGTTACAAACAGTTGTATAAGTTCGGTCCCATTACCGGTACACTCGATGTTGCCGGCTTCTATACGGAGTACCACGATTTGATCGAGTACCAGTTCGGTCTGTTCCGCAACTCCGACTTCTCGATGATCAACTCTATGCAGGACCTGCTCGACGAAGGCCAGGCGATGATAGACAATATCATCCGGACCAAATCGCTGAGCGGAGCCGGAATCGGTATCGGTGCCCGGTTCGTGAACGTAGGGCACGCACGTATCTACGGAGCAGAAGTCAGCACGTCCGGAAAAGT
>LXOW01102516.1_pt1 | contig 41636 bp, 40 predicted proteins | sample 1368591 | NCBI WGS metagenome assembly LXOW01 (sample SAMN04884650, study PRJNA319009) | bovine gut metagenome | isolation source: Cow rumen | host: Bos taurus | place: Italy: Legnaro (PD) | collected 2014-07-09
CCCATGGCTCGTTGCCTCGCCGCTCTCCCTTACAGTTTCGCCCGTTTCGGAGTTTATTCTGCACGCCCGCCGTTCTCGCTTTTCGGCTTCGCTTTCGCTCTACCTAGCTTCGCCTTTTGGACTAAGCCTTGCTCGAACTCCCGCTTCGGTGTTTTGTCCTTGTGACCTGGCTTTAAATTCGATTCCCGATTATCTTAGGTTATTGGTTCCCTTAAAGGGCTTTAACCCATCGCTGGGTTCTCGTTGCCTNNGGTCTCTGCCGCTTGCACGGCTTTAAAGTCATTTCTTTCGGATTTCCGATTGTATTTTCAAAGACCTCTATCGTTTCAGGAGAGTTAATATAACATAACAGAATTTTTATGTCAACACTTTTTTTATTTTTTTTGAATAAATTTTGTTTTGAGGCATTACACTGCTCCTCATCATATATGACTGCTGACATTTTATTTTCCATTCACATTAAAGTTAAATCATAACATCAAAAAATCCCTTGACATATTTATGTTTTCAAACAGATTTATGAAGGTATATAACAAAAATTCAACGGAGGGCTGGATATGGTTTCACATATAAAAACTTTAACAAAATCTGCCTCTTTATTACTTACGGCTATTATAATTTTGTCTGCTCCACAATCTGCAAAAGCAGTTATTGAAGGTTCAAATAGAGAACGTATGGAATATCTTGATTATACAGAAACAATAATCAAAGATGCTTTATATGCGAAACGAGGAAACGCAACATACTCTAAAGAACAAAAGAAATATATTAGAGGCGTTGATGTTCATAATGAGCCAAGAGTTTACGAACCGGACGTTTACACTTGGGAGCTTGCCATGCAAGAACATAAAAAAAGACTTCAGGACATGGCTCCACCTGAAATGCCAGATATAAAAGCAGAAAGAGAAAAAAATCAAAAAGTAAATAAAAAATCCAAAAAACATAAAAAAGCAAAACGAAATAAGAAAAAATCCGAACCAGTAATGATGGGTACACCATATTTTGGCTATCCTCAAACCTTACCAGATAATCCAATGCCAAACTTCCCAGATAATCAGTATGTAGAATATGGAACGGATAATGCAATAGTTCAGCAAGGTTTTATGGTACAGCCATATGCAGAACAAACTCTTACTCCAAGTGGCTCAACAGCAACAATTCAAAGCACTCCAGCTTTGCCTGGAAATTACCAAGAAACAATGAACAATATGCTATATCGAGCAAGAGCAAGAGGCATTTCTCAATATGATCAATTACAAGGTTTACAAATACGCCAGCGCTTAGAACAAGGCACAAAAGGCGACAGTTACGATTCTGAATTTTAGAGTTGGAAAATAAACCTCATTGTGTTATTATTGCAAAACTAAAATAATGCAATGAGGTTAGCTGTATTATATGAATCCTCTTAAAAAAATAATTTTTACGCTTACAGATATTGTTTGTATAACATTTGCTCTTATTGCCGCAATTTGGTTAAAGTTTGGAACATTTTCTCAAGATCACACACAATACCTTTTATTTATAATACCAGTATTAATGCCTATAGGACTAGGTATTTTCTGGCTTTTCGGTCTTTATAACCGCACCTCAAGATTTACCTCTTTACCAGACATGATAGCCGTTTTCATGGCTGTAACATGTTTTACTGGAGTAAAGCTCCTCTCTACGTATTTTAAAGGAACTTTTGCAGAATTAAACGCTGTCTTTGCTGTTGATTGGATGCTTTCTCTTATTTTAGTAGGAACAGTTAGAATAATTCCGCGCCTTTTACTTAATGCAATAGAAATTAGTCCTACTCTTCGCAATAAATTCTTTACCAAAAGTAAAGAACCATATAAAAAAGTAATTATTATTGGAGCAGGTCAAGGCGGAGAAACAATAATTAGAGAAATACGCCGCAATATGAACCTTCCAATAGAAGTTGTGGGAATAGTAGACGATGACGTAGAAAAAAGTAACCAGATTATATTAGGTGTGCAAGTAATAGGAACAAGCGAAGATTTACCTAAATTAGTCGAAGAATATGGCATAGATGAAATAATTATAGCTATTCCATCCGCCACAGGAGCTCAATTAAGAAGAATCATACAGCAATGTAAAGACACTAATGTTAGATTTAAAACACTTCCAGGGCTTCAAGATCTTATTGTTGGGAAACTAGCTCATTTGCAACTTAGAGACATTGCAATAGAAGACTTATTAAGAAGAGCGCCAGCAGCAATAAATCTCTCAGAAATTGCTGCATATGTTACCGGAAAAACAGTTTTAGTTACTGGTGCAGGCGGAAGCATTGGCAGTGAAATCTGCCGCCAAATTATTCCATTTGCGCCTCGCAAATTACTATTATTAGGTCATGGCGAAAACAGTATTTTTAACATACATAATGAGTTATTAAAGCACCCAGAATTAGGAAGTATTAAATTAGTTCCAGTAATTACCGATGTTCAGGATTACGATAAGTTAGAAACATTATTTAAAAATCATAAAATAGAGATAGTTTTTCACGCGGCTGCTCACAAGCATGTTCCGCTCATGGAATTAAATCCAGAAGAAGCAGTTAAAAATAATGTCATAGGCACAAGAAATTTAGTAGATGTAGCTCATAAAGCAAGAATAGAACGTTTTGTCATGATTTCTACCGATAAAGCGGTTAATCCCACTTCCGTAATGGGTTGCAGCAAACGAGTTGCCGAAAAAGTTTTAAAATGCTATGCAAAACGAAGTTCAACAAGATTTGTAGCTGTCCGTTTTGGAAACGTCTTAGGAAGCCGTGGAAGCGTTATTCCAATGTTTAAACGCCAAATAGAAAACGGCGGTCCTGTTACAGTTACCCACCCTAACATGATTAGATATTTTATGACTATTCCAGAAGCTAGCAAGCTTGTTATTCAAGCAGGTGCCTATGGAAAAGGCGGCGAAGTTTTCATACTCGACATGGGTGACCCAGTTAAAATAGTTGATTTAGCCAAAGATTTAATAAGATTAGCTGGCTTAGAAGTAGACAAAGATATAGAAATACAATACACAGGAATCAGACCTGGCGAAAAGCTTTATGAAGAATTGCTCACAGCGTCTGAAGGAACAACAGCTACTAGAAACAGTAAAATATTTATAGCTAAACCAGAAGAAGTCGATGAAGCTGTTTTAAACAAACAAATAGAAAATCTTGTAGAAGCAGCTCATTCTGCAAATGCCGCTGAAGTTATAAAATGCTTTAAAGAGATAGAACCAACATTCTCTCCAAATAGAGATATGATTTATAACAAAGATAAAAAGTCTGTTATCGAAAGTTCTAGTAGTGAAGCTCCTAAATTAAGGGTAGTTAGTTAAAAATATTTCTTGATAATTTATTTAAAATATTGTACAATAGTTGCCCTGAAATTAAACCCCATTATCGGTTGGAGCTAATCCAGTGAAAAGAAATATTTTTGATCCTGAAAAAATAAGAAATGTAGCGATTATTGCCCACGTCGACCATGGCAAAACAACACTTGTCGATGCAATGATAAAGCAATCAGGTCTTTTCAGAGATAATCAACATATCGAAGAAAGATTTATGGACAGTAACGATATAGAAAGAGAAAGAGGCATTACTATTTTATCAAAAAATCTTTCTCTTGAATACAATGGCTACAGAATCAACTTAGTAGACACCCCGGGTCACGTTGACTTCGGAGGAGAAGTAGAACGAGTATTACATATGGCAAATGGTTGTCTACTTCTTGTAGACTCCTTTGAAGGTCCAATGCCTCAAACTCGCTTTGTTTTGAAAAAAGCTTTAGCCGCTGGACTTAGACCAGTTGTAGTTATAAACAAAATAGACCGCCCAGACGCACGTGTTGAAGCAGTTCAAGATGAAATTTTAGATTTATTTATAGATGTCGGCGTTGCAGACGATATGCTTGACTATCCAATTCTTTATGCTTCCGGAAGAGACGGTTATGCAGTAAAGAACATGAAAGATGAAAGAGTCGATATTAGACCGCTTCTTGAAGAAATAATCAAGCAGGTTCCACCTCCTCAGGCTAACATAGAAGGTCCAGCAAAATTGCAAATAACAAGTTTGGATTATAATGACTATGTTGGAAGAATCGGCGTTGGCAGAATTTTAACAGGCATATTAAAAACAGGTTCAGAAGTTTTTAGAATGCACCCAGAACAAGTCTCTGAAAAATGCAAAATAATGCGTTTATATTCTTTTAGAGGCGTTCAAAGAATAGAAATAGAAGAAGCTGGTGCAGGCGATATCGTAGCTATATGCGGTTTAGAAAATCTTTCCATTGGCGACACAGTTTCTACTGAACTTTGCGAACCAGAACCAATAGTAAACATAGACCAGCCAGTTATATCTATGACGTTTACGGCAAATACAAGCCCATTCTCTGGAAGATGCAAAGAAAGCAAATTCATGACTTCCCGTCAAATATACGCCCGCTTAATGAAAGAACTTGAAACAAACGTTGCAATGCGTGTAGAAGTAGCTTCTGACGCTAACGATATGTTTCTTGTTTCCGGACGCGGTGAACTTCATCTTGGAATACTTATAGAAAATATGCGCCGTGAAGGTTATGAACTTCAAGTTTCAAAACCCGCTGCAATTATGAAAAAAGATGAAAACGGAAAATTAATCGAACCTATCGAAGAACTGGCAATAGATATACCAGAATCTTACATGGGAACCATTATGGAAGTTTTAGGCCCTAGAAGAGCTGTTCTTGAAGATTCAAAGAAACTATTGGATAACTATTTAAGACTTATCTTCTCAGTTCCAGCAAGAGGTCTTTTGGGATTCCGTTCTATGTTTTTAACAATGACAAACGGCACCGGTATTATGAATCAGTGCTTTAGAGGCTATGAAGAATATAGAGGCGACATTCCAGAAAGCAGAAATGGCGTTATGGTTGCTACAGACCCAGGCGTAGTTACAGCTTATGCTGTTAAAAATCTTTCAGAACGCGGAACATTGTTCTACGCTCCAGGCGAAGAAGTTTATGAAGGTTTAGTTGTAGGCGAAAGACCTTTGCTTACAGACCTAAAAGTAAACATTGTTAAAAAACGCCATGTAACAAACCATCGTTCAGCAACTTCCGAAGAACTGGAAAAATTACCAGCTCCTCGAAGAATGACTTTAGACCAAGCATTAGAATATGTTGCAGACGATGAATGGGTAGAAATAACTCCAGACGCCGTTAGATTACGCAAAAAAGGCGAAACAATCGTAGGTCCAAAAGACAAAAAATAATGAAAACTGTATGCGTTTTTTGTTCTTCATCTGAAAGTGTTTCCGACAAAATAAAAAAAGACGGGGCACAGTTTGGAAAGCTTTTAGCTCAAAATGGCTGTGCCTTGTTATACGGCGGAACCAACCAAGGTTTAATGCGAATAATTGCAGAAGCCCATAAAGAAGCTGGCGGTCATCTTATAGGCGTAATACCTACTTATATGAAAGAAAACGGTGAAGAATATTCTAACCTAGACCGCATTATCGAGGTTGACGAATTAGCTTCTAGAAAGCATGAAATGCTTAAAAATTCAGATGTTCTAGTAGCATTGCCGGGTGGAATTGGAACATATGATGAAATTTTCGACGCCTACTCATTAAAAACCGTTAACCACAACGATAAACCAATGTTTTTGCTTAATTCCGATGGTTACTTTAAACCATTGCTAGATTTAATTAAGCATGGAGTAGATTGTAAAACCATTACTCCAGAAAACGCAAATCACTTAAAAGCCGCTGATACTCCAGAAGAATTAATTAAATTAATAATCGGGTAAGTTATATTTGTAAGTATTTTCAAGCCAATATGCTTCTTTTTCCAAAGGAATATCAAAAGACTTGCTCTTTTCTCTAGTATCAGCCCAAGCGCATTGTATACCCCAATTAATAGCCCAGCCAGAGTCATCATACCAAAAATTGCCAAAAGCCTTTGAAAATCTTTCTTCAAATCTAGGAACAATATTGCTAATTTTTAAAGGTGATAAATCGTCTCTTCTGTATTGAAAAGTATGAACAAGTTCATGGCCTGCGTGGTCTCCATCTATATTTGTAGTCATAACGTTTGCATTACTATAGGCCAAAGCAGTAGAACCAAGCAAAGTTCCATTTAAGTTTCTTTTACGTTTAAATGTAGTAGTGCCATATTTTAAAGTTAATTTTTTATCAAATTTTGAACCTTCTGCAACGTGAATTAAAGGCACTATCACTGCATTTATACCTAGTTTTATGCTTACTTTCTGATCTTTAGCAATTATCCAGAATGGACCAACGTCCATTTTATATTCCATTTTTTTACGACCAGCGCTATCTGCCACAGATACGCCAAAATTGAATAAGATTTTATTTTTCCAAGCATAAGAGCTTGATTTATCTTCTGCTTTAGCTATACCCTTCAAGCCTTCTTGCATCATATATCCGCCAGTAAAACCTTGCAAGACGCCTTTAAAAATATTAGTTCCTTCATAATAAGCTCTGAAACCGCCCATAATAGCTGGTATAGCCATATTTGTTATATAAAAGTGTTTTTTATTATAAGCATAACTTATCGTAGGCGAAACTGCGTTAATAGAAAGCATTAACGCAGTAAAAACAAACGTTTTTTTCAAGTTTATCAAAGTAACTCACACTTTCATATGTATCGACGTTAAAAATATTCAAAGCTTTAATATAATCAAGTTGTTTTTTTTTTCAAAAAGTCTTAAACTGTGAAACACACGTAAAGTAAGTTAAGAACGGATAAAGTTAAATGACACAACAAACAGAATCTTTAAAAAAATTATTTGGTGAACTTTATGCAAAGCTAATGAGCTTTGTTCTTGAACAGGAATTTTTACAGGATTTAGGCGAATCACTGGAAGTTTTTTACAATCTACACGAAGGTGATGAATACGAGTTTATTCCAACTGAAGAATTCATGTTCCTGACATGGTTTTTACTTGATGATACAACTCCAGATGGCTACAGCCTAATGGACGAGTTTTTAAAACGAAACGCAGACAATCTTTCTCTTACCGAAACACAAATCTGCAAAGCCTTAAAAGAAACGACATTAAGCTTATATCAAATTAAAAAAGTGGTTCCTGGGGAATCTATGTCTTTAAGAGACGTATTTACAGGAGAAAATATACAAACTCCTGAAACCACAGGAACTGAAGATTTAACAACAGATACACTACTTTTTACCCGTGTTTTAAAACTTGGAGAAACCAGTTTTCTTGTTGGTGCAGGAATATTCTTAGATTCTTCAGTAACAGAACCTCTTACCAAATATATAACAGATCAATTCCAAGAATGTTGCGAAAGTGGCAATCATATGAGTTTCAAAGATTTCCTTAAAGGAAATGGAGAAATGATAAACTGGTGGATAAGAGCTTACGAAAGCGGCGAATTCTCGTCAGACGAAGATGACGAAGAAGAAAATGACGATAATAACGACGATAAAGAAGACAAAAAATAATTTATAATCGAAAAGAGAGGAAGTAAATATGAGAAGTTTTAAATCACCTGCAATGGATCAAAACATAGAAGATCTCGTTACAGATTTACATTCCACTCTTATAACAAAACGGCTGAAAGCAATTAAAGATCTTGGCAAGCTAAAAACCAAGGAAGCCGTAGAACCTCTAACTTTTACTTTATCCGACCGTTCAAAAGAAGTTCGTTGCGCAGCAGTAGAAGCTTTAAGTTTAATAAATCCAGATAATTTAGCAGAAATCATACTTCCTCTTGCTCAAGACAAATCAGCAGACGTAAGGCTTAGAGTTGCCCATGCTCTTTCTGTAAGCGATACGCAACTATCAATAGAAACGCTAATGAAACTTATTCGTGATTCAAAAGATGAAGTAGCAAATATGGCTGCTAAAAGTCTCGCTAAAAATCCCGCTTCAAGTCTTGCTTTATTAATAAGGCTTTTTGCTGCTGATTCATGGAAATTAAGAGCCAGAGCTGGTATGGCTATTTCAAGAATGGGGAAAACAGCTGCTGAAGCATTAAAAATAGCCGCTGATGATCCAGATTCCAATATAAGATTTTGGTCTGTTACTTCTTTAGGACATTTGAGAGACAAAAACAACTCAAAACTTCTACTATCTAAGCTTCAAGACAGCGATCCCGGCGTTAGAATAGCATCTTTAAGAGCTTTAAGAGAACTAGGCGATCCTAATATTGCTTCTCAACTTTTTGAAGCTTTATCTCAACCTTCAGAACAGGTTAGAGACCTTATTTATGAGATTTTAAAAGATTTTGGAACCCATTCCATACCATATTTGATGGATTCTCTTTCTGGAGAATATTGGATAGGCAGATCACTAGCAGCTCAAGCTCTAACAGACATGGGCTCCGAAGCTGTTGAGCCGTTAGTAAAAGCTCTAGAAAGCCAAGATAAAGAGCGCAGATACTGGGCAATAAAAGTTCTAGGTAAAATGCGGGAAAAAACCGCATATACCGCTGTGAAAAGGTTTTTAACAGATAAAGATCCAGAAATTCGTATGGCTGCACTAGAATCAATGGGATACTATCTTGATTCAGAATCTATTCCAAATTTAATAAATTGTTTCACTGACCCAGTATGGGTTGTTAGAAAACATGCAGCAAAAGCAGTAGTAGCTTTTGGACTTAAAGCTGTTCCTTTACTAATAAGAACCTTAGATTCAGAGAATGAAGATGCTAAATATTGGACTTTAAGAGCTCTTGGAGAACTTAAACCAATAGGAATTTACCCACTACTTGTTAAATTATTTAACGATCCATCATGGACAATAAGAAAAACAACATCGGACCTCTTCTCGAATTATGGTGAAGATGCCCTTATAGAGCTTACTACTTTAGCAGCAGACAACGATGACCCCGAAACTAAATATTGGGTAATAAGATCTTTAGGAAATATAAAATCAAAGATGTCGCTTCCAATGTTATTCAGGTCATTAGACGACGATTCAGAAGCCATAAGAGATGCAGCTCAAAAAGCTTTGGCAAATTATGGAGACGAAGTAACAGAAGATTTATTTGCCCTATTTAAAAGCGAAAAACGACGCCTCCTAGAAAGTGTTTGCAACACCTTTAAACGCATGGATGCAGAAATAATTGTTCCCAAATTATGTAGAGCGTTAGGGAAATATGATGAACAAGTAAGTTTTTGGGTAAGAAGAACACTTTGCGGCTTTAAAAACGAATCTCATAAGAAAATTTTAGATTTACTAAATGACCAATCTGACGAAATAAGGCGCCAAGCTGCTATTTGCTTAGGGCAATTTGCTTACGAAGAAGATTCTAATGCAATAATAGAATTAATGAAAGATGAATCTTGGCCAGTAAGAATAGCAGCCGCTGAAGCTCTTGGGCAATTAGGCGATACTAATGCTGTTCCAATACTAGCTGAATCGTTAGAAGACGAAGACGAAGATTTAGCTATGACAGCAATGATTTCTTTAGGGAAAATAGGCGATGAAAGAGCTATTCCAGGTATTATTTCAACCTTACAGCATGAATCTTGGTCATTAAAATTTCAAGCTATAAGAATTTTGGGAGAAATGCGCGTTAGTCGTGCTTTTATTGATTTAATAAAGCTATTAGACGAAGATACTCTTGATTTAAAACCACACATAATTCGTTCTCTAGCGAAAATTCCACACCCAAAATGTTATGAAGAGCTTAGAAAACGATTTACAAAAGAACATGATTTAGAAACAAGGTTAGCATACTTAGAAGCTTTTGCAGAAATAGGGAATAATGCTGTCGTTCCAGAAATAATAAGACTTTCAAGACCCAATAACCCAGTTTGGGAAGAAAGAAGAGCAGCAATTCACGCTTTAGGCAACATGCACGCCATAGAAGCAAAACCAGTATTAATTGATGCGCTTAAAGAAAACGATTCAACTATAAACAGGGAAGCATTATCTGCTCTGGAATTAATTCTTCCCAAAGAAGAATTTGAACAAACAGAAAAATCCGTTAAGGATGCTAAAAAACGACAAGACGCTTTTACCAACGCATTTAATACTGGTATGAAGAAAATGAGAAGCGGTGCCATGAGCGAAGCAGAAAAATATCTTAAAGAAGCAATAAAGATTAATTCCAAAGCACCTTTCGTATATTCCGCATTAGGTAATTTATATTACAAAACAGGAAAACTTATAGATTCAACAAAAGCCTATTTAATGGCAGTCAGACTTTCTCCAAATGATATAACACTTGCTTTAAACCTTGGTATGGTTTATTACCGCAGAAGAGCTTATAAAGAATCTCTACAAATGTTCGACAAAGTAAAAGAAACTGCTGGCAATAAATCACAGCAAGGAATATATGCCATAAATATGATAAAAAAAATAGAATCTGAAATTAAACGTTAATATTTTCTTCCTTTTGTTTAATGATAGACTCTACTATTTTTAGAAAAACAAAAACAAAAAAAGTCAAGCACACGCTATAGGCTATAGAGTTTGCTAAAATACCGCCAAAATCATAATATCTGCTACTATGAGCAGTATTGGCTGTTTTGATATCATTATTTGTTCTTGAGTGAAATTCACAAAGAACCTCTGATGAACCAGGGTTTGTATAATAGCATCGAGTTTCGGTTACATGACATGTTGTATTACTTTTTAAATAATTGCCTTTTATAAGTTCATTTATTATAAAAACAGATTTTCCTGGCGGTATTTCTTTTATTGGAGATTTAGGGTGGTCGCAGTTATATGAATCTACAGCATTTTCGATATCACGTATATTTGAAGAACATCTATAATTGCTTGAGACCCATCTTTTAGCCTGTGATATAGCAGGAATAAAAATAATTAATAACAGCATTAATAAAAATATTTTTTTTATTTTCATATAACTCCAATTATTAGTAAAAAGATATCAACATGATTTTCATTCTATATTAGATAACCAATAATGTAAAGTCTTAAACAGACTATTGACTTTAATATAAAAATTAAGTTAAAATTTTTTTAAGTTAAACTAAATCAATTTATTTTTTTAGTCGATACTCAATCTCGGAGGCGTCCTCCGCTTAACTAGATATATAACAGGGGGAAGACGTTCACAGGGAGTCAGGAGTAACCATGAAGGTTTCCAATAATATTAATGTTACAAGTATTTATCAAGAACAGTTAAAAAAATTGCAAAACTCAAAACCAAATGAATTTGGTAAGTTAATAGATGAAAAAGTTTTGCATGAAAAACCAGTAGACCCAGTTTATGAAGAATCTGAAAAAATTGCGTCAAATCAGCAAAGCAAAGTTAATCTTGCCGATTTAATAAAAAATGAGTCAACTGTCAGAACCCCAGAAGAAATGATTAATTTCACAGCACAAACAGTTGCAAATGAACCTGATATCAGATTCGAAAAAGTTAATCATATAAAAGCACTGGTAGACGCTGGTCAGTATAATGTTTCTCCTATAGCTGTCGCTGAAAAATTATATGCTTCTGGTCATGTTACCAGAACAGGGTATTTTTGGCCTAAAGGTAATTAATATTGAGACAAGTAGTCGAAGAACTAAAACGAGTTCTTAGTAAAGAACTAGAGGTTTATAAAAAACTTCTAGAATTTGGAAAAGCTAAGAGAAAAGTTCTTGTTGAAAAATTTTCTTCAGAGCTTCAAAATATAGTATCCCAAGAAGAACTATGCGTTCAAGAACTCCTCGATTTAGAGCCTAAGCGACAAGATTGCGTTTCTATAATAGCAGGAAATTCAGAAGCTAAACTAGAAGAAGTAACCAGCTTTATAGACGAAAAAGACGGTAAATCTGTTGTATTGCAAATTGCTGAAAATTTACGTTCAGTTATAAACGAAATTCAAAGCATAAATGAAGGAAATCAGCGACTAGTAGAGCAAGCATTAGAACTTACTCAGTATTCGGTTAAACTTATAACGCGCGTGCCTAAACCAGTTACTTATGGTAAAGGCGGGAAGTTTGAAAATACTTCTAATCAGTCGCGTTCAATACTTAATTTAAAAGCATAAAAAATATTAACAAAAAAACGGCTTTTAGCCGTTTTTTTTATTTGTCAAAATTTCAAAATAGTGCTATCATGTACGGCACAATCCCTGCTTCTGTATAAATTGCAGAGGCTGAATTTTATCCGAAGGGAGGTTTTCAGTAGTGAAACCTTACGAAACTTTGTTTTTCACTGAACCAAATATCGATCCAGAAGCTCTCGACGCTTTAATCGGTAAAGTTGAAACTGCCATTACAAAAAACGGCGGTCAGGTTGAAAAGATTGACAAATGGGGCCGCAAGCCTCTTGCTTATCCTGTTGCCAAACACGTTGAAGGCAATTATGTTCTTGTAAACTTCCAAGCAACAGCAGAAGCTCTCAAAGAACTCGAAAGAACATATTTGATCAATCAAACAATTCTTCGCTTCATGACTACCGCTCGCGGTGAATAATTATGGCCGGAAATCTAAATAAGGTTTTTTTAGTCGGTAATCTCACCAGAGACCCAGAATTACGACACACAGCTCAAGGAACTTCCGTTGCAAGCTTTTCTTTAGCTGTAAATCGCAATTATAAAGGTTCAGACGGCGAATTAAAAAAAGAAACAAATTTCTTTAACATAGTCGTTTGGGGAAAAGTTGGTGAAAACTGCGCAAAATACCTCAGCAAAGGTCGTTCCGCACTAGTTGAAGGGCGTTTACAAAATCGCTCTTACGAAACCCAAGACGGTCAGAAGCGCACCGTTACAGAAATCATCGCCGAAAACGTTCAGTTCCTTTCTTCAACTGGAGAAAGATCTACTGTTTCAGAAGACTCAAGCGAACCTGGCTTCAGTGCCGATTTTAGTCCAATAGACGATGATGACGCCGTTCCATTCTAATTGGAACTTTTTGTAAAGATATTCGGAGGAATATATTAAAATGGCTGAATTCAACAAAAGACACAGCAGACATAGAAAAGTATGTCATTTCTGCAAAGATAAAGTAACTTTTATTGATTACAAAGATATAGCTCGTCTTAGAAGATATATCAATGATCGCGGCAAAATCATCAGCCGCAGATCTACAGGCACATGCACTGCACATCAGAAGCATCTTACCACTGCGATCAAACGTGCTCGCAATATGGCATTGCTTCCTTTTGCTAACGTCTGATAATGAACAATAGCAACTTTGCCATAAAATCATCAAGGAGTTTCCTACTTGCAGCATTCACTTTTATGTGTTTTATGCTCACGTTAAAACTTCCGCTTTTAGGCATAATTGCTATACCTCTTTGTGGTCTTTTCGCTTTTATTTCAATAGTATCCTGTGGCTATGCCTATTTTATACCTTATGCGATATTAACTAGCTTAGCTACAATGATGTTAACTAGACAGTTAACTTTAGGTTTATTTCCATTTGTTTTTATGCCAGCGCTTTTCTTAGCGTTTGGTTTAAAATTAAAAGTAAAACCTTTAAATGCTATTTGTTTGGCACTTTTATCGTCTATCCTATTCTCAGTAGGGTTTGTAACAACATTAGATTATTTTGTGCCACCAAAAGAAAAAGAATCACAAAAAGTTTTATTAAACCAACAGACGCAATTAATTGAAAAACAGTTTAACGATATCGTTAAAAAGAATCCAGATAGCGAAGAAGCAGTTAAGCGTATAAAACCATTATTAGATCAAATGGTCTATACAATAAAAATGTTGGTTCCAACAATGTCTTTCTTCGTAATGCACTTAATAAGTTTAGGCATTATATATCTAGGAGCTAGTATGTTATCAAGCAGACTAGGCTTCACAATAGAATCATTGCCTGAATTTAGAAACTGGGAAATAAATTGGAATTTAATTTGGCTCTATATAGTAGGTCTTTTATTCTACTACATTTTACCTAATTATCCACAAATTACCAGTTTTGTAGGAATTACTACAGAAACAGTGAAAACTATCGGAATAAACTCATTAGTTATAAGCAGTTTTATATATTATATAATCGGCTTTTCACTTCTGTTTTTCATGTTTAACAAATACCAGGCAAACATATTTACAAGAGTAAGTTTGTCGTTTCTTGCATTGATTTTTTCTCAAATTATAGTGTGGTTTGCTATAATAAATGTTTGGGCTGAGTTCAGACAACCAAAATCAACGCAATGGTTTGGATCGGATGATTCTAATTCCGATTCTGGTTTATTTTATTGATATATAATCTAGGAGAAATATAATGGAAGTTCTGATGATTAACACCGTTCCCCAGATTGGTAGAAAAGGTGAATTTAAGCAAGTTGCAGAAGGTTATGCACGAAACTATTTGTTCCCAAGAAAACTCGCTGTTCCTGCTACAGAAGGCGCAAAGAAAAACTTTGAACTTGTAAAAACAGCATGGGAAAAACAAGTTGCTCGTGAAAGACAGACATATACCGAAATGGCTGCAAAACTTAACGATCTTACCGTTACAATTACCAAAAGAGCTGGCGATAAAGGCAGACTTTTTGGTTCTATTACAAGCAGCGAATTAGTTGATGAAATCAAAAAAGCTACTGGTCTCGAAATTGACAAGAAGCTTGTTATTGCCGACCATATCAAAGAAGTTGGCGAACATTCTATCGCTATCCGCTTTAGCGGCGATATTAAAGCTAACCTTAAAGTTTCTGTCGTTGCAGAAGCTAAAAAAGACTGATTTTATTAATTAAGATAAAAATAAGAGGGCTTTTAAAGCCCTCTTATTTTTTTGCCTTTAATCTTTTTTCTTTTTTGTTACAAAAATCAAAGTAAACAACAAAACAATAAAAGCTATAATTGCGTATAAATCTTTATTTACCCATTTACTGCTATCTATGAAGCCTGAAAAATTTGGATAGAAACCTGCTATAATCATCATAATAACGCCTAGCAAAGATGCTCCAGCTATTAATCCTGAAGAATACAAAGTACCACGTTCTACCATATTTTCATATTCAGGTTTTTCTTTATTTTTATCTGTAAGGTATCTTATAAAACCGCCAGCCATTATTGATGTACTTAACGACAAAGGCAAATACAATCCACAGGCAAAAGCAAGTGAATTAATGCCCAAAAGCTCAACGCATAAAGACATAAAAGCTCCTAAAATTACCAACGCCCAAGGCATATTTCCACCTAAGACGCCATTCACAACAATATGCATTAGATTTGCCTGAGGAGCATGAAATTCTTTATTTATAATTCCATCTTTTAGCATATACATCACTATTCCCATAACTAAGCCAGATGTTATAACGCCTATTATTTCGCCAATTTGCTGATATCTAGGCGTAGATTTAACCAAATAACCAGTTTTAAGGTCCTGAGAAGTATCGCCTGCGATCGCAGAAGCAATACAAACAAATGCTCCAATTGTTATTGCAGCTATTTTTGCGTTAGGAAGCGCATTAAGACCTGTAACAATAAAAATCAAACAAGTTAACAACAATGTTGCGATTGTCATTCCAGAAATAGGATTTGCAGAACTGCCCAATAAACCTACTATTCTAGACGAAACTGTGACAAAGAAAAAACTGAAAACTATAACTAATAAGCAAGTGATAACAGAAGTAGTAATAGAACCTTTAAATAAATTCAGATATAAATNNAGCTAAAACTGCCAAAATCTTAATTATAGACTTTGTAGAAATATCCTGTTCCGTTCTTTCTTCTGCAATTTGATTTGAATTGCTGATATTATTAATACCTGACTTAAAACATGATATAATTACAGGTAGAGACTTAATAAGAGAAAAAATACCAGCAAATGCAACTCCGCCAGCTCCTATATATCTGATATAATTTGCCCAAATATCGTAAGCATCCATATCTTTAAGCAAAGTAGCCGCTGGAGCTACAGGCACATTACAGTATTGTCCAAACCATGTAAACAAAGGAATTAAAACAAACCACGCCATTAAACCACCTGCTAACTGAATTGCAGATATTTTAGGACCGATTATATAACCAACTCCTAAAAGTTCTGGCGTAACTTCTGCATTTAATTCAGCACCCTGTATTCCTCTTATTTTAATAGATGGTTCTTTATTCCATAACGAAAAAAGTTTTTCATGCATTAAAGCCTGATATAAAGCTCCTATGCCTATACCAGCAAAAAGAGGTTTTGCTTTGGAAGTATCCATTTGAGCTGATTTTAAAACCTCTGCACAAGCGGTTCCTTCTGGATATGGCAGTTGTTCGTGTTCTTTTACTATTAAAGATTTTCTTAACGGAATCATCATTATTACGCCAAGTAATCCACCACAAATAGCCAGTATAGCTATTTCTATCTTGCTAGGTTCTACACCTAAAAGAAAAAGAGCTGGAATTGTAAAAACGCAACCTGCCGCTACAGATTCACCAGCAGAGCCTATTGTTTGAACAATATTTGTTTCTAAAATTGAACCGCCTTTAAACAATAATCTAAATATCGCAACTGCCATTACTGCCGCGGGTATAGAAGCAGAAACCGTTAAACCAACTTTTAAACCTAAATATGCGTTAGCTGCTCCAAAAACAATTCCGATTAATATACCAATAATAATTGCTTTTATTGTAAATTCTTTAGTCGACGTAACTTCCTTGTTGGAAGTTTCTGAATGTGAGATTTCTTCGTTTTCCATTTTAAACTCCTAAAATCAGGTTTAAATTGCGCGTGAATTATATCACAAGTTTAATTGAATATCACTAAGTTTTATAAAGCCATTTATGATAAATCTAATAAAAACTAAATATAGAAATCCCTCTCAAAATATTTTTTTGAGAGGGATTAAATTACTTATTAATAATTAAATATTAAAGTTGTGGACCAGCAGCTACAAGAGCTTTACCAGCTTCATTGCCTTCGTATTTAACGAAGTTCTTAACAAATCTTTGAGCCAAATCTTTTGCCTTGGTTTCCCATTCTTCTGGTTTTGCGTATGTGTCGCGTGGGTCGAGAATCTTTGGATCAACGCCTGGAAGTTCGGTTGGAACTTCAAGATTGAACATAGGTATCTTCTTTGTTGGAGCTTTGTTGATTGAGCCATTAAGAATAGCGTCAATAATTCCACGAGTATCTTTGATTGTGATACGTTTGCCAGTTCCATTCCAACCAGTATTTACCAAGTAAGCTTTTGCGCCGCTTTGCTTCATTCTCTTAACAAGTTCCTGACCATATTTTGTTGGGTGGAGTTCAAGGAATGCCTGACCAAAACAAGCTGAGAATGTTGGAGTAGGTTCTTTGATACCTCTTTCGGTACCAGCTAATTTTGCTGTGAAGCCAGAAAGGAAGTAATACTGGGTCTGTTCTGGAGTAAGAATAGAAACAGGAGGAAGAACGCCAAATGCGTCTGCTGAAAGGAATATTACGTTATTTGCGGCAGGAGCTGAAGAAACTGGTTTTACAATATTCTTGATGTGGCTGATTGGATAAGAAACACGTGTATTTTCAGTTACGCTCTTGTCTGCAAAGTCGATTTTGCCGTCTTTGTCGAGGGTAACGTTTTCAAGAAGAGCATTTCTCTTGATTGCGTTGTAAATGTCTGGTTCTGAATCTTTGTCAAGATTGATAACTTTAGCGTAGCAGCCGCCTTCAAAGTTGAATACGCCTTTGTCGTCCCAGCCATGTTCGTCATCGCCGATGAGCAAGCGCTTCGGGTCGGTAGAAAGAGTGGTTTTGCCTGTTCCAGAAAGACCAAAGAATATAGCGGTGTTCTTGCCTTCCATATCGGTGTTGGCTGAGCAGTGCATAGCTGCGATGCCTTGGAGTGGCAAATAGTAGTTCATCATAGAGAACATACCTTTTTTCATTTCTCCGCCATACCATGTGTTGAGGATAACTTGTTCGCGGCTTGTGATATTGAAGAGAACCGCTGTTTCAGAGTTAAGGCCGAGTTCTTTGTAGTTGGTAACCTTAGCTTTGGAAGCGCAATATACTGTGAAGTTTGGCTTGAAGTTAGCAAGTTCTTCTTCTGTCGGCTTAATAAACATATTAGTTACAAAGTGAGCCTGCCATGCAACTTCCATAATGAAGCGAACAGCCATTCTTGTGTCTTTGTTTGCGCCGCAGAAAGCATCTACGACATAAAGTTTTTTATTTGAAAGCTGTTGTTGAGCAAGTTTTTTACAAGCTTCCCAAGTTTCTTCGCTTGCTGGGTGGTTGTCATTTTTATATTCGTCAGATGTCCACCAAACGGTATTTTTGGAGTTTGCATCCATAACGATGAATTTATCTTTAGGTGAGCGGCCTGTGTAGATACCTGTCATGACGTTTACTGCACCAAGTTCGCTAAGCTGGCCTTTGTCATACCCTTCAAGAGATTTATCCATTTCGTCTTGGAAAAGAGATTCATAAGAGGGGTTATGGATAATTTCTTTTACGCCTGTAATACCATACTTCGTTAAATCAACTGTAGACATTAAATCTTGCTCCTGTTTTGTAAAATACTTATTTTTAAGGATAAAAATCGGTTAGCGAAATTTTTATCAGAATAATTTTTACACCAAAAAACCATAAAGTCAATAGAGAAAAAATTTATTATCTCAACAAGCCGTATAATGTTTCATACTTCTAAAGCTTTTCTCAAATCCTCAATAGAAGTATAACCCTTAACATTTGGATCTCTTGCTAATCTTCTACCTTCTTCTATTGCGTCTAAGGTTTCTTGATTTAAGTCTTTCTCAGTTAAAATTGGCTGAAAAGGTAAACCATTATCATTTATTGTTTGTCTAAGAAACATATTAATAGCAGATGTCATAGTTATTCCAAGTTTTTTGAATATTAATTCTGCTGCATTTTTTACTTCACTATCTACACGAACATTTACATTTGCTACATTCATTACAATCACCTCACTAACTAAAAAGTATAATGCTAGTGTATAGCGATTAGCAACATATATTTTGAAAACCTCGGTCCCAAAGTAAACGCAAACTTTTTCATTCGACCACAAAAAAATTATACATTTTCTGACAACCTAACAGTTAGCCAATAATCATCTCCTATCTGTGCCAACATAACTAACATTACAAATGCTAACGATTAGCAAAATTGATAACAAATATCCCAGCCAGATTTTTATAGTTTATAAAGCTGACGTTTTCGACTGTTGGGGTTAAATCGCCAGAATATACGACATATCCGCATTTAAATTTATCAGACAACTTTTGAACCTTTTTTATATTCTTGGCAAAGTCTTTATTCCATGTCATAGAACTTTTTATCTCTATTGGAATCAGCTCATCGTGGCTTTTTCTGTATATTAAGTCTACTTCTGTTCCTTGAGAGTCCCGCAAAAAATATAAATCTGGAATCTGCCCCTGATTAAGTCTTGTCTTTAACGCTTCCACAACGACCATATTTTCATAAATAGAACCAAACAAAGGGTCTCTCATAACTTGTTCTGGAGATTTTATTCCTAAAAGCCACGCTACTAATCCTGGTTCCGTAAAATATATTTTTTTATTCTTAATAAGACGTTTTCCAAAATTTTCGTAATAGCATGGAAGCTGGAAAACAATAAAACTTGCTTCTAAAACCGACAGCCATTGCTTCAAAGTCGTTGAAGAAACGGCGACTTCATCAGTCAAAGAGGACAAATTCACAACTTGCCCAACTCTGCCTGCTAATAATTTTACGAATAGTTCAAAAGAAGACAGATTCTTTATATTAAGCATCTGCCTTATATCTTTTTCTATGTAAGTCGCAAAATAATCCTTATATAGATTCTGGGCATTTAATTTTGTATTGTATAGTCTTGGCATAAAGCCTTTATACAGATATTCTTCTCTGCTTAATTCTATACCCGCAACTTTTAATTCATTTATAGAAAATGGCAATAATTGAAGCAAACCTGTTCGACCTGCTAAAGATTGCGCAACCGATTCCCCCAATAGAGGTTGATGGCTGCCTGTTAAAATATATTGCCCAGAATCCTGATTTTCATCTACTTTTGTCTGTATATAGCTTAACAAGCTTGGAACACGCTGAATTTCGTCTATAATAACTGGCGAACTATAACTGCTTAAGAAGCCTCTTGGGTCTGTTTCCGCAAATTGCCTGATATCTATGTTTTCTAAACTAACATAACTATAATCAGGAAAAACCATTTTGGTTAAAGTTGTTTTTCCTGACTGTCTAGGACCAGTTACGGTAACGACAGGATACATTGAAGATAATTCTATAAGATATTGAGCGATGCTTCTTTCAATCACTTTAAATTATTACCCCAAAAATAAACCTTACTTACAAAATATCTTATTCTATTTTTATACAGATTTCAAGTTGAACATGAAATCTGTATAACTTTTCTATTGCAACTAAAGACTATAAATAAACTACATTCACACAAACCCTGCCATATACGCTGGTAAATGGATAATTTCGTCTTTAACCATTAAATTTTTTGGGTGGATAATATAACATTTGTCTATTCTTTCTTTAAATTTCTGTTTAAAGAGAGACAAAGACGTTGTTGTATAATTTTTTGAAGATTTAACTTCTATTGGAATAATTCTATTGTTGATTTTGTTTCCAGAACTAGAAATGATAAAATCTATCTCTATGTCGTTCCTGTGCTTTTCGGCATTATAATGGGTATAAAAATATGGATTATGGCCATTTGCAACCAGACTTTGCGCTACTATATTTTCGAAAAACATTCCCTTATTTATTGAAAGTTTTCCGTTTAAAATTGATAAATACAGATTTTCAGATATTAACTGGTTCTCATCAAAAGTATGGCTTATAAGCAATCCAGTGTCTCCCATATAACACTTAATAAAGCTTCTGTCTTCGTTTAACGAAAGACCTACATTAGGATCTTCCGAATTAAAACATTCATTTGCTATCATAGACTCGGACAACCAGAAGAAAGTTGTTTCATAAGCTGGGCTTGAACTATTATCAATATTGTTTATTCTAACTCTTTTTTCATGTTTAGATAAAAATGACGGAATTTGGTCAAAAATTGATAAAACCTTAGTTTTATAATTCTCTGAAATCTTAAGAATATCGTCTCTATATAGACCTATAATATCTCTTTTTTCTTCGTCCGCTAACTTAAAATTTTTACCGCTCTCTATATATTTAGAAACAACTTTAGGCATACCGCCCACTAGCATATATTCATAAAAAAGCCTGATAGCCCTTTTATGAAAACCGTTATCTACTGGCACCATTTTTTCATAGCAATATCTTAAATATTCATATATTTGCTTTTCGCCTATCGCATCACAGAATTCCCCAAAATCCATAGGATACATTTTTATTTTTCGTTCTTCCGAAGGAATCGTTATGTTTTTAACATTTTCTTTTATAGAAATAAGAGAGCCAGTTTCTATAAAATCATACCTGCCGTCATTAACTAAATATTTTATAGCTTCTCTAGCCTTTGGAAACTTTTGTATTTCATCAAAAATAATTAGAGATTTGCGGTTGTAAAGATTAGTATGATACNNTGTTTAAATTATTAAAAAACGCTTCTTTAATAAAATTACTCACTATGGAAAAATCTATCAGAATATAACTTTTATATTCGTTTTTGGCAAACTCCTCTACAATAGTAGATTTTCCAATACGTCTAGCTCCTTCTATTAGTAGAGCTTTTTCTCCATTAACTTCTTTTTTCCAATTTAAAAGCTGATTATATATTTTTCTTTTAAATATCATTTTAAACTCCACTCTAAAAAGCGCAAAGTAATTTTATATATAAATATATAAAAAACGCAAAGTAAAATCAATATTTTTTAAAAATATACTAAAAAACGCAAAGTAATTTTTTGTAAAAATACCAAAAAAACGCAATGTATTAAATAATATCTTCTTAAAACACATAAAAAACTTAGAGATATCACGTTTGTAGCAGAAAATGACTTAAGCGTATAAAATTGATTATCCTTTAAATAATCTGTTAGAAGACAAACAAACTACATCTTGCATAGCATCGAAACAGTCTATATAATAGCAAATAAAATCACACATTGGGACTAATAAATGGGCAGACTTTCAGATGACTTTAACAGGCTTAATGACCAGCAAACAGAGATAATAAAAAAATTTGGCAAATCTTCACTTATAGTCGCAGGGCCAGGGACAGGAAAAACAAGAACTATTTCAGTTCTTATAGGGAAACTGCTAGAGAAGAACTTAAAATTAAAAGATATTTTAGCGCTCACTTTTTCAAGCGATGCAGCAGAAGAACTTAAAGAACGAGTTTTAGAGTATTATCCACAAAGTTTCGACCAATGTTGGATTTCAACTTTTCACTCATTTTGTTCCAGAATTTTAAGAGAGCAATATCATGTTCTAGGAATAAAGCCTGATTTCAATCTTCTAACAGGTTTCAAAGAAGCTCTACTTATGGATATAATCTGTAAAAAGCAGCAACCCGAAGCCTTTCACGAATTTGGAAAAGTTATAACAAAGCGTGGTTTTCAACAGGAAGTTTTAACTTTCATTTCGCTTTTAAAGTCAAATCTAGTCGAGCCAAATGAATTTGAACAAGTAATAGAAAACAGCAAAGAGCTTTCACAACGAACAAAAAACAGATGTAAAGAACTTCTTAGTTTATTCAGACTTTACGAAAAAGAAAGAAGCGAAGCAGGATATCTTGATTTCAGAGATTTAATATCTCTAACAATAAAAACCTTAAAAGACCCTGATACCGCCGCTATTTACAGAGAAAAATTCAAGGCAATTCTGGTTGATGAATTTCAAGACACAGACCCTGCACAGTATCTGCTTTTAACTCTTTTAAATGGCGACTCTGAAAACATAAAAACAGCAGTAATAGGCGACCCTCATCAAAGCATTTACAGATTTAGAGGAGCAGATCCCTCTATGATGTCTGACAAGAGTCCATTTAAAAAGAAATACAAAGCAAAGGTATTTCCTTTAAAGAAAAATTACAGATCAGCAAAATCTATAGTCAATGTAGCAAATAAAATAAAATGGGCAGAAAAATCTGCTACAGATAGCACATTAGAAGCAAATTCCAAAGAGAACGGTTTTGTTAAATATTACAAAGTAAGAGATGAACTTGATGAGGCAAAACTGATAAGTCGAAAAATAGCTTCTATGGTAATATATGAAAATGAAGAAATCAAAAAATACAATCCATCTGATATAGCCGTTTTGGTAAGAAATAATTTTCAAATAGACTTAATTACCGAACAATTAGCCTCTTTGCATATTCCATTTGAAATTGCAGGCGACATGAAATTCTTTAAATCAGAGGAAGTAATAGTATTAACATCGCTCTTAAAAATAATATATTCACTAACAGAACAAGAAAGAGATGATGCAATAAAAAGAGCTTTTACCTCACCAATTTTCGACATATCACCGCTTTGGACTCAAGCGGTAACGGTTAAGCCTGAATACAGTTCTAATATACGACAGGCAATAGAAGAAATAAAATCTGAAAACTTCGAAAAATTGCCAGAAACAGACGAAGAAACAAAGAAAAAAGCAAAAGAGTTTGCAGATAATATTTCATATATAGAAATTTGTAAAGACGATGACGTAGAAGAAATATTTAATCGCCTTATAGTATTGTTTTCCGACAAATTAGCTAAAATAGACTCTTTAGAAAGTAGAAATCTATTAATTTTCAGAAGTATGATTGCAGAATTCTGCGAATTATTTGAAGCAACCTGCAAACGAAAAACAAAGTTACCTGATTTAATGGAAAACTTTGACGAGTGGCTTGCTTACTATGCTTTAACTTTAGAAAAAAACGAAACCTCTGGAAATGGCGTAAAAATAATGACTATTCACCAGTCAAAGGGATTAGAGTTTCCAATAGTATTTGTTTGCGGACTAGCGGAAGGCACGTTTCCTGTAAGACAAAGAGAAAACATTTTAATTTCAACCAACGCTCTTGAAATTTTAAAAAATGAATTTAACAAGCAACAGCGAGAAATAAGCTTTTTTAACCCTTATCCAGTAAGTTTTGAAGAACACTTAGAAGAAGAACGCAGACTATTTTTCGTTGCTATTACAAGAGCAAAAGAAGGGTTAATTATGACCACGCCACTACAATCAGGTGGCGAAACTCAATTTCCAGCACCTTTCATAAAAGAAATAGAAATAAAAGAGGATGCTGATTCAGAAACAACTAAACCGTTGTCTATTAGCGAATTAAGAACAGAAATAGCAAAACTTTCACCAGAAGATACAAACCAAATAGAGCCTTATTTACAAAAAACGGAAAAAGAATTATCCTCCGATATTTCAATTCATGGAATACATCCAAGAAAATTTAACGCAGGCTTGCATGATGAAGTAACTTTACCAGAAAACTTCGCATTTTCTGCAAGTTCCATAAAAACTTATATAGAATGTCCAAGAAAATTTTTCTTTCAGAATATATTACGAATACAAAGACCAGACAGAATTTTGCAGGCTATTTTCGACACAGGAAACGCTTATCACAAATGTCTTGAAGTTTTACATAACCCAGAAAGCGTTTGGGAAAAAGGTAAATTACCAACAGACGAAGAATTAGACAAAATAATCGAAGACGAAGCAATGCCAATTCTGATTAATCAAAATTGTTTTGCAAAAAGCCAAAACAAAGCAGCAATTAAATATAGTCTACAAAACTATATAAATGCTGTTTATCAGTGTTGCCAATTTCCATGCAGACAAACCATAGGAGTAGAAAAACCTTTTAATTTTCAGCTTAACGGCTGTAAAATAATAGGCAGATTCGACCGTATTTCAAAAGATTCATCAGGAAACATAATAATAAGCGATTACAAAACTTCCAGTGCAAAAAGTGCAGAAATACTGTGCAGTCAAGCGTTTCCAGACAGCGGTTTTCCAATGGAAATTCAAATGCCTCTATATTTGCTAGCTTGCAAACATAACGAAATGCCAAACGCGTCCGCAAGCTTAATTTTCCTTAAAGAAAAGCCTTATTCAAAAAGGCATAAATTAATGTCAGCAGGTTTTTTAAAATCTGCAGCAATAAAAATTGGAAACGGCGGTTTAAGTTTTGCGGAGCAAGTTGACGACAAGCTTTGCGAATTTGAAGAAAAAATTAAAATAGTTCTCGACAAAATAGTTAAAGATAAGCACTTTAAAGCACAGCCTTCAATGAATGAAGAAGCTGCAACCTGTATTAACAGAAAAGAGAATAAAAGTTGCGATTTTGCAGCATTTTGCGATTATGCTTTAGAATTGGAAGAAAACTAAAATGAATAATAACAGTAAAATAGAAGAATTGCTTACAGGTTTAACTCCATCGCAACAGGAAGCCGTCAAAGCCGAAGGTAAAGGTAATCTAAGAATATCTGCTGGAGCAGGCTCTGGTAAAACAGAAGTTTTAACTCGCCGAATAGTTAGTTTGTTTGAACAAGGAATAAAACCTGATGAAGTTGTCGCAATAACATACACAACCAAAGCAGCAGCAGAAATGAAAGAAAGGCTGATAGAAAAGCGCCATCTTCCCTCAGAAAAGCTTCGTAAAATGGAAATATCCACATTTCATGCTTTTTTAAAAAGTTTTATCGGAGAAGACCCATTTGGAGCAGGTTTAGACAGAAACACAGAAGTAATTTCTACCATTGAAAAAAAGATACTTATAAATAAGCTTGTAGAACACTTCGCAGAAGTATATGGAAACGAAATGATGAGCGAAGAAACAGGTTTAGGTGCCGAAAATGCAAACAAATTAGTGGAAGAATTCGGAAATGCCCTGCTTGCAATAAGAAAATATATACTTGGTCCAGCAGAGTTTTACAGGTTGTCAAAAGAAATAATAAAAAACAGGGATAACGCCACACAACTAGAAATAAATACGTTAGAATGGCTTTACAAGTTTTACACATGCTATATAGAGGAATTGAACAAAAGAAACATGCTAGACTTTGACGAAATTCTTATACGTAGCGGAAAACTTATAAAAGAGATGAGAGAAAGCGGCAACCAGCCCAAACGCAAAGTTTTCCTGATTGATGAATTTCAAGACAATAACAAAGACCAATTTAATATAGTAAAAGATTTTTGCGTTGGAATTAAAAACAGCCATATATGCGTTGTTGGAGACGAAAAACAAAGTATATACAGCTTTCAAGGCGCAGATGTTTCTACCTTCAGAGATTTTAAAGCAGATAAAGACATAGCCCTTAAAGACAATTTTAGGTCATACAGTGAAATTATAGCCCTGTCTGACGCATATTTGGAATTAGGAGGAGATGTTGGCAAACTTTTTGTTAAACAAACAGCAAATAGAGGTAATTCACCAGAACCTCCTGCCGTAGCCTGTTTGCTTCATGAATTTAAAGCACCGCAAGGTCCGCTTTATACAGAGATTGTAAGACTAATACACAAAATGGTAAAATCTAAAATGCCAATAAACAGCAGAAAAGATAAAAAGATGCGACCATGCGAATATGGCGATATTGCAATAATACTGCCTTCTTTGAAAGGTATTCCACGAGAATTTGAACAAGAATTGGTAAAGCTAAATATTCCTTACGTTCTTTCCAGCGGCTTAGGCTTCTATGGCAAAAGTGAAGTTAAGGAAATACTTTCGTTTTTAACTTTGCTTGTAACGCCAGAAGACGACCATTCACTAGTTAAACTGCTAACAGGACCTCTTTACGGATTAAATGACTCAGAAGTTGCCAAAATATTTACAGAAGGCCGATTTGAAGGCGTTAATATGCTTCCGCATATTTTAGCTAAAAACGAATCTGAACTTCCTAAAAACGCCATAGATTTTCGCAAATTATTTGTAAAACTTAAAGAAATAGCAGGAAAATCCTCGTTATTAGAACTTTGCTATACAATATTAGAACAGGCTGGGTTCAACGAATATGTGGCTTCTCAGGATTCAGAGCTTAAACAAAGAAGAATAGGGAATAACTTGCAAAAATTTCTTTCAGCAGTAAGAAATTTTGAACAAAATAGTATATATACTTCCATTAGAGATTTTCTAACCTATGTTGACAGTATTTTAGAAGAAGGCGATGAAGAAGAAGCTGGATTAGGTTTTGACGATAAAAACGTGCTTAAAATTATGACCATACATAAATCAAAAGGGCTTGAATATCCTGTTGTAATATGCCCTCATATAGAAAGCCACAAAGTAACTTTAAAGGATTGTATATATTTCAATCGTGAAATGGGATTAATCGTCAACGAGCCTAAAAATTCAGTAAACCTGAAAAAAACTAATTCAGCTATTTTTGAGCAATATAAAAACGGCGTAAAATTAGATGAAGATGCAGAAAACAGAAGAAAACTATATGTTGCCTTCACCAGAGCAGAAAACAAATTGTTAATAATAGGAGCTATTCCACCAGCAAAGAAAGATGAAGAACCACAAGGAGCAGTTGTTGATGTTGTAAATCTTTTAAACAACCATCCTGAATGGGGAAAAGTATATCCATTTGAAGATAGGAACGAACTAATTGACGAATGGCTTAAACCAAGCGAATGTGAAGAATACAAAAAAACATTGGAAGATATGTCTTTAGCAGAACAATCCGAAGAACAAAATACAGAAACAGTTAGCAAAGTTCCTGAATTAACAAACCAAATACAGGCAGTAACAAGCTTTTTACGCAACATGGAAAATACTCCAGACAAATTAAAATCAACCAAAGTTGAAAATCTTTTTTCAATGCAGGATTTAAGCTTATTTAATGCTTGTCCAAGAAAATACTATTTAAGTAATGCAAATATAAAGAATTTTTCAAAAAATAAAAAAAATCCTGCCGCAATAGGCGGAACACTGGTTCATGAAACAATAAGACTTTATCATACTTATAAATACCATAGTATTTCNNTATGGAGAAGAAGGCAAAAAATGTATGTTAAAAGCTTCTAAAATATTAAAACAATACGTAAATTCAGAGCTTGGTTCAACTGCTCCATGGCAAACAGAAGCAGAAGTAAACGTAAAATTTGATGGAGGTTTCTTTATAAGAGGGTTTGCCGATAGAGTAGACAAGTTCGAAAACGGTGAAATTCGCATAGTAGACTATAAAACAAGAGAATACTCAAAAGAAGCTCATGAAAGATATAAACGCCAGCTTACATTATATATGATAGCCGTTAGACGTGGCGTATTAGGCGAAGCCAACTGCCTAAATTTTGCAAGAGCCTATATTGCTTATATGACTCCAAATTCCTTAGAATTAGTTGAAATCGAGCCAGATGAGCTAAATTTTGAAACGGAAGCAAACACCATAGTAAATAAAATAAGAACAGAAAATAGATGGGAACCACAAATAACCGATAAATGCAACATGTGCAGCTACGCAGTATTATGCAATATAAACAAATATGAACAAAAATCAGCCGAAGAAGAGGAAGAATACCTATTTTCAGAAGATTCTAATATAGCATTTTTAAAATAACAAACAAAAGAATTTCCCAACAATGGTTATTGCTGGGAAAAAAGCCATTAGGCTTATGGTTCAAAATAAAAGGTTATAATGCTGGTTGACGGCTAACTACTACAGTTAGCGTGCTTTGAGCGCTAATATCATGTTGCAAACTATCTCTAAAGCTAGCTCCTGTTACAATTGTTAAAACATCTTCGCTCCAACGGTCATTTACAGTAGTTCTTAAATCCACTGATATAACAGAGAGATGAATCATATTCTCACTGTTACCCTTCCTGTTTGCAGAAAGCATTGATATAGGCTGGTCATTGGCGTTAAGAAATTTACTCTGATCAAACTCACCAGCTCCATTTCCAGTGCCATTAGCACCATCTTTACCAGTAATAAAAGCTCTTAAAGCACTTTCTGCATCGTTGTTTCCAGCTCTTGCTGCTATCCATGCATCATAAAAATCAGAAGGGTATTTTTTATATTTAAGCAATACTATTTGTGCCAAACCATCTGCTAAATATTGCAATCGCACATGATCGTCTATCTTTGCCGTAGACGCTGTTACGTTTTTAGTCAACTTAGAATAACCCAATGCCATAACAAGCAAAGTAGTGCTTATTACCAAAACTATAACTATTGCACTTCCTTTTTTATAATTCTTGTTAATCATCTTTTAAATTAGCCTTAAACGTAAGTAAGGTATAGCTATGCAATTTAGCGTTTGCCGTTCTTCTTTTTTGTTCAATTCCTCTATCATACCATGTAACAGTCATTTTATAGCGTCTTACCAGATTTGTATAATGATCCGTAGTTACTGCTCCAAATTGAAAAGTTCTAGCTGCCTGTTGATAAGCAGTAGGGGAGTTTGGAATTTCTTCATTATCTCTATAAACTCTAGGTTTATAAGAAAAATCACCATCTCTGTTAGTTACTCGTAAAGTAAAATGATATACCACATTGTTAATAGTTCTATCTCTTAAATCTAGATTCATAGCACCTGGAATACTGTTATTTATTGTTGTATTCGTTATGTCATTATTTAAAAGAATATTAAAACTGCTAAAACCCATAGCAACAGCAGTGTCTAATTTTTCTCTGCATAAATCAGCTGCAATTATATTAGAAGAATCTTTTTCAGTAACTTTTAAATTTGTGCTAAACAATGACATAATTGGAATAAAAGTTACCNNAAGTTAATGCGCTCTTTCTTCTTACAAATTTCATCGCATAATTCATGGCAAAGTCTCTACCCTAATATTATTATCTTTAAGAATTGAGGCAGAAGCTTGAAATTTTATTTTCGCGCTATTTTTTTTGGGATATGCACATTCACCCTGTATGTTAATGATTAAAGGACAAGTAGCTACATCAATATTGGTGGAATAAGTAATATTTAGATCAGATACGTCATCTAAATAAGTTGTCGTATTATTTTGTCCTAAATCAAATTGTGCAGGTGAGCCTTGAAAATTATTAGCCATATTTGCCACATTAGCCAAATTATATNNAATTATATGACCTTAAATTCGAAGCAAAGTTAAAAACATTATTTAGATTAGTAGTAGCAAGAAACTCCAATCTACATAAATTGTTTATAGAAGGTGTTTTATGAGGAACAGCCCTCAAAACGTGATACATAATAACTCCATTGTTGCCTTCTATGGAAGATTTACAAACGGGAAACGCCAACAAAGTTTTTGGCAACTGGTTTCTTCTTATTGTTTGATTTCCATTTACGCAACAAATAGTTATCGTGCCTTCATTAAATGTTGTTAAACCTGTAGAAGGGTTTCGAGTTATAACAGCAGGAATAGAAATTCTATTCATTCTCTTTTCTAACAAATATGTAAATTGTTCAGCTTTTTTTTGAGCAGATTGTCTCCATGAGCCACTGTTAAACATGAGACTACCCATTCGATAAAACTGAAAAACCGCAACTAAAAGAATAGAAAAAATACCGGATGCTGTTAACACCTCAACTAAAGTGTAGCCTTTTTTAAGATAGCATCCAGTATTTATCTTCATTTTTTTATCTTCTATCTGTATTGGTATATTTATCCAACGTTCGAATAGTAGCAGTAGTACCTATTACAGGAATAATCGTTTTCAAGGTTCTAGTTGTTGGTTTATTCCCTCCATTTTTTTTACTCCAACGGAAACCACCTGCTCCATCTTCTAAAAACGTGTATTTGTCTGCATTTTTTGCATTGTCTGTTACTGTAATTTTTACTGGAACTGCATAGGGCATAGGAACATTGCCATTTTGTCTGAACATAGCTCTGCTTCTTACCCAGCCATCTTTTGTGCCGCTATTGCCAACAGTATTTACTATGCCATTAGACTCTACCTTTACCTGACGACCTTCAAGATTAAACATATAATATTCCAAAGCAACATTTGTTGAGCCTGCGTTATCAGCACCTGTAGCTTCAATATAACATTCAACGTCATCTTCAAAGATAATAGTAGGAGGAATTCGTCTTGCAGCATTTCCAATAAAACTATCTCTTATACTACGATAGTTATCAACAGATAAACTCGTTATTTGATCACTGCTCATAATACCATTATATGGTAAAGCCCAATATTCATACCCCATATGGTTGGTCGTAAGCTGCCCTGCTTGTAAAGAACCGCTTTGAGTCATACTTGAAGCCCAATTACCAGTATCAACTGTAATTGGCAACATAGTATTATTTCTAAATGTTGCAGTAGCAACTTCTACTATTTGCCTTATATTTCCAATACTATTGGTATCTGCATCAAAATTACCCAAATTTGTAGCTCTATAAAGCGGGAACTTACTTGTTTCTATAACTCTGCCTGCTTTATATTTGGTAACTCTGGCAAATGGAACAGGCGGAATACTATCTACTATTTCTAAGCAGAGATTTAATTCTCGTAATTCTGTTCTATTTCCAGAAGAATCCTGAACTTGTATTGTAAAGCTCGCAGGAACATAACCAGGAGTATTATTTGCATAATTATATGGCAACATTATTGGACCGCCATTATTTAATGCAGCAGTTGAAACAGCAAGAGTTCCTCTTGTTCCACCTTTTTCTGTCATATCAACAGTCGCAAGGGTAGCGCCAGAATACGTCTGACCTTCTATCTTGCCATAGCCAACACAGTATTCTTTCTTATTAGCTGGAACATTTGAAAAGTTTGCGTTACCAATACGATGAGGTAAAGTAAGCACTATTTTTGCACCACGGCTGCCTCTGTCAAATACAGGAAGAAGATTACTGTTCTTAGCGTCTGAAGAATTAATTAATGTTTTATTTGTATTAATATTGTTTGCATGGTAATGGTCATGATGCCCCTTTGCTAGCACTTCAGGTTCCATTTTTTCCATAGGACTATTATCTTCCCAAGTAGCATTTATAATTTGCGTTGGAATATTAGAACCTGCATTCCCCGTAATTTGCCACTGTGGTTTAGTTGCACTCCACACAATAGTTGGAGAGCTTGTGTCTATAAACATAATCTTTGTTTTTCCTGTTAAAGTATAAGGCCTTCTTATAACTATTGGCTTAGAAACTAGGTAATCTTCATCAACTCCGCGTTGTTTAACAACCCACATATTATATTCTATTTCACGATTAATTTCTATTGTTAAATCACCTTCAAATGGGTCTGTTGGAGGATATGCACCTGCCGGAATTTCTATATACAAGAATTTCTTACCCTTGCTATCAGTAATAATTTTATTGTCTATTTGTTGTGCAGTATACGCTCTTGTCTGCATAACTTTATTTTTTCCACTATCGTCTATACTATAATAAGTAAGCTTAACAGACTGCAAAGCTGGCTCTTCATTCACACCTACATTTTTCCAACGTATTTGATCTGTGCCTGTTTCATCAAATTTTAAAGTTTGAGTTTCTGGTTTTCCCGCCTTTTCATGTGAATAAACATAAAATGGGCTTTTAGGATCTAAGAATTTCTTCTTAATAACTTCATAATAAGTAGTCTGATTATCACTAGTTTTTGTATTAAGATTATCAGTATAAAACATACCTTGAGCATCTAAGGCTATTCTTAAATACGTTGTTTTTGTGGTAGATACTCCAAAATAATCTCTTGCGCTTCCTGTATATTCACCTATAGCATTAGGTGCTTTGGGTCCCATTTGTGAAGCAGTATACCACTGGGAAGTAGAAGTTGGTTTTCCTACAGTTTTTTCTATATCAGCTTCTTCACCTGTTCCTTCTGGTGGTGGTGGAACTTCGCCTGAAATCATTATGGAATCTATCGCCATATAATCTCTGCCTTTTGGATCAGAATTATTATAAATATAATCAGCTATTTTATCCAATTTGGCTCCTACGTTAACACAACCACCTTTTGCTACAAACATCTCCTCTAATTTTGCTTTTATTCTTTTTTTAACAGTATCTGCATCACCGGGAGCAGTTGATGGAGTAGCCCAAGCCCAGTTAATCGGCAATTTATTGTTATTCTTTTGCCATGCTGTTGGCGAACTCCAAGTTTTTAACCAATCAGAATAGGTTTGTCCAAACTCAACACTTTCGTAATTAATCCAACTATAAGTTGCACAGCAAGTTACAATATAATTTGCCTTATTTGGACTGTATAAACTTACATAGGGTGTATTGTCGTTAGATTCTGCATAAACATCTGGTGAATTCGCTTCGGAAGAATAAAAACTAGGCACAAGTTTTCCTGCGTTTGCATCGCCAGCTTCAGGAGCAAAAAATTCACTAACGTTCCAAATTTTCCATTTATATTTTATTGTTTCATCTCTAACAGTTGAAACAAATCCACCTTTTCTGCCATCGCCATCATAGTCTGGATTTGTATTTGGGTCTTGTCTTGATTTACCATCCAGAGTATTAGCTTCCAAAGGATAATTTTCTACATAAAAATAATAAAGCGTTCCTGCTTCATAAGGTATAGGTGCTCTATCTGCATCTTGACCAGTAGAAATAACATTAGGAGCTACAACATGGTCATAAGGACCAATAATATCGAGCCATGATTTATTTTCACCTAAACTTAAAACCTGTGGTGGAGTAGGAGAATTAATAACAGCTATTTTAGAATCAGCGACAGGTATAGTTATTGCTTCTGCAATAAAGCTACTTATATCACTATTGCTTATCTTTTTATCTTTTAACAACTGATCTATAGTTTTTTGCCAATCGTTTCTTGGAGAATTTTGAACTACTATCTTTCCATTTTCGCTTGTTGGAACAGTAACAGTTCTAAAATATTTTCTTGTAGCAATATCAACTTTACCTATACGTTGAGGATTTTGCCCATTAGCACTCATTCTCCAAACAGACTTAGAATAAGTTACATTAAATGTAAATTTATAAGTAATTCCAGCGTCTCCAGAAGAATCTACAACGCATGAACTGGCTTTATCAAAACTCCATTTTTGTTCTTGAGGAACATTGTAATTTTTATTTGAACTAGGTTCTGTAAAAGATATAAAGTAATTACCCCAACCATCTGCCGCAACGTCATCTATACTAACAGCCGTATCAGAATGTAATTGTTTCATAACATCGCTAATATCTGTTGCAACATATTCATCTAAGGTCTGGTCATCGTTAAGAGTAAATCTAATAATTAATTTTTTAACAGGGTCTAGAGCAAAAATAATTCCGCCTTTTTCACTCCATTGATTAGAAACGGAAACACCACTAATACCTTTGTTACCAATAGTTAGCTTACTGCCTATCCAATGCTGTATATTAGAAGTACCTAGCAAATAAACATAGTCTTTAGTTTTGCCTTTAGATGCGCCAATCCATCTGGTATCATACTTGCCGCCATAACCATTTACGTTTCCAAAAACATTACAGCCAGCTGCGCTTACAGAGCCAGAAGTTTTACCGTCATCTAAACGTTGATATGTATATACATTAACACCGCTGGGAGTTTTAGGCATAAACGCAGCGCTAAATATAACGTCATAAGCCTCTGTTTCAGCAACAGGACCAGTAGAAACTCCGCAAGAGTCTAAACAGTTACAAATAATACCTCTAATAATAGAAGTTTTAGAAGTTTGAACTAGTCTTTGAGCGGCTGTTTGCTTATAGTTATTAATATTTGCACCAGAAACGCCTTCAAAACCATCTGTCGTTAAGTTCCAGTCATAGGTTGCACCAACATATAGGTCACAATAGGTTTGACCATACATTTTATCGTCTGGCTCAGCAGGTTGGTATGAATAACCTCTGCCATAGAAATAACGCCATGTAGAATACCATGCGCCATTTGGTATTTTATACCAGTTTTTACCTTGATAATAAGGTAAATAACGTTTATTATCGCTAAAATATGGTAAAACGTCTGAATAAGTTAAGCCGTTTGGTAAATTTGGACCTACATATTCGCCTTGCTTTGCATAAACAGTAGATAAAGAAGCATTTGAAAGAGTCATTCCATGATAACTACCGCCTCTTCTCATTTTATACATTTTTCTTAAAACTTTTGTGCCAGTAGTACCTTTATTTATATCATAGGTTGGATCTGTAACTGTTCTATATACTAAAGTTCCTGCGCCATATTTACTTCTGTAGGTAGTATAGGTTCCAGTAAAAGCACTACTTCTGCTATCAGTGTGAGGATAATCCCAGTCGCCCCAGTCTGACAAACCTTCATACATATTAAAACTATATTTGTCTGGGCTTACGCTTAAAACCTTTCCAGATGAATAATTTACCGTATATGGTTTTAACGCCGTAGTATTGTCAAGAACTTGCCTATAAAGCATGTAATCTGAGCCAATTTCGTTTTCGATAGGATCGCAAAGACTATAAATTATTCTTTCTATATTTACAGAAAAACTTTTAATTTTTGTTCTGTTAATAATTCTGTTTGGAGCAATAATTCCAGCTTGCCCTTCTGGGTTATTAAGTCTCCAAATACCATCTTTAGTATTACTTACCCCTGAAACAGACAAATATACTTCTCCATTTCGGTTATACTTAGAATCTAACGCAGCCAATGATGGAGAACACGAATAAGCTGCCAAAAATGCTAGAACCATAAACTTTTTCAAAAACGAATAATTCATACCCTATACTCCTGTTCTTTTCTAGCCTTTTATTTTAATAAAGCGCATCTATAATTGATTTTGCAGTATCGTCTCTTACTCTGTATTCTTTAAATAAAGCCCATAGAACGTCTTTTGTAATATCCTTCCCTCCTAAGATTACATTTCCTGTAGGAACAAAATGATAATTATTACCTAATACTTCTTTTTCTTTGCTTAACCAAAATCTAACATCTTGATAAAAAGAATTATATTCTTTAACCTCTAGATTGCTTTTAGTAACGCTAAGCATGTTAGGAACGCTGTCAGAATTCAAAATTCCATTATATGAAAGCTGACCTATATTAGAAGATGAGTTTTGTTTTAAAACAACAGACTTAACCATTCTTTCAGAAGAGCTATTAAGAACAACGCTCATTTCATTTTTTTCAGCTACTTTTTTTATCGTCTTCTTTATTTCGCTCACAATAGAAGCTATTTTCTTCTCTGTTTCTTCAACAGTGGTATATAATTCTATTTCAGTTGAGCTTTCTATTTTACCTATTTTTATTCGAACATCTGCTAATTCTGTTTGAATAGCAAGTTCTTGTTTGTCGTTATCACTGTTTAATTCATTTACTTCGTTTTCAAACTTTTTTTCTTCGTTAATTCTTGTTCCTGTAGCAATTTCTGGAGCTGTTACATTATAGTAATATCTTTGTTTTATTTCTTCATAGCTTTTTTCTGTTTGTACACGCAATTCTTCCAGCTTTCTGTCTAAATATTTTTCTCTTTCTTTTAAACTTTTAAGTTCATTGGCTAATAACTCTAATTGAGCTTTTCCTGCGGGGTCTGTTTTAGGTCTGATAACTTTGAAAGCAGATTTTTCTACGTCATAATCTGCCATATTAGGGTGAAGCATTACTAAAGCGGTAAAATCTACTGTTCCAACCACATAGCCAATTTTATTTGGAGCAGCATTAACTGTAAAGCACACAAAAAATGCTAAATAAATTACAATTNNGGAAGAAGATCATGCCCGCCTTGCATAACAAGAGGCCAAGGTTTAATAGGCAACATATCCTGTGTGTCAGGTCTGGATGTTATTGAAATCCAATCTTTTAAAGCTGCTTCTGAATCTAATTCTGACGCTCTATCGTAAGGTCTTTCAGAAAGAACAGAATAATAAGTTGACTGTGCCATACCTATTGGGCCACGGCTGTATAAAACTTCTTTTTTATATTTAACANNGAACAGGTATAGAAGCATTTAAAACGACATCATATTCACCAGCTTTGGCAGCCTGTTTAACTGCTTCTATTAGTTCTTTTTCAATATTTTTAATTATAGTTCTAGTTTCATCATAAGTAGTTAAATCAGGGTTATCTACTGTCCATTGAGCTTTATCACGCTGTAATTTAAGATTATCTAACTCGCTATATATTTCATTAAATTTTAGTTTTCCGTCTTCGGACATATTTTCTTCAACGCCCGTATTTTCTTTTATTTTAAGCTTTAGTATTTCACTTTCTTTATCTGAAATGATTTTTTCTATAGAAACTATTAGCTCTTTCGCTTCGTCTCTTAATTCATTTTGCTTTTTCTCTCTATTTAACCATTCAGATTTTTCATCAAACGACAAACCAAATGGAACCCTGTAAAAACCTATTCTGTAAAAGTCAAAAACAGCCATTTTAGGATGTAGCGATGCCAATAAAGAAAGATTTATTTTTGCGATTTTTGTTTCTTTTGAATAAGCANNAATACAAAACAGAATTTTCTGTTATAGGAAAATAAAGCCCTATATAAGGTGAATAACTAATATAATCTATAAGCGAATCTTCGTTTTTTGACTTAAAAAAATGCAAATAACCTTCTTCAAAATTAGCAATTAATGGTGGCTCAACTCCTCTGTAATAAAGAGGATATTTATTTAGAATAATCGTATTTGAACTGACTCCTTGCGTATAACTTGCTGTAATATCTTTTATCATTGTATCAATTACTGCAAATATTTCTGTTTTAGAAGGAACCCCAGAATTTTCTTTTAACTCGTATAATTGAACTATTAAATTTTTATAATCTTCTATTTGTTTATCTAATTCTCCTATTTTCTGCCAACTTGAGTCTTTTTCATTTATATCAAATATTACATTAGGATTATTAGCNNTTCTTGAATTTTATCTTGAAGCGATTGTATTCGTTTGTCTATTTCTTCAATAGTCATTTGCTGGCTTTTTGTATTATTAAATCTGCCTGTATTATGGTCATAATCTGCCATTTTTGGGTGATTTTGAAGCATACGTAAGTAATCTATCTGCTTAAATTGATACGAGAAAGCCTCATTACAAGAGCAAATAGATATAATTACAAGCACATACAAAACACACATTTTTAATGAAAATATTTTCATACTTATATGTATAAACTTTAATACGTAAAAAATAATTCTTTTATATGTAAAGATACGTAAAGAAATGTAAAGGAACGTAAAGCTTATTTCAAATAATTTTATTAGTAAAGAAACATAATAACAATAATAAGAAAATAACATACAAAACAAAGCTATTTCCTATTAATCAATAAGTGAAATAATNNAAATAAGTTATAATTATAAAAACATAACTAAGGAGTTATAAATGAAAAAAATAATATTAGCTATTATCTTTTTATTATCAAGCATAACAGCTTATAGTGATACTCCTGTTTTCACAGATAACAATACAGCATTAGCTATACAAATTAATGTAGGGAAAATATATAATGATGTTGTAAGCTCATTATTAGAAGTAACAGACACTAATGACCCTAAAATAAAAGAAAGAGCAAATGAAATATTCAAAACGCTAGCAGAAAAAGCACCTCAATTTTCAGAAGTTAAGCCAGAAACAATAGCAACCTCAATAAAAAACTGGAAAACAAATGGCACCTTTATTCCCAATGGTTTTTTACAATTTTCTTTATCAAAAGACTTAAATACATATTTTATTTTGCAGGCAAAAATAGATATAGAAGCACTTGAAAAATTATTGAAAATGTTTGCCAAAGAATCAAAAGAACCTTTCTTCAAAAAAGAAGGCGATGAAATTGAAATATTCAAAGACAAATTTTCCATGCATATATCTAAAAATGGTTTATTTATTGGAAAAATAGGCAACATTAACAAAGAAAAAAATTGGAAAAACTTTGAAAAAATAAAAAACAGCAATGATGTTTATGGTGTCGTAGAAGCAAATATAAAATTAATAGAAAAAATAATGGATAGCAAAAAGGTTAATGAAATTACAACAGACAAGTCTTCGTTTATCGGAAACGCAATAACCACCGAATCTATACAAAGCACAAAAGATAAAATTAAAGATTTAAGTCGTATCAGATTTGTTTATAGAGAAAAAACATTCACTTTAGCATTTAATTCAAAAGATAAAGCGGTTAGAGAAGAAATACTCCAAAAACTTAAAGACGGAATTGAAGACTTTAAAAAGAATCCTGCCGTAAAAGACGCAGAAAAAAAAGAAATTAAAGTTCCTCAAATAGACTTTGTAGATAAAGAGCCATGGGTTGGTATTACAGTTCATAATGAAATTTCAGAAATGGAACCTGGAACCGCTTTATTGAAATTTGTAAAAGCCTATGGAGAATTTATTCCATTTCTTTTTGGCCTTATCCAACAATTTGATTTTTCCAATATTGATGAAAAATCTTTTGCCGATAGCAGAAAAACATCTAAGTTGAAAGCTTGTCAATCAAACATGAGAGTTATTGAAGGCGCCGTAGAAATATATAACATGAGTAATGAGAAATCGCCGATTACAGAAATAAATACAGAAGATGAATTTAATGTATTAATTAAAGAAGGCTATATAAATAAAATGACTTGTCCAGAAAGCAATAAGTTTGAATATCATGTTAAAGTATCAGACAATGGAGAAAAAATAGAAGCTTCTTGCAATATACACGGTTCATTAAAATCTTCGTCATCTTCCTCATCTTCTTCCTTTTCATCACCATCTTCTTCTTTCTCAACAAGCTCAAGTATGTCTTTCGATTTTAAATTAGATGAATCTAGCAAAGAATACTCTGAATATGAATACAATCATGGGTCTTACAGTTCTATGAGTTTCGGCAATGATTCCATGGCAAAATATGGAGTTGGCGTAATAGGAATAAAACCTTCAAATTTTGGTTCTTCAAAGTTTTCTCCTGATTGGGGTCCTAAGGATATGGACAAAGATTTAGACAAAAAAGTTGGCTCATGCAAAAGTTGCATGACAATAATTAGAGAAACCGCTAAAGCCTATGCAAAAGACAAAAACATATCTGATATATCAAAAATAACATTTAAAGAACTTTTAAACGATAAGTATCTATCAGCTATGCCAATTTGCCCAGAAAAAGGCAAATATGAAATTTTACCAGAATATGACGTTAAATGCAGCGTTCACGAAAACTTATCAAAATTTGATAAATAAACACCATTCATTATTACTAATTAAAGAAAAATTATAGTCTTATAATCAAAAAAAACTTGAATATAAGACTATAATAACGTATAAACGTATAGACAAATTTTTTAAGAGGAAATAAAAATGAAAATAGCTGTTGCTGGTACTGGTTATGTTGGTCTTTCTATGGCGGTTCTACTTTCTCAACACAATGAAGTTGTAGCCGTAGATATTATTCCCGAAAAAGTTGAAATGATAAATAAACGTCAATCTCCAATAGACGATAAAGAAATAAAAGAATATCTTTCAACTAAGCAGCTAAACTTAAAAGCAACTTTAAATGCGGAAGAAGCTTATAAAGATGCAGATTATGTCATTATTGCGACTCCGACAAACTACGACCCGCAAAAGAATTTCTTCGACACATCAGCAGTTGAAGCCGTTATCAAACTGGTAAAAAAATATAACTCAAACGCTATAATGGTCATAAAATCAACAATTCCTGTTGGTTTTACAACTGGCGTAAGAGAAAAATTAGACACCAAAAACGTTATTTTCAGTCCTGAATTTTTACGAGAAAGCAGAGCTCTTTACGACAATCTATATCCTAGCCGAATAGTTGTCGGAACAGATTTAAACGATGAAAGATTAGTAAAAGCCGCAAACACTTTTGCCAATCTACTAAAAGAAGCAGCTATAAAAGAAAACATAGATACTCTTATAATGGGCTTAACCGAAGCAGAAGCAGTCAAACTTTTCGCTAATACCTATCTTGCTTTAAGAGTTTCCTTCTTTAATGAATTAGATACTTATGCAGAAATAAAAGGCTTAGATACTGCTCAAATTATTTCTGGAGTATGTTTAGACCCAAGAATAGGCACTCATTACAACAACCCATCGTTCGGCTACGGCGGATACTGCTTACCCAAAGATACAAAACAACTTTTAGCAAACTACGCAGACGTTCCAGAAAACATAATACACGCAATAGTAGAAGCTAACCGCACAAGAAAAGACTTTATAGCAGATAGAGTTTTGCAAATGGCAGGCTACTACGAAGCAAACAGTTCATGGGATATTTCTAGAGAAAAAAGCGTCACCATTGGCGTTTACCGCTTAACCATGAAAAGCAACAGCGATAACTTCCGACAAAGTTCTATTCAGGGAGTTATGAAAAGAATCAAAGCAAAAGGCGCAACTGTAGTTATTTATGAACCAGCCTTAAAGGATGGCGAAACTTTCTTTGGAAGCAAAATAGTAAATAATTTAGAAGAATTTAAGAAGCAATGTGGCGCAATTATAGCCAACAGATACGATAAATGCTTAGATGACGTTAAAGAAAAAGTTTATACAAGAGATATCTTCCAAAGAGATTAATGTTTAGTATACTCTTGTTTTCTGCAAAAACCACTTATAGTACCGTGGTATTTCCAGTTATCTTTATCAGAGCTACTGCCAGATCCGTATGTTCCGCAGCTAATTAATCCATTTTTGGTTAAATCGCCAAGATTTTTATAATAAAATCCAATTTTTTTCTTTGAAATTAAAGGCATAAGTCCAGAATGATCATATTCTGGACATTCTGGTATAGTCTCTAAGTATCCTTCTTTTAAAAGTATATCTTTAGCTATTTTTTCATTTAAAGAGCAGATTTTTTTACTATGTTCCATATTATATTTTTCTATTGCATATTGAAGAATACGTATATTTGAATAGCATTGTTTTCTCTTTTCTTCCCAAACACTGGAAAATTCATGGTGAATATTTTCATGGTGATTCTGAAAAAATAATATAATTACTGCGCCTAAGAATAATACCCAAAAAACAGATAACAGTTTAATAGAAGCAAGTGAATTTTTTTTCACTTTACCTGACAAATAAAAATAAAATACTACTACAGCAAAAACAATAAAC
>LXOW01191973.1_pt1 | contig 41609 bp, 27 predicted proteins | sample 1368591 | NCBI WGS metagenome assembly LXOW01 (sample SAMN04884650, study PRJNA319009) | bovine gut metagenome | isolation source: Cow rumen | host: Bos taurus | place: Italy: Legnaro (PD) | collected 2014-07-09
AAAAGCTATCGCATACCCAAGGGCATGCTTTCCTTGCGGCAACATTCCACCAGCCATTTCGCAATACCTACGGCATTGCTGTATGGCTGGCTACCCCTATCAAGCCCCAATAGGGGCTTCGTTTCGCCGCCTTCCATATGGGGTGGGAAACTTCAGTTTTTTTTAGGAGACAACTGGGACAACGGTGACAACAAAGCTGGCGCATGAATAAAATGTCAAAGTTCACAACGCAAGACACATCGGCAACCTGCATTCCGCATGGTAAAAAGTTGTTCTTGTTGTCCAAGTTGTCTCCTTAAACCCAAAGCAGATAATGCGACTAAACCTCCCGAAAGTTGAATTATTTATAATATTGTGTCGAAAAAATTTGGTGTGTTATGTTTTTTTTTGTAACTTTGCACCGTTTTTGTGCACCCATGCGCGTAAGACGGTAATGATGACCGCGCGCACGAGGGTGGCAGACACCCCACCATAAGCAAGATAACAAACAAAAAAATAACAACTTAAAAACAACAATGGCAGCATTAGGAAAAATCAGAAACCACGGAGCCCTGCTGGTAGGCATTATCGGCTTGGGTCTCTTCGCTTTCATTGCCGAGGAAGCCTTCCGCTCTTGTGAGTCAACCAAGAACACGGAGCGTCAGCAGATTGCTGAGGTGCTCGGACAGAAAGTAAGCTATCAGGAATTTCAGGACATGGTAGACGAGTATCTCGACGTTATCAAGTTGCAGCAGGGTCGCGAGAACCTTGGCGAAGACGAGTTGAACCAGGTACGCGACATGGTGTGGAACCAGTACATCCAGACCTCTCTCATTGCCAAGGAGGCCGAGAAGGTTGGCCTTCGCGTTACAGACGACGAGATTCGCAACATCCTCAACGAGGGTACGAACCAGATGCTCGCGCAGACACCGTTCATGAACCAGCAGACAGGCCGCTTCGACGCCAACATGCTGAAGCAGTTCCTCAACGAGTATAAGAAGGTGCAGAGCTCTTCTCCACAGCAGGCAGAGCAGATGCGCGTCATCTACAACTACTGGAACTTCATCGAGAAGACCCTTCGCCAGCAGACCCTCGCCCAGAAGTATCAGGCGCTGCTCGGCAATGCCTTCCTCTCAAACAAGGTGGAGGCTCAGCAGGCCTATGCCGAGGAGAACTCTGAGGCGTCGGTGCAGCTGGCCGTGCTGCCCTACTCTTCTATCGCCGACAAGGACGTGAAGGTAGAGGATAGCGACCTCAAGGCCAAGTATGACGAGCTGAAGCCCCGCTTCAAGCAGATGGAGGAGACCCGCGACCTGAAGTATGTATCGGTGAAGGTGACAGCATCAGCTGCCGACCGTGCGGCTCTGAACAAGCAGACACAGGACTTCGTAGCGCAGCTGGCCACAGCCGAGGACCCATCAGAGATAGTACGCAAGAGCGGCAGCGACGTGCCATTCCTCGGAGTGCCCGTGCTGAAGTCTGCCTTCCCTTACGACATCCAGCAGCTGCTCGACTCTGTAGCCGTAGGCAGCACCACAGCCCTGAAGACCAACACACAGGACAACACACTCAACGCAGTACGCCTGATATCAAAGCAGGAGCTGCCTGACTCTATACAGTTCACCTCTATCTCTGTAGGCGGTGAGACAGCAGAGGCAGCCCACACCCGCGCCGACTCTATCATGAAGGCCCTGGCTGCCGACCCCACACAGTGGGAGGCTATCGCCAAGAAGTATGGCCAGACCGGCGAGACACAGTGGATCACCACAGCACAGTATCAGAACACCAACTCTGTAGGTGCCGACCAGAAGGCATACCTCAACGCCCTGAACACCATACAGACCGGCGAGACAAAGAAGCTGGAGATTTCTAACGGCGACATCATCATCAAGGTGACAGACCGCAAGGCTTTCCAGACAAAGTATGTGGCAGCCGTGATAAAGGTTGACATCGACTTCTCAAAGGAGACCTACAGCCAGGCCTACAACAAGTTCTCACAGTACGTATCAGAGAGCCGCGACCTCGCTTCTCTCGAGAAGAACGCCAAGAAGAACGGCTATCAGGTGCAGGAGCTGAACGACGTTGCTGCCGCACAGCATAACATCGCACGCATCCACGGCACCCACGAGGCTCTCAAATGGGCCTTCGAGGCAAAGGAGAACGAGGTGTCACCTCTCTATGAGTGTGGCGAGAACGATAACCTCCTCGTGCTCGTGCTGACGAAGATACACAAGAAGGGCTATCGCGAAATTGACGACCCACAGGTAAAGGATCTCCTCAAGCAGGAGGTGATAAAGGACAAGAAGGCAGAGAAGCTCATCGCCAAGCTCAACGGTGTGAAGAACATCGCCGAGGCAAAGGCCAAGGGCGCACAGCTCACCTCTCTCGACCAGGTTACATTCGCCGCTCCTGCCTTCGTGCAGCTGACAACCTCTTCAGAGCCAGCCCTCAGCGGTGCCATAGCAGCAGTGAAGCAGGGTGCTTCTTCAGTAAAGCCTGTAAAGGGTAACGGAGGCGTATTCTTCTTCACCGTAGCAACAAAGAAGAACCGCCCAGGAAAGTACGAGGAGCAGGTTTACCAGAACAAGATGTCGCAGCGCGCTATGCAGATGGCATCAGGTTTCATGCAGGGCCTCTACGAGAAGGCTGAGGTGAAGGATAACCGCTATCTGTTCTTCTAAAGGCTTCGCCTACGAAGCGTCACTACGTGACTACGAAAACGAAAACGATAACGATAACAGTGCCTCACGGTTCACCCGTGAGAATAATGCCAACAACAAAGAACATCCCGATACGAAGCACACGCTGTCTTGTATCGGGATTTTCTATTTTTGCTTCATGAAGGTCAAGGAATTCATATCACTCATCCTGCAGCGGTTCGGGCATGAGCCCACTACCGACCAGACGCTGGCACTCGATGTCTTCGCCCACTTCCTGGCAGCAGGGGGTGGCGGCGGACCCGTGATGCCCGTGATGCTGCTCAGAGGCTCTGCCGGCACGGGCAAGACCTCGATAGTGGCGGCAATGGTGAAGACGCTCCTTGCACTGCAGCAGAAAGTGGTGCTCATGGCCCCAACGGGAAGGGCGGCGAAGGTGCTGGCACAGAACTGCGGCGTGCCCGCCACCACCATACACCGCAAGATATACCGCCAGAAGACACTGAGCAGCGACTTCTCCCTCGACATCAACCTGCACACCGACACACTCTTCGTAGTGGACGAGGCATCGATGATATCCACCATCCCGCAGGTGCCCACAGAGGGCATGCCCGTCTTCAAGGGCAACGGAGGCGGCGTGATTGACGACCTCATAACATACGTCTACTCCGGGCGCAACTGTCGCATGATGCTCATCGGCGATACGGCACAGCTGCCGCCCGTCGGCGAGGACGAGGCACCGGCATTGCAGAAAGGCATCGTGGAGTGTTACGGCCTGACGGCATGGGAATGTGACCTGCGGGAGGTCGTCAGACAGCAGGAAGAGTCGGGAATACTGTGGAATGCCACAAGGATAAGACACCTCATAACCCACGACGAAGCCACACAGCTGCCAAAGATACGCCTGCACGGCTTTGCCGACATAGTGATGATGCCCGGCAACGAGATAGTGGAGTCCATTACCGACAGCTACCACCACACAGGCATGGACGAGACAGTGGTGATAACACGCTCGAACAAACGGGCTAATATATATAATAATGGTATACGCGTGCGCGTAGTGGACCATGAAGGCACGCTATGCTCGGGAGACCGAATCATGGTGGTGAAGAACCATTACTTTGACGATAACGATAACAACTGGAACGATAACGATAAGGATAACGGGAACGGGAACGCCAGCGACTACGGCATGTCATTCATTGCCAACGGCGACATGGCGATAGTGGAGCGTGTGAAGTACGAGCGGGAGCTGTACGGCTTCCGTTTTGCCGACCTCACGCTCACCTTCCCCGACTATGACGATGCCGAGATTACCATGACCGCCATCCTCGACTGCCTGCAGAGCGATGCCCCGGCACTCACCGTGGAGGAACAGAAGCGGCTCTACGACAACGTGATGGAGGACTATGAAGACCTGCCACGAAAGGCTGACAGACTTAAGGCCATAAAGAAAGACCCCTACTACACGGCCCTGCAGATAAAGTTTGCCTATGCCATAACATGCCACAAGGCACAGGGCGGACAGTGGAGACACGTATATATAGACCAGGGTTACATGACCGACGACATGCTGACGCCCGACTACATACACTGGCTCTACACAGCCTTCACCAGGGCCACGGAAAAACTCTTCCTCGTCAATTGGCCAAAGGAACAAACGGAAAGCATTGAAAGCCCCCTCCCAGCCTCCCCCATAGGGGAGGTGACGTGATGGTGAGGCCAGGGACGTGGGCATCCTGCCCGCGATGCCGTAAGGCATATTACGTTAATGTGTGTACATTTTTCTGTCGCGGGCGAGACGCCCACGTCCCTTTAAGGGTCGACGAAGTCAAAATTGAAAAAAAAAGTCCCTTTGTTTGCCTACATCAGAAAAAATTTGTAACTTTGGCCCCGTTTTCCATAGGGAGAAAAAGAAAATGAATAAGATAACCGTCACATTAACATCACTTCTGAGTCTGCTTGTCGTGGTATCGATGCCATCGGCGGTGCACGCACGTACGCTGTCGCTTGACTCCTGCCGCGCTATGGCCCTGCGTGCCAACAAGCAAATCAGCATTGCAAAGGTGGAGCGTGAAGTGGCAAGGAACACCCGCAAGGCGGCAAGGACAAAATACCTGCCACACGTGGACGCCAACGGAGGATACATGTATTCCAGCCGCTCCATATCGCTGCTTAGCGACCATCAGCAGAACATCCTGAGTAACCTCGGAACCATTGTCGCCACAGACATCGGCAGCATGGCACCGGCCCTGGCAGAGAATTTCAAGAACAAGCTCACCAGCATGGTTATGGATGGCTCCCTCTCTATGCGCACCGCAATGGAGATGGGCCTCGTCGGCAGCGCCCTGGGAGAGACCCTGATGGGCGTCGCACCACAGATGGTGGAGAAGATGAACCAGGCCGGACAGGCCATCGTGGATGCCTTCAACACCAACACTCACCATATGTTCACCGCATCGGCAATGCTCACCCAGCCCATCTACATGGGCGGAGCCATCAAGGCCGGCAATAACATGGCCGACATCGCAGAGAACATTGCCGAAGCAAAGATCGACGCCAAGAACCAGGACGTGGTATACGGTGTGGACAACGCATACTGGATGGTCGTCTCGCTAAGGCAGAAGCAACGTCTGGCAGAAAGCTACCTGGAGCTGGTAAAGAAACTTGACGACGACGTTCACAAGATGATACGCGAGGGCGTGGCCACACGTGCCGACGGACTGCGTGTGGACGTGGCCGTGAACGAGGCCGACATGGCCAAGACCAAGGTGGACAACGGACTGTCGCTGGCCAAGATGCTGCTCTGCCAGCTCTGCGGCTTAGACCTCGACAGCGACATCACCCTGGAAGACGAGAACGACACCGACATCACCATTGCCGACACACAGCGCTGGAACAAGCAGGACGGCAAATGGAGCCTGCAGGCAAGGCCAGAGCTGAGGATGCTCTCCGATGCCATCGACATCAATCAGGAAAAGACAAAGATAGCCCGTGCAGGATACCTGCCACAGATAGGACTCACGGGAGGCGTCATCTTCACCAACCCCAGCGTCTTCAACAGCTTCGAGCGCAAGATGCGAGGAATGGGAGTAGTGGGGGTAGTAGTGAGAGTGCCCGTGCTTGACTGGGGCGAGACAGCCTTCAAGATCAGGGCCGCCAAGAACTCCACCACGCTGGCACGCCTGGCCTACGAAGAGGCCGAGGAGAAGATGCAGCTGCAGGCCAGCCAATGCGACTACAGGCTTCGCGAGGCCAACAAACAGCTCGTCACAGCCACTAAGAACATTGAGAGTGCCGAGGAGAACCTGCGCTGTGCCAACATCGGATTCAAAGAGGGCGTGATGCAGACCTCTGACGTCATGGCCGCACAGACTGCATGGCTGCAAGCCAAGACACAGAGAATAGACGCAGAGATAAACGTAAGACTCAGCGAGACAGCAATGAAGAAGGCGCTGGGAGAAACGGGGTTTTGAAAATTGAAAATTGAAAGCCCCCTCCCAGCCTCCCCCATAGGGGAGGTGACGTGATGGTGAGGCCAGGGACGTGGGCATCCTGCCCGCGATGCCGTAAGGCATATTACGTTAATGTGTGTGTGTTCTGTCGCGGGCGAGACGCCCACGTCCCTATAAGCTTTAAACATTGAACATTGAAGATTAAACATTGAAATTAGCATAATGGAGAATAAGAAGCAACATAACAGTGTGATGATGGCATTGGCGGCTTTTGTGCTGACGGTGCTCATTATCGGTGCCATCGGTTATTTTACTATCGGCAATGACGATGAAATCATTCAGGGCCAGATAGAAGTAGAGGAATACCGCGTATCGAGCAAGGTACCCTCACGCATCCTGCGCATCTGCGTGGAAGAGGGCGACTACGTTAAGGTTGGCGACACGCTTGCCATCCTCGATGCCCCCGAGGTGGAGGCAAAGGCCAAGCAGGCCCAGGGTGCCATCGATGCCGCAGAGGCCATGAGCGACATGGCACAGGCAGGAGCCCGCAAGGAACAGGTGCAGGGAGCCTATGAGCTGTGGCAACAGGCCAAGGCCGGTCTGGAGATAGCCGAGAAATCATACCAGCGCGTGCAGCGCCTCTTTGACGAGGGTGTGATGAGCGAGCAGAAGCGCGATGAAGCCTATGCCCAGTACAAAGCCTTCGAGGCTCAGGAGAAAGCCGCCAAGAGCCAGTATGACATGGCCGTCAACGGTGCACGCATAGAAGAAAAGGCCGCCGCCAAGGGCCAGGTGAAGAGCTACGAAGGCAAGATGCAGGAGGTAAGGGCCTACAGGAAAGAGACCGTTCAGCTGGCACAGATGGAGGGCGAAGTATCGACCATCTATCCCAAGACCGGCGAGCTCATCGGCAGCGGCTCACCCATCATGACCATCAGCATCATGAGCGACCTGTGGGGCAGCTTCAGCATGAGGGAAGACCAGCTGAAGGGACTGAAGAAGGGCGACACCTTCACAGCCTATGTGCCTGCCTTCGACAAGGAGATGACCATGAAGGTGACAAGCATAAAAGACCAGGGCAGCTATGCCACATGGAAGGCCACCAAGAGCAACGGACAGTATGACATGAAGACCTTCGAGGTGAAGGCACGTCCGGTGAAGGCCTTCGACGGTCTCAGGCCTGGCATGAGCGTGATAAAGCGATAGTCACACTACCGGCAACGGAGAAAAAGAAATGCTGAGCCTCATAAGAAGGGAAATACATATTCTGCTGCACCATCCTATCTACATGATATGCATGGTGATACTGCCATTGTTCACAATGCTGTTCTTCACATCGGTGATGAGCGAGGGACAGCCGCTTGACATGCCCATAGGCATCGTGGACCTTGACAACAGCAGCACCACGCGCAAGCTGACACGCATGATAGACAGCTTTCAGTCATCGCGCGTCGTGGCACACTATGCCTCAATGGAAGAGGCACGCCACGCCATGCAGAAGAACGAGATATACGGCTTCCTGCTCTTTCCCGAGAAGATGACGCAAGACCTGCTGTCGGCACGCCAGCCGAAGATGTCGTTCTACTACACCAACACCTCCCTGACCGCCGGAGCGCTGATTTTCAAGGAGATGAAGACGCTATGCACGCTGGGCTCGGCAGCCGTGGGAAAGGCCACGATGCAGGCTAAGGGATACACGAACGAGCAGATACAGGCCTTCTTGCAGCCCATAGCACTCGACACGCACAACGTAGGCAACCCCTGGGTGAACTATAACATTTACCTGAGCACCATGCTCGTACCGGCAATACTGATGCTGTTCATCTTCCTCGTGACAATCTATTCGCTCGGAACGGAGATAAAATTCAATACCCACAAGGAATGGATAGAAACGGCAGGAGGCGACTTCGGACTGGCACTCTTCTGCAAGCTGTGCGTACACACGTGTATATGGATCGTGGTGACCTACATTATCACATTCTACATGTTCGGAGTGCTGCACTTCCCCGCACCGGGAGGGTTCTGGAGACTCGCCATGCTGGGAGTACTCACGGTACTGGCGGCACAGGGCTTCGCCGTGTTCCTCTTCGGACTCATACCATCGCTGAGAATGGCGCTGAGCGTAGGAGCGCTATGGTCGGTGCTGAGCTTCTCAATGGTGGGAAGCGCATTCCCAATCTTTGCCATGGACGCACCGTTACATACGCTCGCATGGCTCTTCCCCCTGAGGCACTACTACCTCGTTTATCAGCTGTGCATATTCAATGACTATCCACTGCACGACGTGATACCCAACATCATAGCCCTGCTATGCTTCGCGTTCCTGCCTATCCTCATAATAAAGAAAATGAAAAAGGCATTCCTGGAGTTTGGATATCAGCCGTAGACGGCATGAATGCCGTACGAAGCGGCGAAAGGCTTCGCCTACGAAGCGGGGGCTTAGCCCCCTACGAAACGGCCTTTCAGACCTACGAAGACGATGAAACCAACGCTCGTAAAGGCGACTATGATACGCTTGTCGTATCAAGGAGCATTAAGAGGGTCGATGAAATCAACGCCCCCTGACCCCCTCTAATCTTAGAGGGGGAGTAAAAAACGAAGACAACGATTGAAAACTATTACTGACATATTCAATGTATGGTTTGAAGAGATGAAGATGGTCCTCAAGGATGAGGGCGTCATTCTTTTTTTCTTCTTCCTGCCCGTGGCCTATCCCCTGCTGTATTCCTGGATATACAACAACGAGGTGGTTCGCGAGGTGCCCGTGGTGGTGGTCGATGACTCACACTCGGCCCTGAGTCGCGAGTTCACACGCAAGTTTGATGCCTCACCCGACGTCAGCGTGGCTTTCCGCAGCAAAAATATGGCAGAGGCACAGAGCATCATAGGCCACGGCAAGGCCTACGGCATTCTCTACTTCCCCAACGACTTTGAAAAGAAAGCAGGCCGCCACGAGCAGGCACACGTGGGGGTATACTGTGACATGAGCTATATGCTCACATATAAAGCTATCGTCCAGACCGCCACAGCCGTCAGCGGCGACATGGGCAAGGAGATACAGACACACCTTGCAGGCCATTTCACGAGCCGCGAAGAGGAGATAGCCTCCAAGCCGCTCGACTTTGAGGATGTGCCCATCTTCAATACCACCGGCGGATACGGCAACTTCATACTGCCTGCCGTGCTGGTGCTGATAATACAGCAGGCAATGGCCCTGGGTGTAGGCATGATATCCGGCACGAGGCGAGAGCAGCGCAGGGCAAGGGAGAAGCTGAAGCAGAGGGGAGAGGAAGCAGAGCTGTCCTCCATGCCATCCGTACCACATCACGGCACAATAGCCACGCTGCTGGGACAGAGCCTTACATACCTGCTCATCTTCGCCGTCATGCTCGCATGGATAACGCTGATAGTGCCCAAGATGTTCGGATTCGTCAGCATGGTACACGGAAAAGACCTGCTGTCCTTCTTCACGCCATACCTGCTGGCATGCGTCTTCCTCGCTATATCGCTAAGCCCGCTCATCAGATACAGGGAGAGCGTGATACTCGTAGTGGTATTCACCTCCGTGCCGCTGCTGTTCCTCGCAGGAGTAAGCTGGCCACAGAGCGCCATTCCTGGTGTATGGCAGGGAGTATCATGGATGTTCCCAAGCTCCTTCGCCGTGAGAGGATTCATCAGAATGAGCAGCATGGGAGCACTTCTGGACGATGTGAGGACAGAATACATCGTGCTATGGATACAAACGCTCGTTTACTTCTGCATAGCATTGTTAGTAACCCACATAAGAGTCAGGAAAGATAATTCTTGACTCTTTCTTGCAATATTACGCGCACGCGAGCGTTATTATTGATAAAGGCTGTCAAAATCACTTAAACAAGAGACCATCAAGAGAATACAAGAGACCATAAACAGATTATGAAGAAAATCCTAATAATAGCATTCATCACCATCATTGGCACAATGGGAGCAGCGGCTCAGTCAATGTCAGAGTCACAGATTATCTCGTTTATCCAGAAAGAACAAAAGGCAGGCACATCGCAGGCTCAGATTGTAACGAAGCTGATGCAGAAAGGCGTCAGCGTGCAGAAGCTGCAGCAGATACGCAAGAAGTATCAGGGTCTGCAGAACGGAGGCAGCGGCTCCTCTTCATTAGGCAAGAACGGCAGCGAGGCAGGCAATGACCGCATGCGCACCGCCAACGGCACCTCCATGCGCGGAGGCAAGAAGAAGGACGACACCGACTTTGAGGACAACACCCTCGGAGGCAAGCGTCGCTCCACTGCCGACCATAAGGGTACCGGCGACCGTGAGACCACCATCGGGCTGGACAGCTACGACTCTGAGTCGCTCCTCGACGAAAGCGAGGCAATGGAGGATGAGCTGGATGCCTTCTATCCCGACTCCATCACCATGCTGAAGAACAAGCTGAAGAAGCTGGAGAAGGCCAAGAAGAAGGTCTTCGGTAGGGACATCTTCAATAACCGCGACCTCACCTTCGAGCCCAACATGAACATCGCAACGCCCCAGACATACGTGCTGGGTCCCGGCGACGTGGTGAACGTGGACGTTTATGGTGCATCACAGAAGACCTTCAACGAGACCATCTCGCCTGACGGTACCATAACCATAGAAGGCTTCGGACCAATAGCCCTCAGCGGACTCACCGTAAGCCAGGCTAAGGCACGCCTGCGCTCCACCCTCGGCTCCAGATATTCTTCCAGCTCCATACAGCTCACCGTAGGCCAGACCAAGACCATGATGGTCAACGTGATGGGAGAGGTGAAAGCCCCCGGCACCTACACCCTCTCAGCCTTCGCCAGCGTCTTCCATGCACTCTACATGGCCGGCGGCACCAGCGATATCGGTACGCTGCGTAACATCAAAGTGTATCGCAACGGCAGGCTGATGAGCAACGTGGACATCTACGACTATATCCTCAACGGCAAGCAGACCGGCAACATACGCCTGCACGACAACGATGTCATCGTAGTAGGACCATACGACTGCCTCGTCAACATCTCAGGAAAGGTGAAGCGCCCCATGTACTATGAGATGAAGAAGAACGAAAGCCTGGGCACGCTGCTGAAATACGCCGGAGGCTTCACCGGCGACGCTTATACCAAGACGGTGCGCGTACTGAGAAAGGCAGGAACGGAGTATAGCGTCTTCAATGTTACGGAATTCGACATGAGCTCCTTCCGCGTCAGCGACGAAGACTCCGTGCTCATCGACTCCATACTGCCACGCTATGAGAACATGGTAGAGCTGAAGGGAGCCGCATTCCGCCCAGGACTGTACCAGATAGGCGGTGACGTGACAACCGTAAAGGGACTCATCGAGATGGCTGACGGCGTGAAGGAAGAAGCCCTCACGCAGCATGCCGTGATGCACCGCATGAAGGCAGACCGCACCCTTGAGGTGCTGGCAATAGACCTCAAGGCCATCCTTGAAGGCACTGCTGCCGATGTTCCGCTGCGCAATGAGGACGTGCTCTTCATCCCATCCAACAGAGAGGTGCAGGAGAAGCAGGTGCTGAAGATATACGGCGAGGTGCAATACCCCGGCACCTACCAGTATGCTGACGGCACCACCGTTGAGGACATCGTGCTCCAGGCAGGAGGTCTTAAGGAAAGTGCCTCCACAACGGTAAAGGTAAGCCGCAGGGTGATAGACAGCGAGGACGGTGCCGACAAGATAAAGACGGAGACCTTTGAGATGAAGCTGAAGGACGGCTTCGTCATCGATGGTCAGACAGGCTTCCAGCTCAAGCCCTTCGATGAGGTGTATGTGACGAAAGACCCTCTCTTCAAGCAGATTACCAACGTGACCATCGAAGGAGAGGTATTCACCGAGGGCACCTTCAGCATGTCGCAGACCAACACCCGCGTCAGCGATGTACTGAAGATGTGTGGCGGCGTCACCTCTCAGGCTGCGAAGAACGGCACGTATATCATGCGCAAGATGAGCGAAGAGGAGAAGCGCCAGCTGCGCAACCGCACCATCGACAACCGCTCTGGCCGCGCCTTCACCCTGGCTGTGGCACAGTCAGCAGGAGCAGGCAACGAGAAGCAGCTCTTTGCCGACTCGCTCTACATGGAGTCGATGCTCAAGTCCAACGTTTACAAGGTGGCCGTAGACCTTCAGGCCTCCCTTCTGCATCCTGGCAGCGACGAGGACATCATACTGCGCGACGGTGACCGCATCGTAGTGGAGGAAGCCCGCAACACCGTGCGCATCACGGGAGCGGTGCCATACGAGAACACCGTGCCATACGTAGAGGGAAAAGACGTGAAATACTACATGACGCAGGCCGGTGCCCGTGGCACAAAGAACCGCAAATGGGCATACATAATATACCAGAACGGCTCTGCCAAGATGGTAAAGGACGGTGCCAAGATAGAGCCTGGCTGTGACATCATGCTTCCGGAGCGCAACACCTCAAACAACCAGCAGGCAACAGCCCTGTGGGTAAGCATCGGCTCTACCATAGCGACAATGGCCGCAGTAGTAGTAGCATCCCTTAAGTAACATAAAGGATGGGGATTCTCCCCCCCTCAAAGAAAAAGAAATATACCTGTGTCAATAAACATCAACATACCCGAGGTCATCAAAATCTTGAAGGCCGACAAGAAGCGCATAGCCATCTATTGCGCCGTAGCAGCGGCGATAGGACTCCTCATAGCCTTCACCACACCGAAGAAATACAACAGCACCGTAGTACTGGCACCAGAGGAGTCAGGCCAGGGATTCTCTGGCAGCCTCTCATCGCTGGCATCAATGGTGGGCATGAACATGAAGCTGGGACAGACCGGCGACGCACTCTACCCTGAGATATACCCCGACCTGGTGAGTTCTACCGACTTCATCCTGAAGCTCTTCCCCGTAAAGGTGACCACAAAGGACGGCTCCATCTCATGTGACTATCACACATACATCACAAAGCATCAGTCCATTGCATTGACAGACTATCCTCTTGCAGGCGTGAAGCTGCTCATCAAGTCGCTTCGCAAGCCAGAGCCATCAAGGCAGGGCAAGGGCGAGAAGTCTGACATTATATGGCTTTCACGCGACGACGACGAACTCGTCAAGGGTCTGACAAAGAATATCAGCTGCTCCGTGGACAAGAAGACCAACGTCATCACCATCTCCTACACCGACCAAGACCCCCTCGTGGCTGCCACGATGGTCGACAGCATCAAGAACCATCTGCAAGTGGCCATCACCGAATATCGCACCAAGAAGGCCAAGAACGACCTGCAGTACATGCAGCAGCTCTATAACGAGGCTCGTCAGCAGTATGACAAGGCCCGCCAGTCCTATGCCATCTATGCCGATGCCAACCAGGAGTTGGAGCTTCAGGTATACAAGATGAAGGAAGAAGACCTGGAGAACGACATGCAGCTGAAATACAACATCTACCAGCAGGTAGTGGAGCAGTTGCAGCTTGCCAAGGCCAAGGTACAGGAGCGCACTCCGGCCTTCACCGTAATGCAGAGCGCCACCGTCCCGGCACGCCACAGCAACACCCCGAAGATTGTGGTGCTCATCGTATGGCTCATGCTCGGCTTCATGGTGCGCATGGCCATGCTCGCATGGAAGAACAAAGAGGTTTTCCTTAAATAACACACTACCCTCCCCTTTCGGACAAAAGAAGCATCTTTCAGTTTGCTCAAACGTCACCCCTACATATCAGCTACCGTAATATCCACACTGCTCGCCATAGTAGTGTGGATGTTTGTGCCTAAATACTACACCGCAAGCACCAAGCTGAGCGACGAATACAAGGAAACCGACCTCACCATAGGCCTCAGCAAATGGGAGGCAAAGCTCAATGCCACCAAGGCCAATCAGGGCATCAACGACATGGGCGTCTATCGCCACATACTCGAAACGGAAGACTTTGCCCGCACCATCTCCCGCACACGCCTCAGCGGCACATCCATGACCTACGGAGAATACCTCGGCGAGGAAGATACCATAGAGGTCATTCAGGAAAACATCAACTACAACTTCAGCCGCAAGGCCGCCACGCTGACCATCAGCTTCACCGACCGCGATGCCCTCATAGCCTCGCAGATGCTCGACAGCGTGACACACCGTCTGCAGGACATCATCAACGCCTCCCGACAGCTGACGGCACAGGCGGTGCTGGAGAATGCCAGCAACGACTACAAGGAAGCCCGGCAGGAATATCTCAGGCTGCAGAAAGCCTACTCTGCCCTCACCGACGGTAACAACGACATCAAGAGCGAGCGCCTGAAGAATGAGGAGGAGTCGCTGGAGAAAGAGCTGTACATGTCGCAGCGTCTGTATGAGAAGTCACTCACGAAATACATCCGACAAAAAGCCCTGAGCCACAGGGCCTATACCTCCTTTGCCGTGATAAAGCCCAACCAGGTGCCGCTGCAATCTAACGATCATTGGATAAGCTACGTCCTCTCCTTCGTCATCATTGCACTTGTGCTGACCAAGGCATACCGCCTGCTAAGGAGCAGAAGGGACACCATACTGTCACTTGACTGGGGCGACTTCTTCTCGCCATGGTGTCTCACCGCCATCGTGTGGATTGGCGACATCGCATTCTATTACATTCAAGGCACCCTCGACCCCATCGGACCGAAGTTCTGGCAATGCTTCGCACTATGGTTAGCCACCTTCCTGCCCTGCTCTTTCCTGGCATATAACCTCTCGAAGGACGATAAGAAGATAAACACCGTGGACCACAGCAAGCCCATCGACGTCAATATGTACGCCTTCTATGGCTTCCTCTTCCTGTCGCTCTCCATGACGCTACTCTACGCCAAGGCCATATACGAGGTGGTAAGCCAGTTCGATACCGATGACATGCTCTACAATGTGCGCCTCTTGGTGGTGAAGGATGCCGACTCGCTGGGACGTCTCAACAACACCCCAGGCCTGAACCTCGCACTGTTCCTGGTGGCCATCTGGCTCTATCCCCGCATATCAAAATGGACTGTTGCGCTCATCGTCGTCATCAATATCATACTGCAGCTGGCCATGATGGAGAAAAGCGGATTCCTCATCATGACGCTCGGCACGCTCTTCGTGCTCTATGAGCGCGGCAAGATACGTGTCAGGACGATTGGCGTGACGCTGCTGGGCATCATCGTGTTCTTCTTCTACTTCAATATGTCGAAGGAACAGTCAAGCAACGAAGAGTCGATGGACTTTATGGACTTCTTCGGCATGTACGTCACATCGCCGATGGTAGCCTTCGAGCAGCTGAAGGTGACTATCACCGATGCCTTCGGCTCAAACACCTTCAACGATTTCTACCCGCAGCTGCAGCGCTTCGGCATCTTCATCGATACCAACGAACGCCTGCAGGAATTCGTCTTCGTGCCCATACCTACAAACGTCTACACCATCATGCAGCCATTCTACAACGACTTCGGGACCGTGGGCGTGGCATTCTTCGGATTCCTCTACGGCACTGTCTTCGGATACGTCTACTGTAAGTTCCGCGAGGGCAACACCATCTGCAAGTGTTTCTATACCTTCCTTGTGGAGGTCATCGCCATACAGTTCTACAACGAGAACCTCATACAGGTGTTCCACCTCGTGATGGAGACGGCAATAATCATAGTCATCATGGTTGAACTGACGAAAGTAAAGCTCCGCCTTTCACCCTCAAAAGTATCTGCTCATGAGACTGTTCAGTAACAATAGTGCCCGCACGGCAGCCATATACCGCAATGTGGCCATGTCATTCCTGCTGAAGGCCTTCTCGGCCCTCATCACCCTCCTGATGGTGCCCCTCACGATCACCTGTCTGGGTGAATATCAGAATGGCGTGTGGCTCACCGTCAGCAGCCTGCTCGTATGGATAGACCAGATGGATATCGGTCTGGGCAACGGCCTTCGCAACAAGCTGGCAGAGAGCATAGCACATAACGACACCATGCAGGCACGCCAGTCCGTTTCTTCCACGATGGCCATGCTCACGTGCATCACCCTGCCGCTCACCCTGCTCCTTGTGTTGCTCGTAGTATCAACAGATGTCTATGCCTTCTTCAACGCCGACCAGGCCGTCATCTCCGACCTGCGCGCTGCACTCCTCGCTGCCGTAGTGCTCGTATGCATCACCTTCGTACTGAAGATCGTGGGCAACGTCTATATGGGTCTGCAGCAGCCCGCTACCAGTAACCTCATACTCGTCACCGGACAGGCCCTGGCACTCCTTGCCACATGGATGCTGATGAAGAACGGGCAGGCCACATTCTTCAATATCGTCATAGCCAACACGGCAGCACCCCTTGCAGCATTCCTCATAGCCTTCATCATCACATTCTGCTTCATTCACACCGAGCTGCGGCCATCACTGCGGTTCGTCAACATACGCGCAGCCATGAACCTGGGCAACCTCGGCATCAAGTTCTTCTGGCTGCAGGTAGCAGGCATCATACAGTTCATGACGGCAAACATCCTCATCTCCAATTTCTTCACGCCACAGATGGTGACGCCCTATCAGATAGCATATCGCTACATGAGCCTTATCATAGTGGTCTTCACCGTCATCTGCATGCCCTTCTGGAATGCCACCACCGATGCCTACGCCCGTGGCGACATGGAGTGGATACGGCGTGCTAACAGGAAGATGTCACTCATGTCAGTCGTCATTGCACTCCTCATGATGGTGATGGTGCTGCTATCACCATGGGTCTACGACATCTGGATAGAAGAGGCCTGCCACGTGCCGTTCGGAATGACCGTAATGATGGCACTATACATCTTCCTACTCGTGCTCAGCATGCGCTACTCATACTTCCTAAACGGCATCGGAGCCCTTAGGCTGCAGCTGGGCATGACAGTCTTCACCGTGATATTCATCCCGTTAGCATGGATAGTTTGCAGAATGACCCACGACATACTGTGGTTCATGGCTGTAATGTGCCTATGCATAGCTCCCAGCATACTGGTCAACATGATACAGTTCAACAAAATACTCAACGGAACAGCAAAAGGCATCTGGAAAATATAAACACCTTAAACCCTTGAACCCTCAAACCCTCAAACCCTTGAACCCTTAAACCCTTGAACCCTTGAACCCCATCGTATCAATCATAACAATTTGCTATAACTGTCGCGCAGACCTTGAGAAGACACTCCTCAGCGTTGCCTCACAGACCTATGCCGACAAGGAATACGTCATCGTTGACGGTGGCAGCACCGACGGTACGGCAGAGTTGCTCCAAACCCATCGAGGCAATATCGACCTACTCATCTCCGAACCTGATGATGGCATCTACGACGCACTCAACAAAGGCATCCGCGCTGCAAAGGGCGAATGGGTAATATGCATGAATGCCGGAGACACCTTCACCTCCGACCATGTACTCGAAAATATTTTCTCACGTCCCATTCCCGATGATATTACGTTCATCTACAGCGACTTCATACTGCTTCATGCCGATGGCAGACAGGAGCTGCGAAAGACCGACCGTGAACAGGGAGAGGTGCACCATCAGAACGCCATCTATCGCAAACGTCTGCATGAGCGTTACGGCTATTACATCGTCACTCCCACCTACATCGTCAGCGACCTTCTCTTCTTCCTGGCCGTACCACCACAGCAGTTCAGGAAAATCAATACTCCCATAGCCTTCGTAAAAGACGGCGGCATCTCCAACGGCCTATGGTGCTCTGCACAGGCAATGGCAGCAAAGGTGGTATTCGGCCTCGACACTATACCACACATATTCTACCGATACACCCGCCTGCGCTTCGGACTGTGGAGGCAGAAGGTACTTGGGAGATTAAAGAAAAGAAATCGTTAAGTTGTTAATTGGCTTACGCCGACCCGCTCGCAATGCTCCCTAAAAAGCATGCCCGCCCCGCAGGGGCAACATCGGGCAGCTTTTTATAGTTGCTTCGCTCGGGATTCGTTAATTTTTAATTCGAAAATGTCCTCTACCATTGCCATCCTGCTTACCACCTACAACGGAGAGCACTATCTGCGAGAGCAGCTCGACTCGCTGCTCTCTCAGAGTGATACCGACTGGCATCTCTACATACACGATGACGGCTCAACTGACGGCACACAGCAGATTGTCAGCAGCTACGTGGAGCGCTATCCCCGCAGAATAACGCTCTTGCAATATCCTCCGCAGGGTGGTGCCAGTCGTAACTTCATGAGTATGCTACAGGCTGTAGAAGCCCCCCTGTACATGTTCTGCGACCAGGATGACGTATGGCATACCGACAAGATTGAGCTCAGCCGCAGGCATCTCGCCTCCCTCACCGTAGCTGACGACAATCCCACCGTCGTCTTCACCGACATGACTATCGTCGACAGTCAGCTCAACACACTCCACCCATCCTTCTGGCAATACTCCGGCATACACCCCGAGGCAGTCACACGCTTCCACGACTGTGTCATCAGCATGGCGGCAGGCTGTACGATGCTCTTCAACAAAGCGGCACGCGAGGCAGCCCTGAAGGCCTACACCCTAAAGAACATACCACTCGTCACCATGCACGATGTATGGATCATCGACTGCTGCTATGCAGCCGGGGGGAGCGTAGGCCATATCGCTACGCCTACCCTGCTCTATCGCCAGCACGGCGACAACCAGCTTGGAGCCATAGCAGCAAGCCGCATAACGCCCCTCTACCGCATGTGCAACTTCTTTGGCATGCTACGCACCAATATACGCTTCTATCGCATGCTCAATGCCATAGCGCCATTCTCCATCCTTCAGTTCATAAAAGCAAAAATAAGATACAGACAATGTCACCTCAGATCATAGCATTCTACCTGCCCCAATATCACCCCACGCAGCATAACGATGAGTGGTGGGGCACGGGGTTCACCGAGTGGACCAACGTAGCCAAGGCGCGCCCTCTCTTCCGCGGCCATTACCAGCCGAAGATTCCTGCTGACCTGGGATTCTACGACCTGCGTCTGCCGGAGGTGCGCCAGGCTCAGGCCGACCTTGCACGCGAGGCTGGCGTCACGGGCTTCTGCTACTACGAATACTGGTTCGGTAACGGCCATGAAGAGCTGGAACGCCCTTTCCGCGAAGTAGTGGAGAGCGGCAAGCCCGACTTCCCCTTCTGCCTCTGCTGGGCCAACGAGTCATGGTATCGCAAATTCTGGAATAATGACGGTGCTGTAGTAAGCCGAAAAGTGCTTGCCGAACAGACATACCCAGGCCTTTCAGACATCGACATGCATTTTCAGGCACGCCTGCAGGCCTTCCGTGACCCACGATATATCAGGGTAGGTGGCAAACTGCTCTACCTCATCTATCAGCCTCTTGACCTGCCCGACACGACACTCTTCATCAATCGCTGGCAGGAACTTGCCCGTCAGCACGGCCTGCCGCCGTTCTGCTTCATGGGCTTCACCTTCAATGCCGACAAGGTAGGACATGACATACTCTCACGCGGATATGACGCCGTCGTCTCCTGTCGCAACAACAAAGACAAATCTGGTCATAACCTACGATGGTGCCTGCGCAAGGCCAAGAGTATATTGCTCCATACGCCACGCACCAACGATTACCGCAAGATGTGGCCAACGCTCATTTCTTCGCTTGAACGCCACGACGAACACTATATCCCCGTTATGATGCCCAACTGGGACCATACCCCCCGTAGCGGTACTAACGGCGACCTCTTCACCCACTCCACTCCAGAGGAGTTCCGCAAGCATTGCGAAGACGTTCTTAGCGCAGTAGCGCAAAAAGAGCACCCGCTCTGCTTCATCAAATCGTGGAACGAATGGGGCGAAGGCAACTACATGGAGCCAGACCTAAAATATGGAAAAGGGTATATAAAAGCCCTGCACGATGCACTCTCAGGACTTAAGCTTTTGTGAACGTACACAAAAAAAGGGCTCCGCTGAGCCCCAATCTTTGTTAACCTTAAATCTAATACTATGAAAAACACATTGCAAAGATACGAACTATTTGAATATTCTGCAAGTTTTTTCTTGTTTTTTTCTCAAAAAACAATACATTATTGATAATTATCAAGCCAGATGCGGTTATTTCTTGTAAAAACCACTCTTCAATAACAATTCTGGAGGAAAGCTCATGATGCCCATTTCCAGAGCAAATGCACAAAAAAAAATCCCCCGCATTGTGCCGCAGGGGATTTTATTATTCAGTGATTTATGTATGAATCCTATCGAATATCTTCTTCCAAGTCGTTGAAGACTTCCGCACGTGTCTTGCCAAAGTTATCAAGCACCATGAGTGCATAGAAGAATTCTTCGTTATTCTCATCAGGTGAGCCGACGCTGACGATGAACTGTGCCTCGTTGTCCACTACCTTGTGGAAACTCATGCTGAGTAATACTCCTGTCTCCATGAACTGCTTTGGCAGCACGGGAGAGAAGTTTTCCTTTGTAAAGGTCTTCTCAAAGAACACCGAACCGTCGTCACGCTTTACTACGAGAGTGATGGCGTTGTCGTTATAAGGGATGTCGTGGTTTATGACATGCTTCAGCGAATCTACCGCCTGGCGCTCTATGGTATAGCGATACTCAGAGTCCTTTATCCACTTGAATTTGCCTGAATTCTCCTGATCAGGCATCTTCTGTGTAGCGATGATAGTCTTCGTCACCACCTTATCGACTATTATGTCGTCCTGGCTCACTTTTTTCTTACATGAGGAGAATGCCAGTAGTGCACATGCTATGAAAAGAACGTATCTCACTGTGAAAACAAAAACTTTATATGTTTACTTATTCTCGAGACGCTCGATGTATTTGTCGATGTCCTGAGCTGCAGCGCTGTTGATGTACTTCTCCTTGATGCTCTTGTAAATCTTCAGGGCCTCGTCATTCTTGTTCTGGCTTTCAAGAAGTCTTGCAGCCTGAATGAGGAATGTAGGAGCGATGCTGGTGTTGATGCCGTCAGGAGCCTCAGAGTTTGCCATGTCTGCAGCCTTCTTCAGGGTGCTGATAGCCTTGTCCACATCACCAGTGTTGGCGTAAGCATTGCCCAGAGCAGCTGTGATAGCGGGGCTGATGAGAGCATCGCCCTGAGTAGAGAAGTCCTCCAGATACTTTACTGCATCTGACCACTTGCCCATCTTGGCATAGCAGAGTCCGGCGTATGCACGAGCAAGGTTTGCTGCATCCGTACCGCCATAGTTCTCAGAGATTGCCAGGAAGCCCTCAGCGGTCTTGTCGCCATTAAGAGCCTTCGTATAGTCCTCCTGTGCAAATACTTCCTGCGCCTTGGCAAGAGCCGTTGATGCCTTGTTCTCACGAGGAGCGCTAATGAAGTTCTTGTAGACGATTACACCTGCAATGATTACGATGGCAGCCAGTACGACTGCAATAATCTGCTTGCGATACTTAATGAAAATAGCTTCCTGCTTGTTCAGGCTCTGCTCAGCGGGAGCGGCCTGTGTTACTTTTGATTTTGCCATTGTATTTTTATGCTTTTATTCTCCAAAAAAGTCGAAATTCGCGTGCAAAGGTAGTTATTTTTTTTTATTCCACCAAATTTTATTTGACTGAATATTAATTTTCAACCACCATTTCAATGACTTTGTCTATTGCAGCCTTCAGTCCATCGGGATTCTTGCCTCCTGCAGTAGCAAAATGTGGCTGTCCGCCTCCACCTCCCTGTATGAGTTTTCCGGCCTCGCGAACAATCTGTCCGGCGTTCTTGCCTTCCTTTGTGAGATTGTCTGACAGCGATACGGTGAGAGTGGGCTTTCCTGACTCTGCGCAGCCGAGTACTACGAGGAGGTTCTCAGGGAACTGCTGGCGCAGCTGGAATGCCATATCCTTGGCGTTCTGAGCATCGATAGGCAGCAAGCCAGATATCACCTTAATGCCATTCATCTCTTTGGCTTTTGCTATAAGGGTTTCTTTGAACTGGCTCACTTTCTGTGCCTTAAACTCATTGACCTGAGCCTGAAGCTCTTTGTTCTCGGCAATGGCTTTCTCTATTGTCTGAATGAGGTTCGGAGTATTATTGAAGAGACCCTTGAGGTCGGTCATGAAGTCCTGCATGGTGTCGATGGCCTTCTCTACCTGTTCGCCCGTGATGGCCTCGATACGACGCACTCCCGCAGCGATAGAACTCTCAGACATAATGCGAACCATACCTATCTGACCTGTGGCCTTGGCATGACAGCCGCCACAGAACTCTACGCTACTGCCAAACTTAACCACGCGCACCTTGTCGCCGTATTTCTCACCAAAGAGGGCAATGGCACCGAGCTGCTTGGCTTCCTCTATAGGTGTATCGCGGAACTCCTGCAGTGGTATATTCTGGCGTATCTTGTCGTTGACAATATGCTCTACCTGACGCAGCTGCTCTGGTGTAACCTTCTCGAAATGAGAGAAGTCGAAGCGCAGCCCCTCAGCCGTAACGAGTGAACCCTTCTGTTCTACATGATCACCAAGAACCTCTCGCAGGGCCTCGTCAAGGAGGTGCGTACAGGTATGGTTACTCTCTATGGCGCGACGACGGTCTGTATCAACGCAGGCCATGAATTCAGCCTCCACATTCTCAGGAATCTTGTTAACAATATGTATTGCCACGCCGTTTTCCTTCTTCGTGTCAAGCACCTTTATCTCTTCGTTTTCAGAAACGAGGACGCCGGTATCGCCTACCTCACCTCCCATCTCTCCGTAGAACGGAGTCTGGTCGAGTATCATCTCGTAGGCCGTGCCTTTCTTCTGCTTCACCTCGCGGTACTTCACTATGTGGCATGGATACTCCGTATAGTCATATCCCACGAATGACGACTCAGCCTCAGACACTACCGTCCAGTCTCCCAGATGCACCTCGGCGGCGTTGCGGGCACGGTTCTTCTGTTCTTCCATGCACTTGTTGAAGCCTGCTTCGTCGAGTGTCATGTTCTGCTCGCGGCAGATCAGCTCCGTGAGGTCAAGCGGGAAGCCGTAGGTATCGAAGAGAGTGAATGCCTCGTTGCCTGCTATCTCTGTCTTGCCGGCTGCCTTTGTCTGGTCTATCACGTTCTGCAGCAGTATTATACCCTTCTCCAATGTGCGCAGGAACGAGCTCTCCTCCTCCTGCATCACCTTCATGATGAGCTTCTGCTGTGCAGGCAGTTCGGGGAAGGCATCGCCCATCTCTGCCACGAGTGTCGGCACGAGTTTATAGATGAATGCCTCCTTCTGACCGAGGAAGGTGTATCCGTAACGCACGGCGCGACGCAGTATGCGGCGAATGACGTATCCCGCCTTGGCATTTGATGGCAACTGACCGTCAGCAATGGCAAAGGCGATGGCACGCACGTGGTCAACGATGACGCGCAGCGCAATGTCCTTCTTCTCGTCGTCGCCATATTTGCAGCCTGCCATATCGGCCATTGCTGCGATGAGTGGCTGGAACACGTCGGTATCATAGTTAGACGTCTTTCCCTGCAGGGTGCGCACGAGGCGTTCGAAGCCCATACCGGTGTCTATAACCTTTGCGGGCAGCCCTTCCAGCGAGCCGTCAGCCTTACGGTTGAACTGCATGAATACGAGGTTCCATATCTCAATGACCTGTGGGTGGTCTTTGTTGACAAGCTCACGTCCAGGCACCTTGGCCTTCTCCTCGGCAGGGCGTGAGTCAACGTGTAGCTCTGAGCAGGGGCCACAAGGTCCTGTATCACCCATCTCCCAGAAGTTGTCATGCTTATTGCCGTTGATGATATGGTCTTTGGGCAGGAACTGTTCCCAGATGCTTGCTGCCTCATTGTCGCGCTCCAGCCCTTCTTCGGGAGAACCCTCGAAGACTGTGGCATAGAGGTCTGCCGGATCTATCTTCAGTACGTCAACGATATATTCCCATGCCCATGAGATGGCCTCCTTCTTGAAATAGTCGCCGAAGGACCAGTTGCCGAGCATCTCAAACATGGTGTGGTGGTATGTGTCGTGTCCTACCTCCTCCAGGTCGTTGTGCTTGCCTGATACGCGAAGGCACTTCTGCGTGTCAGCCTGTCGGCGCGACTTTGGAGTGGTGTTGCCAAGGATGATATCCTTGAACTGGTTCATACCTGCATTGGTGAACATCAATGTGGGGTCATCCTTTACCACCATAGGTGCGCTGGGCACGATGAGGTGGTCTTTACTTTCAAAGAATTTCTTGAAAGACTCACGTATTTCTTTTGCTGTCATTATATTGTGTTTCAGAAAATTTGGGTGCAAAGGTACGATTAAGTTTTGAGATATGCAAGAAAAAGAACATGTTTTTTCCTGCATATCCAAGGCGAAGTAGAATTATGGTGGGAATTAATAGTTCCGCTTGCGCCTGAGCACCTACGGAGCGCAAGAACCCACCTTATATCAATACATCTTGCTTATAATCCAGTAAGCCAGTCGTGTAGGCAACAATCTGCCCAGCAGCATGAAGGCCTTATACATCAGTCCTACGGTACTGAGTGGTTCAGGGCTCCCCGCCTCTGCCAGCGAGAGCAGCTTGCGTGCCAGCTGCATGGGCGACTGTCCGTTCTGCTCGTCTTTGGCCATCTGTGCCACGGCGGCCTGCATGTGGGTGTATACCTCCTTGCCTGCCACATTATCCTTACGGGCATCGGTAAATCCAGTCTTCACGTCTCCAGGCATGAGACAGCATACCTCCACGCCGAAGGGCCGCATCTCATTCTTCAATGCGAGTGCGAAGCCGTTGATGGCGAACTTCGATGCCGTATAGAATGCCTGGAATGGTATGGCGAAGTTGGCCATCATCGAGCTTACGAAGATAATCCTTGGCCTCAACGCGTGCTGCTGTGTTGCCGTAAGCCTGAGCGAGGGCAGTGCAGCCTGTGTTATGTTTACAGCACCGTTGAAGTTTACGTCCATCTGTCGTTTCCAGTCGGCCTCAGCAGTATATTCCACCGCACCAGAGATACCCATGCCTGCATTGCTGATGAGCACGTCGAGGCGGCCTTCCTTTTCCATCACCTGCTTTACTGCAGCCGCGCAGTCAGCGGGTTTGGTGACGTCGCAGTCTATATGGCTGATGCCTTCGCGGCTCTCACCATGACGTGACAGTTCATACACCTTATATCCTTTGGCGGCAAAGAGTTCTGCCGTAGCCTTTCCTATACCGGAGCTACCACCGGTTATCATCATTGTCTTCATTGTCTTCATGTTATTCGTTTTTTGTCCGATTGTATCACAGGAGTCGTCAACAGGGTTTCGTTACCTGTATTCAAACACCTTTATAATATATTTGCAGCAGATGAAGAGCGGGTTGGTATACATCCCGTAGTTGCGACATGCCTTCATATCCTCTTTGGTGAGCTGCATACGGTTCTTCATGCTGGCGGTACTGAGGCCTCCTGTGCGCATCGTTACAAAATCCCTGTGTATGTAGCGGGCCCGAATCTTATGATAACAGAACAGTCGCACCATCATGTCATAGTCTGCTGCCAGCTTGTAGTCGAGACTGTATGTGCCGTATCGTTCATACACCTCTCGTCTGACATAGAAGGAGGGGTGAGCGGGCATGTAGCCGAAGCGCAGCATCCAAGGTCGGAATATCCTTGAGCTATAGTATCTCACCATATTGTGTAAGTCTTCGGGGTTGACGAAATGCACGTCGCCATAGACGGCATCAATGTCATCCGTGAAATGGCTCACCACGTTCTCCAACACATCGTCGGCGGTATAGAAGTCATCGCTGTTGAGTATTCCCACCACATCGCCCGTAGCACGTCTGATAGCCCGGTTCATGGCGTCATAGAGCCCATTATCCTTCTCCGACACGGCCTTCATCTTCGCACCGAACCGGGGTGCATATTCGCGCACTATCTCCATAGTGTCGTCGGTGCTGCCTCCGTCCTGAATGAGCACCTCATAGTCGTCATACCCCTGTCGCAGTATGCTGTCAAAGGTATCGCGCAGCGTGGCGCCACTGTTGTATGTTGCAGTAATGATTGATATCTTCATTGCCAGTCGTTGATATTTGCCTCTGCCTCTATGCGGTTCTCTATATTGTCGGGCAGAGCGGCGAAGAAGTCAAGTCCTGTAAGGCGCTCCACCTGGTCTATGCTGTTCACGTATGAAGCCATGGATTTCTTCGCCTTCTCGTTGCGATATACGAAGCCAATGCCTTTTCCGCTCTTCCCGTCTTTATCCATTCTCAGCACCACCTTATAGAAAGCCTCTGGCACCACCACCTTGTTGCGTCCAATGGTGCGGTGGCGCTGGTTCATCAGTATCGGCCCGCAGATGATGTAAACGGAGCCGTATTTCCTTGCCCACGTGCGGCATTGCTGCTCCAGGTCGTTCCAGTCTCCAGCATTGAGGCTGTATAACTGCGGACAGATATTAGTGAAGAGGAATGTCTCCTGCAGCGCTTTCTTGTCCCATTTATTGTCGCCGGCAGGACACATGTGACCTCTGCTGTAGCCGCTGTTGTAGTAGTCGAAGTTCGTTGCACGCGGACGTGGCACCGTCTGGTCTTCCTCAAACGTAAGGCCGCTACGCTTATTGGGTCCGCTGAGGTGATTACGCGTCAGTTGCCACGATACCGCCATAGGCAGCCGCCACTCCTTATTATATATAGCCCTGTAGCCCGTGCGCTTGATGGAGATGCCACTTGCGGCCTTTACCTCAAGCAGGTCGGGCAATGTGCCTTTTGTCTTGTCCTTGCCATTAGCAAAGACGCTGCACAATGCCACAGCAGCGCAGACACACACCGAGGTGAAAAGGATTTTTTTCATTATCTTGGTCTTATTGTTATCTCGTTGTCACGTTATACCATTATGTCGTCATTACCTCTTGCCGCCATTTTTCTCTTCTGAAGATGACATGCTGCACGATGCCTCGCATGAGCAGATAGAGGTCGAAGGCTATCCAGAGAGCATGGTTGCCCAATTGCTTTTGCAGTATGAAGTATACGGCGAAGAATGCTATGGCACCGCCCATGGTGCCCTTAAGCATGCCGACGGTGTTGGTCAGTCCCACGAAGACGCCATCCCATACGAATGCCGCCACTCCGCAAATGGGTATCAGCACCGCCCAGATGTGATAGTCGGCAGCCACGCTGCGTGTCAGGCTGTCCGTGGTGAGCATATTGGTGAATAGCTGCCCTCCAAGGGCGTAGGCCAGGGTGTAGCATGCAGTTAGTCCTATGGCCCATTGCCATATCCCTTTCAGAGCGATGTTGAAGTGTTGTTTGTCGCGTGCTCCGTAATATCTGCCGCACAGGGCCTCTGCAGCGAAGGCGAAGCCATCCATGATATAGGTGTACAGTATGAACATCTGCATCATCACGGAGTTGACGGCCAGGATGACGGCCCCACCCTTTGATCCCGCCACGATTATCCATACGTTGACGGCAATGAGGAAGAGGGTTCTCATGAAGAGTGTCACGTTCACCCTGAAGAAACTGATGTAGTCATCGAGGGTAGAGGTGAACACGCCCTTCACCCTTGCAAACATCGCGGAGTATTTCATCCACACCGCTGCCAGTCCCATAGCGAAGCCGGCCCACTGTGCCAGGAGCGTACCCAGCGCTATGCCCGTGACGCTCATCCCTGCCCAGAAGACGAAGGCATAGGAGAGGACGATGTTCAGCACGTTCTGCACCATCGACACCACCATCGGCAGCCTTGTGTTCTGCATGCCCACGAACCATCCCGTCAGCGAGAAGAGTCCCAGCGACGGCAGGGCACCCCAGATGCATACGTAGAAATACCTCCTTACCAGTTCCTGTATGAACGGATCGGGGGCTATGGCCCATTCTATCAGCTTGTATAGCGGCCATTGCAGCAGCAGTATCACCGTTGCCAGCATCGCCGCTACCGTTAGTGAGCGTACCAACAGCCGGCAACATTGCTCCTCGTTAGCAGCACCGAAGGCCTGAGCCGTCATGCCTCCCGTGCCGAAACGCAGGAACGACAGCAGCCAGTACAATATATTGAAGGCCATCGAACCAACAGCTATCGCCGCCACATACCACCGGGCCAGCTCCATGTGTCCCATAATGGCTACATCGACCATACCAAGCAGAGGCACAGTGATGTTCGACACTATAGAGGGGATGGCCAGATGGAGTATCTTGCGATGCATTGTCGGCATTCTCTTTTTCGCAGTGAAGGGAGGCAAAAGCCACCTGTTTTATTATTAAGAACCGACATATAGTCGGGAAATGCCGTGCAAAGTTAATCATTTTTAAGGTAATTACACATTTTTCCTCTATTTTTTTTGCTCAAACGAATTCTTTTTCATACTTTTGCAAAACATTTTACATCTTTTTTATATTTGCAGAGTGGCTCTGCCTCCCGTTTCGTGCGTTGTGGCATCCATTCCTAATACTTCGATTCATTAAAATAAAGAACAATGATGGACTCTCAAGAGAAGCGCATCTACGCTTCAAAAGCAGAAGTGTTGGAGCGACTGCAGGAAATCGCTCACAACGAAGACTCAGAAATCGACAAGGCAGAAATTGCCCATCTCAAGACCGCATTCTACTTCCTGCTCAATCAGGAACGGGAAGAAGCTCAGAAGGCTTACCTCGAATCAGGCGGCGACCCCGCACAGTATGTCGTAACCCCCGATGAGACAGAAGAAGCCTTCAAGGCCGAGATGAACATCGTCAAGGAGCGCCGCCAGCAGGCTTTCCTCAAGCAGGAGGCCGAGAAGCAGGACAACCTGAAGCGCAAACAGGAGATTATTGAGCGCATCAAGGCTCTTACCACTACTCCCGAGGAAGCCGGCCAGGCCTATCAGGAGGTTAAGAAGCTGCAGGACGAATGGAAGGAAATCAAGGCCGTTCCCGCAGAGAATGCCTCTGAGCTGTGGAACAACTACAAGCTCTCCCTTGAACTCTTCTACGACCTGCTGAAGATGAATTTCGAAGCCCGCGAATACGACTTCAAGAAGAACCTTGAGATGAAAACGGCTCTGTGTGAGGCAGCCGAGAAGCTTGGCACGGAAGAGGACGTTGTCAGCGCCTTCCATCAGCTTCAGGAGCTGCACAGCCAGTTCCGCGAGATAGGCCCCGTCAGCAAAGACCTTCGCGAGGAGGTGTGGAACCGCTTCAAGCAGGCCAGCACCATCGTCAACAAGCGCCATGCCGACCATTTCGATGCCATCCGTCATCAGGAGGAAGAGAACCTTGCCAAGAAGAGCGCCCTTTGCGACAAGGTAGAGATGATACACACCGACGAGCTCAAGACCAGCGCCGAGTGGGAGGCCAAGAGCAAGGAAATCATCGACATCCAGGCAGAATGGAAGACCATCGGCTTTGCCCCCAAGGCCATGAACGTGAAGATTTTCGAGCGTTTCCGCACCGCCTGCGACCAGTTCTTCTCTGCCAAGAACGAGTTCTTCACCAGCATGAAGGAGCGTTTCAATGAGAATATAGCCAAGAAGGAGGCCCTCGTCAAGGCTGCTCAGGAGCTTCAGGACTCTACCGAATGGAAGAAGACAGCCGACAAACTCATTGAGTTGCAGAAGGAATGGAAGACCATCGGCATGGTTCCCCGCAAGATTGGCGACCAGCTGTGGGGCGACTTCCTCGCTGCCTGCAACAAGTTCTTCGAGGCCCGCAACGCTGCCACTGCCGGTGAGCGCAACGAGCAGCGCGAGAACCTGCAGAAGAAGCAGGGCATCGTAGAGCAGCTCAAGGCACTGGTTGATTCAGAGTTGGACGACCTGCAGGAGAAGGTGCAGCAGCTCACTGAGGAATACAACGCTACGGGCCACGTGCCCTTCAAGGATAAGGATAAGCTCTTCCGCGAATACCACGACACTCTCGACGTTCTCTATAAGAAGCTCAACAAGAACCGTGCGTCACGCCGTCTCAATGCCTTCAAGGAAGGGCTCAAGGAAGTGGCCAAGCGAGGTGAGAACGCTATCGACAACGAGCGTCAGCGCATGCAGCGCCGCTACAACGAGATGAAGGAGGAGCTGGCCACCTATGAGACCAACCTCAACTTCCTCACCGCTTCAAGCAAGAAGGGCAACAGCCTCATCGACGAGATGAACAAGAAGGTAGACAAGTTGCGTGATGAGCTCAACCTCCTCCGTGAGAAAATCAAGACAATGGAATAATACAATTATGCATTAATCCGACTGTGCTGTAGTACAATCGGGCAATAGTAACATCTCCATCTGCGCATAGTCACTCTTCGGTATGGCTATGTGCAGATTTTTTTCATCCTAAGCCATGTCACGATTACTTCTTTCCTGCCTAATCCTCATACTCTCTGCCCCGTTGGCCCGTTCTCACCGTTGGACGGTAGAAGCCGAGAGTGGCGGCCACGTAGAATGGCTTGCCGACGGTACTGCCGACATCCACGCCCCGGGAGGCCTCACTCTTTGGTGCAACACGCTTCTCAAGGGGAATGTCACCATCGACTATGATGCACGCATCCTGAGCGATGTGCGCGTCTCCGACCTCAACTGCTTCTGGATGGCCGGCAAGGAAGCCCTGACGAAAGCCAAGGAGCGTGGCGGGAAATTCCTCAACTCCTATGCCCTCAGCATGTATTATATGGGCTATGGCGGCAATCACAACACCACCACGCGGTTCCGCCGGTATGACGGTGATGCAAGAGGAGTCACAGACCCGCTCTACAGACCTGCCATACTGCGCGAATACACCGACTCGGCTCATCTTCTCAAGGGCGACAGTTGGTATCACATACGCCTGGAACAGCATGATGGGCGCATACGCTACTATATCAAGGAGCTCACCAACCATGGCGACACCGTGATGAGCAGGGAGCATTGCCTCGTCGATTTCCTCGACATCGCTCCATATACCGAGGGATATTTCGGCTTTCGCACCACCCTATCCCATGCTCAGATGAAGAACTTCCGCGTGACGCAGCAACCTCTTCCTAATGACAAGTACATCAGCCTGCCTGCAGAGATAACGTCTCCCCAGACCTTCGGCATACCCTTCCTCATGGGCGAGCTGCAGAAGGAGGAGCAGCTCCAGATAGTGCAGGGCACCACCACCCTACCCTCCGACCAATGGAACCTGGCCTACTGGCCCGACGGTTCCGTGAAATGGCGCGCCGCAGCCGTGGTACCGGGTAAGACGCCAACGGGAACAGTGCCTCACGGTTCACCCGTGAGGATAACGCCAACGAGAACGGGAACGCCAACCAGTTTCTGTGCTGCACCACGGTTCTTTTTAGAGCAGGATGGCCATGAGTTGCCCTTCACGAATGTCGTGCAAGAACAGAGCGGCAAGATCCGCAGCTGCACGCGTTATGAAGGCAAGAACTTCGTGGCACGCCTCTACACTTACAAAGGCAGCCCTGAGCAGAAGCTCGTCGTGACCCATTTCATCGATAGCCTCACCAACGAGCGCGGCCTGCAGAGCCTTGCCGTGCGTTTCAAGGTAGCACAGCACGGGCTGCCCCATCAGCGCAGCGTCCTCTTCCTCACCTCTGACAGCACGTTGCAGACCATGCATGTAAAGCCCCTCATAGCGCGCCGCCCCATACGCTTCGATGCTTCGGAACTTCCTGCCGACTCCATCAGCAGCAGCATGCTCTCCGACATCGCCGCCTGGGACGGATTCCGTCTTTCGCAGCTCTCGCCTAATGCCTTCTCTATAAGGAAGCGCGCCACGCACGTCTCACCCTGGATAGGCACCATAGAGGGATATCGCGCCCCAGGTCTCGTGGCCCTCACCGACAAGGTATCCACCACCGCCTTCCATCTCGCAGACTTCTGGCAGTCCTACCCCTCCTCGCTGCAGGTGGACAATGCGCGTTCCGATACCGCCATCGTCAGCCTCTATCTGTGGAGCAAGGAGGCAGAACGCATGCTCTTCCAGCATTACGACACCATAGCCCACGGCCTCGAGGCGGCCTATGAAGACGTTCAGCCCGGCATGAGCACCGCCTACGGCATCGCGCGTACCTCTATTATTTATATATATAACAATCTGCCCCCTGTCGGTTCTGCCGATACCGACTGGGCCGCAATGTGTGAACACAGGCAGTATACGCCCTCACCCCAGTATCTGCACCGCAAGCGTGCCTTCGGCATCTGGAGTCTCGACCGCGGCACTCACCTCGACAGCCTCCTGAACTACATAAAGGATTTCTACGCCCATGAGCGTGAGCGCAATAGCTGGTATGGCTACTTCAACTACGGCGACGTGATGCACTCGCGCGACATCCCCGCAGCCCCGTCTGCTGAGAACATCAACGGTCCTGTCTATGGCATCCGCGATGAGTGGCGCTACGACGTGGGCGGCTATGCATGGGACAACACCGAGCTGGGCACTCCCGCCATGCTGTGGTATCAGTTTCTTCGCACGGGCGACCGTGAGTGCTACAATATGGCCGCTGCTATGACGCGCCACAACTCCGAGGTGGACTGCTATCACCTTGGTCCACACAAAGGTCTGGGCACTCGCCATAATGTGCTTCACTGGGGGTGCGGAGCCAAGGAGGCGCGCATCTCCGAGGCCTTCTGGAACCGTTTCATGTATTACCTCACCGCCGACGAGCGTCTTGGCGACCTCTTGCACGAAGTGGTCGATGCCGACCAGCTGCTATACACCCTCGACCCTATGCGCCTTGCACAGCCCAGGTCTGCTGCAACGCCCTGCACAGCACCGGCACGTCTGCGCATAGGGCCCGACTGGCTGGCCTACGCCTCCAACTGGTTCACGGAATGGGAGCGCACCCTCAACAACGCCTACCGTGACAAGATTGTTCGCGGCATGCAGAGCATCAGCAGCCTGCCACACGGCATCTTCAGCGGTCCCAAAGCTCTGGGCTACGATCCCGCAACGGGCATCATCACATGGGAGGGCGATACCGCCATGCAGAACACCAACCACCTGCTGCCCATCATGGGAGGCTTCGAGATGATGAATGAAATGATGCTTTCTTTTAACGATAACGATAACAGTGCCTCACGGTTCACCCGTGAGGATAACGCCAACGGAAACCATAAAAATTGGCGACAGACGTGGCTCGACTTCTGCTGCCAGTACAAGGAGAAGGCCTGGAACATCAGCAAAAACAAATTCCGCATCCCTCGCCTGCAGGGCTATGCGTGGTGGTATACAGGCAACCCGCACTATCTCAACATCATTCGCAAGGACCTATGGCTGCGCAAGCCTATCCTCTACACTAACGATGCCGCCACATTCGCTCTTGACGCCATCTTCCTGCAAGAGGTAACTCCGGTGGAGTAACGAAGACGAAAACGAAGACGAAAACGATATAACGTAATAACGTGATACCGAAATAACGACAAAAAACAACCACATCATGACACTAACTTCAAGACTAACCCTACTCCTCCTGTTGCTCGTTATGGCGACAGGCCTGTCAGCTAAAGACTATGACTACATCGTGTCGCAGGACGGCACTGGCGACTTCCGCACCGTGCAGGAGGCCATCAATGCCGTACCCGACTTCCGCAAGGCCGCCCAGACACGCATCTTCATACGCAACGGCATCTACAAGGAAAAGCTGGTGCTTGCCGAATGCAAAATCAACGTAGCCCTCATCGGCGAGAGCGCCGAGAAAACCATCCTCACCTACGACGACTATGCCGCCAAACCCAATATTTTCGGAGAGAACAAAGGCACCTCGGGCTCCTCTTCATTCTATATCTATGGCCCAGACTTCTATGCAGAGAACATCACCTTCGAGAACAGCGCCGGTCCTGTTGGTCAGGCTGTGGCGCTCTTCGTGGCCAGCAACAGGGCTCACTTCAAGAACTGCCGCTTCAAGGGCTATCAGGACACCCTCTACACCTATGGCAAATACTCCAAACAGTTCTATGAGGACTGCTACATTGAGGGCACGGTAGACTTCATCTTCGGTGCCTCCACCTGCTTCTTCCGCGACTGCGAGATCCACAGCCTTGGCCGTGGCTACCTCACCGCCGCCTCTACCCTTGAGGATGTGCCTTACGGCTACGTCTTCCAGAACTGTCGCCTCACGGCAGAGCCGGGTGTAGAGCGCACCATGCTGGGGCGTCCCTGGCGTCCCTACGGACATACCGTCTTCATCGACTGCAAGATGGGCAGCCACATCGCCCCCGAAGGTTGGTTCAACTGGGGAGTGGAGAAGGAGAAGACTGCCCGCTATGGCGAGTGCGGCTCCATGACCCTCGATGGCAAACCCGTCGATGTGAGCAAACGAGTAACATGGAGCAAACAGGTCAGCAAAGACAACTTCACCATAGACAAAGTGCTCTCCGACCCCGAGAAACCCGACTGGTACAAGTAACTCAGCTTACGCAAGTAGTTAAGGAGACAGAAGTTAAGGAGTTAAGACATTACACGAAAATAACGTACTAAGCAGTCCTATATGACCACCTATTCAAAATTCTTGAAAAAAGCCCCCAACCGTTCCATGAAATGAAACAATGTGGACTTACCTTTGCAACCGAATAACAAAACCAAATAAGAACATGACGATGAAAAGGAACACAATCATTCTGTTTTGGAACCCTGAGGTATCGAGTTTCAAGCTTGCTGATTTCCAGGAATTACTGGAGAACATGGAGTACGAGAACATGAACTGGAGCATCTGGGAGCACGAGAAGGCCCATTTCGGCGACCGTTTCTTCATGGTGCGCTGTGGCAAGGAGAACACCGGCATCTGCATGAGCGGCTACATCGTCTCTGAGCCTTACGTGGACAAAGACTGGTCGGGCAAGGGCAACGTAGTGTACTATACCGACATCGCTATCGACCACATGATAAACCCAACCTGCCTGCCCATCCTGCCTTCAGAAGACATCAGGAAGGAGATACCGGACTTCGACTGGTTAGGCGGCCATTCCGGACGTCTGCTCCCACCCGAGTCTGCAGCGAAGCTGGAGACCATGTGGAACACCTTCCTTCTGCAGCACAGCAGCATGTTCGGCCTGCGTGCAAGCAAGCAGGAGATAGACCTCAACGACTATCTCGACAACACAAGGGAATACATTTCTCTGACCATTGGCGAGGATGGAAAAGTACATGGAGAAACCAGCTATCGTGACATTACATATAGCGGTGATACCGTGCACGATACCATCAACTACTTAATGGAACAATTGAAGACCAAGCGCAAGGGTGAGATAGAGTACAAGGTGGAGTTCGACTATGCCAATGAGGAGATGTTCCCGCTCTACTGTAAGGCTGTGGATATGGCCTTTGCCAAGTTCAAAGAGCAGACAGACCGTCTGGGCAAACCATACATTGCTCATCTGGTCAGGGTGGCAAAAGACTACTTCAGCACAGACTATCGCATCGTGGCCCTGCTGCAGGATGTCTTCAAGCAGGGATATGCAACGCCAGGCAGCCTGTTCCGTATGGGATTTCAGCAGGACATTATCGATGCCATCATGTCGCTGACGCAGAAGGATGGTGAGTCGTTCATGGACTTCATCATGCGCGTTGACGGCAACAAGATAGGCCGCAGGGTGATGATGGCCAACCTGGAGGACGAGCTGAATTTCTATCGCTACGAGGAGCTGAAGGCCGAAGACCTCCCCGTCATCAACGAAAAGCTTGAGGCTTGGCGCTACCTCGACAACGGAATAGACCACACTATTGAAGTATACACAGAATAATTAGGAGGAACAAAACATGTTAGGAGCAATAATAGGCGACATAGCTGGCAGTCGGTATGAGTTTAACAGCACCAACGACTACCACTTCGAGATGTTCTCACAGGAGAACGGATATACCGACGACACCATCTGTACTGTTGCTGTGGCCGATGCCATTCTGAAAGGACGCGACTATGGCGAGAGCATCCATGAGTGGTGCCGTCGATACCCCTACCCTATGGGCAGCTATGGTGGCAGGTTCTCCATGTGGGTGCATAGCGACAATCCCCAGCCCTACGGCAGCTACGGCAATGGGTCTGCCATGAGAGTGAGCCCTGTAGCCTGGCATTTCAACGAGCGCAACGAGGTATTGGAACAGGCACGGCTGACAGCTGCCTGCACCCACAACCACCCCGAGGGCATCAAGGGCGCACAGACCATTGCGCTGGCCATACATCTCGCAAGAAGATACCGCGAGGAGCAGCAGACAGAACAGCAGCTGATACAGAACATTCTCGATGAATGTGTCCGCTTCTCCGGCTACGACATAGCGTTACGTAAGGAACAGGTGCAGAACAGGTTCGACGAGACATGCCAGGGAACAGTCCCCGTAGCCCTTTGGATAATAGGTCAGAGCAACAGCTTTGAAGATGCCATACGCCGTGCCGTCAGCCTTGGTGCCGATGCCGACACCCTCGGAGCCATCGTAGGCAGCATAGCCGAAGCCATCTGGCCCATACCCGAAGAAATGAAGCAGGCAGCTATGAGCTATCTGCCCGAAGACATGAAGGAAGTAATAAAAAACAGCCTTTCTTCTTGGTGATTTCAAAGAAAAACACTAAATTTGCAGACAGAATGCGCTAAATCTGAAAGATAGCAAATAGCAGGTATATAAAAACTCCCACGACAATCGCGGGAGTAGAACTTCGGCTTAATAGCCTTGTTGTGAAAAGTCTTTCACTTGTATCTGGCTGCAAAGTTAACAAGAAATAACGAAATCACNNACGGGTTCTCTTGGAATCTCCGTACGAAATATGTCATTGGGCGAAAGCCTTGAAGAACAACTGGAATGGTTCTCAGTCACAACATTCGAATCTGGTACGAGTTCCGATCAGACAGGTGAGCATACACTTGCTGCCGATAGACGCTCTCATGTTCAGAGCAGAAGAATGAAGGACCATAGCCGATGGAAGAGATGGGCTACTTTAGCTCTTCTTATAGAATATGATATGTGTCCAATGAGTCCACAGTCTTTAGAACGCTGGCGTACTTATGACAAGAAGCGTGGATTAAAGCGGGAGTTTCCTATTGATGACGAGGCTTTCATGCGCTGGATACGTTTTGACTTCGACGGTGACGGAAAATCAGACTTAACCGCCTTCCAACTTAGAAAACAGTTGGTCGAAGAACAATTCGACTTTACTAACTCTGTTAATCGTTACAAGCTAGGCAGAGTTATATATCACATTGCTCAGCACCGTGGTTTTAAAAGTAGCAAAGGTGAAACCCTGTCTGGCAAGGAGGAGGAATCCAAAGATGTACAGGTTAATGCTGACAATCTGGAAGAGACCATGAAAAAATCAGAAGAAAAGAAGTCGAAAGACCTCTCGGCATATATGGCAGAACATGGATTCAAGACCGTTGGTCAGGCATTTGCATCGCTGGAAGATGAAGGAATTCGAGTTCGTAACAGTAGATATCAGGCTGTTCGTTCACAGAATCTTGAGGAAATAGAAGAATACTTCAAGTTCCAAGAAGGCCTTAATGATTACGGCGACTTTCACAAACGCCTTGTCAGTACAAAGAAAGGTGAGGGAACACTCTTTTACAAGTTGCCTCTCCGCTCCCAAAAAGGCCACATCGGCAAATGTACTTTCGAAAAGAACAAACGCCGCTGTCCTATTTCCCATCCTGAATATGAGAAATATCGTGCATGGGGCTTTATCAACAATATCAGATATAGGGAAAACCCAGAAGCAAGTTGGCAGGAACTGCCTATTGAATTGAAAAAACAGCTGTATCAGGAGGTATTTGTGGCCTACTTTCGCAAAGACTTCCCGTTCGAGAAAATCCGTGCGTTTTTGGAGAAGCAACTGGGTATCACCTTCAAGAATACCGAGGGTGCAAAAACTATCAATTACAAGGACAGGACTATAGTAGCCGGTTGCCCTGTAACGGCAAGGCTACAGAATATCGCAGCTCTGTTTGATACAGACATTGCACACCTGCAACTGCAAGGTCACAAGACGCGTTCATCTCACTCCACAAAAAATGAAGAGAAGCATATCGTAACGTATAGAGCAGAAGACCTTTGGCATTTTTGCTTCGAAGCCGATGAGATAGAAGACGTGAAACGCTTTGCCATGAAATCACTAAGCGTGGATGATAAGACAAGTGATGCGCTTTGTAAGTTGTGGGCCTCAATAGAAACGGGGTACACTTCATTAAGCCTAAAGGCTCTGCGTAATATCAACCGCATGTTGGAATACGGCTTGAATACTTCCGATGCCATATTCTTGGCAAAAGTGCCTGAAATTACAGGTGACTACGATATTGTGCCATTGATTAATCTCTATGAGCAAGAGGTCAAGGTTCCTTCTGAAAGGCTGCTCCGTGTAGGTAGAATTGCTAATACTCTAATATCCAAATACAAGTCCCTCTCGTATAGAGACCGCTTTGCTGACCATGATTTCAGCTATCAGCTTCAAGATGATGACAAGGAGGATGTGTTGCAATGCATACAGGATAACGACAGTTCCTTCGGGTTGATGGATGCTGAGGAACAGCAGCAGATGATTAAAGAGGTGACAAACATGTATCAGTCGTTCTTTAAAGACATTCATCGTGACTACATCAAGACACCGAAGCTTGCCGATACTCTTGTAGAAAGGCTGAAAGCAAAGTATCCACATATCGATGAGAGAAAATGGTTGCAACTCTATCATCCCTCGATGATTTCTGATTTCCCACGTAATAAAGAGGACGAGAATCTGCTTGGTTCTCCAAGAATTGGTGTCATCCGCAATCCTACAGTTCTTCGTGCCCTTAACGTGCTGCGTAGAACACTCAATAAGATGATTAACGATGGACTTGTTGACCCTCAAGAAACACGCCTTGTCGTGGAAACGACAAGGGTGAACAACGATATCAACAAGCGTTGGGCTATAGAGAAATATAACAATGAGAGGCGAGACGCGAACAAAGAAATCAGCAATATTTTGAAGGAGTACTATCCTGACAAGGATATCAAAGATGAAGATGTTGATGCTGCAAGATACGTTCTTGAGCAGAGTGGTGAAGACATCTTTACCGATGATAAGCCCGATGACCTGCATTATCGCCATCAGATAAAACGATATAGACTCTGGTTGGAACAAGGTTGCTGTTGTCTATACACAGGAAAAACAATTGGCATCAGCAATCTGTTGGCAGAGAATAATTACGATTTGGAGCATACCATACCCAGAAGCCTTTCCTTCGACAGCTCCGACAAGAACCTCACAGTATGTGATGCATATTACAACCGCCACATCAAGCAGAACAGAATTCCAACACAGTTGCCTAACTATGAACATGATGTAACGATTGACGGGCATACATATACTGCCATAAAGCCAAGGCTGAAAAGTTGGGAAGAGAAAGTGGAAAGGTTAAGTCAGAACGTGTTATTCTGGAAAAACAGAGCACGTCGGGCACAGACAGAGGATAGCAAGAATGCCTGCATCCGACAAAGATTACTTTGGCAGATGGAATATGATTACTGGCGTCAGAAACTTGACCGCTTTAATATGAAGCCAGAAAACGTAACTGATGGTTTCCGCAATAGTCAGTTAGTGGATACTGGCATAATCACACGCTATGCTGTGCTTTACCTAAAAACACTATTTGGAAGTGTTGATGTACAGAATGGACAATCAACCTCTGCTTTCCGCAAAATATTCGGCATACCTCTAAAGGACAGGTCATCGAACTATCATCATGCCGTTGACGCAACGATACTGACCATGATACCCCAGTCAGCTAAACGCGACAGAATGCTGAAACTGTTCTATCAGATTGACGAAGAGAAAAAGGGTAATCATGACGTATCTGTGCTTCGATACCAGCTGAATAGGGAGATAGAAGACTGTTCGCTTGGGGCAGGAATTGCGAGTATTGATAACTTCATTGCGCGGCAGGTAATGGTAGATTTCTACAAGCAAGACCGTACACTTCAGAAGAACGTGAGACCAGTTATCAGGAAGGGCAAACCGTTGATGCAAAAAGATGAGTCAGGGAAAATGGTGCCCGTCACTTTCTGCAGCGATAGCATTCGTGGAGAGTTACACAAACAAACTTTCTTTGGTGCTGTAAGGAGACGTGGCGAAGAAAAGAATCTGTTCGTGGTTCGTGAACCATTAAAGTATAAGACATCTAACAGAGATAGTGGTTTTAAGGACTGGAAAGAATTGAACGACAGGCTCGTTGACTTGAACTACAACGATAAAGGCAAAGACAAGGAATTCAAGCCAATGGTGCAAATGATGATGAGCCAGTTCCCAGAGGGTACATCCTTCAAGAATGCATGCGAACAAGGCATCTATATGCTTGATAGGAACGGTAGGAAAGTCAATAGAATCCGACACATCCGGTGTTACGGCAAGAATGTAACGAATCCCATCAAGGTGAAACGTCACGCTTACTCGTCTGAAAAGGATTACAAGCAGTTTGTATGGGCAGCTCTTGGTGACGGCAGCGTATATGCCCTATGTGAATACGTCAACGGAAGCGCCAAAGCCTATCAAAGGTACACCTATATGGATATCTCGGAGAACAGAAAACAGGGATTAGAGGATATTCCATCGTTCATTTTGGACAAGAAAGGACAGCGACTTACTCTGATAAGAAAGATATGCAAAGGCGATATGCTGTTAATTTACAAAGACTCGCCAGAAGAGCTCCTTAATTTGGATAGCGCAGAGCTGTCAAAGAGATTGTATAAAGTGCAAAGCTTCGAGCGAAAGAATGATATTATCCTCCGTCATCATCTGCTTTCGTCTGCAGAAACTGCAAGCGATAGCGAAGGAAGGGAGAAAAAAAGAGACCGAGGCGAATCAATTAAGGATTTTGCAAAACTGCCCAATATCATTCGTAGTTCTATTACTTCATTCAAGTACCTGCAAAAAGATGTGGATATAGTATTCACCAAAGACGGATTAAAACTAAAAAACATATAACGAAAAAAGGCCAATTCCACTTCTCAAAGAAGGGAATTGGCCTTTAGCATACCATTTTTTCTTTCTCTAAATATTACATAACATACTCATCATCAGACTGATATACATATCGTAATGTGTATGCTATGTATTTGATACAAGTTTGAAAGCAATTCACAACTTGTCAGCCTCTATGCGCCAATCCATGAACAATGTGTATGCTATGTATTTGATACAAGTTTGAAAGCAATTCACAACGCGGAGCGACAACATTATAAATAAATTCGTAATGTGTATGCTATGTATTTGATACAAGTTTGAAAGCAATTCACAACTCGGCAGAGTCGATGTCCACGTCCGTGCGCAATGTGTATGCTATGTATTTGATACAAGTTTGAAAGCAATTCACAACTTCGCCTCCGTCGAGAAGTCGAAGTCCTCAATGTGTATGCTATGTATTTGATACAAGTTTGAAAGCAATTCACAACTTTCCGGCCTGCGTGTGGTCATCAACGGAATGTGTATGCTATGTATTTGATACAAGTTTGAAAGCAATTCACAACGTCACCACCTTCGCCTTCATGATGCCCACAATGTGTATGCTATGTATTTGATACAAGTTTGAAAGCAATTCACAACTGCGCATGCGCAAGGCTTCCCGTGGCACAAATGTGTATGCTATGTATTTGATACAAGTTTGAAAGCAATTCACAACATGGGTGCTCCGATACCTGCGGGTTTACTGAATGTGTATGCTATGTATTTGATACAAGTTTGAAAGCAATTCACAACATGTGCGCCCGCTGCATCTCCACGCGGTCGAATGTGTATGCTATGTATT